>Ga0075030_100003574_pt1 | contig 14100 bp, 8 predicted proteins | sample LitLauG_LLR_2012_FD_71393 | JGI IMG/M metagenome (GOLD analysis project Ga0075030, IMG submission 71393) | Freshwater sediment microbial communities from Pennsylvania, USA - Little Laurel Run_MetaG_LLR_2012 | ecosystem: Environmental > Aquatic > Freshwater > Creek > Sediment | place: USA... | reverse complement strand
GTCCGTGGGCCGCGTACAGCTGGGGCTACGAGGTGCTGCTGTCACTGTCGTACCGTTGGTTTGACATCGTGGGCATGGGAGTCTTCGGGACCGTCCTGACCGTCCTGGTCGCGGTGAGCGTCTACCGGATGACGCGCCGGCTTTCTGGACGATTTTGGTTTGGCTGCCTGATCGCCACAGTGGCGTGTTCGGTATTTCTGTTCACCATGTGTCCGCGGCCCGTGTACTTCACGATGATCCTGTTCGCGACCGAGTTGACCCTGATCCTCGAAGCGAGCCGCACCGGGCGCGTACAGCCGCTCTACTGGCTTCCGCTGGTGTTTTTCTTCTGGGCCAACCTGCACATTCAGTTCATCTACGGACTAGCGATCGTCGGGCTGCTGGTGGGCGTGAACCTGGTGCAGAGACTGGCTGCGGCCGGCGGATGGAATCCGGAGTTTCTGTCTCCGCCCAGTCTGGCCCTGGGGTCGGTCGCCGCGGTTTTTGCCGGCTGCATCCTGGCCACCTGCATCAGCCCGTACTCCTACCATCTTTACGAAATCGTGTACGAGTACGCAAAAGCGAAGCTAGTGTACAAAATGATCCGGGAAATGCAGCCCATCACCTTTCAGCTTCCCAGTCACTACCTGCAGGTTCTGCTGACCGGAGCCGCATTCTTTGCGCTGGGACGGAACAAGAGAATCGACTTGTTCAAGTTGGGGCTGCTCCTGGTCACGACGGTGGTCGGCTACCGCATGATGCGGGATACGTGGTTTGTCTGCATTGCGGCCGCAGCCTGCCTCGCCGATTTTCCCGCGGAAGAAGGCCAGCAGGATCGGGCGGAGAGTTGGTCCGAATGCCTGGGGCTGGCCGGGTTTCTGCTGGTGGCGGGATTGCTCTTTGCGCGCAATACCGATTTCAACCGCGCCGGGCTCGATGCCAAAATCAGCAGCATCTTTCCCGTCAACGCGGTGAACTACCTGCGCAAGCATCCGCAGCCGGGCCCGATGTATAACGCGTTTGACTGGGGCGGATTTCTGATCTGGTACATGCCGGACTATCCGGTGGCGATCGATGGGCGAACCGATCTCTACGGAGACGAACTGGGCGGCCGTTTCTTTGCCACCGGCAACGGGCACGAGTCGTATGTCAACGATCCCTATCTGAATGAGTCGGGCGTAATCCTGCTCGAGACGGACATGCCACTGGCCGCAGTCTTGAACGGCGACCAACGCTTTCAGAAGATCTACGAAGATCAACTGGCGGTGGTGTTCGTGCCGCGCTAGCAGGTCGCCCGGTCCTGCTTCTCCCACGCGTATTTCTTCATAGCACAGAGCGATAGAAAAACGCATAGCAAGCGATTAGAGCGGCAGAGAGGCGGGCGATGGCCTTCGGGATCATCCGGGAGTCGAAGAACGCGCCACGGGCTTTCTGGTGCTCTACAGGGGCATTCCAGATGGCGTCGTAACCCCCAAAATCGAAGAGGCGGCGGAGCTTTCAGATAACCTTATGTCTATAACTAAATGATATAGATTTGCAAGTCGTTGATTTTACAGAAACGCCGGGAAGGCCAACGCAAGATAGCGCGCCCCCGGCCTGCATTTCTTGTGTAGAGCGGACATTCTTGTCCGCTCCGGCTTTTCATGTGCTGCCGACGCGCGGACAGGAGTGTCCGCGCCACACGAGCAAGAACACCTAATTACCGCCCCCGGACGGTGTGAACTCCAGAACCACAATTCCGTCGAACTCTCCCATCAAGCGGGGCGCAAACGTACCCTTTGTGTAGGAAACGAGCCACTCTAATGTGGAATAAGACGCGGGGCCCGCGATCACGAGGAAGCGTTGGCGCCGTTGGGCGGCTTCCTGAATGGAGTGGCTGGCGACCCGGATAGTTTCATCGTTCAAATCGAATGGCAACAAAGTAGCCGGGACGTCGAGCCGGTAATAACTGGCTTGCGAGAGAAGGGCGTTCTCGCTGGCGGGAGCCGGCATCGGTTCGTAATCGGATTCGATGAACGCACTGCACATCAGAACGGGCGCCTTGTCTTGAGTCACATCCGCATTCACGAGATCGAAGGCGGGCTTGAAGCTCAGTTCGTGTTTTCGGGTAAATGGAGACGCGTAAGAACGGAAGACCGTGACCGCGACCAGGCCCACGCAGAACATCTGCCGCAGCAGGCGGGAGTCGATGCGGGTGGTCAGCAATCCCCACGTCAGCACACTGCCGGAGACTGCGACCAGGCAGTAGCGCGAAATGAACAGGTGCAACGGCGTGGCGGCGCTGATGCCATACAGGATCGCGCCCGGGATGAAGGCCAGCAATGGGCAGAGTAAGATTGCGGGAAAGCAGTCGCGGCCCGGCAGCTTTACTTTGCGAACCAGCGCCGCGACCGAAACGGCCACGAGAAATCCGATCAGCAGTTTCTCAGGCGCAAACGTCTTCAGTGCAACCACCGTCTGCGCCAGTTCCAGGACCACGTGGGTTTGCCGGGTCCGAAATAAACTCACGACGCGCACCATCAGGGGCGCTGCCAGCAGGGTAAACGTCACCAGTACGGCCGCCAATTGCCGGATGTCTGCCTTGATCGAGCGCCCTCGCATTGCCAGGTAGTAAATCGCGAACGCCGGCAGGATGGCTCCGAACAGGTAATGAAAGTAGAGAATTCCCGCCGCCGCGATGCCGAAAAGAATCGCATACCGCATCTCGTGCCGCGTCATCCACTGGATAAAGAGAAAGATGGCGAGGTTGGTGGCCAGCAGCGCAAACGCATACGGGCGCGCGTCGGTCGCTGCAAACACCACATCCGGATGCGTGCAGAAGAAGATGCAGGTGAGAAAGGCTATCTCCCGGCCGAAAAGCTCGCGGGCGATCCGAAACAGAAAGTAGGCAGCGCCCAGCATGGCCAGCATGGACGGAATCTTGAGCGCAATTTCTTGGCTGCCGAGAATCGACCTGGCAAACCAGAGCGTATAGAGATAGCCGATCGACGACGGCATTTGCGCCGAGCGGCTCCAGATCCTCCCGAAGCCGCCGCTGACCTGCCAGTAGGCCAGAGTCTCGTCGACCCAGAGCGGAGCCCGCACCGCGAGGAGCCAGATCGACAACGAGGCCAGCAAGGAGACGGGATAGACCAGCTTCGCGAAAACGGAAGTGGGTTGATCAACCCTGGTCGCGGCCGCTGCCGCCGTCGCCACCTTCGGCCCTTACTTCTTCAACCCGCCCACGCTGGCGACGGTGACCGTGCCATTCGCGTTGTGCACGGCGTTATGGCAGGTCAGAGTGCAGGTGTTGGGGCCGTGGTTGTAGGAGACGGGAGAGCCACCATTCGGAGCTACCACGTTAGTGTCGAAGCTGATCAGCCGCTGCCCAGACGGATTGGAACTGCTGCTTCCAACCCCGTGCGCGGTGTGGCAGGTCGAGCAGCTGAAGCCGGCCGTGATGTGCGCGGAGTGCTTGGTAAAGCTGGCGTTCTGCATGATGTTGGAGAGGTTGTGACACTTCCCGCACATCGCGTACGGGCCGTTCGCGCTCAGGTCGGGACTCGGAAACAGGTTGGTGATCGGCTGTCCGGGCGCGGGCGCCTGGCTCAATTCATAGCGGCGCTCGAGGATGTGGCTCCACTTCGATCCATGCGGGCCGATGGGGCCGGTGCCTCCGAATTCGCGGTTGTCGTCGCTGTTGTGACAGTCGGTGCAGAAGATCTGCGTACCCATCGCGCGGCCTGGCGTCGCGCCATTCAGGTTCCACATGTTGGGAAGCAAACTGGGCTGCGACAGAGAACTGTTCCGCGGATGAAAGACTGGGTGGCTGGATCCTGCGTTCACCCCGAACTGCGGAATCACGTTCATCCCTGCGGTTACGGATGTGAGACGCGCCGGGTTATAGCCGAATTTGGCGGAGTCGGTGAGCTTTCTGGTGCTTGCTCCATGGCAGCGCAGGCAGGTCTGGAACTGGTACTGCGCGGGCCGCACGATGGTGGTTCCGTCCTTCTCACTTACGCCCCAGATACCGTTCTGCGCAGCGCGCAGAGCGGGAGCCACCGTGAGAGCCGCTCCCGAAGTTACGGCATGCGGGTCGTGGCAATTCGTGCATCCGGATTGATCGGGAGTGTTCGGAGACACAGTCGTTGCATCGCTGTGGCGCCGGGCCGGGGCCTGAACCTGAAGCGGCGCGTTGGCCGTCAGCAAGGGATGCCCGATCTTGGCATACTCGGCGGCAACGTTGAGGCTGGGCAGGGCCTTGGCGGGCCCCACCAGACTCGGGGCCGGGGCAACTGCGTTTCGTCCAAAAGGATTGAAGGCGGCTGCGGTTACGGCGGCCGTTCCCGAATGGCAATTCAAGCAGACCTGGTCGCCCACTCCACGCTGCAGTTCGGTGGCTCCGGCAGCGTTGTGATCGGTGTGGCAGGAAAAACACGCGTTCGCACTCAAAGTCGTGTAGGGCAGGTTCTGCACGGTTGCATTGCTGGTGGCGTGGATGCTCGCGCCCCAACCCGCCAGCGGATTGGTCTGGCCCTGCACCACGCGGTTGGGGTCGTGACACGCCAGGCACATCGCGCCGCTCGAACTGTCCTTCACGAGAAAGTTCTGGGCGACCAGATCCTTGCTCTGCACGTGCGGGTTGTGACACGACGTGCACTCAATATTTCCGCGGATCAGCTTGATCGCGCCCGTCGGATCGGCGGTCAGGCCTTTCGACGCCAGGGTCTCAACCAGGTTCGGGGCGTCCTTGATCGGTAGAACCACGCTGAAAGGGTGGGAGGACTGGAGATTGTTGGCGAACACGTCGTTCGTATACATCGAGCCGCTGGTGGTGACCTGGCCGGAGACAATGGTTTGCCCGACCGCGACCGTTCCGTCGTGGCAACTCAGGCACAAGTTGCTGTCTCCACCAAGCACCGGCTGCGCCCCGGTCTGGTGATAGGTCGGGCTGGTGTAGAGATTGGTATAGACCTGCTTGGTCAGGGTTTGATTCCAGAGGGCCCGGCCCGAGGCCAGCCCGGAATGCGGAGCGTGACAGTAGCTGCACGAGCCCGGACGAGCGCCGGTGACGGGCGACTTGCTGCCGGGCGAGAGATCATGCAGGCCGATCACGTCACCGGTGATCTGCCCGAACATGGTTCTGCCCACCAACAACATGACGCAGGCAAACAGGAGCTTTGACTTCACTGGCTTCCTCCCGCGCGAGACCACTTGCCCGCACCGAAATAATGAAAGACCTGAATCCGGCGATTAAAGGAATCGACCACGAAGATGCGGTCCTGGCCATCAATGGAAAGGCCCGCCGGTAACTGGAACTCTCCGGCTTCCGTGCCCTTGGTTCCGAAGTAGTAGAGCAACTCGCCCTGGCGGTTGAACACCTGGACCATACCCCACAAGCCGTCGACCACGTAGAGGTCGCCCTCGGAATCGACTCCGATGCCTTTGGGGCGGAACATCGCGCCCGTGCTGTCGCCAATGGCTCCGATGGCAAAGCGGAATACTCCGGAGCGGTCGAGCACCTGCACGCGGAAGTTCATGGCATCGACCACCATGAGGTTGTCGCCGTCCAGGTGCAGTTCCGTGGGGTAGTTAAACTCTCCGTCACCACTGCCGTTCTTGCCGATTGTCTGCAATACGGATCCCTGCATATCGAGCAGGAAGATCTTGTTGCGCAAGGTGTCGGTGACGTAGATGCGCTGCGCTTTCGAATCGACGGCGATTCCGGTCGGCCGCTTGAAGTAGCCTTCGCCGCCTTTCAGGCTGCCGATAGCGCGCTGATACTTGAGGTTCGCGTCGAAGACGAAGATCTTGCCCGCTTCCGAGTCGGTGACATAGATGTTGTCGTTCGCATCCACGGCGACGCACTGGGGAGCGAGCATGGGGTCGCGCGCATCTTCGTCGCGGGTGAGGAACTTGTACTTCTTGTTCTGGAAATCGAAGACGTGAACGCCGATGGCGCCTGGGTCCGTCACGAGGATGCGGCCGCGGGAATCGGTGGCCACGCTGTAGGGGCGAACCAGGCGTTTAAAGTGCGGTTCGCCGGCGACGAAGTCGAGCACGCGGTTCCAGAACCCGCGCTTGGGCTTGACTTCGAATTCCGAACTGAAGCTGCGCTCGTACGTGAGCCTGCGTCCGCCTTCCAACTGCAGGTCCGGAGGGGCGGGCGAGACTTCGGCCGGCTGCCTGGTTGGCTTGGAAGCTGACACCAGAACCACCAGCAGAACCACGATCGCGAGTTGGAGCGCTTTGCGCAAGGCCGAGACCGAATCCTAAAAGAAATTGAACGACCGCGAGAATCCCATGTAGTACGAGCCCACTTCTCCGGGCGGCAACCCCGAGGCGCTGAAACTCTGGAGAATGCGTCCGTAGCCGGCGGTGAACATGATTTTTCTTACCCGGTAGTTGAGAATCGCGTTGATCTGATCGGCTTTGTTCCATGAGCCTATGCCGCTGGTGGAGGTGTTGCTCCGTGCCCGGGAGAAACTTGCCCCTATCGAAAGGTTGCGGACCGGGGTCCCGCTCAGCGAAAACGACTCGCTGGTGCCCCCGTAGAGGATGAGCCAATCCGCCGGAATTGTGCCCGGCGGCGGTGTTGACCCGGGCAGGCCGAGAAGCCCAAACCCATCCGACTTCGCGAAGGCGGCACTGGCCGTGATGTGGCGCAGCCCCAGGCTGCTGGAGTAACTCTGGCTGCTGTTGCCGGTGTTGGGCTGATCGGTCAACACGCTGTGCGAACCGGCGGCGGTCGCGCTCCAGATGAGCCGGCCATCGAGGAAGCGGCGCCGCGCGCTGCCGGAGTAGTTGTAAAACGAACTCATGTACGTGATCAGGTAGGTTTGGACGTTCTGGGCGTAGCTGAAGTCGACGCTCAGCATCCAGAGTTGTACGGGACGGTTGAAACCGAGGTTGGTCGAGAAACTCAGCGAATTACCAGAGATGTTATCGACGTGGTTGTCGGCGACATTGAAGGACGCGCTCAAGAACCCGCCGAGAGCGCTGGTGGTGTAAGCCAAGCCTCCCCCGAACATGTTGGCGCCATAACTGCTTCCCAGGTAGCTCTGCTGACGGCGTTGCGCGTCCGCCTGCAGTTGCAAGTTCGAGGTCAGCCCATAGCTGGTGGTGGCCATCATGTAAAGGGAGTTCGAAGACATCTGAGACTGATAAATGCCACCGCCCACTCCGGTTTGGCCGCCCGGGAGTAGATTCTGAAACAAGCTGCCGGTCAGGCTGTCGGTGTAGCCCGTGCTGAACGATGCATTCCACCTCGGCTTGGGATTCACTCCGACGCTGGCGTTGAGTGTGTCCACAGTACCGTTGTAGCTCGAACCAAAATAGTTGGCGTTGATGTCGGACCGGGTAAAGGAAGACGCAAAAGACCCGTGCATCGGAAGCTGGTGGGAGGCGCTGAAGATGAAGGTGTTGTTGTCAGAGGTCACCTTCTCCACCGTCTGGTTTCCGGCCACCAGCGGAACGTTGGCGTTCGACGTTCCGAAGGCATACCCGGCAGTCAGGTCGAAACCGGCCACGCGGTATCCGGACCGGAGGGAGAAATTGCGAAAGCTGTTGCTGCCATCCTGGTTGGAACCGATGACGGAGTAGTTGCTGTTGCCGTCGGAGAAGGAGGCCATCAGGCTGGGCCAATCGGGAAGCAGTTCACTCCAGCTGATGTTGAGGCCCTGGCTGTTGCCGTCGGTGGTGTAGTCCGCCAGGCCGGGCATGTTGAAGGTTCCCTGGCTGTTCCACGATCTGGTGTAGGAAAACGAACCGGGAAAATGACTGCCGCCAAAAATGCCGCTGGAAAAGTCGAAGCCGCCGCCATTGAACAGGGAGCGAAATTCGGAACTCTGGCGGGCTTGGTCATAGTACGGCGAGAGGCTGAAGGAAAGGAAATTAGGATCGTAATAAGAGCCGGAGAGCGTCCCGTTGCCGCCGATATTCATGCCGTGGTTGGAATTGATCTGGTTGCCATAAACCCCGTTGTAGCCGCCCGTCATGACGCCGCTCAGGTTCAGGTTGAGGTTATCGCCCACCTGGACCTGGCCGGTGGCCGGGAGGGCCAGCAGGAGCAGCAGGCCCGGAAGCAGTCGATGAAGGATTCGAAATTGACTGGCCATGTTGTTTTCTCTGGCTGTGGTTACAGCACCTCGATCTTGGCTTTCTGTTTCAGTTTCCGGCCCAGGTCGGCGCGTACCTGATTGGTCCTCTTTTGCTCCAAGTCTTTTCGCAACTTGTCTTTCACGTCCTCAAACTTGATCTGGCCGGCCGGAGTGTGTTTGTTGAGCCGCACGATGGTGAAGGCGTTTTCGACCTGAATCAGGTTCGAAACCTGGCCCGGCTGCAGGTTCTGCAGGGCCTGTGCTACCGCTGGCGACAGCTTGGTGCGATCCATGGACTTGTGATCGCCCATCATCACGCGGTAATCGTCCTCGGATGATTTTTCTGCCAGTAACCCAAACTCTTCATACGTCTTCGTGGCCTTGGCCTTGGGGAGCGCTTCCTCGGCCCGCTTGCGGGCATCCTGCACCTGGGCGGGCGTTGCCTTCTCGGGCGGCAGGAACGAAATGGTCTGGATGGCAAACGATTCCGGGTATTGGAAGTTGCCGGGATTCTTGTCGTAATAGGCTTTCGCCTCGGCCAATGACACGGTGGACTTGCTGTCCACTTCGAGCTTGAGGAGCTGGTCGATGAGCAGGGAGCGGCGGATTTTCTCGCGCATCGCCGGCTCGGATCCCTTGAACTCCGCCTGCAAAAACTCTTTATATTCGTCGGGCGTCGAAAACTGCTTCCGGAAGTCTGCTTCGGCGCGGCTCAGGCGTTCGGGAGAGACGGTCATCTTCCGCTGCAACGCTTCCTGGTACACCAGTTCTTCGAAGATGATCATCTGGAGGGCGCCCTTGCGAATGTCAGGCTCCAGTTCCTTGGGAACACTTCCGCCGTGCTGGCGCGCGTAGGGGAAGATGGTAAAGATCTCGCGTTGCAGATCGCGGTCGGTAAGGACCGCGCCGTTCACTCGGACGACCGGCTGACCGGCAGGCTGGGAGGCGGCCGAGTTCGCCGTCACTCCCACGGTCGGTGCATGCGAAGCCACTTGACCCGATGCCAAGAGGGTCATCAAGAGCACTGCGCCGATCACGGAGAGGGATTTCATATTTCCTCGTTCTTTCCAGCTTGAAAATCAGGGGAGAGATTGCACCTCTCTCCCCTGGGGTTGGACAAATTAGAACGTCGTTCCAGCGGTGCTGCCGTTCATTTCGTTCGAGTCGCCACCATGGCACTGGCGGCAGAACTGCGCGGTCTGGTTCGAGTTCGCGTTGCCGCTGGCCGGATTGTAGGGCCCGCGGACGAAGAACATCGTCAGGTAGGTTCCCGACGGCAAACCGGAGTTGCCCTTGGTTTGACCCGAGGGAGGAATTTGCAGGCCCTGGGTCACGACCGAGATGTTCTGCACGTGCTGATGGTGACAGGTTGTACAGGTCACCACCGGAACGCCAGCGTTATTGCCGGGACTCACGAAGAAGCCATAGTTCTGGTAGAACTTGGCCGAGTTCGTTCCGGTCATATAGACCTTCCCGTTGGTCACGGTGCAATCCCACTCGCCGGGGCAGCTGATGGTTGCGTTGAGCCCCACCGGGTGATCGTTCAGGTAGTTGCCGGCGGAAGTGCCGTCATTGCCGAGCAGAGTCGGAATGGCGTTGTACTTGCCGTAGGTGCTGGGCAGAGACTCATAGACAACGTTCTTCATCATGGCGCCCTTTGCGAGGTTGCCGTCGTGGCAGCTCAGGCACTCCGTGATGTTGCGGTCCGGGCTCGACGAGTCCAGCCCAACCAGGGTGTCGGTCCAGCCGCCTGTGTCGCCAAAGGAAATGACTTGGCCGACGAGGGAGCCAAGATCCTGGCCCCACAGGGCATGCATACCGGCGTTGGGATAAGCGGTTTTGGCTGCGCCGTTGCCATACGCGCCGCTGTGCGGGGCGTGGCAAGCGGTACAACCGCGGCCGTAGTTCAGGTGGGCGCCAAGGCTATCCGTCGATATCGTTCCGATCTGAGCCATCGCGAACCCTGCCACGGCAAAAACTGCGAGCAGTACGAATAGTGCTTTCTTCATTGAAATAAGACCTCCTGATGATGTGTTCGAACACTTCACTTCTGTTTGACCTCTGTTGCTTGCTGCTACTTCTTCGGGATGGGCGCTGCCGGCAGTGCCCAATCACCGTTCTGGCTCCCGAAGGAGGCCAAAACTCCAGCCGTTAGTGCACCGGCGGAACCTGCGCGTTGAGTTGCGCGTTGTCTTTCGGCTTCTGAATGTCTTGCACTTTGTCTTTCTCTCCGTCTTTCTGGGCCGCGCCGGCCGTCTTCTCGCGCTCGGCTTTCATTTGCGCCGACTCCGCGTCGGTGATGTAACGGAACTGTTGTACTCGTCCCCAGGGATACTGCTCGGAGACGAAGACGCGATTGTTTTTATCGATCGCGATTCCCATCGGATCGTTAAAGCGTCCCAGGCTGCGTCCGGGACCGCCCACATAGGCCAGGAGTTCGCCGTCACGGTTATAGATTTCGACCAGCGCGAGGCCGGTGTCCACGACCCAGATGTGGCCGTCGCTATCCACGGCGATGCCCTTGGGGCGCTCGAAGCAGCCGATCGCGTCGCAGTGCTGGCCGAACTGGCTGAGGAAGTTGCCGTCGGCGTCGAAGATTTCAACCCGGAAATTCAGCGAGTCGGTGACGTACACATTGCCGTCCTTGTCGACGGCGACGTTGGTGGGCAGGGAAAACTCTCCCGGGCCGGTGAGAGTGTGCTTTTTGCCGAGGGTGCCGATCTTGCGCAACGGTTTGAGGCTGTCGGCGTCGTACACAAAGACCACATCCTGCTTGGTGTCCACGACGTAGAGGAAGCGGCGCTCGGTATCGATGGCGAGGCCGACAGGATCCACCAGGCCCTCGCTGATCTGCGCTTCGATCTTGTGATTGGCGTCGAAGACGAGTACTTTGCCGATTTTTCCGTCGGAAACGAAGAGCCGGTCGTTGTCGTCGATGGCGATCGCATTGATCATCCCGAAGTGCGCGTCGAGGCCATTGCGGATCAGTTGGCTATCCCGGGTCTCGGTGTTGAAAACGAAAACCGCGCCGACTTTCTGGTCCCCAACATAAAGCTGGTTCTTCGAATCGACAGCCATGCCGTAGGGCCCGAGCAACTGGAAGGGGAAGTTCTTGTTGGCGACCTGGTCGTCCTGCGTCTGGCCACCCGCCAGGCGGTCCATCCAGCTTTGCTTCGGCTTTTTGTTCTGGACGGTGTAGTCGATCTTCATGCCCGCGAAATAGTTCGTATAGCGAATGCGCGGGAGGTTCGGCGGCCCCGGCCAGACCAGCTTGCTGATGTCGACCTGCGGCTTGGGCTCGGCTTTGGCAGTGGTCGGGACCGGCTTTTTCTTCTTCGCCTGTACTGCGACCGGCGAAACCAGCGCCAGCACGAGGACTGCGATCAGCGCCAGGACTGTCTTGCAGCCGCGCATGGAAGTTGGATGAACGTTAAACATGATCACTTCACCTCCCCAATCTGTGTCATATCCAGGCGGTTCTGGTGGCAGTTGTCGCAGAACGCCATATTGTTCGGCTGGTCCTTGACCAGAAGCTTGGGCTGGCCGCCCGCATGCGGTTGGTGGCACCGCAGACAACTCAGTTGAGTTTTCACTTTGTTGACGTTGGTTGGATCCATCACATCCGAAACCGGGTGCTTGGCCACCGGGTGGCCCAAGCCGTAGCGCAGCGGCAGAACGAATGCTTTGTTCTTGTCGAAGTAGTCTTCGGGCAGCCGGACCTTGCCATCAAAGATGGTGAGCAGGTGCTGGGCTTCGAGTTTTTGCGGCACGGAGTCGGCGCCGTGACACTCCAGACAAAGCGCGTTGCCCTGAGCCCGCAGCAGCTTTGCCCGTTCGCTGCCGTGGGGCTCGTGGCAGACCGCGCAACCCTGCCCAAAGGCGGGCTGGTGGTGAACGGCCTTTTTCGCCTGATCCACCAGTTCGGTATGGCAACCCAGACAAATGCTGACTGCGTCGGTCTTCGGCAGCCCAGGGCTGTTGCTGGCGTGCGGGCTGTGGCAATCGGTGCAATCGCCGGCGGCGCCGGGGTGCTGCACTTTGGCGGTGTCGATCGACTTCACCTTGTCGCCGTGGCAAGTAACGCAGAGCGCCTTGACATCGGAGTTGGTCAGGACCACCTTGCCGTCCTTGGCCGGTGCGTGACAGAGCTCGCAGTTCCGGTCGGCGAAGGGTGGATGCGCGAACTTCGCCATCAGCTTGGGAGCCGCCGACTGATGCGGATCGTGACAACTCAGGCAATTGGCTGTGCCGAACGGTTGGTTGTGATGCGCCTTCTGCAGGGCGGCGTCTTTCGGGTCGTGACAGTCTACGCACAGCGCCGGGGCAGCCTTGGTCAGGTGGAACTGGTTTTCGGCGGTCACATCCGCACCCGTCTTGTGGGTGGTGTGGCAGGTATCGCAACCCAGATCGAGGGCGGCGTGGCGGCTGCCTTTGTCCGGAACGTTGGTGCCTTGGGTGTGGCAAGTGAGGCAGAGATTGTCTTTCTTTTCGCCGGAGGTCGCCTTCAGCAACTGGTTCTTGTTGGCCGAGGTGTGCGGATCGTGGCAGGTCAGGCAGTCGCGAACGGCTGGCTGATGAACATGTCCCTTGATCTGCGTGGCGTCTTTGTCGCCGTGGCAGGTGAGGCAGAGCTTGTAGGGAGTGGCCGTGATCAGCATCACGCGGGTGGTGTCTTTGTTGACGCGGACCTGGTGGCAGCTCAGGCATCCGGTGGCGATGGCAGAATGGACGGCCGTGCCCTTGGTCTTGTCTTCGTGACACTCGAGGCACTTGGCGCTGTCAATGTTCGGATCCAGCGGAACGGGGTGGACGGCACTGAAAGCCCGCGGCAAACCAGCGGCCGCCAAGGTCAGGACCAGAATGGTGCGCAGAATCGGGCTGATCAGCGAGGCGCGGCTTCCTAGCTGTTTAGGGCTCCTGTTGTGGCTCACGTACTGGGAAGGGATGCTCACCCAAGTCTCCTGACCACAGTGGTGCACGAGGGTCGCCGCCCGGACGGGTGTGGTGAATATTTTCATCGTTTCCATAAGTGACTGGTCTGAAACAGGTTGGTGAGGTTGAGCGCAGGCGTTGCGAAATGCATCAGGCGCAGCGGAGATGTTAAATGGGCCTTCTCCCGCACTCGAACTGGTGAAATGACCCAAGTAGGGTGCCGGACTAAAGAGTTGTCCGCCGGTTGCCGAGAAGGAGGAAAGTCGCGTGCGCGCCACGCCTCCTATTCAACCCGGATTTCGGGCAGCAGCCTGTGGTCGAGGTCACGCTCGTCTGTGATAGTCATCACCTAAAAGTCGGACATGGAAAAGCCTCAAAACGCGGCTTTTGCGGAGTGGCCCCCCAGGTCTGGAAAGGCCTGCGCTTCGACCGGAGAACGAATCACCGGGACGCGTGAGGCGCGTCACGAGAGATCAATGATGGGTGAAATTTCGAGGGACCCGAGAGCGGGTGCGCGATTTGGCCCAAAAGGGCGACGATCGGCAGCTTCAAGAAGCTCCTAACTATCCTGATGTGAGGTGATTAGCGGCACGCCTCCTTCTGGTGCGGAACGTGCATTTGGAAGGGCCATGGGGGGAGACATGGTCGTGAACGTCCATACCAGCGCCCGCAAGCTGTGGCAAACCGCCGCTTCCATTAAGACGGGCGTAGTTCTTCTGATTCTGGTCGTGATCTTTTCGGCGGCCGGGACGATCGTCCTGCAGCGCCCCAACACCGAACCGGACGAGATGCAGAACGCCTATTCGGCACACGCCCTGCGGATTCTCGATGCGACCGGCCTGACGGATGTGTTTCACGCATGGTGGTTTCTGACGCTGATGATTCTGGTGAGCTGCAGCATCATCGCCGCGTCCGTCGAACGGTTCCCGAATGCGTGGCGTTATTTCTCGCGCCCCTACAAGTATCCCGACGAGAGTTTCCGGCGCGCGCTTTATCCGCAGGCGGCGCTGGCGATCACGGATGAAGAGACCGGACTGGTCGCGGCCGAGCGCGCTCTGCATTCCCTGGGATTCAGACCCGAGCGGGTGGTGCGCGAAGACCACTTCGGAAT
>Ga0075030_100003571_pt1 | contig 14103 bp, 9 predicted proteins | sample LitLauG_LLR_2012_FD_71393 | JGI IMG/M metagenome (GOLD analysis project Ga0075030, IMG submission 71393) | Freshwater sediment microbial communities from Pennsylvania, USA - Little Laurel Run_MetaG_LLR_2012 | ecosystem: Environmental > Aquatic > Freshwater > Creek > Sediment | place: USA... | reverse complement strand
CCTGCGCGTACGTTTCTTCCTGGTCGGGGATTAATGACCTGTATACGTAGGTGTAGCCTCGAAGGTGTATCGGGCTAGAGCTTTTCCTGGTCAGTTCCTTTGCCACTGCCGCAATAGACGAGGAGTCCAGCCCGCCGCTCAGAAGGATTCCGACGCGCTCCGTGCGAAGCCGGTCGGCCACGGCGGTCTCCAAAATACCCTGGAAATGCTCGACATACTCCGCGGGATTCCGGTACCGAATCCGACCGTCCGTAGGGGGAGTCCAGTAACGCCGGATCTGGAGGCCGTTCCCTGAGACTATCAGCGCGTGAGCGGGAGGCAGGCGCTGTATGTCACGGAAAGTGGTTGTAGCGTTGTCGTAGTTCAGGCCGAAAAGCAGAAAATCCCCGATTGCCGCTTCATTCAGTGCGCCTGAAACTCGTGGATGCAAGCGAACGCAATTCAATGTATTGCTGAATAAAAAAAGCTCTCCCACTTGCGCGTAGTAGAAAGGCTTGATCCCAAAATGATCGCGCGCGCAAAACAATTGTTTGTTGCGCGCATCCCACACGGCGAAGGAAAAATCGCCCTGCAAACGCTCGACGCATGCCGTGCCCCACGCCGCGTAAGCATGCAGGATCACTTCCGAGTCGGGAGCGTTTACCGGGATCGCTCGGTCGGAGCGTTGTAGTTCGCTAATCAAATCCGCCCGCCCGTCCAAACGTGCATCTGCGGCAATCCAAAACCGCCCCTCCAGACTCGCGGGCTGACGTTCGGCCGCCGACTCGCGCGTGGTCCGTAACATCGCGTGGCCAAGTCCAATGGGACCTTCCATCCAGCACTCGCGAGCATCGGGGCCACGGTACGCCAGAAAATCAACGAGGGACTGCAGCAGCCCCCGCTCTACCGGCGCGCCGGCCCGGTGATAGATGCCGACAATTCCGCTCAATCAGTTCACCTTTCCATCCGAGTGGCTGGCGCTTTCCATCGCGGAGATGGACGGCGCATTCCGCCGCGGGTCCGAAGCGGGTTCTTCCTGCAACCAGAATTCAATTTCTAAGGGTAACTCGGCTGGATCTCCATTGTACTTTCCGTTCTCTTTCGCGGCAACCAAGTGGCGTCAGCGCTTTTGTCTTGCAACTCTGAAACTGTCTAGGCACAGTACCGGGGAATGATTCTACGTCTCTCCAGTAACGCGCAGCGCGCCGTAGTTCTCGCTGCTTCTATCGTCATAGGACTATTCCTCTCGTATTTCAGCATTCGCAATGCGGCTGCGGCCCATTACGTAGGCATGCAAACTGCCGAAGGCTATGAGCGTGCCGTCCGCCTCGAACCCGCTAACGCCCAGAACTGGTATCTACTTGGCCGCTACTGGCAATACAATTTAGAAGATCCGGACTCCGCGCGCGCCATACGCTCTTACCTTTCCGCTCTCGCGCTTAATCCGGCATCTTCAGAAACGTGGCTGGACCTTGCCACCGCTTACGAATCGGAAGGCAACCTTGTTGCCGCCCGGGATGCTTTTCTGCATGCCAAGAAAGCCTATCCTCTTTCCGCCGGGGTCTCCTGGCGTTACGGCAATTTTCTGTTGCGGCTAGGAGAGATTGATTCTGCTTTCAGCGAGATGCGCCTCGCAGTCCTGGCTGATCCTCATCGCGCCGCGGAAGCCTTCTCTCGCGCTCTGCGAGCGGGTTCGAGTATCGAAACCACGATCGACCGCGTGTTGCCACCGAACGCGGAGGCTTATCTCGATGTGATCTGGGACCAGACGACCGACGGACACACTGACAATGCGCTCAAAGTGTGGGATCGTCTCCCTCCGCTTCATCCCAATATTTCCTTGTACGACTCCTACTCTCTCGTAAATGCCTTGATGGCCGAAAAACGCATCGCGGAAGCCAGCCGCGTCTGGGACCAAGCGGTCCATTTCGCAGGCCTCGCCGATTTGCAAGGACCGTCGGGTTCCGTTCTGTGGGACGGCGGATTCGAATCGAATGTTACCGGAGGAGGATTTTCCTGGATTCTCTCGCAGGGAACTCGCGGCGTACAAATGGGTATTGATACTCAGGAAAAACACTCCGGCAATCGTTCCTTGCGCCTGATATTCGACGGAAAGTTCAACCTCAATTTCGCCGATGTCTGTCATTTCGTTCCCGTCAAGCCTTCGACCGCCTATCTCTTCTCCGCGTGGTTCAAAACCAGGGCGCTGACCTCGGACCAGGGGCTTCGCGTTCTCTTGAATCCTTTAGGCGCGCAGTACTCTGCCCCCGTAAGCACTGCGGAGATTCACGGGACTGCGCCCTGGACGCGCATCGAAATGGCCTGGGCCTCGGCCAGCGATGTCCACGAATTGCAAGTCTGTCTGGTCCGCTATCCGAGCGAAGAATCTGGCAACAAGATCCAAGGCACTGTTTGGGTGGATGACGTCGCCCTGGTTCAGGAATCCGCGGAGCGCTCCAAACCATGAAGTTTCTGCGCTTCGGTATTTGCGCTCTGGCCGTGTTCGCCGTCGTCGCTCACGGAGGCGTTGAGGATTGGGCGCGTGCCGTCTTTGAAACTGTTGCAGGTTTGCTTCTTCTTGCGTGGGCCTTGTGGATCTATTTCACAGAGGAGGAACAAATCGTTTTTTCTCCTCTTCTCCCGCCGCTAGCTGCTTTTACCCTGGTCGTTTGTGGCCAGTGGGTTTTTCATGGCACCGCCTCGTCCTACAGCACGCGGATGGAACTCCTGCTTGTTGTCTCCGACTTGATCCTTCTTTTCCTGGCGGTGCAGGCTTTTCGCACGCTTCAGGATTGGCGCGGCTTCGTCTGGTTCGGGATGATTTTCGGTTTCGTGGTTTGCATATTCGGAATCCTCCAGCACCTCACGTTTAACGGGAGACTTTACTGGTTTCGCGAAATGCATTACGGAGGGATTCCCTTCGGACCATACGTAAACCGTAATCACTTCGCCGGGTTTGTGGAATTGATTCTCCCGTTCGCCCTCGTTCCCCTCGTTCTGGGCCGAGTCCGGCGGGAGCGCTGGCTGGTTGTGGGCGTATTTGCGGTGGTTCCCATCGGCGCACTTTTCCTCTCGGTCTCCCGCGGAGGCATCGTGAGTTTCGGCGTTGAGTTGGCCGTATTGGCGCTTGTCATGATTCAGCGGCGAACCGCAGGCAAGCAATTGTTCGCTGGTGCGGCAGTCCTGATCATGGCGCTTTTGATGGTTTCCTGGCTTGGCGTCGGACAACTCCTGCAGCGTTTTTCTTCATTCCAGTCGCTCGAAGCCACCGCCGGCAAACGGGCCTCCATGCGGCACGACACCTGGCAAATCTTCCTTCACCACCCCATCGCCGGAACGGGACTCGGCACGCTCCAGATCGTTTATCCGCCTTACGAATCACTTTACGACGGGAAAATCGTTAATCACACTCACAACGATTACCTCGAGGCACTTGCCGAGACGGGCATACTCGGCGGACTCTGTTGCGCCTGGTTTCTCAGCAGCTTGTTCAGCCAATCCCTTATGCGATTGCGCAGAGACAATAATTCCTTTGCGGGGACTCTCCAGCTCTCCGGCCTGGTTGCTTGCTCCGGTTTCCTCGTGCACGGACTGGTTGATTTCAATCTTCACATTCCCTCGAACGCCTTCTTGTTTTTTCTCATGTCCCATTTGGCCACCACGGAGATTCAAACTGCCGCAACGGAACCTACGCACCACCGCTCGCGCCATCGAATTCCTCGAAATGACTGATTGCTTTACGCCTTCTGGCTGTATAATCACACTTGGGGGTCATCTATTCTCATGCAGCCAGCCAGACTGGGTGCGTTGGTGTGGTATTTCGTTCCGACAACCCTGCTAGCTTTACTGGTTCTGGCGCCATCCAGCCGCGCTCAGCAGGCCGTCCTCGAGACGCCACAGCAGGTAAACGACCGCATTCGCTTGATGTCCGCCGCCGCGCGGCAGACGCCGCACGACTACGTTATCGGCAATGGCGATCTCCTGGACATCGAAGTATTCGACGTCAAAGAGCTTAGCCGCGAAGTGCGTGTCAGCCAGACTGGCTCCATCGGCATCCCCCTCGTGCCGGTTCGCTTGCATATTGCTGGACTGACGGAACTTCAAGCAGAACAGAAAATTGCCGAAGTTCTCGAAGCCAACGGCCTCGTTTCTCACCCCGAAGTCAGCCTTACCGTCAAAGAACGAAAGAGCAAGCCGATCACTGTGGTGGGAGCTGTCGGACATCCCATGGTTTACCAGGCCGATCGGCCGGTGAGCCTCCTTGAAGTTCTGGCCGAGGCAGGAGGCGTCGCCCCGGACGCTGGCGATACCGTCATTGTGAATCGGCCGGTGCTGGATGCGCCTTCCGATTCGACAGAACCGCCGGCGATAGGCCCGGAAGTTGCTCTTCCCGCCGCTGCTTCTAGCGGACCACTCCATGCTGACTCCGCGCAAGGTTCCGCTTCTTCTAGGTCCACGGTTCCAGCCGCTTCCACAAGCGCACCCGCACCCATCGACCCACCTCACTTGAACAACACCATCACCATCAATCTGAATGAACTGATGGAAAGCGGTGATGCCACGAACAATATCATTCTCCAGGCGGGCGATATCGTCACCGTCCCGCACTCCGGCGTTGTCTATGTCCTGGGAGCGGTGGCGCGGCCCGGCGGCTTTGTCCTGGCTAATGACCGCGGACAGATGACCACTTTAAAAGTTTTGGCGCTCGCTGGGGGTTTGGGCCCGACTGCGAAAAGTGAACATGCCGTGATCGTTCATAAGGATGCTCAGGGGCAACAGCACGAAGTCGGCGTTGATCTGAAGAAAGTGATGAAACGCGAATCCGAGGACGTTCAACTCCAGCCCAGTGACATCTTGTATGTGCCGAACAGTGCCGGCAAGCAAGCCATGCTTAGGGCTCTTGAATTTGGAATCGCTTTGGGATCTGGCGTCGCGCTTTACCGGATTGCGTACCACTAAAAAATGGCTGACGAAAACAAACTCGCACCTCGCGAAAACGGCTCCAACGGGGCCGTGGAGATAGTCTCGGTCCCGACACGCCTGCCTTCCTTTGAGCTCTCTCCTCGCGAGCCACATCTCTACGACTACCTTCTGATTTTGAGGAAGCACCAGTGGCTGATTCTTTCCTTCATGCTCGCGGTGGTAACCATCGTTTCCATCGCTACCTTCCGCATGCAGCCCGTTTACATAGCCACGGCTCGCGTTGAGATTGACCGCGAGAACGCCAATATCCTTCCTTTCCAGGGCACCGATTCCTTTGACGTAATGATGGACCTCGAGAATTACATCGAGACGCAATCCAAGATTCTCACCAGTGAAACGCTGGCCCTCCAGACCATCCGCAACAACGCTCTTTCGACACGTCCGGAATTTGCTTCCCCCAATGGGCCATCCGAGGCCATCGCCAGCGGAAGCTTGGCAAACCAGAAACGTCCGCCCGAACTTGCCGAGTTCTTGGGAAGCCTCAGCGTGAGGCGGGTACCCAATAGCCGCTTAATGGACGTCAGTTTTGAATCCACCGATCCGCAGCTGGCGGCGCGCATCGTAAACGCGCACATCAACTCCTACATCGAGCAGAATTTTCGCAGCAAGTATGAAGCGACTACCCAGGCTTCCACTTGGCTCACCAGCCAGCTTGACGATCTGCGCATTAAGGTGCAAAAGGCCGAAGACGCCCTGATTACTTACGAACGCCAAAATCAGATCTGGACGCTGGACGACAAGCAAAACATCACCACCCAGCGGCTCTCGGACGTGAACAAGGAACTTACCGACGCGCTGAGCGAGCGCATGAAAAAGGAGTCGCTTTACCAGTTTGCCAAATCCGGCAATTTGAACGCCGTGCCCCAGGTTCAGAGCAATAGCACGGTGATGGATTTGCTCCGGAAGCGCGAGGATCTTACCAGCCAATACAATGATTCCTTGAGTCAGTACGGCCCCAATTTTCCTAAGGTCGTGCGCCTGCAGGCCCAGTTGAAAGAGGTCGACGCCAACATCGAGCAGGAAAAACAGAAGATCGTCGCCATTCTCGAGAGCGATTTCCGGGAGGCGCGCGAGCGCGAAACCATGCTCACCACCGCTCTGGACCAGCAAAAGCTTGCCGCCAACCAGATGGCTGAAAAGCTCGTCGAATACAACATCCTTAAGCGCGAAGCAGAGGCCCTCAAAACTCTTTACGACGGCCTCATGACCAAATTGAAGGAAACCGCCATCTCCGCGAGCTTGCGTTCCTCCAACATTCGCGTCGTGGATCCGGCGATGATTCCTTCCACGCCCGCGCGCCCCGCCAAGACCCGCAACGTTGCGCTCGCCTTTCTTGTCGGCTTGGTTGGCGGCATCGGTCTTGCTTTGATGCGCGAGTATCTCGATAACACCGTGAAGACTCCCGATGACGTCGAGACGCTGTCGCGGCTGCCTTCTCTGGCAGTCGTGCCCCAATTCGCCGGATCCAACGGGAACGGCAGGCGCCCTGGCCTTTTGCATGGATTCTCTTCAACCAATGGGCATGACAAGCGCATTGAACTGGTTGCTCAGCATTTGCCGAAATCCCAGATGTCGGAAGCGTTTCGTGCCCTGCGCACTTCCATCCTTCTTTCGCAGGCCGATCATCCTCCGCAAGTCATTCTGGTCACCAGCGCGCTTCCGCGCGAAGGCAAGACCACAGCAGCTGCAAACCTGGCGGTCACCCTCGCACAACTCGGCGACAAAACCGTGCTGGTCGATGCCGACCTTCGCAAGCCTGGCGTCGGTCGCCTCCTCAATTTGGCCGGTGGGAAGTATGCTGGCCTGAGTTCTTATCTGGCGGGCGTATCCAGTCTTGATCTGGTATCCGTCCCGCATCCAGCGATTCCAAACCTTGTTGCTATTCCCACGGGGCCGCTTCCGCCGAATCCCGCGGATTTGTTGTCTTCCCGCAAGCTCGTTGAGGCTATCGCCGAACTGCGCACCAAGTTCAAGTTCATCGTCATTGATTCGCCTCCCATCATGGCGGCCACGGATGCTGTGATTCTTTCAGTGCAGGCCGATGGTGTGCTCCTCGTCGTTCGCAGCGGCGAAACACCCAAGGAAGCCTTCACTCGCACGCGCGATTTGCTCAACAGCGTCAAGTGCCGCATCCTCGGCGTCGTTCTCAATGCCGTGGATGCCAGCGCTCCCGACTACTACTACTCCTACCGCTATTATCCGTACTCGTATGGATATGGTCCCCAGGAAGCGGCCGAAATTCCACATGAACATCACGATGAAGATTCCGAAGCCGTCACTGAACGTGTTTCCCGTGATCGTCACGATGACGACGCCCTTTAAGGAGGCACTTTGCGCTATCTGATCACCGGCGGCGCCGGCTTTATTGGTTCACACCTTGCGGAGCGGCTTCTTGATCGCGGCGACCGCGTCGTTCTGCTCGACAACCTGTCTACGGGCAGCGTCGAGAACATCCGCCATCTCAAATCTTCCGACCGCCTTCAATATCACCTGGACAACATCGAGAATCGCCAGTTGCTCGCCGAACTCGTCGACGATGCCGAGGTGATCGTTCACCTGGCTGCCGCCGTCGGCGTCAAGCTCATCGTCGAAAGCCCCGTCAAGACTATCGAGACCAACGTCAACGGCACCCAATTAATCCTCGAAGCCGCTTGCAAGAAAAAGAAACTCGTTCTCACCGCTTCCACTTCCGAAGTCTATGGCAAGAACACCAACGTGCCTTTCCATGAAGACGCCGACCTCGTACTCGGCCCCACCACAAAAGGCCGCTGGAGCTATGCTGCCTCTAAAGCCCTCGATGAGTTTCTCGCTCTATCTTATTGGAAGGAGAAGAAGCTGCCCGTCATTGTGGCTCGGTTTTTCAACACCGTTGGTCCCCGGCAGACCGGACGCTACGGCATGGTGCTCCCCAATTTCGTCAAGTCCGCCTTGGACAATACGACCATCAGCATCTATGGCAGTGGGAAGCAGTCTCGCTGTTTTTGCGACGTGCGCGACACCATCGAAGGGCTCATCCGCCTCATGGACCTGGAGAGCGCCATCGGCGAAGTCGTGAACATCGGTAACACCGAGGAAATTTCCATCGAAGATCTCGCTCAGCGCGTGAAAGAGCGCACCGGCAGTTCTTCGCCCATCGAGTACGTGCCTTACGACAAAGCCTACGAACCTGGCTTTGAGGACATGATGCGCCGCGTCCCCTGTGTGGATAAGCTCCAGGCCCTAACCGGCTTCCGTCCTCGCACGCCGCTGAACGAAATCATTGACCGCGTCGCCGTGTTCTTTCAGCAGAAATCCGGCACCGCGGACATCCAAAGAGTAGCCACCACCAGCGCCGACTAAATCTCGCCCCCACGGCAGACTGCCCCCAATCTTCCACCACTTCTTCGCCTATTCTTTCGCTAAACACTTCCTCAAAGAATCTACGAATTTGTTCGTACTTTCATCAAACTTTTTGTAAACTACTTCGTCTTTACCTCTAGCTACCCGGAGGTGTCCCTGTGACTCAAGCCGCCAATCAAGCCACCCGTCCCATGACCGCCGCCGGCTGGCTCGACACTGTCCTTCGCGACCTCAAATACACCTTCCGCACCCTCGCCCGCACCCCCGGCTTCACCGTCATAGCCGTCCTCACTCTCGCGCTCGGCATTGGCGCCAATACCGCCATCTTTACCCTCCTGGACCAGGTTTTGCTTCGCCTTCTCCCCGTCAAGGAGCCCCAGCAGCTTGTCCTTCTCACCATGAAGGGCCGCCACTACGGCAGCAATTGGGGCGGCAACGCCATTTCCCATCCCATGTTCCGCGATTTCCGCGAGCACAACGAAGTCTTCTCCGATATGTTCTGCCGCTTCGCCAACTCCGCCAGCCTTTCCTTCGGCCAGCAGGCCGAGCGCGTTTCGGTGGAACTCGTTTCCGGTACCTACTTCTCCACCCTCGGCGTTGTCCCAGCCATGGGCCGCATTCTTACGCCCGAGGACGACGTCGTTCCCAGCGGCCATCCCTATGTCGTTCTCAACTACAATTTTTGGAAAACACGTTTCGCCGGCGATCCCCAAATCGTCGGCAAAACGATGATGCTCAATAATTACAAAATGACCGTCGTGGGTGTCTCCCAGCAGGGGTTTGACGGCGTCGAACTCGGTTTTTCCCCCAAAATCTTCGTTCCCGTCATGATGATGGCGCAGATTAGCGTCGGTAATCCCACTGACATGCTCAAAGAGCGCCGCAATCGCTGGGTTAACGCCTTCGGTCGCCTGAAGCCTGGCATCTCTCAAGAGCAGGCCAAAGCCGCGCTCCAGCCCTTCATGCACTCCATGCTGGAGCAGGAAGTTCAGGAACCCGCCTTTGCCCACGCCTCAAAGTTTGACCGCGATGAATTTCTGAAATGTTGGATTGACGTCTTGCCCGGTTCTCAGGGCCGCTCTTACACGCGCCGCCAGCTCTCCACTCCGCTCTGGGTCTTGATGGCTACCACCGGCGCCGTCTTGCTGATCGCCTGCGCCAATCTCGCCAATCTCATGCTCGTTCGCGGCTCTGGCCGCGTCAAGGAAATCGCCGTCCGGCTGGCCATGGGCGCCACCCGCCCACGCATCATCGGCCAACTTTTGATCGAGAGCCTCACGCTCTCCGCACTCGGCGGACTCACCGGTCTCGCCGTCGCGTTTTGGGCCGACCGCGCCCTCATGAAGATCTATCTGCCGTCCGATTCCTCCGGGATGAACATTTCCAACGCTCCCGACTTGCGCATTCTTCTTTTCAACCTCGCCGTCACCGTCCTCACCGGAATCATCTTTGGACTCGTGCCCGCTCTTCAAACCACCAAGCCCAATCTCGCTGGAACTCTGAAGGATCAAGCCGGTGCCGTCGTGGGTGGCGGAGGTCACCACCGCCTCAGGAAAGGCCTGGTCGTCGCCCAAGTCACTCTTTCTCTGTTGCTTCTCGTGGGTGCCGGTCTCTTCGTCCGCAGCCTCGCCAACCTCCGCAATCTTGGCCCCGGTTTTTCCCCGGAAAGGCTAGTAGGTTTTCAGATCGACCCGTCGCTTAACGGTTACACTCCCGAGCGCCTCAAAGTTTTCTATCCCCAACTAGCCGACGCTCTTGCTTCTATTCCCGGAGTTCGCTCCGTTGGCCTCGCCGCCATGCGCATTCTTGAAGACAACGAATGGGACAGCAGCATGACCGTCGAGGGTTTCACCCCGCCCAAACCCGACGAGTCCCCGGAACCCTTCATGAACTCTATCAGCCCCAACTACTTCGCCACTCTCGGCGTACCCATCGTCGCAGGCCGCGACTTCACCGCTAAGGACAACCGCACCATCAAACACGGCCCCGAGGTCTGGAACTGGAACCCTACCACCGTTATGATCAATGAAAAATTTGCCAAAAAGTATTTTGCCGGGCGTAATCCCATCGGCCTTCACCTCGGTTACGGCACCGATCCTGGCACCCCCACCGACATGGAAGTCATCGGCGTCGTCAAGGACTTCAAGTACACTAATCTTCGCGACGAAATTCCCGAGCAGGCCTACGTTCCCTATCTTGGCGACCGCTTCCTCGGCTCAATGACCATCTACGTCCGCACCACCGGCGATCCCAGTCAATTGATGACCGCTGTTCGCTCCAAAGTCCGTGACATGGATTCCAATCTGCCCGTCTACGACATGCGCACCACCGAAGTCCAAATCAACAACTCCCTTTCCACCGAACGCATGATCGCCAGTCTCTCCGCCGTCTTCGGTTTCCTCGCCACTCTTCTCGCCGTCATCGGACTCTACGGCGTCATGGCCTACACCATCGCCCAGCGCACCCGCGAAGTCGGCATCCGCATCGCCCTCGGCGCCGCCCGCGGCAACGTCATCTGGCTGGTCATGCGCGAAGTCCTCCTGCTCGTCGCCATCGGCGTAGTCGCTGGCGTCACCGCCTCCCTCGCGCTCACCCGCGTAGTCCAGAGCCAGCTCTTCGGCCTAACGCCCCACGATCCGCTAACGCTAGGCCTGGCCACCGCCACCCTAGCCATCGTCGCGTGCGCTGCCGGCTACATCCCCGCTCTCCGCGCCAGTCGCCTCGACCCCATGGCTGCCCTCCGATACGAGTAGGTGAGACCGTGCTCTTCATGGGGATGTGAGCCCAACGCTTTGTCCTCGAGGAAAAACTTCTCTATCCACTCGATTTACCAACCACACAGGTCGCTCAGTGGCTAGAACTCGCGCCTTTGTATGGCTTTGACTGAAGCGAAAAGCATTAAGGCTGTTGCGGACACACTTGCAAGCGTGCCCCGCCATGGAAAGGGCCACGATAGAAGATAAGTATGGCGATCAATGTAGAAGTCGCCCGTCACCAACCGCCAGAGGTTGTAGGGCCGGAGCCAAGCGTCGAAGATGATCGCCGAGAGGAGTACCGCTCCAAAGGCGACCGCAGGAGACGTGTATTCACCTTCAACTAGGGATGAAACCAGCACCGCCATTGCGAAATACGTTGAGCCGCCTCCGACTAAGAGCAAAATATAGAACCCGACCTGAGTGATCAAGATCGGCATTCTGGCCAGAGATGAAACAAGAAAAATGGTGGTCCATGGCACAACGGCCAAGGTTAATGCCTCAAGGAGGCCCACCCCAACGCGGATGCCAACGAGACGTGCACGGCTTACCGGCAAGCTCAACGTCAGCGAAGAGCTGCCGATCGCCTTCTCCCGAACGATTCCTCCCATTCCCAAAAGGACAACGGCCAAAATCCAAATGATTACGATGAACTGCTGGGAGACGAACAAGAGACGATTGAAATCGGCCTTCCATTCGGGATGGATCATTCCTTGTGCATGGCCGACGAAAACTGCGCAAAAGATCGTGAGAGTGGCCAGGGATGTTAGAAATCTAGCCCGAGTCTCAAGCCAGGCCTTGTACCAGAGCACGATTCAATTCTCCTTGACCGTTTCGAGGAAGATTTCCCGTAGTCCGACGGGGGCTACCTCGACAGAAACAGCATTCAAATCACGCGCGCGCTCAACCACAGCTTCCGCATTGCTTTTGGCAAACAAAACCATCTGATGTCCCTTGGCTTGAATCTTCTCGACGCCGGCGATGCGAAACTCGTTATCGGGAGCCGCAGAGGCAAAAACCAAATCAATCCGCCGGTAGGATTGTCGCAATTGGTCGAGGGAAGCATTCAGCAAGAGACGACCGCTATCAAGAATGCAGATGTGATCTGCAACGCGCTCAACTTCAGCAATCTGATGGGAAGAGAAAAAAATGGTTACGCCATCGGCTGCCTGGGCAACAAGCATCTGCAAGAGATGTTCGATTCCTACCGGATCGAGTCCTTCGCTTGGCTCATCTAGGATGAGCAGTTCCGGGCGGCGAGCGAACGCCAGTAGTAATGCCAGTTTTGTTCTCATTCCTTTGGAAAGCTTTTTGACCTTCCTCTGGGAAGGTAGTTTGTATTCGTTGAGGAGTCTTCCTGCGACCGCTTCACGCCAATCGGGATAGAAGGAACTTGCGAAGCGTACGGTTTGTTCGACCGTCATATAACTGTAGAGAGGCTTGTCCTCGGCCACGTACGCGACTTTCCGCCGCATTTCACGGTTCTCTTCCGCGTCGGTAATCCGCTTTCCAAGCACAGTGCCTTCGCCGCAACTCGGTCTGACCATGCCGAGCAGCATTTTGATGGTCGTGCTTTTGCCAGCACCATTTTGACCGAGGAACGCCGTAATGCGGTTGGCACCGACTGACAGGTTCAGTCCGCGAACGGCCTGCGCATCACCAAACGACTTTGTAAGGCCGTGCGTCAGGATTACCGGCGCGTCCGTCATCGCCTTCCCACGATCTCTGCCGGATACAGCAGCTCTGCCTCGAAAGCTCGCTGGATCTCCTCATTTGATAGGCCGTCGTCCCGCAGCTGTTCGATTAAATCGCGAAGCTTCCGGCGTGCAACGTGCACATGATCGGCCAACGACCGCGTACGGCGCCTCACGCAAACAAATGCTCCAGAGCCCTGGCGCAATTCCAGCAGTCCATCGTGCTCGAGCTCGGAGTATGCCTTTGCGACCGTGTTCGGGCTAACCACCAGTTCCTCTGCGAGAGTCCGAATACCGGGCAACTGATCCCCGTCCTGCAATGCGCCAGTTTCGGCTGCGTGTCGAACCTGTTGCATCAGTTGCAGGTACAGAGGTTGACTTGTTGTCGGATTGAGCTTAAAAAACATGCCTTCTAACTGTACTGGTGTAAGGATACAGAGTAACAGTAAATCAAGTCAATGGGGGCGCCTCTGGTTGATAACCCCTCCTTTGAGTCGCTTGCGAGCAACTCCTCTCAACCCGCGGATATCTAACTCCCAAGTAACTTCCTGCGGTACAATGCTGCCACGATAATTTGCAGTTACCAGGTCCCTTCCTCGGTCTGGGGAGTTCGTTTCCACATCTTGATGCTGCCCTGCAATAATGGGTGCCGGGGATAGGAGAGTTTTCGGCAGGTACCTCGTTGGCGGAACAACCAGACTTCAGCGCTTCTCCCGCGCGCCGCTCTCGCACGTCCGAGCGGCTGCTTCTTCTTCTCTGGATTCTCTCGCTTCCTTTTCTGAATCCTTGGGTCCGTGGCGATGGCGTTGGTTACTATGCTTTTGCCCGTGCCCCGCTCATCGAGCACAGTCTTGATTTCACCAGGGACTACCAATTCGCCAATGAAAGTTTCCGCGGCCCGCGCCTCGACGTAAATAATCAGCCCCGTTCCGACTTTCGCACCGTCACCGGCCACCTCGACAACCATTTCACCGTAGGCCCCGCGATTCTCTGGACGCCTTTTCTTCTTTTCGCGCACATCGGCGTCCTCATCGCACGTGCCCTCGGTTCTTCCGTTGCCGCTGACGGTTTCTCCGCTCCCTATCGCATCACCATGGCGCTCGCCACGGCGTTCTACGGATTTCTCGGCCTGCTCCTCGCCTTCCGTCTCGCCCGCCAATACGTCGCAGAGCGCTGGGCGCTTTTCGCCACGCTCGCCATCTGGTGGGCCAGCTCCCTACCCGTTTACATGTACTTCAATCCTTCCTGGTCCCACGCGCATTCCGCTTTCGTCGTTGCGCTTTTCCTCTGGTATTGGCACCAGACGCTCTCCGCGCGCGCTCTCGCTCAATGGGCAATTCTCGCCTTGATCGCCG
>Ga0075030_100003570_pt1 | contig 14106 bp, 11 predicted proteins | sample LitLauG_LLR_2012_FD_71393 | JGI IMG/M metagenome (GOLD analysis project Ga0075030, IMG submission 71393) | Freshwater sediment microbial communities from Pennsylvania, USA - Little Laurel Run_MetaG_LLR_2012 | ecosystem: Environmental > Aquatic > Freshwater > Creek > Sediment | place: USA... | reverse complement strand
TGGCGCAGCATCATTTCGGCGGACAGGATCTCCGAGCCGGGATTCACGTAGTCCTTGCCGGCGTACTTGGGCGCCGTGCCGTGGGTGGCCTCGAAACAGGCCACTGTATCGGACAGGTTGGCCCCGGGTGCGATGCCGATGCCGCCGACCTGGGCCGCAAGGGCGTCGGAGATGTAGTCGCCATTGAGATTGAGCGTGGCGATCACGTCGTATTCGGCGGGGCGCAGCAGGATCTGCTGCAGGAAGGCGTCGGCGATCACGTCCTTGACGACCACGTCGCCGTGCGCCGCCTTGATCACCTGCCACGGTCCGCCATCGAGCGGCTGGGCGCCGAACTCCTTCTGCGCCAGGTTGTAGCCCCAGCGCGCGAAGGCCCCTTCGGTGAACTTCATGATGTTGCCCTTGTGCACGAAGGTCACCGATTTGCGCCGGTTGTCCAGCGCGTACTGGATGGCCTTGCGAACCAGGCGCTCGGTGCCCTCGCGCGAAACCGGCTTGATGCCGATCCCGGAGGTCTGCGGAAAGCGGATCTTCGTGACGCCCAGCTCGTCCTGCAGGAAGGCGATCAGCTTCTTCGCCTTGTCGCTCTCGGCCTCGTATTCGATGCCGGCGTAGATGTCCTCGGAATTCTCGCGGAAGATGACCATGTCGGTCTTCTCCGGCTCCTTCAGCGGGCTGGGCACGCCCTTGAAGTAGCGCACCGGGCGCAGGCAGACGTACAGATCGAGTTCCTGGCGCATCGCGACATTGATCGACCGTATGCCGCCGCCGACCGGCGTGGTCAGCGGGCCCTTGATCGAGACCACGTATTCGCGGACCGCCGCCAGCGTCTCGTCGGGCAGCCAGACATCGGGGCCGTAGACCCGCGTCGCCTTCTCGCCTGCGTAGACTTCCATCCAGTGGATCCGGCGCCGGCCGCCATAGGCCTTGGCCACGGCCGCGTCGACCACCTTGAGCATCACCGGCGTGATGTCGAAGCCGGTTCCGTCGCCCTCGATGTACGGGATGATCGGCTGGTCCGGAACCTGGAGTCCGCCGTCGGGGCGTATGGTGATCTTGGAACCCTGTGCGGGCACGGTGAACTTCTGCGCCATCTTGTCCCCCAGCTTTGGAGTCGGCGCGCCGGGCAGCGGCGCGGCGGCAAGTGTAGCGCCGCGCCGCGGCGCCCGGCATGGCGGCCCGGCGCATCCAGTAGAGTGTCGGACGTGCCAACCCGTACCGGATCCGTCATGTTCGCCAGACTCGAACTTCGCCCCGGCCGCGCCACCTGGCGCGGCGTCGCGCCGCTGCGTGCCGCCCTGGTCGCGGCCGCCCTCGCCGCGACGGCCGCCGGCGCGCCGGTGCGCGCCGAAGGGCCGGGGCATATGCCGCATGTCGAGCTCAATATCGGCGTGCACCTCATCCATGCCGAACTGGCGGCCAACCCGGCGGACCGGGAACTCGGACTGATGTTCCGCCGCGAACTGGGCACCAACGAGGGCATGCTGTTCGACTTCGTCGAGCCGGCGCAGCACTGCATGTGGATGCGCAACACCTACCTGCCGCTTTCGGTGGCTTTCCTGGACAAGGCGGGCGCGATCATCAACGTCGAGGAGATGCAGGCCCAGACCGACGCCACGCACTGCGCCGTGCATCCGGCGCGCTATGCCCTGGAGATGCCCGCCCGCTGGTTCGCCGAACACCGGGTACGGCCCGGAACGGTGATCGACGGCGTGGTGCGCGCCGCGCCGCACTGAAGCGGCGCGGCCCTCAGCCGCCGGCGCGCCGGCGGGCGCGGCGCCGGCCCGGCGGCACCGGTTGCGTTCAGCCCAGGTTCTGCGCGGCGAATTTCCAGTTGGCCAGATGGCCCAGGAATGCCTCGACGAACTTGGCCCGCGCGTTGCGGTAGTCGATGTAGTAGGCATGCTCCCAGACGTCGATCGTCAGCAGCGGCTTGTCGGGCGTGGTGAGCGGCGTCGCGGCATTGGAGGTGTTGACGATGTCGAGGCTGCCGTCGGGTTTGCGCACGAGCCAGGTCCAGCCGGAGCCGAAATTGCCCAGCGCGCTCTTCGTGAAGGCCTCCTTGAAGCCGGCGAACGTGCCCCACTTGGCCTGGACGGCCTGGGCCAGCGCGCCGCCGGGTTCGCCGCCGCCGCCCGGCGTGAGGCTGTTCCAGAAGAACGTGTGGTTCCAGATCTGCGCGGCATTGTTGAACACGCCGCCACTGGACTTGCGCACGATGTCTTCCAGACCGTGATCGGCGAATTCGGTGCCCTTGATCAGGTTGTTCAGGTTGGTGACGTACGTCTGGTGGTGCTTGCCGTAATGGAAGTCGATCGTTTCCTTGGATATGTAGGGGGCCAGGGCATCGGCGGCATAGGGCAGCGGCGGCAGGGTGTGTTCCATTTTCGTCCTCGGTGAATGATGGCGGCGCCCGCACGCGGGCGCGCCTGGCAGGCGGCGAATCCGACCTGCCGTGCGGTCCGGCTGCGCGCGGGGTTCGCCCCGGCGCAGGACGTAGCGGGTCGAGCCCCATTCTATTGCCTGGGCGCGCGGCCGCGCCACCGCCCGTGCAGGGTCTTGCGCCGCACCCGTAGTCGATGACCGTCCGGCCGGCGGGACACCGGCGCCGTGCGTCAGGACTCGCGCACCGACTCGACGCGCAACTGCGCCCGGCCGCGCGCGAACTCGGCGCTCACCGCGCTGCCGACCGCCAGCGCCGCCGCATCCGACAGGATCGTGCCGCGCCCGTCGCGCACGATGGCAAAGCCGCGATCGAGCACGCCCTGGACGTTGAGGTGGGCCAGGGCCCGCTGCAGATGGTCCAGGCCGACGCGGCGCCGCTCGAGGCCGCCTTGCTGGACCGCCTGCAATCGCCGGATGAGCTGCGTCAGCCGATCGCGCCCGCGCGCCGGGTCCGGCCGCAGGCGCTGCAGGGCGCGTGCCAGGCTGGCCAGCGACACCGTGCCGCGCTGCACCGGTTCGCGCGCCTGGCGGCCGCAGCGCGCCAGCAACTCGCCAACCCGGGCGTCGAGACCGCGCAGCGGGGCGCGCGGCGCGCCGAGCACGCGCACCGCGTAGTCCAGGCGCTGCGCCTGCACGCCGAGCACGCGGGCGCAGGCGCGCGCCAGGGCACCGGTCCGTCCGGCCAGTTCGCGCAGCAGCACCGCGCGTTCGGGGGCGACCAGTTCGGCCGCAGCGGTGGGTGTCGGTGCGCGCAGATCGGCGGCGAAATCGGCGATCGTGAAATCCGATTCATGGCCGACGCCGACCACCACCGGCAAGGCGCAGGCGCGAATCGCACGGGCCACCACTTCCTCGTTGAACGCCCAAAGGTCCTCGAGCGAGCCGCCACCGCGCACCAGCAGCAGCGCATCGACTTCGGCGCGCGCGCTGGCCCGCGCCAGCATCGCCGCGATGCGCTGGCCGGCGTCGACGCCCTGCACCGGCACCGGGTACACGATGATCTCGACGTAGGGCGCGCGCCGGCGCAGGGCGGTGAGCACGTCGCGCAGCGCCGCTGCCTGGACCGAGGTGAGCACGCCGATGCGGCGCGGCACGGAAGGCAGCGGACGCTTGGCCGCGGCGTCGAACAATCCTTCGGCCGCGAGGCGCTGGCGCAAGCGCAGGAATTCCTCCCATAGCCGCCCGGCGCCGTAGCGCCGCATCGCCTCGACGGTCAGCTGAAATTCGCCGCGCGCCTCGTACAGGCCGGCCGCCGCGATGACCTCGACCTCATCGCCCTCGCGCGGCTGGAAGTCGAGCTGCTGGTTGCGCCCGCGGAACATCACGCAGCGCACCTGGGCCCCGGCGTCCTTGAGCGTGAAATACCAGTGCCCGCTCGCTGCGCGGGTGATCGAGGCGATCTCGCCGCGGGCCCGCATGGGCCCGAACTCGCGCTGCAGCAGTCCGGCGACGGCGCGATTGAGCTGCGAGATTGTCAGGCAAATGCCTGGCAAATCGAGGTTTTCCGGCTGGCGTTCGAATTCCAAGCGAGACTCCGCAGGTCGAGATTTCCACAATTGTCAAGCGCCACCGCGAGAGCCTGAAGACGTCGACAGGATCTGCAAACTCCCATCTAAGTAATTGAAAGATAATAAAATAATAAATCTGTCGCAAAAGTTGCGCGCTTTCGGGGCGGCGTCCAGGCCGTTATTTCAGACCAGCTTACGATACATCTCCACAAACTTATCCACAGGATGGTGCGCGCCGGGCGCTGCTCGCGCGACGGCCCGCCCGCCTGGCCCGGCGGCTGCGTCGCACGCTGGCCTCGCCCGCCGCGAGGCCAGGCGGATCCGTGGCGTGGTGCAGGTGCCGCGCACGCCGCGGTGCAAGGCGCTGATCATGCCGATCGGCTCTACACTGCCGCTTTTTTGTCGGAAGCGATCCGACACCATGATGGGCCGGCACGCGTCACCGTGCTACGGGCCCGATTCCACCGGGGAAATCGATCCTTGTTTGCCATCGTACAGAGTCTGGGCTGGCCGATCTGGCCGCTCATCGTCGCATCCGTGGTCGCACTGGCCCTGGTCATCGAGCGCACGGTGGCGCTGCGCCGGGCGCGCGTGCTACCGGCCAATCTGCTCAATGACGTGCTCAACCTCTACGCCCGGCGCCAGATCACCCTTGACGTCCTGGAAAAGCTGCAGAGCAGTTCGGGCCTGGGATTCGTCTTTGCCGCGGGCGTGCGCGGCGCCGGCGCGCCGCGCGACCAGACCACCAAGGCGGTCGAGGTCGCCGGCGGGCACGTGGCACACGAGCTGTCGCGCTACCTGACGCTGCTGGGCGCGATCGGCTCGATCGCGCCGCTGCTCGGGCTGCTGGGCACCGTGGTCGGCATGATCGAGATCTTCTCGTCGCAGCAGGCCGGAACCAATCCGCAGCAGCTCGCCCAGGGCATCTCGGTAGCCCTCTACTCGACCGCCTTCGGCATCATCGTCGCGGTGCCCTCGGTGCTGTGCTACCGCATCTTCCGGGCCCGGGTCGACGATTTCCTCGTCGAGCTCGAGCAGCAGGCGCAGCGCCTGGTCGAGGCGCTGTACGGCGACATCCGCATGGAGCCGCGCGAACCGCGTGCCGCGCCGCGCACCCAATCATGAATTTCCGGCGCGGCTACTCGGAGGACCCGGAAGTCAATCTGATACCGCTGATCGACGTGCTGCTGGTGGTGCTTATCTTCCTCGCGGTCAGCACGAGCTATTCGCACTTCTCCCAGCTGCAGATCGAACTGCCCTCGGCCGACCCGACCGCCGCGGCCGCCAAGCTGCAGGAGATCCCCGTCGGCATCAGTGCCGACGGGCGCTTCCAGATCGACCAGTCGGTGGTGCCGGTGAGCGAGACCGCGGTGCTGACCGAATTGCTGCGCAAGGCCGCCGCCCGGCGGACCGATCCGGTGATCGTGATCAATGCCGACGCGCAGGCGCCGCACCAATCGGTCATTTCGGTCATGGAAGCCGCGCGCAACGCGGGTCTGGCCCGGCTGAGCTTCGCGACCCAGCACCGAACCGGGCGATGAGCCGCCTGAGCAGCGCGCTGCGCGGCTGGGCGCACCGCCGGGTGCGCCGTGCGTGGCAGCGGCGCGGCGTGCTCGCCTTCCTGTTGCTTCCCCTGCACCTGGTGCACGGCCTGCTGCGCGGCCTGCGCAGCCTGGGCGCCCGCCTGTGGCGCGACGCCGCGGAGCAGCTGCCGGTGCCGGTCGTGGTGGTCGGCAACCTGAACGTCGGTGGCACCGGCAAGACGCCGCTGGTGATCGAGCTGGTCCGCGCGCTGCAGGCGCGCGGCTGGTCGCCCGGGGTCGTGTCGCGCGGCTTCGGCGGGCAGGCCGGGTACGCCATGCTGGTCGAGGCCGACACCGACGCCGCACTGTGCGGCGACGAGCCGCTGCTCATCCGCCACCTGACCGACGCGCCGGTCGCCGTCGGGCGCGACCGGGTCGCCGCGGCCCGACTGCTGCTGGCACGCCATGCCCGCTGCGACCTGCTGATCGCCGATGACGGCCTGCAGCACCGGCGCCTCGGGCGCAATGTCGAGCTGGTCGTGCTGGGCGCGGCGGGCCTGGGCAATGGCCTGCTGCTGCCCGCCGGGCCGCTGCGCGACCCGCCGCAGCGCCTGCAGCGGGTCGACGCGGTGGTGCTGCATGGCCCGGTGCCGGTGGTCCGCATCCATACGCCGTTCTATCGCATGGTGACCCGCGTGGCCGACGCGGTGAGCCTGGCGCCGCCGCAATGCCGGGTGCCCCTGGCCGACCTCGTGCGCGAACAGCAGGCGCACCAGCTGCGACTGCTTGCCGTGTGCGCGATCGGCGCGCCGGAGCGATTCTTCGGCCAGTTGCGCGAGGCCGGCCTGCGCTTCGACGCGCGCGCACTGCCCGATCACGAACCGATCGACGCGGCGATGCTGCCCCAGGGGCGCTACGACCGCATCCTGATGACCGAAAAGGACGCCATCAAATGCCGGCGCGACGGGCAGCTGGCGCGCGACCCGCGCATCTGGGTGGTGCCGCTGCATTGTCGCATCGACCCCGGCCTGGTCGATTTCGTGGAATCGCGCCTGCGCGCGCTGCCGCTGGTAGCATCCGTGCATGGATCCTAAGCTGCTCGAATTCCTCGTCTGCCCGGTGACCAAGGGCCCGCTGCGCTACGACCGGCAGCGCCAGGAGCTGGTTTCACAGTCGGCCGGCCTGGCCTATCCGATACGCGACGCGATCCCCATCCTGCTGGAAAGCGAGGCGCGGCGCTTGGACGAGGACAAGAAGTAGATGGCCGCGGCCGATCCGCAGGACCGACCGGCTGCCGTGCGCTTCACCGCCTTGATCCCGGCACGGCTGGCCTCGACCCGGCTGCCCGAAAAGCCGCTGCTCGACATCGGCGGCACGCCGATGATCGTCCGCGTGGCCCGGCGCGCCGCGGCCAGCGGCGCCGACCGGGTCGTCGTTTGCGCCGACAGTGCGCGGGTCGTCGAGGCCTGCGAGCAGCATGGCGTGCGTGCCATCCTGACCTGCGACGATCACCCGACCGGTACCGACCGCCTGGGCGAGGCCTGCCGCCAGCTCGGGCTGGCGGCGGCCGACATCGTGGTCAATGTGCAGGGCGACGAGCCGCTGATCCCGCCGATCGTCATCCGCCAGGTCGCGGCGGCGCTGGCCGCCGACCCGGACTGCGAGATCGCCACCGCCGCGCACCGCCTGTACGACGCGGCGGAGTTCTTCGATCCGAACGTCGTCAAGGTCGTGTGCGATGCGCGCGGCCGGGCCTTGCTGTTCTCGCGCGCGCCGATCCCCTGGTCGCGCGACGCCTTCGCGGCGCTGCGCCAGGATCGACCGCCACCGGCCGCACCGCCGGCTGGGAACGCGGCCGCCGCCGCGCTCCCCCCGGGCCTGCCCGCGCTGCGCCATGTCGGCCTGTATGCCTACCGGGCCGGATTTCTGCTGCGCTTTGCCGCCCTGTCCCGGCCGGCGCTCGAACAGCACGAGAATCTCGAGCAGTTGCGGGCGCTGCATGCCGGCTGCGCGATCCGCGTGATGGAACTCGACGCGCCGCTGCCGCCCGGCGTCGACACGACGGCCGATCTGGAACGGGCGCGCGCGGCGGTCGCCGCGGCCCACCCGGTAAGCGCCGCGCGGGTGCATCACGCACCCGCCGAAGATCGGCCCTGAGCGCCGCCGGCGCGACGCCAGCAAGGTCCGAGTAAGCCAGGCGCCCTAATCTTGCGGCAGTGTCCCGGTCGCAAGGGCGCGATCGGGTTCCGGGTAAGATGCGGGTCGCTCGTACGCGGCCGGTCGGGCCGGCGCCCCGGTAACGCCGCAGGCGGCCCGATCGCGTAGACCAGAACAAGTCCAAATAGTGCGCAACGCGCACGCAGCGCACCAGGGAGAGCGGCGCGCCATGCGCCTTGGGGGAATCATGCGTCTGATCCTGCTGGGCCCGCCGGGAGCGGGCAAAGGGACCCAAGCGGCCTTCCTGACCGCCCGCCTGGGCATACCGCAGATTTCCACCGGGGACATGCTGCGCGCGGCGGTCAAGGCCGGCACGCCGCTGGGCCTGGCGGCCAAGCAGGTGATGGACGCCGGCCAGCTGGTGTCCGACCAGATCATCATCGATCTCGTGCGCGAGCGGCTGACCCGCGCCGACTGCGCCCACGGCTACCTGTTCGACGGCTTCCCGCGCACCATCGCCCAGGCCGAGGCCATGAAGGCCGCGTTCGTGCCGATCGACCTGGTGCTCGAGATCGCCGTGCCCGACCAGGACATCATCGAGCGCATGAGCGGCCGGCGCGTGCATCCGGCCAGCGGCCGGACGTATCACCTGCACAACAATCCACCCAAGGTGGCCGGGCTCGACGACGCCACCGGCGAGCCCCTCGTTCAACGCGACGATGACCGCGAGGAGATCGTACGCAAGCGCCTCGAGGTCTATCACGCGCAGACCCGGCCCCTGGTCGAATACTATTCCGCGTGGGCGGCACGCGGCAGCGCCGCCGGGCAGCCCGCGGCGCCGCGCTACCGGGCCATCAGCGGCCTGGGCACGGTCGACCAGATCCAGCAGCGCGTGGTCGACGCGCTCGCATCCTGAGGCGCGCCCGGCGCCGCCACCTTCGACACCCCGCTCGACCACGCTTCCCAGCCTTCCGACCGACCAAAAGGAGTCTTGCATGTCTGGCGTTACCCTCGCACTACTTTGCGGACTGGCCGCGGTCATCTACGGCGCCTTCTCGACGGCGTGGATCCTCAAGCAGGACGCAGGCAACGCCCGCATGCAGGAGATCTCCCTGGCCGTGCAGCAGGGCGCGCAGGCCTACCTCAGCCGCCAGTACAAGACGATCGCCGTGGTCGGCGTGATCCTGGCGATCGTCATCGCCCTCGTACCGATGCTTGGCAAGATGACCGCGCTGGGCTTCGTCATCGGCGCGGTGCTCTCGGGCGCGGCCGGCTTCATCGGCATGAACGTCTCGGTGCGCGCCAACGTGCGCACCGCGCAGGCCGCGACCAAGGGGCTCAACCCGGCGCTCAACGTCGCCTTCAAGGGCGGCGCGATCACCGGCATGCTGGTGGTCGGTCTGGGCCTGCTGGGCGTGGCGGGCTTCTACGCCCTGCTGACCAGCGGCGCGACGGGCGCCGATGCGCACGAGAGCCTGCACCCCATGATCGGCCTGGCCTTCGGTTCCTCGCTCATTTCGATCTTCGCGCGGCTGGGCGGCGGCATCTTCACCAAGGGCGCCGACGTCGGCGCCGACCTGGTCGGCAAGGTCGAAGCCGGCATCCCCGAGGACGATCCGCGCAATCCGGCCGTGATCGCCGACAACGTGGGCGACAACGTCGGCGACTGCGCCGGCATGGCCGCCGACCTGTTCGAGACTTTCGCCGTGACCGTGGTGGCAACCATGCTGGTCGGCGCATTCGCCTTCAAGGGCTCGGATGCCGGCCTAGTCTATCCGCTGGCGATTTCCGGCGTGTCGATCATCACCTCGATCATCGGCTGCTTTTTCGTCAAGGCGCGCGATGGCGGCAAGATCATGAACGCGCTGTACCGCGGCCTGGCGGTGGCGGGCATCCTGTCGCTGGTCGCCTTCTGGTTCGTCACCGATTGGCTGCTCGGTCCGGTGGCCTTGGCGGCCGGCCTGAGCGTGGTCAAGCTCTACGGCTGCGCCGTGGTCGGCATCGTGTTGACCGCCGCCCTGGTCTACATCACCGAGTACTACACCGGAACGGACTTCGCTCCGGTGCGCCACGTCGCGCAGGCCTCGACCACCGGTCACGCCACCAACATCATCGCCGGTCTCGCGGTGTCGATGCGGGCCTGCGCCTGGCCGCTGATCGCGATCTGCATCGCCATCATGGTCTCCTACTCGCTCGCCGACCTGTACGGCATCGCCGTCGCGGCCACGGCCATGCTGTCCATGACCGGCATCGTCGTCGCGCTCGATGCCTACGGCCCGATCACCGACAACGCGGGCGGCATCGCCGAGATGTCCCGCCTGCCCAAGGAGATCCGCACCATCACCGACGCGCTCGACGCGGTCGGCAACACGACCAAGGCGGTGACCAAGGGCTATGCAATCGGTTCGGCCGGACTGGCCTCGCTGGTGCTGTTCGCCGACTACACGCGGGCCCTGGACACCGCGCACATCCACACCTCCTTCGACCTGTCCGACCACATGGTGATCGTCGGACTGTTCATCGGCGGCCTCATCCCCTATCTCTTCGGCGCCATGGCGATGGAGGCGGTCGGCCGCTCCGCGGGCGCGGTGGTCGAAGAGGTCCGGCGGCAGTTCCGCGAGATCAAGGGCATCATGGAAGGCACCGCCAAGCCGGACTACTCGCGTGCGGTCGACCTGCTCACCTCGGCGGCGATCAAGGAGATGATGATCCCGTCGCTGCTGCCGGTGCTCGTGCCCATCCTCGTCGGGCTGCTGCTGGGCCCTGCGGCGCTTGGCGGGGTGCTGGTCGGCACCATCGTCACCGGGCTGTTCGTCGCGATCTCGATGACTACCGGCGGCGGCGCCTGGGACAACGCGAAGAAGTACATCGAAGAGGGCCACTTCGGCGGCAAGGGCTCCGACGCGCACAAGGCCGCGGTGACCGGCGATACGGTGGGCGATCCGTACAAGGACACCGCCGGCCCGGCCGTGAACCCGCTGATCAAGATCATCAATATCGTCGCCCTGCTGATCGTGCCGATCATCGCGGTGGTCCATCCGGCCAGCGGATTGTCGACCGCCGCGGCACCGGCGATCGTCGCTCCGGTCGCGGCGGCCCCGGACAGCGCGGCGGCGGTGGCAGCGACGAGCTTCGGCAAGCCGGCCCTGACGGTCTACTTCGAACGCGGCAAGGACGTGCTCACGCCCGAATTCGCCGGCAAGTCGAAGGATCTGCTCGACTACCTGCAGTCGCATGGCGCGGCGCGGGTCGCGGTTTCGGGCTACAACGATCCGACCGGCGATCCGGCGATCAACGCCACGCTCGCCAAGGCCCGTGCGGTCGCGGTCGCGAGCGGCCTGATCGCCGCCGGGATCGGCGAGGACCGCATCGCCCTGAAAAAGCCGGCGGATGCCACGGGCACGGGCGGCGACGCCGAAGCGCGCCGGGTCGAGGTGACGATCGAGAGTTGATGCCGGGCCGCCGACGCGGCCGCAAGGCCTCGAACCACAGGGGAGCGAGCGCTCCCCTTTTTCGTTTTCCGGACCCGGTCCATGGCCCTCGCCGGGTGGAATCGACCGGCCCCGTCCATCGCGGATCGCTCGCCCAGGGCGCCCGGGCGGCGGTCAACGTGCGGTCCTGCCCGGGCCGCTGGCGCGAACCAGCCCGGTCGAGTTACCTTTTGCTTTCCGGAACCGGCACGCGCTTGAGCCGGCAATCTTCCCCTGGGAGTCGCGCTTGGCGCTGTCCGCCGCCCAATTTGCCCGCATGAGCCGCCTGCTGGACGAAGTGCTGGCGCTCGACCCGCAGCGGCGCCGCCAGTGGCTCGATGCCTTGCCGGCGCAGGACCAGGATCTGGCCGAAGCCCTGCATGCGGTGCTGTTTCCCGACGAGAAGGTGCGCGGCTTCCTGCGGCGGATCGGCACCGGGCCGCTGATGCCGTCCGGCGACCGGTCCGCGCACGACGGCGCGCACGACGCTACGGGCCGGCTGCAACCCGGGGACCGCGTCGGGCCGTACGAACTCGAGCGCAAGCTGGGCGCCGGCGGCATGGCGCAGGTCTGGCTGGCGCGGCGCGCCGACGGCGCGTACCAGCGCCAAGTCGCGCTCAAACTGCCGGCGCTGGGTCGCGTGCGCGCGGACCTGGCGCTGCGCTTCGTGCGCGAACGCGACATCCTGGCCGGCTTGGAACACATCCACATCGCGCGCCTGTATGACGCCGGGATCGGCGCCGACGGCACGCCATACCTGGCGATGGAATATGTCGCGGGCCAGCCGATCACGCAGTGGTGCGATGCGCAGCGGCTCGACATCCGCCGGCGCATCGCCTTGTTCCTGCAGGTGCTCGATGCCGTGCAGTACGCCCATGAGCGCCAGGTCATCCACCGCGATATCAAACCGTCCAACGTGCTGGTGACCGGATCCGGCCAGGTCCGGCTGCTCGACTTCGGCGTCGCCAAGATGCTGGCCGACGCCGACCGTACCGATCTCACGCAGGTCTATGGCCGGGCCCTGACGCCCGATTACGCCAGCCCGGAACACCTGCTCGGCGAAGCGGCGGACCAGGCGAGCGACATCTACTCCCTGGGCGTAGTCCTGTTCGAATTGCTGACCGGCAGCCCGCCCGAGCGGCTGCGGGACGACCGCACCGTCGCCGCGCCGCGGACTGCGGCCGAATCGCGCACCGTGCGGCCCAGCACGCGGCTCGCCGAGGGCGCGGCACAGGCGCGGGCGACCTCGGCCACCGGTCTCGCCAAAGGCCTGCGCGGCGACCTCGATGCGATCGTGCTCAAGGCGACCGATCCGCTGCCCGAGCGGCGCTACGGCTCGGTGCGGGCCATGTCCCAGGACCTGCAGAATTTCCTGGGCGGCGAACCGGTCCGGGCCCAGCCGGACCGCCTGCTGTATCGCACCGGCAAGTTCATCCGGCGCAACCGCATGGGCCTGGCGACCAGTGCGGCGGCGACGGTGGCCACGGCCGCCATGGCCCTGCTGCTGCATGCCCACAAGGCTCCGGCGCCGGGCGCGCGCGCCGCGACGCCAGCCGGCCAAGCCTACGCCAAATCGATCGCCGTGCTGCCGTTCGTCGACATGAGCGAGGGCAAGGACCAGGAATACTTTTCCGACGGCCTGTCCGAGGAACTCATCGATCATCTGGCGCGCGTGCCGGATCTGAAGGTGATCGCGCGCACCTCGTCGTTCCAGTTCAAGGGCCGCAGCGAGGACGTGCGGACGATTGCCGACCGCCTGGGCGTGGCCTACCTGCTTGAAGGCAGCGTGCGCAAGTCCGGCCACGACCTGCGCATCACCGCGCAGCTGATCCGGGCCTCCGATGGCGTGCACACCTGGTCGCAGACCTACGAGCGCAAGCTGGCCGACGTCTTCAAGATCCAGGACGAGATCGCCGACAAGGTCGTGCAGGCCCTGGAAGGCGCCATGCAAGCCGCCAGCCGCGCGCCGGAGCGGATCGATCCGGACGCCTACAACGCGCTGCTGCAGGCGGATTTCATCCGCCATCGTGGCCAGCCGGGCGATATCGAGCGCGCCCTCGCGCTCTACCAGGATGCGACGCGGCTCGATCCGGGGTATGCCTATGCCTGGGCCCGCATCGCCCGCTCGCACGAACTGCTCGGTTATTTCGGCGAACGGCCAACCGAGGACGCCCGGCGCGATGCCCTCGACGCGATCGGGCGGGCACTGGCCATCGACCCGAAGCTGCCGTTCGCCCACCTGGTGCTGGGCGGCATCCATCGCGACCTCGACTGGAACTGGAAGGCCGCGCAGATCGAGTTCGAGCGGGCGATCGAGCTCGACGGCAACGACCCGGCAGCGCGTGCCGAGCTGGGCTACCTGAAATGGATCGAGACCGGCAGCATCGACGAGGAGATCGCGGCGCTGCGCCAGGATCTGGCGCGCAACCCGCTCGATGCCGGCCGGCTCTGGACCCTGGGCATCAGCTACTGGGCCGGACGGCGTTATGCGGAATCGGCCGAAACCTTTGCGCGGCTGCTCGAACTCAATCCGGGCTACGCTGGTGCGGCCGCCGACCATGCCCAGGCGCTGCTGTTTGCCGGTCAGCTCGAGCAGGCCGGCGTCGTGGTCCAGCGCGAAGCCGAAGAGGAGCGCCGCCTCGCCGTCCTGCCGTGCGTCGAATGGAAGCGCGACCGGCGCGCCGACTCCGATCGCGCCCTGCAGGTCCAGGTGGCCAAGTACGGCCACCGCTCGTCGGAATACTTCATCGCCCGCATGCATGCCTGCCGCGGCGAGAATGCAGCGGCGCTCGACTGGCTGGAACAGGCCTACCGGCAGCACCTGTCCGGAATGCAGAACATCAAGTTCGATCCGTATTTCGACCGTTTGCAGGGCGAGCCGCGATTCCGCGACCTGCTCGTACGCATGCACCTGGACCCGCGCGGCCTCGCCGCGGATTGATCCGGCGGCGCCGTCGGGTCCGCCCGGCCGCGCCGCCCGGGCGACGCGGCCGGCGCGCCGGC
>Ga0075030_100003569_pt1 | contig 14107 bp, 10 predicted proteins | sample LitLauG_LLR_2012_FD_71393 | JGI IMG/M metagenome (GOLD analysis project Ga0075030, IMG submission 71393) | Freshwater sediment microbial communities from Pennsylvania, USA - Little Laurel Run_MetaG_LLR_2012 | ecosystem: Environmental > Aquatic > Freshwater > Creek > Sediment | place: USA... | reverse complement strand
CCGGACCGCGTTTAGGCGCTGACCCTCTCCCGGCCTCGGGAAGCGACCGTCTGCCTGGCTCGTTCATAGATCTTTCCATACTCCCGCGCGGAGACATTCCACGAGAAATCCATATTCATACCATTGCGGATGAGGGACTGCCAGGACGTTTGATCGCGGAAGGCCTGCAACGCCTTGCGAATCGAGGCCAGGAGGGCCTCGCCCGTGTACTCGACAAACTTGAATCCAGTGCCCTTGCCCGACCGTGCGTCCCAGTTGTCGACGGTGTCGTCCAGGCCGCCGGTCGCGCGCACGATAGGCGGCGTGCCGTAGCGGAGGCTGTACATCTGATTCAGGCCGCAGGGCTCGTAACGCGAGGGCATCAGAAACATGTCGGCCCCCGCCTCGATTTTATGAGCCAGCGCATTATCGTAGGCGATGCGCCCCGCGATTTTCCCCGGATATTTCTGGCTCAAGCGCACAAACATTTCTTCATAGGCGGGCTCGCCGGTTCCGAGAGCGACGATGATCATTTCCTCGCGTGCCAGACGGTCCATGATTTGCGCGATTAGATCGAAACCTTTTTGCGTGGCGAAGCGCGACACGATACCCAGGACCGGCAGCTTGGGATCAACCCCCTTGAACCCGAGTTCTTTGAAAAGCGCCTGCTTGCATGCGGCCTTGCCGCTGAGATCGGCGGCGGAATAATGCGCCGCAATATATTTGTCGGTCTCTGGGCTCCATTCGTCATAGTCGGCGCCGTTGAGGATTCCAGTTACGGTCGCCGCACGGTTGCGCAGCACACCGTCAAGGCCAAAGCCGTACTCCGCAGTCTGGATCTCCTGGCTATATTTTCGGCTTACCGTTGTTACGAAGTCAGCCGTCGCCAGTGCACCTTTCAGGAAGTTGACCTGACCGAAAAACTCCATGCGGGTGATGGTGAACAGTTCCCAGGGCAGCATCAGCAAGGGCAAAGTATCCGGCGGGAACACGCCCTGGTAGCCTATGTTGTGAATGGTGAATACGTTGGCAACGTCCCGGAAAGCGGGGTCTCCCGCGTAGATCGTACGCAGCATGACGGGGATCAGCGCGGCTTGCCAGTCGTGGCAGTGAAAAACGTGCGGCACGCCAAGGACTTTCGTCGCCTCGATCACACAGCGACTAAACAGGGCAAAGCGCTCGGCATTGTCTGGATAATCCCCGCCCGCAGTGCCGTAGATGCCATCACGATCGAAAAATTCAGGGTACTCGATGAAGTACGTCCGCACACCGCCATGGCTGCCGCCAGTGACGACCGAGGCAAAACGGTATTTGTCGTCAAAAGGCACAGTGATGCTGCGCACCACGGTGGCGGCATCGGTCAGCTTGGTCTGGCGGTACCGGGGAACGAAGACGCTGACCTGATGTCCGAGTGCGGCCAGTGCGCGCGGCAGCGAGCCAATGACATCGGCCAAGCCGCCGGTTTTCGAATACGGCACACACTCCGATGCGGCAAAGGCGATGTGCATGAACGCTGGCCTCCAGGGCGGTGAGGAACGGGCAGTCTCTACTCTGTTCTATGATGACAACGCAGACAACAGCGACAAGCCGCAAGTCTAATCGCGGGGGAATTCGAGGGTCAAACGTGCCGAAGATGATTGCCGCCCGCCCGCCGAAGCGGAAGCCGAAACTCGGCCAGCACTTCCTCAGCAGTGAGTCCCACGCGCTTGCCATTGTCGAGGCTCTGGGTGATATTTCGGCATCCACCGTCTTGGAAATCGGCCCTGGCGGCGGCGCGCTCACTTCCCTGCTGGCGAGGCGCGCGCGGCGTCTGATTGCCGTGGAGTTGGACCGAGTGCTCACAGCGCAGCTTCGGCTGCAATTCGGCATGAGCCGGAATGTCGAGATTCTGGAGGCCGACATTCTGGGTGTGGACTTTGAATCGCTGCTCGGTCCCCGGCCCGGCACGACCAGCCCCGGACTCGAACACGCTGTGGAGCCGGCTAAGGTTGTGGGCAACCTGCCTTACTTCATCACGTCCGACATCCTGCTGCGGCTTTTCGCCAACTGTCGGCACTTTTCGGTGCTGGTGCTGATGGTGCAGAGGGAAGTGGCCGACCGGATTGTCGCGGAACCGGGGGGCAGCGAATACGGACTTTTGTCTGCCACGGTGCAGCTTTACGGCCGTGTGGAAAAAGTGCTGGATGTGCCAAGAGGAGCGTTCAGCCCCCCGCCCTCGGTGGATTCGGCCGTGTTGCGCATCACCCTGCACCCCCAGTTTGATGAGCTGAAGGTAGAGAGTAAAGCGTTTATCGCGTTCCTGCAGCGGTCATTTGCCCAGAAGCGCAAGACGCTGTGGAACAACTTGCGCGAGCACTACGATGAAAAGAACCTGCGAGGCGCGTTGCAGGCTGCGGGAGTAACGACCTCCGCCCGGGCCGAGACGTTGTCGCTTCAGCAAAATGCGGCCGTATTTCGGGCGCTGATCGAAAACGCCTGAGGTTCCGGTTGAGCGGTCATCCCCAATTAGCCAGAACTTATTTTTGCCTGGCTGCGAAATCAACCAACGCCTTGAGAACGTCAGCCGGAACCTGGGCGACGTTGCCGATGCTGCGCCCGTTGATGAACAGAGTCGGGGTGCCGGTCACGTTGACCGACTTCCCCAGCGCGATAGAAGCGTCGACGTGGGCCTTGGTCACAGGCGTTGTGGCGCAAGCGGCAATCTCGGGCCCGTTGAGTCCAACTTCAACGGCCAACGCGGTGAGCTTTTCGTCGGCATTCTCCGCGGTAATGTCCTGCTGGGTCTCGTAGGCGCGGGCCACGAATTTGAAAAAGCCTTCGCGCGACGCATGCCCCACACAGTCGGCATAATAAGCGCCTTTGGCGGCCCAGTTATGCATTTCGAGCGGAAAGTTCTGGAACACGAAGCGGGCGCTCGGTTCGGAGGCCAAAAGTCCTTCAATTGCCGGCTGCGCTGCCTTACACGCCGGACACTGCAGGTCGCCAAACTCGAAGATCGTCACTGGAGCGTCCTTGGGCCCTTTGGAAGGTCCGTTTGTGCCTTTCTCCAGTAATTGGCGATCGCGGTCAAAAGGCTTCGCTCCGAAAGGAATGATATCGCCCACTACCGCGTGAGCTCCATCGGAGCTTACATAGAGCTTGCCAATCTGTTGCCCCTCGGTCGTTGCGTACACCACCGTCACCTCGGCCAGTCCGGGAACGCCCGAGGGACGAATCGAAGAGACTTTGTAGCTTAGGTCCTTGTTCCATCCGTGGGTCTGTTGCAAGAAGGAGTTAACGGTCTCTTCAGCGGGAAGGCCGTCAGTGGCGGGCGCAGCGGCCTGGCCAAAGGCGTACGAACAGATCATCAGGACAAACACTAAACTCAGAAAACGGCGCATGGGTTCCTTTCAAGGAAGGCAAATTTGCGTAGTTATCATAAACGGAACGTGGGTATTCGGGCTGGACAAGACCCGTTTATCAGGTCAAGGGCTGAATTGTACAATCATTTTGCCAATTGGAGGCCTGATATGCGTAGGTTGACGGTGGTCCTGTCCTCGGTTCTTCTCCTGGCTCCCCTGGCAGCCGGCCAGGAAGAGCATCATCATGCATTGACCGAAGAAGAACTTGGTTCGGTACACTTCTCGACGTCGTGCAGGCCGGACCTTGCCGACGCTTTCAATCGCGCGGTAGCGCTGCTCCACTCGTTCCAATACGAGCAGGCGCGGCAGGCATTCACCGAAATCGCGGACAAAGATCCGCAATGCGCGATGGCACAGTGGGGGATCGCCATGTCTCACTACCACGGAATGTGGCAGAACGGCGACACCAAGGCTGGCCGGGTTGCGCTGAACCAGGCAAAACAAATCGCCGAAAATCATTCGACGACGACTCCCCGCGAAGCGAGATACATCGACGCTCTGGGCGAGGTCTATCGCGACGACGGCAAAGACATTTACGTGCATGAGCAGGCCTTCGAAGGCAAAATGGCGGCGCTCCAGGCTGCCTATCGGCAAGATGACGAAGCGGCCATTTTCCACGCCCTTTCCCTCGCGATTACTGCCCCCAAGACGGACAAGACGTTTGCCAACCAACGAAAATGCGGCGAGATTCTGGAGCCGATTTTTGCCCGGCAGCCCCATCACCCGGGGATTGCGCATTACATGATTCACTGCTACGACAACCCCGTTCTCGCTGAGCAAGGCCTCGGCGCGGCGCGTACCTATGCCAAAATCGCGCCCGCCTCGGCCCACGCGAATCACATGCCTTCGCATTTGTTCACACGCGTAGGTTCATGGGACGAGTCCATCGCCTCTAACCTTAAATCGGCGGAACTCGCGGCCGAAGCGGAGTCCTCTTCAAAGAACGGCGAAGCTCGCGACCAGCGCTTGCATGCCCTCGACTACCTGGAATACGCGTATCTGCAGAGCGGTCGCGTCAGCCAAGCCAAAGGCGTGCTCGCCCAGACGAACTCTCTACCCATTGTCGCGGGACTGACCTTGACCGGAGACTACGCTCTGGCAGCGATTCCAGCTCGCTATGCGATTGAGTTGAGGAGTTGGGAAACAGCCAGCCGGCTGCAGCCCCGCGAGGGCGGCGTGCCCTGGGCCGAGGCAATCACCTGGGCAGCGATCGGAATCGGCAGCGCTCGCTCTGGGAGTACGGCGCAGGCACAACACGCTGGGGCGCAGCTCGCACTGCTGCGCGATAACGCAAGACAAAAGGACACGTACTGGTCAAACCAGGTCGAAGTACAGCGGCGCGAAGTTGCGGCGTGGATCGCCAAGCAGAACGGAAAACCAGACGACGCGCTGCAACTGGCGCGGTCTGCGGCCGAACTGGAGGAGAGTATGGACAAAGCCGCGGTTACGCCTGGCTCGGTGACTCCGGCGCGCGAGATGGTCGCGGAAATGCTTCTGATCGAGCACCGCCCGAAAGAGTCGCTAGCGGAGTATGAGGCCGTGCTGAAAGCTGCCCCAAGACGCTTTAATGCGCTGTTCGGGGCCGCCAACGCAGCCGAGGCCGCGGGGGACATGCCCACCGCGACAAACTACTACAAGCGGCTCACAGAAGTCGCGGTGGGCGATGAGAGGCCCGAACTGAAGACGGCGCGGCAGAAACTGCTGGCTGAGAAAGCTTCAAACTAAGCCGGTGTCCACTATGCCTGCCCACCCTAAGCTAAATCTCGTTCCTTGCCGCAATCGGAAATCGCCGTCCGTAGCCGAATGCTTTTTCGGAGATTTTCAGCCCCGGCGCCGCCTGTTGCCGCTTGTATTCGGCGCGATCCACCATGTCGACCACTCGCCGCACTGTCGCCGGGTCGAATCCGCGATCGGCGGCAATCTCTGCAGGCGATTTGTCGCTTTCCACGTAATCTTCCAAAATCGCGTCGAGAATCTCGTAGTCGGGCAGTGAATCGCTGTCCTGCTGACCGGGGCGTAGTTCCGCCGATGGCGGTTTTTCGATCGTGGCCTGCGGAATCACATGGCGGAGAGAATTTACATAATTTGAAATGCGATAGACCAGCGTCTTGGGTACATCCGAGATCACGGCCAACCCGCCGACCATGTCACCATATAGTGTGCAGTAGCCGACACCGAGTTCACTCTTGTTTCCAGTGGACAGCACGATCGCATTGAATTTATTCGACAACGCCATGAGCAGCATGCCGCGTGCCCGCGATTGCAGATTTTCTTCGGTCACATCCTCAGCCAATCCGGCGAAAACATCTCTCAGAGTGGCCCGCGAGGCGTCAAAAACGGAGCCGATCGGCAGCACTTCGAAGCGAATCTTCAGATTGTGCGCCAGCGCGCGAGCATCGCTGATGGAACCGGGCGAAGAATACTGGCTGGGCATGCCCACGCCAATCACGTTTGCCGCGCCGATGGCTTCCACCGCAATCGCGGCGGTGAGCGCAGAATCGATTCCGCCGCTGAGGCCGACGATCGCCTTCTTGAAGCCGCACTTGCGCATATAGTCGCGTGTACCCAGCACCAGCGCGCCATAAGCGCTGGCCTCCTCCCCGGAAACCTGCTCGTGAATGTCGCCCGTCAGTGCGGAAGAATCGAAATAGATCAGATCTTCTTCGAAGGACCGGCCCTGCGCGATGACCTTGCCGGTCGGATCCAGCACGATGCTGGAACCGTCGAACACGAGCGAGTCGTTACCGCCGACCTGGTTCACCATGGCGACGGGCACTTTGTGGTTACGAGCAACCGTCGCGAGCATGTCGCGGCGGAGTTCGCGCTTGTTCAGCCAGAAAGGCGAAGCGGAGATATTCAGCATCAGGTTTCCGCCAGCCCGCAAGAGGGTGTCCACAGGGTCGACGTTGTAGAGGCGCTTATGCCAGAACCGGCTGTCGTTCCAGGCGTCTTCGCAAATGGTCAAAGCAACTTGCTGGCCGGCAAACAGAAATAAATCCTGTTTACTCGCGGCTGCGAAAGTTCGCTGCTCATCGAACACGTCGTAGGTGGGCAGCAGCATTTTCGACTGCAGGAAGGCCACTTTGCCGTCCTTCGTCAGCGCGGCCGAATTCATGACCGACTTGCCGGTGTCCGATGCGGCCGGTGTGACCAGACCGCAGATGACGGCGATCCTGCGCGTCTCGGCGGCAATGTAGTCGAGCATTTCGCGGTTGCGAGCGACGAAAGCCGGGCGCTCCACAAGATCGCGAGGCGGGTAACCGCAAATGGAAAGCTCGGGAAAGAGTATCAGTTCGGCGCCCGCAGACTGAGCACGCCGAGCGTAGTCAATGATTTTGGCCGCGTTGCCGGAAAAATCGCCGACCGTGGGATTGATCTGACCGAGCGCGATCTTCACACTCTTAGTGTAAATCAGTGGCCGAATCGGCTCACCAGCAGACCTCAGCGGCTAGAAGCTGTCCTTTAACGCGGATCGAAACGGACGCCTGGAAGTCGGGCCCTTCCTCGCATTTATGGCTTCGCGCTCGCGGGCAACGGCACATTGCCTTTCTGGTCGCGCCAGAGAACGCGGTTCAGCTTCGCGGCAGGCGCTGCATCAGGACGGGAGAAATTCATCTTCGCCGATTCGCTTGCCCCTGGAGCCGTGCGCTTATTGATTTCATAAATCAGTCCGTTGTCGCGGTTCGAATAGTCGGCCTTGTACGCTGGCTGGTCCCGCCCGGAAAACAGCTGCCCCATCACTGGCGCAAAGGCGTCGTTCATATTCATTGGGGGCAGGCCGAGCAACGATTCCATCGTGTGTACCATGTTTACCGTGGTGTAGAAGTGATGCTCGACATATGGCTTCGCCGCGGAACCGGGCGAGTATTTACTGACGACAAACGCGATGGAGCGATGCGCGTCTACATGATCGGCGCCATCCTGCGCATCGTCTTCGAGCACGAAAATAGCCGTGTCATCCCAATAGGGACTGTGCGACACAGCGTCTACCACGCGACCAAGCGCAAGGTCGTTGTCGGCCACCGAGGCTGCCGGCCGCGGCAGATCGGGCCGCGTGCCCCCAGTATGGTCGTCCGGCAGATAGAGCAGCACAAATTGCGGCAACTCAAACCCCGCGCCTTCCTTGTTCTCTCGCGCCTTGACGAACGCCGCGAATTCGTTGAGGAACTCGTCGGCGCGAAGCTGGTCGGGATAATCGGTATTGAAGTCGGGATAGAGCGGATCGAAATGGTCTCGCAGGTTGGCCTTGCTGGGCTTCACACCCTTCAACGCGGGGATGGCCCACGGAAACGGGCTGGCCGATCCGTGAGGATCGCCAACGTTGGGCGGCAGCGTGTCGCCTTTGCGGATATCGCTGCGCGGACACGCGGCCGTCGCAGCAGAAGGTGTTCCCTGCTTCGGCGAGGCCGCACGGCGGCTCTTGTTGCACCATTCCGCCTGCACAAATTCGCCGTAGTCCCGATAGCTGGCGTTGTGGGCGGCAACGTTGTCCCACAGATAGCCGGTGCCGGGATCGTCCACGTCGGGCTGGTTGTGGTCGAGCGGATATTCGTCGTTCACGGTCCCCTGAAAATCGTAAATGCGCTCGCGCCCGCGATAAGAGATCTGCCAGGTCTTTTCGTTGTAGTCGCTGGTAATCGCGGCCGTGGACCAGAGATGGCCATCGCCGGAAACCTCGCCGCTGTCGTAGAAATTGTCGAGTACGCCGAATTGCAGAGCGAGTTTGTGCTCGTTGGGGGTGATGTCCGCCCCATAGAGATTCAGCGAAGGATCGCCGTCGCCCACTTTCAGGTCACCCAGCACCTGATCGTAGGTGCGATTTTCTTTTATCACGTAGATGACGTGCCGGATGGGATCACTGCCGCCGGCAAACGGAATCGAGCCGGGCTCGGCGTCGAATCGATTACTGGATTGGACGGTACGAGTTAGCGCATCGAGGTGATCAAGCGTAGAGGGAAGGCTCAGGCGTGCAATCGACCCCCTCATCAGAGTAGGAATATAGGCGTGGTCGTGATGACGGCGTTCGTAGCGGGTCTGCCCCATCTTGTTGTTGGGCCCCGTGCCCTCGCCTTTGGCCGTCGCAATCAGCAAATCGTCCCCTTGCACCGCCAGCGCGCTGGGGTACCAGTCGGTGGGGACCATTCCCAGGTCCTGCACAATGTGCTTATCGCCCGGTGAGAGCGCCGGGACCTCGAAGACGCCAACAGCATTCAACTCGGAATAGGCTACGAAAACCCGCTTACCGTCGGCGGACTGAGCCACGGCGGTGGGATAAGTTCCTCGTACTGGTTGCGACTCGCGCGACGTACGGTTCAAGACGGCCGACACCGATCCCGACTCGATCGAGATCGCGACCACCACATCGTCATTGGATAGCGCAACGTAGAGAAACTTCTCGTCCGGGCTGAGAAGCAATGCCGTGGGATGGGAGCCGGGCGCGATGGGATCTTTGGGCTCCCGCAGCTTGATCATTCGCGCGACCGTGCCCGTGGCCAGATCGAGTTCGGCAACTTCAGAAGCGTTCCACAGGCTGCACCAGGCTCGCTTTCCGTCCCGCGTGGCGACGACCGTGTACGGAAAAGAAGAGGGGACAATCGTGGCCGTCGTCAGGTCAAAGGTTTGCAGAATCTTCCCGCTTGCCGGGTCAATCATCACGACGTTGTCGGCAAGATTGTTGGCGACCAGCAGACGCTCCGACTTGTCGGGTCCGCGTGCCACCGCGAGTCCAGCCGGATAGGGTGCAACGTGTCCGGGCGGGGCGATGCGCAACGCCGAGGCAACTTTCTTCCCAGCAGGTAGCGGTTGTGGCGCGATCGCGATGAAGCGCTCCGGCGTGACCTTTCCGTCGGCGAAGCCGTAGACGGCTATGCCATTGCCAAGATTTCCCGGCTTTGCGCCCGCCGGGTCACTAATGGAAGCAATGCTGGCATACAAATGCTTTCCGTCTGAACTGAAGGCAAGACCGAGGAAATAAGTTTGGTGAGCGTCGTCACCGAGACGTGAATCAGGAAAATCCGCAACACTCGTTTTCGGGTCGCTGTTGGTTAGGTCCAACACAGAAATGGATTGCTGGGCCAGCGTTTCCTGCGTGCCATAGCCGTCATTAAGCAACGCGGCGTAGCGGCCATTGGGGCTGAGCGCGATGGTCGCTGGAAAACCATTGGTGGGCGCGATCTTTCCCGGCACTGGTGCAGCAAGCGTTTTACTGGTGGGCAAATCGATGACCCGGCCGGCGGGTTTTGTCTGCGCCGAAGCGATACATATCAACAAGAGCGGGAAAGCAGCGAACTGGCGGATACAGGCCATGAACATGAATCCTCCGGGAACGGCAAGGATATCGCAGAAAGCGTTTCATGACCTAGGGATCTGGCGAGGATGGAGTACGCCCCCGCTGCCGGGGCGACGCTCACAGCAGGATGCCACTTCTCGCCGGAATGACGGCCCCAGCCACAATTACACCGTCTGCAGGACACACCACTAGTCGCCCGGGGCGGGTGCGGCAGCCTGACCGGTGGCTGCGACTGTGGGCGGCTCGGGTGCAACGTTGTGACGCACGTCGGCACCCTGCACCCAGAAGATCACGTCCTCCGCGATGTTAGTGGCGTGGTCGGCAACCCGCTCCAGATTGCGGGCAATCAGCAGCGCATCCAGCGCCTGGCGCACCACTTCCGGCCTCGTGTTCATGGCTTTCACGAGTTGGATGAAGGCGTCGTCTCGCATGCGGTCCACGACGTTGTCCATTTCGAGCACCGCCTGGGCCAGTTCCACTTTCCCTTCGATAAACGATTCGAGAGCGCGGCGCACCATGGCACTGACCGCGGCTCCCATTCGCGAGATGTCGACGGGGAGCTCAACCACCGGCAGCTCCGCCATGTCCATCACACGTTCGGCAATATTGACCGCCTGATCGCCGACGCGCTCAAGGTCGGAGTTGATCTTGGTTACGGCCAGTATGAAGCGGAGATCGACCGCCATCGGCTGCTGCATCGCGAGTAAATCGAAAGCGGCCTCGTCAATTTCGCGCTCGGAGGAGTTGATCAGCGCCTCGCCCTCGAGAATCATCTGGCAGCGGGCCAGGTCGCGGTCCACGTAGGCCTGACGCGCGCGATCCACCGCCTGCTCCGCCAAGCCGCCCATGCGGAGAAGTCTTTCCCGAAGCTCGTCCAGTCCCTGCTGAAACCGCGTACGCATGATCCGAACCTACCTTGTCTAAGTCCGCCTTATCCAAACCGGCCCGTGATGTAGTCCTCCGTCCGCTTGTCGGAAGGCTTCGTGAATATTTTTTCCGTCTTGTCGAACTCCACCAGCCGACCCAGCAGGAAGAATCCAGTGAACTCCGCCACCCGAGCCGCCTGTTGCATGTTGTGCGTCACAATCACAATCGTATAACGTTCTTTTAATTGAAAGATTAATTCTTCTATTTTACCGGTCGAAATCGGATCCAGAGCGGAACAAGGCTCGTCCATCAGCAGAACTTCAGGCTCCACGGCAAGGGCGCGCGCTATGCAGAGCCGCTGCTGCTGGCCGCCTGAGAGGCTGGCGCCAGACTTTTTATGCAGAATGTCTTTGACCTCAGTCCACAACGCAGAAGCGTCGAGGGAATGTTCCACGACTTCGTCAAGCTTGCGCCGGTCGCGGAATCCATTAAGCTTCAATCCGGAGGCTACGTTGTCGTAAATGGACATCGACGGGAACGGATTCGGTTTCTGAAAGACCATTCCTACGCGCCGACGTAACTGCGTGGGTGAGGTCCCGTTGTACGCATCCAGATCGCCGATGCGGACTGTGCCTTTGACAGTAGCATCGGGAATGGTCTCGTGCATACGGTTCAGGCAGCGGATGAACGTGCTTTTGCCACATCCCGAAGGCCCGATCAGGGCTGTGGCATGGTTGGCCGCGACGCTAAGGCAGATCTCGTAGAGCGCCTGCGTTTTTCCGTACCAGGCGTTAAGCCCCTCGACCTTGATACCGACACCCATAACTCAGGCTGCTCCCATATAAGTTCTGCTCACCGCAATGCGCACGGCGGAAACGGCGCCGACGATCAACACGATCAGTACCAGAGCGCCGGCCCAGGCTTGCCGGTGCCAATCATCATAAGGCGAAAGCGCATAAGTGTAGATTTGTAACGACAAAGCCGCCGTAGGCTGGTCGGGCCGCAGGTTCCAGTACTGGTTTCCGAACGCCGTGAAGAGCAGCGGCGCGGTCTCACCGGCCACGCGCGCAAACGCCAGCATGATGCCCGTGATGACGCCGGGCAGCGCCGTGCGCAGCGTGATCGAAAGCGTGGTGCGCCAGCGCGAGATCCCCAGGCCGTAAGAAGCTTCGCGCAGGGCGCGCGGCACCAGCAACAGCATTTCTTCGGTGGTCCGCGCAATCGTTGGGACCATCATAATGGCAAGTCCGACAGAGCCGGCAAAGGCCGAAAAATGTTTCTGCTGAAATACGACGATGGCGTAAGCGACGATGCCGATGACGATCGACGGAACGCCATTGAGCACATCCGCCGTAAAACGTACCACGTTACCCAGGCGACCTTGTCCATACTCGGAGAGATATATTCCTGCTCCAATTCCCGCGGGCACGCCGAGCAGACTGGCCATCGCCAGAATCACTGCGGAGCCAACAATGGCATTGGCCATTCCGCCGCCGACCTCACCGACAGGCTTTGGAGTCTGGGTCAGGAAGGCCCAGTTGATCGACCCCACGCCTTTATAGACGAGGTAACTGAAAATGGCGAGCAAGGGAGCGAGCACAATCAAGACCGACAGGAAGGCGTATGCCGTCGCCAGATAGTTGGCCAGTCTGCGGCGCAGGCTCAGGGGCGCCACGGTCGCAGCCACGGAATAAGCGCTCTCAGGCATGGGCCCCCCGGGGCAGGCCGCGCGTAACGCTCCACACCAGCAGGCGGGCCATAGCATTTACCACGATGGTCACAAGGAACAGTGCCAGTCCGATCTCGATCAAGGCAGAGAGATAGGTATCACCGGTGGCTTCGCTGAATTCGTTCGCCAGAACGCTGGCCATGGTGTAGCCGGGAGCGAAGAGCGACTTGGCGACCTCGGGACGGTTACCGATCACCATGGTGACGGCGATTGTCTCTCCCAGCGCCCGACCCAAGCCCAGAATGACGGCCCCTGCGATTCCCGCGCGTGCATTCCGCAGCACGCCGACGCGAATCATCTCCCATCGGGTAGCTCCGAGAGCTAGAGCAGCTTCCCGCTGATGCTGCGGCACCACGCGCAGCACCTCGCGCGTAATGGAAGAAATGATCGGCATGATCATAATCGCCAGTACGATGCCAGCCGCCAGCATGCTGAGGCCGTATGCCGGGCCTTCAAAAAACCCTGTCCAGCCAAGAGTCTTCGCCAGGAAGGGCTCGACCAAACTCCTCAGAATCGGCACCAAGACAAAAAGCGCCCACAATCCGTAAATCACGCTGGGGATCGCAGCCAACAACTCCGTGAAGAACGCCAGTGGAGCTTTCAGTCGGCGCGGACACATTTCGACCACGAAAACTGCGACACCAATAGCCAGCGGCACCGCGATTAGCAGCGCTAGAAAAGATGAAACCAAGGTTCCGTAAATGAAGGGCACCGCGCCGAATTGCTCGTTGACCGGGTCCCACTCACTGGCCCAGAAGAACTTGAAACCGAAAGCATGCCAGGACAAGGACGAACCGAGCGCCAGTTCGTAGACGATCAGAACCAGCAGACCAAGAATGCCGACCGCGCAGGCCGTGACCGCAAATTTGAAGATGCCGTCCGCGGCGTCAAAGCCGGGCTTGATCTGCACGGCACTGGACGGAGAGCCCGCCGCATTGGGCGGGCCGGACCGTGCTGCTTCGACCGGTTGCGGGCCTGGCATAGATGGTTGGGAGAACGCCGGATCGGCCATCCTGAGTGTACCGTAGCAGGCACTTGTTACAGCGATGTTAAAACCCGGTCCGATAGCGATACGATATCCGGCAATGGACTCTTCGGCGGTTGCGCTGCAAGCCGGGACAATTCATGTAAACTCGTGCGCAAGCCGATGCCCACCTTTGCCGCGGTTGATATTGGATCGAACTCTGTCCGCCTGAAGATCGCGCGACTGCGCGGCAGTCGTCTCCAGGCGGTGCATGAGGATCGCGAAGTCACTCGGCTGGGTGAAGGCGTTTTCCGACAGGGCTTTGTCTCCCCGGAATCGATGGCGGCGACCATTAAGGTGCTCCGCCGCTTTCATCGCGCGGTGCAGCAGACGGCCGCCGACCAGGTTCGGGTGGTGGGAACCAGCGCCCTGCGGGACGCTCGCAATTCGCTGGCGTTTCTGGAGTGGGTCCGCTCCGCGACGGGATGGACGGTCGACATTATCTCGGGAGTAGAAGAAGCGCGGCTTATCCACATGGGACTAGTGGCCGGACGCCGCGCTGACACCACTCCGGTGCTGATGATGGACCTGGGTGGCGGAAGCTGCGAACTGACCGTCTCACGGCGTGGGCAAATTCGAGATACCGTGAGCCTTCCGCTGGGTGCAGTTCGACTCACGAATGAATTCCTGAAGCATGACCCGCCCCGGCGCGGCGAGGTCAAGAGGCTGCGCCGGTTCGTGCAACGCGAGGCCCGGCGCATCGCACCGCGAATCATTGCCGCCAAAGTGCGCGGAGCGATTGCAACTTCCGGGACTGCGGCGGCGCTGGCTGACACTGCGGCGCACCTGGAAAAACGCCGTGCCGGGGAACGCCTGAC
>Ga0075030_100003568_pt1 | contig 14108 bp, 11 predicted proteins | sample LitLauG_LLR_2012_FD_71393 | JGI IMG/M metagenome (GOLD analysis project Ga0075030, IMG submission 71393) | Freshwater sediment microbial communities from Pennsylvania, USA - Little Laurel Run_MetaG_LLR_2012 | ecosystem: Environmental > Aquatic > Freshwater > Creek > Sediment | place: USA... | reverse complement strand
CAGCTTGCCAGTCGAAGCGCAGCTTGACCCTGCCCGAAAACCAGTGTGGACGGATGCCCATCAAGAGCCAGGGCAGGGAGAACACGAACAACACCCAGCGTTCACTTATCAGCGGCAGAAGCAGGAAGCCGGACGCAAGCGGCCCCAGGATGCAACCGAGAACGTTCACGGCGTAAGCTTTCCCCGCCTTGCCCGGATCGCCGCCCGACCAGCGATCCACAAGCAGGGGAGTAACAAATCCCAGGACGCCGGAAAATGGAGCGATGCCCACGATCAGGCGCAGCAATCGGGAAAGATGGATGCCCGGATTGGCCGCAACCAGCGGCAAGAGTGCAAACAATCCGAGCAAGACCCAGATCAAGCTGCCTGAGCTCCGATTTTTCCGGCTCCAGAGGCGATAAACCTGCAATCCGGTAAAAGTTGAGACCAGGTAGGTTGCCAGGATGGACGCAAAAGCGTAAACCACGGTGCCCACATACGGGGTGAACTGCCGGATCCAGACCACTTCCATTCCTATACTGGTCAGTCCGGTGAGAAAGAGTAGAACGAGAGGCTTGATCCCTCCGTCGCTGGAGACCGGGCTGGCCGCGTCTTGAGCCAGACTTCCGGTTCTTGCTGGGCCGTTTGGCTCCGCCGCTGTCTGTCCCAAACTGAGCCCCAGCGCCGATAAAGCCAGAAGGCCATTGCACGCCGCTCCGATTTTCAGCGTGCCCCGAAAGCCGTAGAGTTCAATCAGCAGCAGAGGCACACTCGCCCCGATTACCGCGCCCAGCACGTTGGCCAGATAAAGATAACTAAACGATCGCTGCCCGCCGCCGCTCCACCGTTCCCACCGTTTCCGGATCGCCAGCATCCCCAGCGGAATGGTCGCACCCATGCAGGCGCACCAGGGAACCAGGGTGAGAGCGACGCAAACGCCGGATCCGAGATAGTAGGCTTCTGAAGAAGACACTCCCAGCCGCTCCAGGAGTTTTCGTCCCCACAGCAACTGATATGGAACCAGCAAGGCCGAGGTACCGATCAAAAATTCCGCCAGCGCGTATAAGCGAAGCGCGGGAATCCTGATTCTGTTTTCGTGCCTGTGGATCAGGCGGCCACTCCCCCAGGAGCCCAGCCCCAGCCCCGCCATGAACATTGAGATCACAATTGAGGTCAGGGCGCTGGTGACTCCGAACTGGGCCATGGCCAGCCGCAGCCAAACGATCTCGTAGAGGATGCTGCAGAATCCTGAGACCAGAAACAATACAAAGAACCAGGCCATGAAGAAGTGTCTCCGGAAGGTAGCTCGTGCGCAAGACGTCTTAATTTTCAGTGTTTCAGCATGGCGGTCCAGTTGGTGGTGAGGATGAGGGGAGAGGCGTTGGGTTCCCCAACCGGCAGAGCGAAGAGCCAGCGCTTGTCATTGCGGCTCACATCGAACCCGGCGGCGCTGGCCCAGGAGCGCCCGCCGAAAAGCACCCGAGACTTGCCCGCTATGAAGTTCGGGCCCTGGGTAGCGTATTCCACAGCGAACATCCTCGAATCCACACCCCAATACAATAACTCCTTGCCAGGCGGCCAGAGAGGCTGGAGGCCACCCCTGGTAGAAACCTGCCATTTGCCTCCCGGCCCGGGGAACGGCACGACGTAGATTTCGCCCCTTCCGGATTCGTCCGATTCGTAGGCCACCCATTTTCCGTCAGGAGAGAACATTCCGTAGTAGTCGATCTCCGGGCCTTGGACGACCGGAAAGGGTTTGTGGTCTCCAAACATCGGCAGGGCCCAGATGTCGGTAGCCTTTGTCTTCGTGCTGGTGTAATCGAAAAGAATGTACCGGCCATCTGCTGACCAGCGGTCGGGTTCCTTGTTACCCTCATCGCCGAGCACCAGCTGCTCGCTGCTGCCTCCCCCCACGGGTTTAACGTAGATGTCTTCCTGGCTGCCGCCGCGGGTGGAAGCGAAAGCCACTTGCCGGCTGTCGGGAGACCACGTGGGATAAAGATCGTCGCCGTTGCCAAAAGTGAATGGACTGGCAGTGCCCTGGTTGAGGTCGTAGAGCCAAAGCTTCTGATTTTTTTGTCCGGGCGGGAGCACGGTGACCATCGCGTACCGCCCGTCCGGAGAGAGATAAGGCGATGACAAGTAACCGGGATCACCGACCGTGGAAATTTTCTTGCCGTCCGGATCCACCCAGGTGAGTTGTGCCTCCGAGGCGGTTTGATACAACAGCAGCCCGTTGCGCGACACCGAGAAACTGGTGCCGGTGGATACCGACTCGGCGACGCTTTGGGCGCTGCCGGTCGTGCGCAGAGAGCCCGCATCGAAGGGCTGCGCCAGCAAAATGCCTCCGCGCAAAAACAGGAGATATCCGGGTTCGACGTACTGTGCCGGACTATTTTCACCGGGCAAGACCAGTTGAACCTGCCCCGTGGCCAGGGAGACAGCAAAAATTCCGCCCAGGGACTCGTTGGTCACCAGGACACGCTTGCCATCGGGCATGAAACTGGGCCAACGATAAGCGGCTTGGTCTTTTTCCGCGATAGGCACCTTCACCGCTGTTCCACCTGAGGCCGAAATTTGATAAAGGCCAAGGTGCCCTGAAGAAAAAACGATCATCCCTTCCCGGTTCCAGGTGCCACCGTAGACAGCCCACGGTATGCTACCCACTGCTTCTGCGTGCCCTCCGCCAGCCGCCGAAATTTTCCTTAGTTTTCCGTCGGCGGCAAAGAAGCCGATATATTGGCTGTCCGGAGACCAAAAGGGACTGACCGCCCCCTCGGTTTCCGCCATTGGTTGCGCGGTATCACTGGATAAGGAGCGGATCCAGAATTTCCCTTTTCCATCAACATCGGTAAGGGTCATTACCACCATTTGTCCATCGGGCGACAACACTGCGGGCTGGCCCTGAACCAGGCTGCTGCCGGGTGGAAGATTGACCGCCATCCGTAGCACCGGTTGCGCGGCCGGGCGCCGCAACAGAAAGCCAGTCAGAATTCCGGCTGCCGCCACCAAGGCCATCGCAACCCATCGCAGCAATTTCCGCTGAGAGCGGACGGGCGCAGGGATGGCCATTCCAGACTCGGAGCCGCTCTCTGCGATCCACCTCAGTTCGCTCGACAGGTCCCCGGCGCTTTGCCATCGTTCTTCGGGATCCTTGGCCAGACATTTCTTCACAGCCCTTTCCAGCGGGGCCGGGGTCAACGGCGACAGCGCAGTCATTGGCGCCGGTTCTGTGGTCATGATCGCAGCCACTACTTTTGCCGTCGACTTGCCTTCGAAGGCGCGCCGGCCAGTCACCATCTCGTACAGCACACACCCCAGACCGAAGATATCGCTGCGGGCGTCGGCCTCCTGCCCTTCCAACTGTTCGGGAGCCATGTACTGGAAGGTCCCGACCAGCGTGCCTTCGGTGGTCAGCGGGCTGTGCGTCATGGTGGCTGCGCCGGATGAAGCCACGCCCACCGCCCCGAGCACTGGTTTGGCCAAGCCAAAGTCGAGCAGCTTGATGCCCGACTTGGTCAGCATCACGTTGTCGGGCTTGAGGTCGCGATGGACCACACCGTGCTGGTGAGCTTTGTCCAGCGCGTCCGCCATCTGAGCGCCGTACTTCAGCACCTGATCGGTTGGCAGCGGCCCTCGGCGCACACGCATACCCAGGGTCTCGCCTTCGAGATATTCCAGAACCAGATAGTCGGCGCCTTCCTGCTTCCCAATGTCGTACAGAACGCAGATGTGAGGATGCGACAACTGCGAAATAGCGCGAGCCTCACGCTCGAAGCGCTCACGCAGTTCGGGATTGCCGGAAAGATGATCGGGCAGGACTTTGATGGCGACTTCGCGGTTCAGCCTAGTGTCGCGGGCGCGATAGACTTCGCCCATCCCGCCGGCTCCGGCGGGTGCGACGATCTCGTAAGGGCCCAAGCGTGTGCCGGCAGCGAGAGGCATGGCCACTCCAATGGACGCAGATTATACCTGCTCCTCGTGTCGGGGGTTGGAAGGTAGAGTTGTCGCCCCGAGCAAGCTTCTTCGCGCGATCCGCGCGAAGCGCGGGTCGGGATGGGATGACGTAAGGATGAGACGACGTGACTTGGGAGCAGCCGCAAGGTGGTCTCCGCGAGACAGTATCCAGGCTCCGATTTGACTGGGCGTATTGCGGAGAGCGGAGGGCACTTATGAAATCCATCCTTACTGCGGTATTGCTTTTGCTGGTCGGAGTCATGTTCGCATTGCCTGCATCATCCGGAGGGGCCGAGAAGGCGATTACCGACCTGGAGTACGCCTGGGCGGGAGCACAGAGAGACGGCAAGGCGGATGTGGTCGATCCTAAGGTTGGCAGAAACCTTCATCAACACCGACGCCGATGGCCAAACTTCCGGCAAGACGCAGTTGCTTATGAACCTGAAGGGCGGCAAGTGGGAACAAAACAGAATCAGCGACGTAAAGGTGACCGTCTACGGCGATGCCGCTGTCGCCACCGGCGCCTGGCGGGGGAAGGGCGTCGACGGTGACGGAACCAAGATTGACCGTGGCGAGCGCTGGACAGATACCTGGTGAAGACAGGAAACGGCAAATGGCGGTGGTGGCCAGTCAGCAGACCGCAACCAAATGAGGTAACAGCGCCAGGCCGTGAAAGCAGCCGCGCTTCCCCTTCAGCGTTTGGCCCGTTCGAATCCAAGGCGGATTACTTCTGCAGTGTCCTCGGCTAGTTTCAATCCGCTGGTTTCCGTCGGCGTGCACCAGCGCGCTTCGGCGGCGTCGCCTGCGGCTTGTAGGTTTCCTGATATCCGGCGGCAAAGAAAATCGACGAGCACAAAATGGTAGAGAGTACGGCCGTCGTCGTCGCGCAGCACCCGGTCGTACACTCCCAGCAGGTCAGCGGTTGCAACGGAGAGAGAGGTCTCCTCCTGAGCCTCGCGGACTACCGCTTCGCCCAGGGTTTCGCCGAGTTCCAGCACGCCTCCAGGAATCGACCATTCTCCGGCCAGCGGGGGATGCCCGCGTTTCACCAGCAGCACCCGGCCATCCTCAATGATGACGGCGCCTACGCCCACAAGTGGCGAATCGGGATATTCACGTTTCATGAATGGCTGGCCTGTGCAAAACTACGGCTCGTCGACGGGACTATAACTTTTATTTCATCGCTCTTCGGGTAGACAAATAGCGGCAACCAATCTTCCCCGCCGTCCTGGCTGGCAGGTTGAGCTGTTTTGGCGGCGGGCCCATCCCAGTCATTTTCAACCAAATGCGAAAGGAGATTACGCTCATGTTTACCCGCTTTGTGGAATGCCACCTGAAGCCGGACAAAAAAGATGACTTCACCCGTAAGCTGCGCAACGACGTGCTGCCCATCTTACAGAAGCAGCCAGGCTTTGTAGGCTTGATCGGCCTGGTCTCTGAAAACGATCCCGAACGGATCGTTTCCGTCAGCTTCTGGAACAGCAAGCAGGATGCGGACCGCAACCATCGCGAGCACTACAACCGCATCGCAGAAATGCCCAAACCCAGCCTGAAGCGCGACCCCGTGGTCGACACTTTTAACGTGGATACCTGGACTGCCCACCGCATCGCGGCGGGGAAGGCCGCCTGATCCTTACTGCCCCGGGACGGCGAATTCGACCCCGGGGCAGTCTTCAAGTCTTCGTCGCCTCCCGTGCTGCGAATTTCGTTCCGGCGAGAGCTAGAATGGGTCTGTGTCCCTGGACGAATACAAACGCAAGCGCCGTTTCGAGGAAACCCCCGAACCCCCTCCGAAGCTAGGGAAAAGATCCCAACACCGTTTTGTGGTGCAGAAGCACCGCGCTACCCGTCTGCACTACGATGTCCGTCTCGAGATGGAAGGCGTGCTCAAGTCCTGGGCCGTGCCCAAAGGCCCTTCCCTCGATCCCGCGGACAAGCGCCTGGCCATGCTGGTGGAAGATCATCCCGTATCGTACTTTGACTTCGAAGGCACCATTCCTGAGGGCAACTACGGCGCGGGCACGGTGATGGTCTGGGACGTAGGCACGTGGGAGCCACTGTCGCCCGAACCGCTCAAGGGGAAGTTTGTTCCCGGGACCGATGCGGAAGCCGCGGCCATGTTGAAAAAGGGCGATTTCAAGATCCGGCTGCATGGCAAGAAACTCAATGGTGATTTCGCCTTGATCCACATGCGCTCGCGCCGCCCCGGCACCAAGGGCACGGAGTGGCTGTTGATCAAGAAGCAGGACGATGCGGTGATAAAAGGTTACGACATCGAGCAGTACGACAAGTCGGTGCTGACCGGTCGTAGCATGGCCGATATCGCGGGCGACCAGGGTTCGGCAAAGTGGACGAGCAGTCGTCCGGCATCACGCGGAGCGGTGAAGGCGCCGTGGCTGGCCGACGCAATTGCCAAGTTTGATAAGAAGAGCAGAAAAAAATTAACCACCGAGGACACAGAGAACACAGAGAAAAGCGAAGTAAAAAAAAACGAAAAAGATAAGACCTTAACTGGTTCTGCAAGTAGCCAGGGACTTCGGATCAAGAAGTCTTCCTTAGTGTCCCCGGTGTCCTTCGTGGTTAAAGCTTTGGAGGGCAGCGTCAAAAGGCCGATGCCCACTGCGATCCACCCCATGCTGGCAACTTCCGTCGACGATCCTTTCGATGACCCCGAATGGCTGTTTGAGATCAAGTGGGACGGTTACCGCGCGATTGCATTCATTGCCAAGGGCAAGGTTCGCCTGGTGTCACGCAATCAGAACGACCTTACCGCCCAATATCCCGAATTGCAAAGTGTTCCATCCTTCATCCAAGCAGAGACTGCCATTGTCGACGGCGAAATCGCAGCCCTCGACGAACAGGGCCGCGCGTCATTCAGCCTGATGCAGCAGCGTACGGGAATTCGGCAGGGTGGCCGTCGCGCCCCAGCTCGCGGCGATATTCCCGTGTTGTACTACGTCTTCGATCTGCTCTATCTGGACGGATACGACCTCCGACGAGTTTCACTGGAACAGCGCAAAGACTTGTTGGCGAAAATTACCGGCCCGGATGGTCCCGTCCGCTACTCCGATCATTTCTCCCAGGGCAGGGCGCTGTTCGATGTAGCCAGGCAAAAGGGACTCGAAGGCATTCTGGCCAAGCGCCGGAGCAGTGTCTACGAGGAGCGTCGCAGTCGCGAGTGGCTCAAAATCAAAATCACTCAAACGCTGGACTGCGTCGTCGGCGGATACACCGATCCAGAGGGTAGCCGGTCATATTTTGGCGCCATCGTGCTGGGTTTGTACGACAACAAGGGAGATCTGATTCATATAGGCCAGGCTGGCACCGGCTTCGATGAAGCAACGCTCAAGCAGGTCTGGCAGGCGCTCAAGAAGCTGGAGACAAAGCGCAGCCCATTCCCCCACGGTGTGGAAGCGCTGCGAACGATGCACTGGGTAAAGCCTGAACTGGTGGCGGAAATCAAGTTCACGGAATGGACGCATGAGAGCGCCGAAGGCGGCATGAAGTTGCGCGGTCCAGTTTTTCTTGGACTGCGGCAGGACAAAGATCCCGAGGAATGTTTATTGCAGGTCGAGGTACCTCAGCGGCTGAAGCCGCGCTCGAAAGAGAGCTTTATGCAGCGCTGAAGCGCTGCTCCACCCAAGACCAAAGCCCTCCTGAAGGCTGCCGCGCGGAGAGCCAGAAGCCAAGAGCTAGAAGCCAAGAGCTAGAAGCTAGAAGCTAGCAGCTAGAAGCTAGCAGCTAGAAGCTACTTAATATCCCTCATCGGCAGCATTGACCCGTAATCTTTTCCCGAGGCCTCCACCGCGCGGACGACAATTCCCGCAAAGCCATCGCGACATTCCGGATATTTCGCCAGCAACGCCTTCATCACCGCCAGGTTGTCCTGAAAAGTCTTTCCGGTATCGGAGACATCCGCGGACTGGTACTTCACCACCAGGTCGAGGTCGTGGCCTACCGGGACGGGAAACAGATCAGTGACTTTGAAAGTCTTTGCTCCCGCTGCCAGATCCAGAGGAGGCAGATCGGCCGGTTTCACCGCCTGCATCTCGTCATACAGTTTGTCGGTTGTGGCGGTGGCCATGAAGGGTACGGGAACCAGCAGTTCTCGTGCCTCGCCAAAGTAAAACCAGGTATTCCGAAGCTGTCCTTTGCTTTTGAATTCACGTGCCCGGTTAGCAAACCAGGTGCCGTCGTGGCCCGCAATCTGGGCGGGCTTGGCGTAGAATCCGCCCAATTTCCAATCGTTCCCTTGTTGTTGCAAAACGAAAGACACTGTATACGCGCCCTGCGGGGAAGCCGCATCCAGAGTAACGATGCCGTAATTGCCCGGCGGCAGATTGGGAATCACAAAAACCGCGCTGTCGCGAGTCTGTCCCTGAGCCCCGAACACGCCGCACAGGAACTCGGCACGCTCCAGCGGCGTCGTCCCTTCGGCCTTAAGCAGGAATGGTGGACGTGCCACCGGCCGGATTCCGCTCAGATTGGCCTGGTTTTCTTTTACCGCATTTTCGATGCCGGAGAAATCGGATGCCAGGCTGGCGATCGCATTTTGCCGTAGCGACGCCGAGTCTGCCCGGGCAGCCATGTCATAGAAGCGCGTCGCGGTACTTACCAGCGCCGAAGCGGTGGCTTCGTCCATATCGCTCGTGGTCAGGCAGGTCTGGGCATGAGTGACCATTGGCAACAAGGAAATCAATAACCCGGGCAGCCATTTCGCGATGTTCCTGGCGTAGCGGATATTTCACCTCAGAACAATCTTAAACTGTCGGAGCCGCACCTCGATACTCAGTATTTCCAGTCGACGGCGACCAGGCGATTGCGCCGGAGTGCGCCGTGTGCTACCGTCGCCCCTGTTCCCCATTTCCACGCGAGGGAGACGTTCATGGCTTTAATCTTCCTGGGCATTCTGGTGGTCATCGTCGTCCTGCTGGTTGGGATGTACAACAGCCTGGTGCAGTTGCGTGTCCGCTGCGACAACGCCTGGTCGGACATTGAGGTGCAACTCAAACGCAGGCACGACCTAATCCCCAATCTGGTCGAGACGGTCAAAGGCTACGCGACCCACGAGAAGAGCACGTTCGAGAACATCGCCAAATTTCGCTCGCAGGCGATGCAGGCTACGACACCCGGCGACAAGGCCGAAGCCGAGAACCAGCTTAGCGGCGCACTGAAGAGCCTTTTTGCGGTGGCGGAAAATTATCCTGAACTGAAGGCTTCCGAGGAGTTCACCCAATTGCAGGGCTCGCTCAGCCAGACCGAGGACACGATCCAGAACGCGCGCCGCTACTACAACGCCGTGGTGCGCGACCTGAATACAAAGATACAGTCGTTTCCAACGAACATTCTCGCCGGAATGTTCGGCTTCCAGCAGCGCCAGTTCTTCGAGGTAGCCGCAGCGGATCGCGAGCCGGTGGCAGTGAAGTTCTAAGCGATCGAAGCGCAGGTTCGCGAGATTCGGGCTCCTCGGGTTTTGTGCGGCCTCTGATCTGGGGTGGAGCAGCGCTTCAGCGCTGCGTTGAAGGCTCAATTTTCAATGGCGGTTTTAAGCGCTGAGGTACCTTCTAATCTGCTTCCTAAATGTCCATGACCCCAGGGGCTAAAGCCGGTCGTTCTCGGGGCTTGGTTGCAGCGCTAAAGCGCTGCTCCACCCAAAACCTTCTTCTCGTCATCTGCGTGCTGTGCGTTGGAACTCCGCTCTTCGCCCAGAGCTGGCGGATCGCCGACTTTCAGGACACCATCTTGATCAGTGAAGATGGGTCGGCCGTGGTGAAGGAACGCATCAACCTCGTCTTCATTGGCCAGTGGCATGGCATCCACCGTACCATCCCCATCGAGTATCCCGGCCCGCAGGGCACGAACTACGCACTTTTTCTCGATGTCATCGCGGTCACCGACGCAGCCGGCCAGAAGCTGAAGTACGAATCCAAAACCTCCGGCGGCTACCGCGACCTGAAAATCTACATTCCGGACGCGGTGGACACCACGCGCACCGTGGAGATCAGCTACATCGTCCGCAACGGCATCCGCTATTTCGAAGACCACGACGAGTTCTACTGGAATGTCACCGGCAACGACTGGCCGGTGCCGATTGATCACGCCGAGGCGCATGTCTATTTGCCGAAGGCGGCGGCCGGAACGCTGCGGGCGCAGGCGTTTACCGGCGCTTACGGATCGGCTCAGCGCGATGCCACCTCCGAAATCAACGGTGCCGATGGGGCCTTCGAGACCAGCAACCCTCTGCCCATGCGCGGGGGAATGACGATCGACATCTTCATCCCCAAGGGCATTCTGGAAGAGCCGGGTGCGATCACTCGATTCTTTTGGTTTCTGGGCAGCAATCCCGTTGTGTTCCTGCCGCTTGTTACTTTCGGAGTGATGTTCGTCCTGTGGTGGTACAAGGGCCGCGATCCCGACCCTGGGCGTTCGGTTGCGCCCATGTACGAACCTCCACCTGGAATTTCCCCCGCCGAGGCGGGTACGCTGATTGATGACACCGTTCATCCCCGCGACCTTACGTCTACGATTGTGGACCTGGCGGTGCGTGGTTACGTCAAGATTGAAGAAACCGTTGACACCAGTCTTCTGATCTTCCATTCCAAGGATTATGTCTTTCACCTGCTCAAGCCGGTCACCGAATGGCAAGGGCTGGTGCCCCATGAGCGGGTGATGCTGGAAAATATTTTCGCCGGCGGCCAGCAGACCCAACTGTCCAGCCTGAAGAACCGCTTTTATACCGCGATCCCGGTCATACAGCAGGACATCAAGGCGGCACTGAAGAACAAGGGCATGTACCTGCTCGATCCCGATTCGGCCAACGGGTACAGCGTTGGAGCGGCTCTCGTGATTGTCGCCCCGTTTCTCATCGCGCAGTTCACCGGTTACAAACAGGTATTCAACTCGGTCGTCCTTCTAGTTGGGTGCGGCATTGTCTCTGCGATCATCTGGTGGCTGTTCGCGCGCCAGATGTCGGCCAAGACGGTGCAAGGTGGGCGTACCCGGGTTGCGGTGTTGGGTTTTCAGGAGTTCATGAACCGCGTGGATGTCGACCGGTTGAAGCGCATGCCGCCAGACACGTTTGAGAAGTATTTGCCCTACGCGATGGCGCTCGGAGTGGAGCACCACTGGGCGCAGGCGTTTGCCGGAATCATTCAGAACCCGCCCAGTTGGTACGTGTCACCGAACGGGATGACCGGATTCAATCCCGTGTTCTTCTCGAGTTCGATGCAGAACATGGCATCGGATATGCATCAGGTGTTCGTCTCCGCGCCGCGCTCGAGTTCGAGTGGCTCTGGGTTTGGCGGTGGAGGCGGAGGAGGATTCTCGGGAGGCGGATTCGGTGGCGGCGGCGGGAGCGGGTTCTAATTTAGTCTGGCAACACGACACCAAAAATCAAAGGCGGTGGACAGGAGTGTCCGCCCCCCACTCTGAACATGTGAGGCGGAAGCTCCTGTCCGCCGCCCTTGACGCCCGTCGCTTATCACTGCTTCCGGTGAAACAGGTGCCTGGTCACGGTGGGCCAGAACTGGGCAAAGGCGTTGCCGCCCATTCGTCCTGTAAAACCGAGCGCGGTGCGTAGGCAGGCGTCGCCCACGCCGGATTCGCTGTCAGCCCGCCAGCTGTTGGAAAGGAAATTATTGCCGGCAGTGCCGATGTATCGGGCGTAAGCAGGAGCCAGATCTGCGCCAGCCCGGTGCGCTCCGAAAGTCATCACCACCACGTTCTTCATCCGCCCTTTAAAAGACTGGCCGGTGGTGGGGAAATACCTTGGGTCTTCTCCCCAGAGAGCGCCCACCGACGCCTCCATGGCATTGCCGGTGGCGATTCCGTGAACCGCATCCCATAGCGTTGGCCGAAGCCCTCCCAATGTGGGCCGTACCCCCGGGGACGGTTTATGGCAGTGCCGAAGCCCGCGGAGAACAGGCCGGCGGCGAGGCTTACCGAACCGATCGTGCTTTGCACGGCCCAATTCAACCGCTGCCTGCGGGTGATCGGTTGATACGAAGTGGAAGTATTTCCGAAGGCTTTCGCAGGCGGGTCCGAGGGACTCTGACCCACGGCGCTGGCGGTCATCAGAAGCCCAACGGCGAGGACATGTCCTGGGCATAGCTTCATAGGAGTCTTGGCTGCCAAGGAGCGGGCTAGGTTTGCTTGCCGAACAGAATAGCTGAAGAATCGCGTTTGAATTTGAAGCGGACCGGGAAAGCCCTTCCCGCCTGAGATGGCGTAGCTTTCAACCGTAACCCGGGCAACCAGGCACGGGACAATTTCGTCTCCAGCTTGGGGGGAACCTAGTTCCTACCCTTGCTGTGGCCCTTATCAGGCTGTTCCGGGGGGCGTGATCCATGATATAACCGCGCAAGCAGATCGTTCTGGCTTCATTCATGGAATCCGGCACAGCGCTGGGTTTCGCAGGTGGAAATGGGCAGGAGCGAGGAGGCTTTGTGTCCGACGCGCGGACGGGGAAGCGATTTCCTCTGGAACTACCGATCAAGATTCACAAAGAAGAAGGTGGGGGCGAGCACAGCGGTCTCACCGGCAACTTGAGCGCTGCCGGAGTGTACATCAAGGCTGAAGCAGCTCTCGAGATGGGCTCAACCGTCGAGTTCGAGATTACTTTGCCGCCCGAGATGACAGGGGCCAAAGAAGGCGTGGTGATCCAGTGCCGGGGTCGTGTAGTGCGTACCGACGAGCCCACCGGTAGCAGTCCCACGGAGGCACGCGGCGTGGCCTGCGTGATTGACTCCTACGATTTCGTTCGCCACTAGTGGCGAGGAGCTGAAGAGATGCTGAAATTGATTCTGGCCGACAATCAAGCGATCTTCCGGGCAGGCATCGCCAAAGTGCTGGCGGTCGAGGACGAAATGCGCATCGTGGCGCAGGCGCAAACCCAGGAGCAGATGTTTATGGCCCTGGACAAGTTTCGCGCCGCGGTTCTGGTAGTTGCGGGCGGTTTCCACTCCGATTTCAACGCCGTACTGCAAGCCGCCAACAAAGCGAAAACTCGGGTAGTGGTGCTGGCCGACACGGGCGAGAGCGCGCAGCGCTACATGGGCGCAGGGGCGAACGGCGTGGTCTATCGCAACGTGACCAGCGCGGCGCTGGTCGATTGTGTCCGCAAGGTGGCGCGCGGCGAGAACTGGGTGCAGGACATTGCAGTGCCCAGCGAGCTGACCGAAAACGATATGGTTGGGCTGCGGGTGCGCGACCGCTTGACCGCGAAAGAACTGCGCATCGTCGCTCTCATCGTGCAGGGCTACAAGAACAAGGAAATCGCGTCGCAGCTGGGAACCACCGAGCAGGTGATCAAGAATTACCTGCGCAACGTCTATGACAAGATCGGTGTCTCCGATCGGCTGGAGCTCGCATTATTCACCATTCACCACCGCATTCTGAACGAAGCAGCGGCAGCGACCGCCGCCGCGGCAACGCCACAAGCGGGCGCCGGGGTTACGTCGTAGAAAATGTTTGTCCCAAGAGGCCGCCCGCGGGCGGCCTTTTTATTTTGGGATGCGCGATCGCCACAGACCACGCAGGAGCGGGTGCCCTCACCCGCCCGGCGGAGTGGAGCTCCGCAACAACTGGCCAGCTTGCGCTGGCCCGCCCGGACGAGGGCGTCCGGGCCTACGTGAATACCGCCAATTCATTTTTTGAGTTGGACATTGCCGGCCTGTGCTGACACAGTAGCAATGTCCACTTCCCTGCGAGAAACCGATGGCAAGGCTGAGTGGTGCGGACTCCGAAGTTCCGCTTTTCATCCCTGTTGTTCCGATCTGCAGTTCCTGACCTCGTCGTCTCAACTCAAACCCCGCGGGCGACGCTCTCTGGCATAGGTGCCGGTGTGTCTGCTCCCGACAACCTACAAAGGAGATGAGGTCATGAAATCAATTCGGAGATTTCCGCTTTTCAAGGTGCTTGTTTTGACCATTGCTGTCACGGGTGCCTCAGCAATTCCAGCCCATGCGCAGACTACCACCGGGACATTCAGCCTGGCTCACAAAGTCCGCTGGGCTGGCGCCGTGCTGCCTCCGGGGGACTACGCGTTCTCCCTCGATTCTCAGGATTCGCCGGCGCGAATCACGGTCCGCCAGGTTGGCGGTTCGATGGTGGCGATGCTCTTGCCTCAGTCGATCTCTGACGACAATCTCATGGGCGCCAGCAGTCTGGTTCTC
>Ga0075030_100003567_pt1 | contig 14114 bp, 10 predicted proteins | sample LitLauG_LLR_2012_FD_71393 | JGI IMG/M metagenome (GOLD analysis project Ga0075030, IMG submission 71393) | Freshwater sediment microbial communities from Pennsylvania, USA - Little Laurel Run_MetaG_LLR_2012 | ecosystem: Environmental > Aquatic > Freshwater > Creek > Sediment | place: USA... | reverse complement strand
TGAGGGGGAAAGCTCCAGGCACCTCAGTTCGCGTACTAGGTCTTACTGGTTTGATTATTGGGGGAGAGAAGGGTGAGACGGAGGCGAGTGAAAAGGCAAATTTCCGGGTAAGGCCTTTTGCTTGTTATGGTTACGGGCCAATAAATAAAAGGGCTCGGTCGGTGACCGCAAAAATGGGTCGCCACGGGATAGGGTTTGTCGGGTGCTAAAACCGTCACATAAGCATCTTTTGTTCGTGCAAATTGTTATGAGCTTGATGGGCTGTGCGGCCGACCACAGTCGGCGGGCAACGCAACACATGCCAACTCTTCCATAAAGCGACCGGCCAACTGTAAGAGCGATAGGATAGCCCGCGCTCTGCGCAGAATTTTTCTAGAATCGCGCTGATCTCCGGATAGTAGACATGGCTGACATTCGGAAACAGATGGTGCTCAATTTGATACTCGAGACCCGAGCAGAGGAAGCGGCCAATGGCGCCGGTGCGGAAACTGACCGTACCCTCCGTTTGCAAATAGAAAAAATCGGCGCGCTGGGGCGCCTCCGACGCAGTGCGTTGCGCCTCGGCCGGGAGGTGGCCTGGTCCGAGAATTGCGTACATGGCATACCCCAACAAAAGGGCTCGCAAGAAATAAAAACTCAAGACGGCGGACAGGGGCCAGAATAAGAGCGGCACGGCAATCCAGATGACATAGTGCAGGAGCATGGCAGCGAGATCGATCCAATGAGCCAGCTTCCGATCTTTCGAACTGATGAGCATTCGGATCAAGTAGATCCAGCCAGCAGCTAGCATATTCAGATTGATGAACGCGACGGCCAACGGAAACACCCAGAATTGCAGGCGGCCATAATAAAAGCGCCGCAGACCAGAGCGGGCATGAATCTCGTCGGCAGTGAGTGCGAACCACGGCAAGATGTCGGCATCGGGATCGACGCCAATAACGTTTGGAGCTGGATGATGCTGCACTACGTGCTTTTGCCACCAATAGGTAGCCGATAGGCCGGAGAACGCGGTGTATCCCCAATAGGTGAGGGCTTCGTTTAGCCAGCGCTTCTCACTCGTGGCGTAATGAGACGAGGTATGGGTGTTCGTTCCCACGCCCATGCAGCCGAAAGTGGCTACGAACAGACCCAAAACGCGCAGAACGGGGTTCTGATAAGCAAGGAAGAGGCCCATGCCCGCAATGGCGATGGCCATGTGAACCAGAAGCTCAAATACGATTCGCCGGGTTGCTTTCTTGTCCCAGCCACGGCGTGCGAGTTCTCTGCGTAATTCTGTTATGGCTTCTGAGTTCGTCATGGGTTGCCTGGTTGATTGACTACTACTGCTTGTCGGAGACTTCGGTAACTGTGCGGCCCGTTTTGCTGTCGGTCCAGACCTCCGTCAGCTTCCTGCCATCGGTCGACACAGTTAATTTCGATGTGCCGGCAGTTTTCCCATCGCGTTTGTACGCCACGTGGATCGTCCGTTCCTCTGTGCGATTCAAAGAAACGGAATTGACGTAATATGAGCCGGTGAGCGGGTAGTCTTTGCCATCGAACTGCGCCGTGAAGCTTACGCCCGTGGGTGACGACATGCTGAACTGATTGCCACTGGCCTTGAACGTTACTAAGAGGTCATTCTCGCTTGCCGTATATTTTGCTTCCTGCCAGGAGCCTGAAATTGCATGGGATCCCACGGGGCCGGGTTTTACGCGGCGGGAGGTAATCGTTCGAGTTACTACTTGCGCGCCAGTTTGAGGGTGCTCCGTTGTTTGGTTCACTATCGAATTGCCATCCGCTGAGACCGTGCGCGTGTATTCGGAGACGAGCTTGCCATTTTTGTGAGTTACGAAGGCAACGGTGTGGGCATCAATTTCGCGCACGCTGATGGTGTCAATGGTTTCGCTACGCACAGGCTGGTCCTTCCCATCGGCCTTCACGCGGAATGACGGCGTGCAGGTGAAGCATTCATAAAACCCCTTGTCCAAGGAAATGACAAAAGGATCCTGAGGGTATTTGGATTCGTCCATATTCGTGCGCCAAGTGCCGTCGAACGGGTTCTGGGCGAGGGCTGTAGCTAGGCCAACCAGCAGGAATATGGCGAAGAAAGCCGCCGTGTATCGCATACTTTTATGTCTCCGTTGGGCTGAGAACGTTTCAGTGTTAGAGTGCCAACACGCTGTCAGTCGCGAGTGTGGATTGGGTCAGGATCCTGCAAGAGCTTCGTCTGAATTCCCTGACAAGGAAGTGTGAACCAGCCTAGGTGGGTGCTTGACCGCCGTCAGTTTCGGCAACGGTAACTTAGGCGGAGGCCGTTTAGGGCGCTTCCGTCTCCGTTTCGGTTTCGGCAGTGAAAGGACTGGCACACCCCTAAGAAATGGCCTGTGCGGAAATTCGCACAAAGTTCAGACAGAAACCGGACAGAACTCTCATATGTAGCGGATACGCAGGCATCATTCTCTACACATATATCCTTCCGGCCCCTGCGGGCGGTAAGAGGTTGAATGACTCAACACCTATCACGCGTGAGATTACTCGCGGACGACATGTGCCGGGGCTATATCTACGGCCGGGAAGAAAAGCTGGCGGCCCTGGAACCGTTGCGAGTTTGCGCGTTCGATTGGGGCACCGAGGCGTTGGAGGGAATAACGGGTTTCGAGCCCCAGGCGGGCCCATCCCAGCTAGACGCGCTGCGTAGAGCGAATCACCGGTGGCGGCAAGATAACGCGGCGTTTTTCGCTCACCAAGAGCCGACCGACTTCCAACTGCGCGGCAACGATCTGACTTTCTCTTCCGCCGTGAAAAGCTTCTATGCGGAAAACGATACCGTGCACGCTCAGTATTTTCAATGTAAGAAAGCTCACAGACGCGCGGTGTTAGTGCTGCCTCACTGGTCGGCCACGCCAGGTTCGTACGCCCCTTTTTGCCGCCTTTTGAACTTGTTAGGGTTTTCTGCGCTGTTAGTGACTCTGCCCTATCATGGCCAGCGCCAGCCCAGAGAGTGTGCCGGCGCGGAGTATTCGGTTTCGCCCAATATCGGCCGGACGATTGCGGCCGCGCGACAAGGCGTGATTGATACGTTGTGTTGTTTGGAGTGGCTTGTCCGGCGGGGCTATGAGCAGACTGCGATTTTTGGCAATAGCCTTGGATTCGGTCACGCATTCTTGGCCAGTGCGTTGGATCGGCGACTTCAGGTGAATGTCTTCAATCACTGCTGCTCGACGGTATCGGATGCGGTGTGGGACGGGATGCCGAGATACCGTGCGGCTTTGGAACGACGCATCTCACAGCAGCAGTTGCGGGAGTGTTGGAGCGTGATCAATCCGATCTCGTATGTTGATCAATATGCGCGGATGCCTAAACGATCGCTCATGGTGTTGGGGCGGTATGACACGGTCTTTCCGAGAGATTGCGTCGAAGAGATGATTTGTCATTTCGGGGTGAGGGGATTGGACCATCGGATTGTTGAGTTGGCGTGCGGGCATAGGACGATCGGCGATGTGCCCTATTTGCTTTTGAGCGCTTTTCATACAGGTGTGTTTCTTAGGAAACATTTGTGCCGGCTGGGCGAGAGTTAGTCGCAGCGATGGGCAATAGACATTTTGGATCAATAATTATAGGGATCCTCACTGATCCAGTGGAAACCGCGAGTGGTGAGAAGGAAAGTTGGTGTAGAATTGGGCGGACCTTTAAGTTTGAGGGAATCCTTGGATCCCGTCGGGCAGAAAAAGGCAGTGAGTTCGGGTGGAGGCAAAAAGTCTATGTTGCATCGTTTTAGACCTCATCTTTTGGACTCCATAGGAACAAAGTTCTCGAGTAAATAGAGTTCGCCAGGAGCGGGGTCCATCGCAGAGAAGACAATGTTGCTGCCGTTGGGACTGATCCTGATTCCACCGCCGAGGCCCGTTGCTGGCAAATCCCCCAACCGTTCCGGTGTACCGCTCGGGATGCTCACTCGAAATAAGCTCGCTTTTCCCGCGGAATCCAGATCGCGATAGTACAGCCACTTGCCGTCGGGAGAAAAACATGACACAACCGCTGCCGGCTTGAGATGTGTGCTTAGGTGAACCACAGTCCTCCATTCGCCGCCCGACCTAGGACGCACGTCGAGTGTTTGTCGGTCCCGTCGGACTAGCCATTGCTGGTGAACCGTATAGGGTACGGCTGACGCCGCAAATTCCGAAACCGACGATTGCTGGGTTCCGATGTCCCAACGCAAAATTTTCCACTTAAGCGGATCCACTTCATATATGTAAATCCCCCGGTCATCGTCATCCGTGTAAGCAATATAGTGTCCCAAGGGGGAAGCAGGAACAGTATGCAGCAAAGCGATTGTGCCGGATTCAACCGAAATTGAAAGTATCTTGGTCTCGTGGGTAGTGGCACTGCAGAAAAGGTTCGGATGCTGATTTGCCAAAACACACAATATGTAGCCGGGAGCGCGATAGATTTCTCGATCTGTCCCAGCCAAGAGGCTGTATAGATGAACCACAGACGTGCCGCCTATATCTCCTTCTCCGTTGGACGTGACGTAGACAATTTGATTGCTATCGCTAGACCAGCTAGGCTGAGGATAACCCCTGCCAGCAGCCGGCGGATCCAGGCGTTTCCAATCGCCAGGGTGACCGCCAAGGTCGAGAGGAGCGAGGTAAACGGCCCAGAAACTCTCGGGTTTTCGAGACCAATATGTGAGTCCTCCGCGGGATGTAATGAAGGCAGATTCGAACTCGCCAAACTGAACGAATTGCGGCGCTCCTGTCGCCTTGCCATCTCTCACCGGCAGCAGGTGAAGCGCGCCCTTTCCTGCGCGTTGGCTGGCGATAGCCAGGAATCGCCCGTCCGCTGTCCAGTCGAGAAGTCTGAGTCGGTCATTGCCTTTGTACTCTGGAGGACGCATCTCTTCGTAAACCTGCGACGATTCTCCACCTTGAGCGGGAATCAAAAAGATTCGAGAAGGTTGGCCAGGTACAGAGGGGTCTATCTCATATGCCACGAAACGACCGTCGGGAGAGAACGCGGCGCTAGTTACTAGCCCGGTGTTGTGACTCACCAACCCCAACGCTTTGCCACTCGAAACGGTTAATCCTCAATAGGCGGCCCATACCATCTGGGGATTGTCCGCACAAGAGGATGTAGCGGTTGTCCCATGACCACATCGCTCTTCCGGGGTCGATATCTAACGGGGGGAGTTTTCGATAACTCGCATCCCCGGTGTTAATTACTGCGAAGTTATTGTCGAAGAAACCAAGAAGAACTTTCGAAAAGTCGCGGGAGGGGAGCGAAAAAAACACGGGCTCATCTACCTTTGCCTTGAATATGATGCGTTTTTTGTGGCTAGCAAGGTCCGCATAAATCAATTCGTCATCCGGGGAGCTGACATAAACAGCCCTGTACCCATCGCTGTAAGCACTACGGGGACTGAGCCTATCGCCTAGCGGCTCGATCTGGCGTTGGGTCATTGAGACGGTTGTTGCGAGGTGATCGATTTGCTTCAAAGCCGACAGCCGCGCTCGTGCCTGCACCGCCGAAGGTTGATCTGCAAACTCCCGCACAATCTGCTCGTACACTTTCCGCGATTCTTGCTGCCCGAGCCTCTCATAACACCCAGCCAGATGCAGCAGCGCTTTCGCGCGCACATCGCGTGGGGCCGAATTCTCCGCTCCGATCTTCTGATACGCCGAAATCGCCGCCTTTAAATCGCCACTCACCTGTTCCTTCGCAATCGCGCCTTCGAGCTCCACTGCCGGCTTAGTCTGGGCAAGGATCAATCCAGATGCGAAAACTACGACAGCCCCGACTGTTTTGTGATTCACGAAACCACCCGCATTCCCCGCTGCTCCACCCTGGTCAAAATCGTTAATTCAGTGGAGTCTCGCTCTAACGAAACCGCTGACTGCGAGATGCCCGCGTCTCGGCACAATTCGCGGATCTGTTTCTCTGTCCGTTCAATCAAGTTCCAATTGCTGCCATGTTCCATAAGCGTCCGCCACGGATTGCCCTTCGCAATGTTAGTAAAAAACAGAACTCCGCCAGAAGCGAGGAGATACTGACGGATGGCGTTTAGAAGAAAAATGGCCGCCGTATCACTAAGATAGTCGAACAACCCTCCCGCGACGACGAGATCGAACCGCCCACCATTCCCAAGGCGTTTGGCCAAGCGCAAAATGTCACCAGCCGCCAGTTGAATCTGGCCGGCAACTGGCTGGAGCCGTTCCGCGGCGAGCGCGAGTGCGCCTGGGTCGCAGTCATTCAGAACGATCTTTCCAGCAAACTTATCGAGCAAGGGCAGAACTGGCAACCAATCCAAACAACCTCCGCAGGCGATCGACAGTATCCTAGCGGTGCGGTTTCGGCGCACTGCGTGGGCGATCTCTTGGGACTGATGCTGCAGCCTATTGCGGTGCTGACGAGCAATGGGAGAGTTCAGGAGAATCTCCTCAAAGTGCCACCCGACGCTGCCCGGAGCACACTGATTTACACCGGCGGTCAGATACTCGATGGTCTCGAAATCGCCCGCATGGCCGCGCTGCCATTGTTGACAGCGCCGCATGAACGGGGAGGTAGCAAAGATCTCTCGGCATGGCGCAAGTTCGGCTCGGATGCGATCTACAGACCAACCCCAGCGCTCTAGTTTCGACACAGTTTCAGCGAATTGTGAAAACAGACGGAGGGCCACAAGTTGGCCGCCAACTGTATGTTTCCAGAAGCGTCCGATTGCCGCTGACTTCAATTCATGATTGGTTTGAGAGACAGAGGTTTGTGCTTCGCCATTGGAGGTGATCTCGTGAGAGTGGCGCTCCTCGACATACAAAGCGCCATCGGTTGCCCGCGTTTTGGCCAGCATCGTCATGTCACTCTTTCTTCTCCGCCGCCGGTGGAACAAAGTTCTCAAGCGACCAGAGTTCGTATTCAGGTTGTTTGCTTAAAGTAACAATCATCCTGCCTCCGCCGCTCATCCAGGTTCTACCCTCTTCAAAATCACCGTATCTGACAAAGATCGGCGAGCCGGTCGATCGCCCCTCTCGTATCGGCAAGAGTTGAAGCAACCCTATCCCAGCCCTTTGGCTGGCGATGGCCAAGAATCGCCCATCGGCACTCCAATCGAGAAGCCTGAATGGCTCAACGTAGCCCGGAGATCCGCTCGTTAAGTGTTCCTCATAGACTTGTTGCACTTCTCGGCCATCGGCATGAACAACGAAAATCCTCGATATAACTGGCGACGACATACTTAGTTCGTAGGCTATGTAGCGGCCGTCGGGAGAGAAAGCCGCCCGAGTGACTGACCCAGCTTTCAGACTGACCAATTCATACTCTTTGCCGTCGGCTATCGAAACCTTGAACAGACGTCCCCCGACACCATTGATTGAATCGAGACATAGAAGGATATAGAGGCCGTCCCATGACCACGTCCGGCATCCGTTCCCGGCGCTTACGTTAGGAAGCTCACGGTAACCAGTACCGTCGGTCTTGATGACCGCACAATGTTTATTGGCTGTCATATCGAAGCTGAGGAAAACTTTAGAGAAATCCCTGGAGGGAGCCCAACCCGGCAGGTCACCAGGTTTCGCCTTGAAAATTACTTTTCTTTTGTAACCCGTTAGATCGCCGTAAATCAATTCGCGCGTCTCATCGTTTAGATAAACGGCGCGGGAGCCGTCGGTGTCCTCGGGTCCTACGTTTCGCACGGACATCTCAATCCTTCGCAGCGTCAGAGCAGCCCGCCCGGTTGTTTGGCCGGCTTGCTCTAAAGCAGCCAGGCGCGCCCGGGCTTGGGCCGCAGCAGGCTGATCGCCAAAATTGCGCACAATCCGCTCATACACTTTTCGCGATTCCTGTTGCCCGAGCTTCTCGTAGCAACCCGCCAAATGCAGCAAAGCTTTCGCCCGGACAGCGCGCGGAGCCGAACTTTCTGCCGCGATTTTTTGATAAGCTGCAATAGCCGCTTTCAAATCGCCCCTCACCTGCTCTTTGGCAATCGCGCCTTCGAGCTCGACTGCGGGCTTGGCCTGGGCAAACGTCGCTGTCGGGATCGAGAAGTACAGCACGAAAATCAGAACGGGATTTGTCAAGATTGTCATGTCACTCCTTCTTCTTCGCCGCAGGGGGAACGAAATTCTCCAGCGACCAGAGTTCGTAACCGTTACGCCCATCCCAAGCTTCGGAGATGATCTTACGTGCGTCCGGGCTGATTGTGATCAAGCCGTCAAGACTTTCGGTTGGAAAATCGCCCAGCCGCTCCGGCTTGCCGCCAGCCAGCGAAACGCGGAACAAACTATGTTTACGCTCGCCATCAACGTCCAGGTAGATGAGCCAGTTTCCGTCATTTGTAAGCGCGAAGCAGCCGTTACCCATTTCCACTCCCATGGTGGACTTGGGTATAAACCCACCGCTGTTGAGCGAGACCAGCGATTTCCAGTCTCCTCCGGACCTTGCCCGAATATCAAAGCCCTGTCCGCGGGGCCAAACGAGCCAGCGCTCGTCAGGCGAGGCCCACGGGACGCTGCCGCCGCTCAGGTTTTGCTCCACAATCGTTTCCTTACCTGAGGCGATCTCCCATCGAACAAGGCTGTTGCCGACCGGGGCGCGGTTACCTATAAACATAAAAAGCGCGCCACCATCGGGACTACTGCTGAGTATTGAAACGGAATGTCCAGAGAAAGTGTGAAGCTGAGCAATCTGACCGGAGTCGATACTTATCGAGAAAACTTGTGCCTTTTCGCCATTCTGTTCAACGCAAAAGAGCTTAGTGTCTTGAGCGGTCCAGATACATGAGTCGAGTTGCCGCCCGCGGTAGATCTCGCGGTCCTCACCGCTCGAGAGACTGCGCAAGCGGACAACAGACACGCCGGCTTGTCCCACGTCTTCATTGCCAGCGACATAAACAATTTGATTTCCATCGGTTGAAAACCTCACCCACGGGCTGGAATCATTACCCAGGGGAAGGTTGAGGCGTTTCCATTCCCCAACATGTCCCGGCTCCAGTGATGCAACATGAACGAGCCAATCACCGCCAGGTCGAAGCGTTAGGTAGATCAGATCCCCCGACTTTGTGGTGTGAGCAAATTCGAAGTCACCATACCTGAGAAAAATCGGTGGACCATTCGAGTGCCCATCGTTCACAGGCAGTAGTTCGAGCGCGCGTTTTCCACTAGTGTCACTGCCAACGACGAGAAAGTGTCCGTCGGCGGTCCAATCGAACAGGATAGGGGTTCGGGATGCCTCGTTTGCATAGGACTCCTGGTAAACCCGCTGTGGCTCTCCACCTTCTGAAGACACGACACAGATCTGGCGGCCTGGTGATCGATAGGCAATGAACCGGCCATCAGAAGAATATTCAGCCCAGGCCACGTAAGTTTTCAAGTTCAGCAGATCGCGGACTTTGCCATCCGCGACGGAGATTCTCATTAGACGGCCGGGCGCCTTGGGAAAACCGTCGACGAGGAGAAAGCGGTTATTCCAAGACCAAGACACGTGGTAATAGTAGGGGTCGGGGTCCAGCTTAGCGATCTCGCGGTAGCTTGCGCCGTCGGTTTTGACGATCGCGACGGTCTGTTGTTGATCGGGTTTGTGCGCCGAGAGCAGCAAAGCTACCATCGAGAGATCTCTCGACGGAAACCAGCGTGGCTCGTCATCCGGGTTTCCTTTGTAGATGACGCGCTTTCTTTTGCCCGCAAGGTCGCTAAAGATTAGTTCACCGGTGACGTTGTCGAGGTAGACCAGATGGTGGCCGTCCGTCGAGTCATCCTGAAAAGATCCCAGGTCTCGGCCCATGGGGTCAATTTTGCGTTGCGTCACCGTGTCGGGCGCATAAGAGCCGGATGGTTGCTTCAATGCGGCCAGCCGAGTGCGTGCCTGCGAAGCTTCGGGCTGATCGGCGAAATCGCGCAAAATCTGTTCGTACACCCTCCGCGACTGCTGCTGCCCAAGCTTCTCATAGCACCCCGCCAAATGCAGCAATGCCTTCGCCCGCACGTCGCGCGGAGCGGAACTCTCTGCCGCGATTTTTTGATAGGACGAGACGGCGGCCTTCAAATCCCCACTCACCTGCTCCTTGGCAATCGCGCCTTCGAGTTCTACCGCCGGCCTAGTTTGGGCGGAAGCTACCTGCAGTAGCAATAACACGAAAGCGATGACAGGTTTTACTCTCTTACTATGCATAACGCTAGCTCTTCATTTCTTTCCAGCCACCGGAACAAAGTTTTCTAACAACCACAGTTCGTCATGTACTTCATCGCCCACCGTTGCGAGAACCCTGCGACCATCGGGGCTGATTTCCAATTGGCCAAAATTGTTCGCCGGAGGGAAATCACCCAAACGCTCGGGGGCGCCGTCACCGGAGATTGAGATGCGGAAGAGACCGTGTTTTCCTTGAGAGTCGACGTCGTTGTAGACCAACCAGTTGCCATCAAGGGTAAAGTTGACATGGGTGATCTCCTTGTTGAGCAACGCGAGCGATTTCCAATCCCCGCCGAACATGGGACGGATCTCAATCAAGTTCTTTCGAGGTTCCCCTAGCGAATGGAAACGGTAGAGCCAACGTTCGTCCGGCGTCACTAAAACTCCCTCGTTGTCGTCGAAAGTTGTCGTTCGCGACTGGGCTAGAACAGTCTCGCCCCCGGTTTCGATTTCCCAACTCAGCAACTTCCAAGCCGGTTCACCGGTCGAGCCGATTCTAAAGAGGTAGAGTCTCTTGTCATCGCGGCTCACGCTCATGAGTATGGCCCCTGGTACTGCGGGACTTAAACGCGTTATTTCTTTCGAATCAGAAGTAATTGAAAAAAGTCCAGCGCGATCCCAACAGTAGAGTCTCGGCTGTTGAGCAGCCCATCTGCATTGGCAATCTCCATGGTAGATTGTGCGATCTTCTCCGCTGGAGAGCCGATACACATGCACGTCACCATCTTTCTGGCCGGCATCCTCGTTGGTAGCCGTGTAAACGATTTCATCATTGTTCGGAGACCAATTGGGGCGCGGAGCAGCATCCGAGTTTCCGAGGGGCAGATCCAGGGGCTTCCACGAACCGATCCGACCGCTTGAATCGAAAGATGTTAAGTAAATTCGAAAATCACCCCCGGGCTTGACGGAACTATAGACAAGGCTACCGGCGGCGCTTGTTGAGCCCTCTTCGAACGACCCATACCTCAGAAAAACAAGTTCGCTGGCTGTGTTTCGGGTTGCCACGGGCAGCAGAAACAGGGCTGGCTTACCTCCACCGGCGCGAACCACCATTAGATAGCGTCCATCGGCAGTCCAGTCTAAAAGCTTAAGCGTGAATGCGCCCTGAGGCTCTTCATAGACAACTCGCGGTTCTCCTCCCTCGGATAAAACAAGAATTTGCGAAGGCTTGGTGTCCGGGTGAGAGATCGTTTTGTAGGCCACGGAGCGGCCGTCCGGTGAGAAGAGCGCGCCATAACACGACCCGGACACGGCCGCAAGCGCAGAACCTGGGAGGGCCACTAGCTCGGTGACTCGTCCGCTCGCAATGGAAATCCTGACTAGCTTGCTTCCAACAGGACCAGGCAAACGATACAGGAGGTAGCGGCCATCCCAAGACCAAGTCAGCCGAGCACACTCGGGAAATACCGGAACTACGTGCAGCTTCGCGATTTCTCGGTACCCGTGGCCATCTATGTTGACGACAGCCAGAGTTCGCGGTTGGCCGTGTGCCAAGTCCATCAGGATAGCGACCTTCGTGAAATCTTTTGATGGAAACCAGAGTGGCGGCTTTTCCAAAGGGCGCTGGAAGATAATTCGCTTACTGTGACGAGCGAGTTCGGTGTAGATTAATTGCCCAGCGGCTTGATCCCAGTAGACCGCCCGTTGGCCGTCCGTGTCCCACGGCCCCATGCCCGCACCGAGCAACTCAATTTTGCGCTGAGTCATCGAGGGAGGCTGCGATGGGTGGTCGTCTTTCGTTAACGCCGATAGCCGCGTCCGTGCGAACTGTGCCGATGGCTGATCGCTGTACTCGCGAATTATCTGCTCGTACACTTTTCGCGATTCTTGCTGTCCGAGTTTCTCGTAACACCCTGCCAAATGCAGCAGTGCTTTCGCCCTAACCTCGCGTGGAGCCGATGTTTCTTCTGCGATCTTCTGATAGGCCGCGATTGCCGCCTTCAAATCACCACTCACTTGTTCTTTCGCAATGGCACCTTCAAGCTCCACCGCTGGTTTGGTCTGTGCGAATGTCAGTGTCACGCCCAGAAGCGCAGCAAGAACAATAGCTTTACCTTTCCTGCAACTCATCGCTAATACTTCTCCACCATGTACACATTCGAGTCATCTGTTGTTAACGGCAGGGCCAAAAAACGCCCATCTGGAGATGGGTCGCCCCACAAGCTACCGGATGAAGGCTGGCGCCAGAGGATGAACACATTGCCGAGGAGGTCGATGAAGAGCTCTCTATCCATTGACTGGAAGATATCGCTAGCAAAGAATCCGTTACCATCCGGTGCACAGTTCAAACTAATCAGCGTTCCTATCCCATGAAGGGAAATCTCACGTATTACGGTTCCGTTCAAAACGGAACGGAGAATGATCTTCGGGTCGACGATGATGGGCGCCGGGGTGGTGGCCAACTTTCCCATTTCCGTTCCGCTTCCTAATGTGTCCACTATCCATTTCCCGTCCGATGAAATTAGGAGGTGTTCAACGTGACTGTCTCTGTAGATCTCTCGACCTCTGCCTTTTTCTAAATCCAACTCGGAGATGATGTAGTTGTTATCTTCCTTTTGTGCGATGATACAAGGTCCATCCATGGCGCACCAGTAATAGAAGCCGATGTTTGCTACATTCGGGACAGCCTGCGGTACTCCGCCTTCAATAGGCACACGCATTAGTTGCTCGTGTTTGTTTTTCGCGGGATCGAAGTTCAGAAACAACAGGAAATGAGCACCCGGCGTGACGCGAGCGAGACGTTGCTCCCCAGGCATGTCGACAATTTGTTCGGCCGTCTGTTCATTCAGATTTTGTCGAAAAATCTTCTGTCGCCCGCTCCGGTCGGAGGTGAGGATGACGGTCTTGCTGTCACGTGTCCATCCAGTTGGGAAATCGGTTCCCAGATCCAAGGTCAGCCGCCGGGGCGTACCCATGCGTTTTCCGCCCTCCTCAAGGGGGGCGACGTACACGTTGCGCTGGTAAAAGCTCCTAATAAAGATCAGCCGATTGCCGTCGGTACTTAAAGATGCTTTTCGAATTGGAAAATCGATCCACGCCGTCAGTTTGCCCAATGCACCCGGAATTAGCGCACCATCGCCGCTTAGGCGCAATTCCCAAAGATTGCTGCTGTACCTGTAGTCATGCTCCTCGTTGATAGCAAGAATCATGCGATCTTGACCGGACCAGACAATCGACGCAAGTGGCAACTTTCTCTCGGCTCCAAGCAGCACTTGCCTTCGCCCGGTGCCGACTTTCACTAGTTCAAGGGTCGACGAATTCATGGGGTCTTTGGAGGCGTCAGAGCTCACAACCGCGAGTTCTTTGCTATTGGGTCTCCATTGAAGTTGATCCACCGTGTTCGTGCCGGATGCCTTCCACGCCTCTCGATCGTTTTCTCCCGTCGAGTCTCGAATAGAGATGCGCCGTTGGTCGGCAGATACCGCCGCTCCATGCTGGCCGTCGGGCGAAGCAAGGAATTGGTCGAGAGTGGCCACTGGCGTTGGTCCGCCGCCACGCAACGGAACAATTGTCTTTGTTATTTTCCCGGAAGCGTCTTCCACTCGCGTCTCCACGCTACCGCCGTCGGGCATCCACCGTAGCAGTAGATGATTTTCAGTGCCTAGTAGCAAGTGAGAGTCGCGGTTGGCGATTGAAAGTATGTGAATTCCAAGCTGATCCGAATATGCGACGAACTTACCGTCCGGTGAGAGCGCGGCGGCGCTAATCGTTAACTCAGAGGTGTTTCCCGTCAGGCGTTGTAGTCGGAACCGCCCTGCCGCCGACGTTCGACTGCTCGCGTAGGACGAAAGCCGCGCTCTTGCCTGCACCGCAGCAGGTTGATCCCCAAAATCACGCACAATCTGCTCGTAGATCCACTGGGCCTGTTGCCCAAGCTTCTCATAGCACCCCGCCAAATGCAGCAATGCCTTCGCCCGCACGTCGCGCGGAGCGGAACTCTCTGCCGCGATTTTTTGATA
>Ga0075030_100003566_pt1 | contig 14117 bp, 9 predicted proteins | sample LitLauG_LLR_2012_FD_71393 | JGI IMG/M metagenome (GOLD analysis project Ga0075030, IMG submission 71393) | Freshwater sediment microbial communities from Pennsylvania, USA - Little Laurel Run_MetaG_LLR_2012 | ecosystem: Environmental > Aquatic > Freshwater > Creek > Sediment | place: USA... | reverse complement strand
AGGAACGGATTGCCGATGCCTACGTCGCCGGTGGTCGCGAGCTGGTACTGGCCATTCCCGACCTCCCGCGTCTTAGCGCCATTGAGTACGAATCCGCACCCGCAGGTCTGTTGGTTAACGTTCGAAGCCGGATCGGCAATAAAATTAGGCAAAAGCGGACTCGAGAAGTTCGGATGGTTCAGCAGATTGAAGAACTCGGCACGAAGCTGTAACTTTACTCGCTCTCCTAACATCGTGTCCTTGTAAATCGCCAAATCCCACTGCTTGTAGGTCGGTCCTACTAAAGAGTTACGGCGCATGTTCCCGTAGTGCCGGGTTCCCGGTATGCAATCGAGCGCACCACCACTGGGAGCGCTCACATTCACCGTGCACGGCATGGCGAACGAGGTAAGGTCCAGGAAGTTCCGGGGATCATTCTTGTGATACACGATCGGCCCGACCACGTCCGGCCGGTCGAAGCCGCCGCCGCCGCCACTGTAATCGTCTTCACCGTTGTAGTTCAGCGTGAACGGTTGTCCCCCTTGCAGCGATGCCGTGCTGTCGAAGCCCCACCCATTCTTCAGCTTCTGCAGTCCCCCGCCCATCTTCGGGACTTCGTAGCTGAATACCCAGGTGAAGCGATTCCCGATGTGGAAGTTCGAGGGGCCGTACTCCAGCTGTGGATTGTTACTGTCCTGCGGCTGCGCCGCATTCACCACAAAGTCCTCTCCGTCGCTCGAGTTGTCCAGGGACTTCGACCACACATAGTTCACGGCTGATGTAATTCCGCGCCAGCCCGTCACCCGGTAGCTTGCCTGGAGCGAGTTGTAGTTCGACTTACCCGTCGACTTCTCCTGGAAAATATAATAAGCCCCTGCCGGACCACCGAAGACACGCGGTACGCCGAAGTCAGCGATACAAGGCGCCGGGATACACGCGAGGTCTGCAGCCGTGATCGCCGCTTGCGTCGGCTGATTAAGGTCGTAGAACCGGAACAGCCGGTGCCCCTGGGAGCCCACATACCCCAACTGCAGCACCGTCTTGTTCGTGATCTGCTGCTGGATGTTCAGGTTGTAGTTCTCCATGTACGGCGTCTTGATGTGCCGATCCACTGCAAAAATGTCGCACTCCTGTGCTTGACAGTTCGACGGAGTGTAAACTGGCTGCCCCGACGTGATGCTTGAGACCCCGGCCGCCGCACCCGTGATCGCAGCCCCCGGCCCACCGAAATTCCCGTACGCCGGACCCGGCGCGTAGTAAGCCGGGTATGGTAGGTGGCCCAGGAAAAAGTCTTGTGAGAACGCATCGTAGAAGAGTCCGTACCCTGCACGCACCACCGTCCGGCCCTTCCCGGTCACGTCCCACGCAATACTGGCCCGTGGCGAGAAATTCTTGTAGTCCGGCTCGTACAATCGGCTCAACCCAGGAGACCCCACTTGGGTCAGAGTGCCCGTCCCGGTGTCGGTAGCCGCATCGAAACTGCTCACCAGGAAGTTCGCAAACAGGTTATTTTTCTCTTTGATCACTCCATAGTAGTCCCAACGCAATCCATAGTTCAGCGTGATCCGTGGGTTCAGACGGAGGCTATCCTGGACGTAAAGACCCAGACCGTTTTCGTAGGTGTGTCGAATCGAGTTCCCAGAGTACTGCAAGCCGTTCTTTAGATTTCCCTCCAGGAAATTCGACAGATCCGCGAACCGCAGTCGTCCGCGGAAATACTTGTTGAAGTATTGCTGAATGCTCGTCCGCCGGAACTCGAAACCGGCCTTGACGTCGTGCTTGCCGGCCTTCCACGAGAAGTTGTCAATAAATTGGTTGTTGCTGTCCACTCGGTGGCGAGGGTCCCCCGATGTCGCGCCCGGCTGCGCAAAGAAACTGGCCCCGGTCGGCGTCAACGAAAGCAAAATGATCGGCAGTCCCGAGTCATGCGGACCTGAGCCTTGGCAGTCCGCTTGCGAACTTGCCGCGCACAGCCCAATCGAACTCGGGTGAAAACTCTGGTCCTGCGGAAAAAATCCTTCCGCAAACCTGTTCCATCCGTACCTCACCTCATTCACCTTGTTGGATCCGATCGTGTGCACGTAAGAGAGAGAAATTAACTGCACTCGCGTCGGGGTCACAGTGTTGAAGCCAGGCAACTGGCCCCCGGAAGCCGTCAACGCCAGAGGAAACGACTGGGTGCTGTCTCCGAAGAAATAACGCCCGGTCAGGATGTTGTTGGTGTTGAAGTTGTGGTCGATCTTCCCGATCACGCTGCTCAAATTGTTGTACGACGGCGTGATGAGCGACGCATTGTTACCGTTCGGGCAGCCCGTGTCGAACGCGGCCCAATGTGGGTCCGCCGCTGTCGGTCGTGTCCCGATGTTCGGTTGCGGCCAGAACTTCAGTATGGCCGCCGTCACCGAATTCGGTGCACCGTTCTGCGTAATGTCGTACGCGATGCGGTTCGGCTCTGGCACGCATGCCAGCGTGACCGTCCCCACCGTCTCGCGCTGCCCTTCATAGTTCAAATAGAAAAATGTCTTGTCCTTGGCGATCGGTCCACCCAGCGACCCCCCAAACTGGTTGTTGTGGAACGGTGCCCGGCCCTGGTTGCTCGTGTTGAAGTAATTACGCGCTCCCAGTGCGTCATTGCGGAAGTACTCGAACAGGCTGCCGTGCAAACCATTCGATCCGCTCTTAGTCACGATGTTTACCACTGCTCCCGCATTCCGACCGTACTCCGGCTCAAAGTTCGAAAGCACATGCATTTCTGCAATCGAGTCAATTGGCAGAATCGCCGACGGCACCGCGAACACTCCACCCTGGTTGATCGCCGGATCGTTCCGGTACCCGTCATTCATATCGGTACCGTCCAGGAGATAGTTGTTCGACCGCCCGCGCGCCCCATTCATCGAGAACTCGCCGAACGAACCCGGCGAATCGGTGATCTGGTCAGGCGACCCTGCCACCCCCGGATTCAGGAAGATGAGCTTGGTGTAATCGCGTCCGTTGATCGCCAGATTCTCCACATTCTGGCTGGTCAGCACACCCCCCAGGTCATTGGTCGTCGTCTCCACCAGTGGCAACTCGTCCGCCGACACCTCCACTCTCGTCGATACCTCGCCCGGCTTCAGCGCCGCATCTACGCGGCGCTCGGTCGCCACGTCGACCGTCACGCCATTAGCCACGAAAGTCTGAAAGCCGGCTTGGGAGATCGTGACGTTGTAAGTTCCGATCGGCAATTCCGGGATGCTGTAGCTGCCGTCCCCGCTAGCCTCGGTGGCGCGCTCCAGGCCGGTAGCGGTGTTCCGCACCGTGACCTTCGCGCCGGAGACGACCGCGCCGGTTGCGTCCGTGACCGTTCCCAAGATCGTTCCGCGAAAGGTCTGCGCTACCAGAGTGGCCGCCGTCAGAACTACAAAGCCCAGAATCATCCGTAATTTCATATTTATGTCTCCCTGTCGCGCCCAACCCGCGACTGCATAAGAATCAAACCTAACTATTTCTGTGACATACACTTACGAGAACTCCGGGCCGACCCGGAGGCCTGCTCGACAACCCACTAATAAGGAAGATTCGCTGCTCTGAAAGCATCCCGCCTGCCAGATAAAGCAGAGGAGCAATGATTCATTTGTGTTCGAGAAATCGTACTGACCGATCAAGCTCGGCGCGTAATCGAGTTGTGCCAGACCTCAAATCCCTCCGCCGCAGCCCACTCGGAAAGAGGGGGACCAGCCTACTCAACCCGTCCTTCCGCGTCAATCGAAACCACTCCCGTTCCTGTCGCACATCGGGGTACAATGGCCCCAGTGCAGGCCGAATCCCTCGTTCGGCCTTTCCCGGGAGTTTCCCCCATGGTTCATTGGATCGCGTTCGACGACGACACTGCCGAAGCCCTGGTCAGCCGCATGCGGAGAGGTGCGGCCGAAATCCAGCACAACACGCCAGTGGACGCGGCTTTACACGTCGAAGGCGCATCCGTCATGGTTCTTCCGTCGCCCACACCAGGCAAGCTTCTGATTGCGCGTTTTAGCCCGAGGAAAGATGCGCATTTCCAAACTGCGCCCGCACCGAGAATTCCCGTGCGTAGCGTATCCGCCGTTCCCACTTCCGCGCCATCCCAGAAGAAGCCCTGGTGGCGGAACATCGTCGCTTAGCACGCGCAGCAGACACCCGCCGCTTATTCCTTATCCGGCTTCGCCCCCGGCAGCCGCTTTGCTAGAAACTTGATCTGCCCGTTGTGGTTCGACTCGTGCTCGCACACGTGAAACCACTTGCAGTAGTTATTGGTCGGCCCCCAACCCCACCCCTTATCCACCGATAGCAGCCAGGCATCATCGCGCTTCTTGAATTCCGCCAGTGACCGCGCCCGGGTCTCCTCCAAGATGTTCAGGTAATAGTCAAGATTATTTCCCTTGATGGCCTTCCGCGCGGGCTCCCCAAGATTCATCGGGACATCCCACTTCTGCTTTACCGCGTCCGGCCAACTGTCCCATGCCTTCCCTTCGAAGGTGTTCATCTGGTAGTAGGTCTCGGTTGCCGCCAGGTGGAGCAGCAACGCGCCGATCGTATTTGCGTTGCTGTCGAACAAGTGATCGAGATCTTTCGGCGACATCCCCTGCACGGATTGCAGCACCACCATACGCATCCAGTTCAGCATCGAAACCATCGTGCCGATCTGCGGAGAGTATCCCGCTTTCGGCCCGATCAGGTTGATCTCTTCATCCTTGGACCACACAACCTCGGGCAGCAACACCATTCCAGAAATGCCCCCGGCGGCTGCCGCTGTCGCCTTCAGAAAGTTCCGGCGACCTGATAGAAGTTTCGACAAAGTCATGGCTCGAACCTCGATTCTTGAGTAAATTCTCATACTGAGCGCAAGATGAGATCAGACGCGAGATTCGGAGTCAAGCCTCCTCGGCCTACTAAACTCATGGCCTACCCGCTATTGACCCTGGCACTCTTGGTGTTTTGCGCGGTTCCTTTCTGCGACTCCGCCGCCCAAGCCACCACCCCGGACTCCCGCCCTTGGACGGCCCAATGGATCAGCCTTCCGGGCCTGCCTGCGCGTGCTCCGGCAGTCGTTCATTTCCGAAAGGTTCTGGACTTGCCCGCGAAGCCCGATCACTTCGTCGTTTACGTGAGCGCCGACAATGCGTTTCTTCTTCATGTCAACCAGCAGCGGGTGGGCGAAGGCCCGAGCCGCGGAGATCTCCAGCACTGGCGATATGAGACGTACGACCTCGCGCCCTTTCTACAAGCGGGGACAAACATCATCGCTGCGACGGTCTGGAATTTCGGAGAGCACGCCGCCGCAGCCCAGATCAGTGACCGCCTTGGATTCGTCCTGCAAGGCACAAGCCCCACCGAGGCCAAAATTGACACAAACGAGACCTGGGAAGCGGAAAAGGAAGACGGGATCGCCGCCATTCCCACCCCCTGGAACTTTCTCCCCAACTCGTACTACGCGGCCGAACCCATCGAGAAATTCGACGCCTCTGTTATCGACTGGTTATGGGACGCGGTGACGCCCGGTCCACGATCGCACTGGACAAAAGCCCGCTCCGAAGGCCGCGCCACGCTTCGCGGCAGCGAACTCATCCTGAACAACTGGCAACTGATCGCGGATCCGTTGCCAACGATGGAGCACGGAGCGCTCCCACCGGGACGTATCGTTCGCAACTCCGGCGTAACCGGCGCTGACGCGTTTCCCCAACACCCGCTGGTTGTTTCACCACACTCACACGCCACCATTCTCTTCGACGCCGAAGAACTGACTACGGCTTATCCGGAGATCACAACCAGCGGTGGCAAAGGCACCTTGGTCCGTGTCACGTATGCGGAGGCTCTGAAGAATGCCAAAGGAGAAAAAGGAAACCGCAACGATATCCAGGGGAAGCAAATCACCGGCGTCTATGACGACTTCCTGCCAGACGGCTCGGTAGGAACAGTATTTTCGCCGCTGGTGTGGAGAACCTGGCGCTATCTCCAACTCGATGTCACGACCCAGGACGCCCCGCTTGAGATCACCCGCTTTCGCAGTTGGTTCACCGCTTTTCCCTTCGAGGAGCGCGCAAAATTCGCGGCCGACGATCCGGACCTCTCCGCCATTTGGTCCATCGGCTGGAGAACGGCTCGTCTCGATGCGCACGACACCTACATGGATACGCCGTATTGGGAGCGGCTTCAGTACATCGGCGACACCCGCATCCAAGCCCTCATCTCCTATACTGTCGCGGGAGACGACCGGCTCGCGCGCCAGGCCATCAATGCCTTTGACGAATCCCGCGTTCCCGACGGCATCACCTTGAGCCGGTATCCCACGGCCCTTTTTCAAGCGATTCCGACATTTTCCTTGCTGTGGGTTGGCATGCTGAAGGACTTCGCTCTCTACCACGACGATCCGGAATTTGTTCGCCAGCATCTGCCGGGAATGCGAGCCACTCTCGACTGGTTCGTAGCTCGGCAGAACTCGAACGGGTTGGTGGGCAAGTTGCCCTGGTGGGCTTTTGTCGATTGGACCGACGACTTCCCTTTCGGCGTTCCTCCCCAGACTCGAACCGGTGATTCTGCTCCCATCACGCTGCAGTTTGTTGCCGCCCTGCTGGACGGTTCGCAGCTCGAAGCGGCCTACGGTGACTCTGGCCGCGCGGCGCTCTACAAAGAGACTGCACTGCGAGCTTCCGACGCATTGCGAAAACTGTGCTGGGACCAACCTTTGGGTCTGCTCGCCGACACCCCGGAACACAAGCACTACAGCCAGCAAGCCAATATTCTCGCCGTCTGGCTCGATGTGATCCCGCACGATAAGCAGCAGGCTGTTCTCAACAAGCTGCTTGCAGTCAGCGATTCCGGCTTCAAGACGGATTCACCCCCGCCACCGATGTCGCGAGCCAGCTACTACTTCCGCTTCTACCTGGCCCGGGCACTAGATCACGCCGGTCTCGCCGACCGATACCTCGACACTCTCCAACCCTGGCGCGGCATGGTGGCTCTGGGCTTGACCACCTGGGCCGAGGTTCCAGAACCCACGCGCTCCGACTCCCACGCATGGAGCGCGCATCCCAACTACGACCTTCTCACGCTGGTAGCCGGTATACGCCCCAGCGCTTTCGGTTTCAAAAGCGTCGCTATCGAGCCACACCTAGGTTCCCTGCAGCATGTCTCCGCGGTTTTCCCCCATCCTCTGGGAACGATTCAAGCCGCTTACATCACAAACGGCGGGGCCGTTGACGCGAACATCGTCTTGCCTTCTGGCCTGGCTGGCAAACTAATCTGGAAGGGCCGCGACTATCCCCTGCACGGAGGAACGCAGCATCTGAATCTGATCCCTTAACTCAGGTGGACTAGTTCCAAAACGGGTTTACTCGAAGGGCCAGCACCTCTTGCCCCAATTCCAATGCGCAGGAAGACCTACAATGAAGGTGTGCGATATTACACGACCAAGGCACTGAAGGGTGGCGTCACGTTCAAGTGCGTTTTCTGTGAGCATTCCGTCACTACCCGCGACTTTGACCGCACTCTGGGCAACAATCGTACGCAGGCAGCCGCTGCCATGAATCAGCACGCCCGGGAACTGCACGTTTCGCAAATGCGGACGGCAGGATCTATGAAGTCGGGCTCGCGTGGCGCATTTTGAAGTCAGTATCCCTGAGACAAATCTTGTCGGTGCGTTGCCCGGTGTGCGGAGCGAAGCCGAGAGAAAAGTGCATGCTCAGCACCGGTAAGCCCTGTGTGAAGACGCACCTCGCCCGCAGCTCTGCTGCTGCCAACACTGGCGCCGAGAATCGTGGGCAAGTCGCGTTGCGAACCCTGATGGCCGTCACCACCCGGGGCTTGCGCATCCTGTTCCACCGCAGCTAGCAAACGCGCTCGAAGAGACCAAACCGGAGAGTCTGATGTTCTTTCAGATCCATAAAGATGGCCAGGCAGTCGATGGCGGCAGTTACTCCAGTCTTGAGGAGGCTTCTGCGGCCTTGGAGCGAACAGAACAAGGCGGTCAGGTTGCCGAAGTCGATGCGTCAGACAGAATCGTCCGCCGCTACACTCTGCAGGAGTGCCGTGCCGCCATCCGCAAAGCTCGCTACGCACTGAATGGGTAGGTTGTCTTCAAGCGTGCTCCTGCATTTCCCTCAGAGCCCTTGTGCCTTTGCCCCGAGAGGTTGGCGCCTGCAATCCCGCGACCTAAGACCAGGCTGGCACTTTGGAGCCATTCAGCATCCGGCCCGGCAAAGCTACCCTTCCTTCGAACAAGCACTTTCAATGGGGGAGTGTTGTTCAACGAGCGTCCCGAGCCTCGGCCGAGGTTCTGGGACGTTTCGTTCACGGAGCCCAGATGCGCGTGCCAACAACAACGCCCGGCCGGCGCCAACATCAAAATAAGAACGCCCGGCCAAAGCCGAGCGTTTTAACACCCAAGACCTAACACCCAATCCCCGATTCTAGAAAGTGAACGCGACGCCGCCCCGCACCGAGCGCGCCGACTGTACCAGGTACACCGTCCGCCCATCCTGGCCCACCACCGGCACGTAGCCTTGTGCCATCAGGTTCCGGAGATCGAGCATGGCCTCCATATGCACCGGAAATAGGAAGCTGAAGCCTGGCAGGGGCTGGCGCAGGAATACATTCAAGTACGGGTCGGATTGTCCCGCAGACGCATTGAACATATCGACCGGTGTTAGCGCAGGTCCGCTTAACCAGCCGTACGACGTTGTCCACTGCGTCTTGCAACCGGGAACCTTGCCACTCAGTTTGCCCGACAGCGCATGCCGCCGCTCGGTGGTCAGCGACTGGCGCGCTTCGTGCAACTCCACATCAGGACGGCTCAGATCGAGGACGCCACCGTAGCCGTAGTCCAGCGTTGCCGTCAGGTCCGCGGTCAGCTTGCGCTGCAGAACCAGCCGCAAGCCGTTGGTATCCAGATTGCGCCCCTGGTAAGAAAAGGTCCCCGAAATCACGTCGGGCAAAAGTTCCCCACTTCCCGCATTCACCACGCCCACACCCGTCAAAACCGTATTGGTCACCCGATCGGTATAGTACGCGGCCTGCAGATTCGTTTTGCCGATCCGTCGCGACAGTGATACTTCCTGGTGATGCGCCCGCTCCAACGCCGGTGAGAAGCTCGCGATACTAACGCGCGGCCCATCATCGCCGAGAGTCGTCGTCTCCACGTCTGTGTCTTTCGCGAGGGCACCGGAGGGCCGAGAACTTGCGTAGCGATACTCCACTACCGTATTGGGCGACAAGTGCAGATCGGCAGTCCCAAAGGGACGGAAGGCCGTGAACCGCCCCATGAACTGAACCGTCTGCAGTTCGCTGCCGAACTTCAACTCCAATACGTTCCCCACCCTGAACTCATCGGTCGTTGTCAGCCCAATTGCCTGCAAGCCTGGAGTATGCAACCCACCCAAGGGAGCTGCCAGCCGTCTTACCGTCAGGGCCACTGCTGGCTCCGAACCATCAGCACTCTTGTGCTTGTAGGCGGTGCGCAGAATCGCGGCGCCAGCACCATCCCCGTACCCTACGTTCCCTTCCAGGCTCAGCGTATCGTCGGTGAACACCTGGTGTTCCAGCGAGAATCCCGTGCTCATGTCCGAAACCCCGCTGTACCCTTCCGACGGAGAACCAGCCAGAAACGAAAGGCTGGCCTTCAGATCACGATCACCGCCCTCCGCCGCGGTCTTGGCGGTCGCCGTCGACCCGTCGTCCAGCACCCGCAGGATGGGGCGGTTCGCCATGGACCGTAGCGTCCATTTCCAGTCATCGTCGTCCGCCACTCCCCGAAGCGGGCCCAATTCCATAGCCTCGAAGAGAGTGTTCAGAGTAACGTTCACCGTCAATGCCGATCCTGCCCGAAGGCCGATGCGCTCGCGCAAGGCGGGAAGAAACGACGGCGCCGAAACTCGAATGTTGTATGTGCCGGGAATCAGCGTGCGGATGGAATAGAACCCGTGTTCGTCGGTGAACACTTTCAGATCACGAGCCGCCACGCTCAGCACTTCCACCATCGCCCCGATTTGCGGAACACCACTGCTGCTGCGCACGTAGCCCGAGATCGTCCCCGGTTTGTCCGCAGCCAGCGCCGGCAGCGCCAAGCCGAAAACCACCACCAAGCTCGAAAGTTTTCGGAACATCACACACCACCTCAGGGGGTTAAGCCCGACCTACTCCACGGCAAATGTAGCCGATGGGTCCAGTGTCTGCTTCGAGATGTTGTCGTTCACTTTGATATCGATCTTGTATACGCCCGGTTCCAGGTTGGCCGCTGCCAGGCTTTTCTGCAGCGTCACCTGCTCGCCTACGTTCCCCATTTGTTCGGTCGATTCCGTCGCGTGTACCACGTTCTTGTTGGTTGCGACGTTGATCACATCGTACTCGATCGTGGCCGAAGGCTTGTGTGTTTTCTCGTCCATGGTCAGGTTGTAGACCTGCATCCAGAAGTTCATTTTCTGGCCCCGCTTGAAACTGATCGGCTTGCCATCCGCCGGCGCAACCCGCGGCCGGACTTTCATGGTCCCGATCACGAAGCTTCCCGTCCCGATGTCCTTGGTTGCCACCGGGTACATCTGGTCTGCGACGATCAGCGAAGAGTTCGACAACCGGTCCTCGCCGAAATCCGGCACCATCAGGCTCTTGCTCCAGTTACCGGTCCGGTCTCCGCTTACGTCTTTCACCACCACGTCCAGGCGGTAGTGTCCCGGCTTGAGCGGCAGCGCTTTCCAGTACACCTGCGAGTTCTCCGCCGTCTTGGGCAGCAGCTCGGCAGGAACATCCACCTGCACCGTGTCCTCAAAGGTCTGCGCGATCCGCCCGCTCAGCGTCGTAACCCGTCCGAAGATGTTTACGGTTCCGCGCTCCACCCCGTCTTTGTTGGCAAACGTAATGTCCCGGTTCTTGATCTGGATCGTGATCGGAGTAAGCACCGTGTCGCTGGTCACCTTCACGAAATCCGCTCGCACGTCGAATGGCATCAGGTTCACGGTGATCTTGTGCGAAACGATTTCCTCCAGGTCCTTGAACTTCACGGCCGGCGGCTTGTTCAACTTGGCATACTGTTCCAGCCGGTCGAACTGCTTGGTTTGCAGGGTTGAGGACATAGGCCCCGCTCCCAGCCGCTCTAAGCCGCCCCCGGTGAACCTGTCCGCCTTGTTCGCCATGCCCATCTGCTCGTACAACGTCAGCCCGGCGTTGGGTGTTTGCATCAGCGCGTCTTTTTCCGACCGGTCCATCGTCATGTGGTATTCCCCGCACATGCAGGTATCCACAAACTCGATGATCACTTCCTGCCCGATCCCCTCGATGAAGCGATACCGCCAGTCTTCAAACGGAAAGGTCGAGGTCTCTCCTCCACCCTCCTCCATCGGCCGCTCGTAGGAGCCCCCTGAAGGATGAGACTCGATCTCGTCGGCCGGCCCATACATGATGTACATCCGGCCACGATCGGTCTTCCACCCCGGAATGCCCGCCGGGAAGTGCTCGTTCGCGTAAGCGATCCGCCGGTAATGCTCTTCTTTAAACTCGTTTTCGATGGTGTCAGGAGTAGGATCGCGACGCTGCCAAAAGGCTTCGATGAACTGGTCGCGTTCCTCGTCATTGGACAGCTGCTTGAAGGCCGACCGCTCCTCGTCGGTGATGATCCAGGCAACGTCCTCACTGAGCCACTTCTTGTAGCCGCCGCTGACCTCTTGCTTGAAGCGCTTCTCGTTGGCTTTCTTTTCTTTGTCGCTCAGAGGTCGCTTGAGAGGATCCACCTGACCCGCTTCCGCGGGGGTACCGGCAACTGCCGCATCGCCCGATTTTCCCTTGTCATCTTGTCCGAGTGCGGTCGAAACCCCCACCAGACAGAAAAGGAAGGGGACGAAATAGACCAAGCAACGCTGACGTAGAGCAACCTGGTACATGACGGGGGCACTCCTCACTGACACACTTGGATTTGATTGTACTTTTTTGGGCCCGGCAAGGCAAGGTTAAGTCTTGCCTCTAGAGTGTATTGTGAAGCTTTCTGGCCCAATCCGGGTTGCCTGGCTGCCACCCCGCCGGGATTTCCGGGGTCGCGGAGCCGCCCTTCACCGTTTATAATTCAGGAGTTTACCCAGCGTGCTCCGGTTTCAGATTCTCCGCAGTGTGCGTCACTTCTGCAAGACCGGTCGGGAACTTTCCTGCCCCGGAAGCCGTATCTGCTGATGTGCGACCTGTCGCTCCGAGCCCCTGGGGGTGGTTATGTGTCAACGACGCTCGCGAGAGGCGTCCGGCAATCACGCCTGCAGTACACGGCTACGGGTCGTGTGACAGGAACGCATGAAGACTTGGAAAAAAGTACTTCTTATTAGCGGCGGCGGTCTGCTTTTGCTCATCCTGGTGGCCGTTGGCATCCACCAGAGCAACAAAGGCCTGGTCACGGTGCAGACCGGGAAGGCACAGCGGCAGGATCTGGCGTCTGTGGTGAGCGCCTCCGGCGAGATCAAGCCCAAGACCTACGTCAATATCGGGGCCAACGCGTTTGGAAAAATTACCCACTTGTACGTGAAAGAGGGCGATCGCGTGAAGAAGGGCCAGCTTCTGGCGCAACTGGAGAACGTGCAGTCGTCGGCCGACGTCGCAGCTACCAAGGCGTCGCTCGAAGCGTCGCGCACGGACGCGGTGGCGGCGGAAGCCAACGAGAATACCGCCAAGGCTGACCTGAATCGCGCCAAGGCTGACGCCGAAAAGAGCCGCTTGGACTGGGATCGAGCCCAAGGGCTGTTCAAGGATGCCCTTATCTCGCGGGCCGAATACGAGACCCGCAAAGCCACGTGGCAAACCTCGGAAGCGGGCCTGGCACAGGCCGAAGCCCGGCTGGCACAGGCCAAGGCCCAAGTGGACTCGGCGCAAGGCCACGTCGTCCAGACCGATGCGACCCTGACCCGGGCCTCCGACGTTTTGCAGAAGACGGTGTACGCCGCTCCCTACGCCGGCGTCATCACCAACCTGCCCGTCCGGGAAGGCGAGACCGTGGTCATCGGGATACAGAACGCTCCCGGCAGCACGCTGATGACTTTGGCCGACATGTCGATCATCACGGCGGAAGTCAAAGTCGATGAGACCGACATCGTGAACGTGAAACTCGGCCAACCCGCGGACGTGACCATCGACGCCATCCCGAAGAAGGTGTTTCACGCCGTTGTAACCGAGATTGGGAACAACGCCATCGTACGATCCACTGGGGTAGCGACTTCCCAGTCGGCGTCCGCGAGCCAGGAAGCCAAGGATTTCAAGGTGGTGGTGACTTTATCGGACCCGCCCGAGGACTTGCGGCCGGGACTGTCGACCACGGCAAAGATCACGACCGCGACTCGCGGCAACGTGGTCACCATCCCGATTCAGGCCCTTACGGTTAGGCAGCAATCGGACCTCGAAGCCGCCGCTTCTGAAAAGGGCTCGGTGCAGGCAGCTGGGCCGCAGAAGGATGCGTCCAAGGACAAGAAGAACGAAGAAATCCAGGGCGTCTTCGTGATCCGGAACAAGAAGGCTGAGTTCGTCCCCGTGCAAACGGGTGTGGCAGGAACTACCGATATCGAAGTCTTAGGTGGGCTGAAGGAAGGCGATGAGATTGTCACCGGGAGTTACAAGGTGTTGCGCACGATGAAGCCGGGCACCAGCGTGAAGGTGGACAATTCTGCGCCGAAGAAAGAAGAAGGCAGCTAAGGTTCAGGTTCCCGAGGACTTGGGCTAACTATGGTGAAGGTGGAGCGTCCAACTGGAAGCCGGCCAGACTGGAGAGCGTAAGTGTCCCCAGAGGACCAGGAGAAGAAGACGATGGCAACCGCAGAAGTCATGAGTTTCTCGCATCCCGTGGTGTTGGCGTCTCCCGACCAGTGCATGATCGCGACCGAGGACCTATGGAAGACCTACGACATGGGTTCCGAACAGCAAGTGCACGCGCTGCGCGGGGTGAACTTGCGCATTCAGCGGAGCGAGTACGTCGCCATCATGGGGCCGTCGGGATCGGGCAAGTCGACTTTGATGAACCTGATCGGATGCCTCGATTCTCCTTCCAAGGGGAACTACTGGTTAAATAACCAACTGGTCAGCGAGCTCGATGATGACGAACTCGCCCGCATTCGGAACAAAGAGATCGGATTCGTGTTCCAGACCTTCAACCTGCTCGCCCGCGCCAC
>Ga0075030_100003565_pt1 | contig 14119 bp, 10 predicted proteins | sample LitLauG_LLR_2012_FD_71393 | JGI IMG/M metagenome (GOLD analysis project Ga0075030, IMG submission 71393) | Freshwater sediment microbial communities from Pennsylvania, USA - Little Laurel Run_MetaG_LLR_2012 | ecosystem: Environmental > Aquatic > Freshwater > Creek > Sediment | place: USA... | reverse complement strand
CACCAGCCCCGGCCGAGCCTACTTTGCCTTGGACGTTGAGCGTCCCTCCGTTGGTCAAATCCGGAACGTAGTTACGCTCGGCGTCCGGGAGATCGGAGGGGCAATTCTTGCCGACGAAGACATCTCCGTTGGCGTCGTTATAGATGTCTAACCCTCCGGTCTTCTGGCTACCCCCCATAGACAACGCCTCCTGTTTCATGCTCTCCGCATTCTGATATCCGCCCGAGCGCGCAAGAGCGTTCGCTTGGGCGTTGGAGCCAGTCCACCGGCTAAACGGCGTGACCGAGTTGTCCGAGCCGTCACTCGTGAAGACTAGACCCGTGGGATCGCCGGCGTTCAACGGATTTCCCACGACGTACGCGTAGGGGGACATCGTTGCCGCTACCAACGGATCGCGCGTCAGAAACTGCGCCGTCGCTGGGTCGTAAAATCTCGCGCGCAAGTAATAGAGGCCTGACTCGGCATCGAGATACTGGCCGCAGAACTGCAGGTTCGTCGTCAGCGAGCCCGACGTGCTGACACTGTTTCCGTAGGGATCGTCCGTCAAAGTGGTGGCCGTGCCCGTGGCTCCCGCGGAGTCGGTGATCAGCCGGGTCGAGCCGATCTGGTCGTGGTGCAGGTACGTGGTGGTCGAGCCCACGATCTGCTCCACTGGCAGGCCACCCGGCCCATAGATGTACGAGGTCTTGGTGCCGCCAGCATTCTCCTGCAGGAGTTTGCCGCCCGCCCCGTCCCAGGTGAACTGGGTTGTGGTCCCGGACACCGTCTTCGACTCTCGTACCCCAGCTCCGTCGTACGCATAGGTTCCAACAGTCGTCGGGCTGGTGCACGACGAGCCCGCACCGGTCTTCACGGAGGTCAGCTCGTTGGCCTGGTTGTAGGCGGTGCAGGTGGCCGAGCCGGCGCTCGGCACCTGGCTCGTCCGATTGCCGCTGTTGTCGTAGTTGATCGTGGTCCCTCCGGTCGGAACCGATCCGCAGGCGTTGGCGGAAGAACCGGAGACGGTCCAGCAGAGCTCGTCTGCGGCGTTGAACTGCTGGGTGTTCGAGCCCGAGTGCGCGGCATTCTCCATGGTCGTCAGGTTGTCGGCCGAGCTGAATGCGTAGGGGTAGCTGTTGGCCGGCGGGCTGCTGCACGCCGCGCTGCTCGCCGACGCCCCGTAGCAGAGCTGGTTGAGGCTCGTGTACTTGTAGTCCTGCTGGTTCGCCGCTTGGCTGCTGTCGCTGCCCACCTGGCCATTGCTGTCGCGGCCATACGTTGAACTGAACAACGTCGAGCCGTTGGAATCCGACACTGAGGTCATCTGGTCCGCGGCGTTGAAGCCGAAGGTGTCCGTCACGTTCGTGGTGCTAGGAACCGTTTGACCCGTCTCATTGGCGTTGGCGTCGTAGGCGAAGGTGGTGGTCTTGGAGTTCCAGTCCTCCACCGATGCCAGGGTCCCGTCGTCGTTCCAGGTCTGGGTGACCGTGCCGACCGAGTTGGGATAGGCGATGGTCGCCACCTGGTTCTTGAGGTCCGAGCCGTAGCCGTATGTCACGGTGTCGCCGTTGCCGTTCGTGTAGGCGGTCAGGCGGTGCAGTTGGTCGAATGTCCACGACGACGTGCCGGTTCCGTCGACCATGCCGGTTCGCTGGCTGTCGGCGTCATACGAATACGTGGACGCGCCTCCCGGCGCGCTACCGCAGCCGTTCGAGCTTATGGACGACGCCAGGTACTGCCAGCACACCTCGTTGGCGCCGTCGTATGCCCACGTGATGTCATTGGAGCCTTGGCTCACGGACGTCCGGTTACCACCGAGGTCGTACGTGTAGTTCGTCACGTTGCTCAGGGCGTCCGTGAAGGACGTCACCCTCGCCTGTGCGTCATATCCATACGAGGTGATCTTGTTGCTCAGGCCGTCCTTCTGGTCCTTGAGCGTGCCATCGTCGTTGTAGTCCGTGACCTGGGTCGTCGAGTCGGGACGCGTAGTCGTGGTCAGCTCGTTGGCCACGTCGAACGTGTAGGTGGTGCTATTGCCGTTGCCGTCCTTGACTGACGTCTTGTTGCGGTCCGCGTCGTAACCGATGGTCGTGACGTGGCTCAGGGGATCGGTGATCGTCTGAACGTCGCCGAACTCATCCGTCGTCGATCCGCCCGGGATGATGTAGCTGTACACCGTCTTGTAGGTGTTGCTGCAACCGGTCGGCGGTGAAGAGTTCCAGGTGCAGGCCGCCTTCGGTGTCCAGGTATCGAGCACCCAGCCATCCCCGTTGTACTCGGAGCCGCTGACATTGCCGAGCGGATCCTTGACCTGGTCTTGATACCCGTTGCCGTCATAGTGGAAATACGTCGTCTTGCTGTTTGGATCGACGACGCTGGTGACATCGCCTGGATAGGTGCCGTTGGCGTGGTTGTAGGTCACGACCTGGCAGGTGCAGCTCGACCCAGAGACCGGGGTCGACTTGGTCGAGAGGTTGCCGTCTCCGTCGTACGTCATGGTCGTCTTCACGCCCTTCGGGTCCTGGACCGTCAGGGGCTCGTTGAAGGCGTTGTAGGTCATCGTCGTTACGTTGCCCAGCGCGTCCGTCTTGGTGAGGACGTTGCCGCTGCCGTCCACCGTGTAGGTGGTCATGTTGCCGTTGGGATCGATAACCGCCGTCAGCGCCAGGGTGTCTGGGTCGTACTGGAAGTAGGTGGTGCCCGCGGCCGCGGTGCCGGAGCCTTTGGTCTCAAACGTCCGAACGCCGTACACGTATCCGTCGACGACCACGTTGCCCTTGGGATCTGTGATGGTCGTCGTTCCGCCATCCGCGGTCTGAGGGTCACCCGAGTACGCGAACGTCGTCTCCCGGTTCAGCTGATCCTTCTGCCAGTCCACGCGGCCATTGCCGTCGTAGTGGTTCTGGACCCCGGGGCACCCCCCACCGAGGGCCTCACATACCGGGTCCTTCATGGTGGTGATGCGGTGACTGCCGTCATAGGCGAAGTTCGTGTCCCCGCCAGCCACATCGGTCACGTCGGTGAGCTGATCGCTGCTGTACGTGTAACTCACCGTGCGGTTAGGACTTATGTTGGCGTCAGTCACACTGGTGACGTGACTGCCCGTCCAGGCGAGCGTGAGCGTTCTGCCGGCCGGATCAGTAACCGTGGTGAGATTGCCCGAGGTGTACGTGAAGGAGGTCGCGTACCCGTTGGCGTCCGTCTCCGAGGTCAGCTGACCCGAGGAGTTGAAGGTGTAGGTGTCGCGCCCTTGGCGCTTGAACGTCCATGTGCTGCTCGCGTATGAGAGCGTGGCGATGAATCGCGGTGCCGAGGCAGTCCAGGTACCGCTGGAGCAACTACCTGACGTGGTAAACGTCACCTGGCTGCTGTCTTCCTGCGTGATGGTCGCGGTGGTCCCGCTACAGGACAGACTCATCCCGTAGTTGTAATTCCACCCGTAGCCGAAGGGCCCGTCGGTACTCGCGTTCTGCGAGTTGTACGTCCGAACTATCGCGAGCGGGTAGCTGCGCCCCGGAATGCTGATGTCTGCAAACGAGTGATAGAAGTTGCCGCTCTCCGTGTTGATCGGGAATAGGGTGGCTACCCCCTGGATCACGTGGTTGATGAAGCAGGGGAAGCAGAAGTTGCTGCCCAAGGGAGCCGCGGCCGTAGTCACTGCACCGTCGGTAAGGGGTCGTTGGTGCCCGCTGGCCATGAAGTGCGCCTTGATCGCTGTCGCCGCCAGGGCACTCGGGTAGACGGCAGCGTTGGCAAGCGAACCGTCGAACCTAAGGCTTGCATCGCCAGGGCTTTGGTCGCCACCGATGTCGAAGGCGTACGCATCCGACACCGTGTTCGGCATCGAAGAGTACGTGGCAGTACCAAGTGGCAGGCCATCGAGGTAGAAGGAGAGGCCATAGCTCCCGTCGTAGACGGCGTCGATCATGTGCCAGTTACCGTCGTTGAGAGAATACGGGGATGTCGAACTCGTGAAGTTCCCATAGCCGTTGCCGTACACGCAGACCGTCGTCGAGCTGCACGGCCCAAATGCGTAGCCGTGGTTGTTCGGCGCCCACTCGCCCCACGAAAGGAGACCTTGGTTCATGGATGTTGTCGTCGTGGAGAACCAGATTTCCTCGGTTCGAGCGGAGTGACCAGACGGGAGGGCCGACCCATCTGCGAAGCCGGCAACCAAATCGCTCCCGGACAGCGTGACGGCTTTGTCACTGGTTCTCGAAAGGGTGGGACCTGTTGAGCCGTACGTCACTCCGGACGGCGTGTACGACCCCACGCTTTCGTTGGTGCTGCAATTACCTGAATAGTCCGACATGCCCGATCCGGCGGTGGAATCATCCAGTCGATAGAAGACAGTTGGGGAGTTGTTATCAACAGCCTTCCCGTAGGCATCGGTCGGAGTGCTCGGGCATGAAGTGTCCAACCCGAGGCGCCAACGCTTCGAGATATCAGTCGAACTGAGATCAGATGCATAGATCGCTGATTCATCGAGTGATCCAGCGAGCTGGTCACCTGAATGAGCGTCGGCACCGATATTGAGCGCATATCCGCTGGCAACCGTGCTGAGCTGCGACCCCAAAGTGATTGCTCCGATGGGAGCGCCGTCCACGTAGTAGGTGATGCCTGTGTTGCCGTCGTACTCCATGTCGGCAAGATGCCAGTTGCCGTCGTCGAGGCCGTACGGGCTTGGAACGCAGTTGCCAGTGCTTCCGAGGCCCTGGCCCTCGACGCAGAGGCTTCCGCCGTCGATCCACATTCCGATGGCGTAGTTGGACGGCGACCATTCACCGTAGGCCATGAGCGTTGGCTCGGTCTGGGTTGTCTTGAACCAGGTTTCCATCGTGAAGGCGTCGTGTCCTGACGGCAACGCGGACGGGGTTCCGTTGATCCCGTTTACCGCAGTGCCATCAAGAGATACGGCGGTATCGCTATCGCCGGTGATCGCACCGGTCACGCTGTACGTCACACCGGATGCCGGATACGCAAGGGTGTTGCCGTTTCCGGAATCATCGGAAGCGGTTGTCCCGCTGGATTCATTCAGGCGGTAATAGACCGTCGGGCTGTTGGCGAGAACTGCGGTCTCGTAGGGGCTGCTCGCGGCGGCATGAAGCGGCTTTCCGACCGACGAGATGGCGGGGATCGTGCCGCCTAAGACGACAGCGAGCAGGAACAGAGAGCGACGGCGCAGGCGCCGAGGGGGCTGGAGATGTCCCACGGAGAAGTCCCTCGATGAAAGGCATGTTCGTCAAGGGAAGTCCCCAGGAACGGGCGGACTCTACGCGAATGGGTGGGGGTCCGTGGCGGCGACAATTAGGCGACGACACTGGCCAGGAATTGGCCAGTTTGTGGCCAACCCTACGCTTGACCCATGGCCTCCCCGCTGCGCCCGGCGCACGTGCTGCTGACACCTGAGCAGATCAGCTACCTGCGACTCAAGGCGGGACAGCACAATACGTCGCTTTCCCACATCATTCGGGAGCTGGTGGCCAAGGACCAGGCGCGGGAGAAGGCGGCCGCCCGTCGGCGAAGGGACGAGACTACCTAGGCTCCGTGAGCCCGGCGGAGCTGTTAGTGCTGGTCCGGCATCTGGGTCTGGCCTGACGGGGCGTCCCGCGGGTGGAGGTCTCCGTCATCGGTGACGGCAGCGAGCCAGTGCTACCGGCGCCGCCCACACGGCGTCGGCCGTGTCGACGGCATCGCGGTGCGCGGCGTGAGCCTGACTTGCCATCTGCCCCTCTGCGGCGCGGCTTCGATCGAGAACTGTGCCAGGCCCGTGCGGCTGCGGTCCTGAATGCACTCGCCGTTGGCTCGGGACACTCCGCCTCGGGTTCTGCCTGGGCTGCTGATCTCGTCGAATCCACCCTTAGAGGAACTCACATGGCAAGCAAGGCTCACATCCACTCCCGGCGATCTCGCCGACACGGCCTCCGCCGCGCCGGCAGGATAGTCGCCGGCCACTGGCTGCTAGTGCTGCTGTCGCACACCGTCGCTGTCGCCGCGCTTTTGGTCCTAGACCACTACCTGCGCGTGACGCCCTGCGGCACGCCCTGAGGCCGATCGGCCGCCTGACCGCTCAGGCGGCCACAGCTTCAGAGCTGACCGTCGCCTCCGCCTCCAGCATGGAGACGATGGACTCGGCGGCCTTCTGGATGCGGCCACCGGTACTCTTGATGGCGTCTACGGCCTCGTCGCCGCCGCCCGACCAAGAAGCGACGTAACCGAACGTGTAGTCGTCGCTGTCGATGCCGAGGTTGGCGCAGACGATGAACGCCACGCTCTCGGCCTCCAACTCCGCCAGTTCGCGACTGCCCTCGAATCCCTCGTGCAGCAGCGCGTGGCCGAGCTCATGCGCCAACGTCTTCACCTGCTGACGTTCGTCGTTGCCCAACTCGACCCGAATCCGCTTCTTGTCGAAGTTGCAGTCGCCGTTGACCTCGCCTGGTAGGTAGTCCTCTTCGACGCTGTAGCCCAGGCTGTGCGCCACCTCACGAAGCCGGCCGTAAGAATGAGAGGGGTCGTCGCCCTGGAGCCGAGTGGCGATCTCGGGCAGCGGTTCGCCGTCCGTCTGGGCCATGTCGAACACGGGCACGACCTTGAAGCCCGAGAGCACAAGCGTCTTCTCATCCGCGTCGTCGTTCTGAACGCGGCGGGTCATCGGAGCAAAGATCCAGATCGCTCGTTCGCCCTTGCGGACCTTGCGTCCCAGCTTGCGCCAGGCATGGAAGCCGGCGACCCGTGTTGCGCGGCCCTCCGTTTGCGAGAGGATTAGGAGCGTGTTTCCGAAGCTGTAGCGATGGAAGCGACTCTGCGCGACGAGCCATTGCTGCCACTCCGTTGAGCTAGTGAGCCGGTTGATTCCGGCGGTAAGACGATCGAGAACGTCGGCGGTGCGGCTGCCGTCTGACATGGTTGAACCTCCTGGAGCGCGGATGTGATGCGCGCCCCAAGGGGCGAGGTCCGACCAAGCGGAACCGAGCGCAGCGAGGGGAAGCCCGCAAGCGGGCTTGAAGCGTCGGGAGGATCTTTGCCAGGGTGCAGCGTGAACAGCCGTGCGCCGGATTTGCTCAACCGCCATGTCGTGCGCGCCGCGTTCGACGTGTTCGTAACGCCGCGATATCCCTTATGTGACAACCGCTTTACGGCTCACGCACTCGCTGCAGTTGCGGCATACGGTGGCAATTACGACGGGTGTCGCAGTAGATCACCCTGTCGCGCGGCATCCGTCGATAAGGAACGCCGCGATGCACTCCCCGACCGGCACCGCTCGTCGCAGGGAGTTGCCTCCCGCGAGAATCCCTCTGCGCAAGACAATTGCGTTGCTGCGTGCTTTGGGCGCGACTTGCTGCTTGCTGGGCAGCCGAGCGCAGAGCGCTCGCGCTCGGGCGACTGCGCGGCCGTGGGTGGCTCTGCTGGGGATCCCGCTCGCAGTCGCAGCGTCGATGCTCGCGGGCCAAGCGTGGGCGGTCCCACCTCTGGCGCTGTGCGCCTGGTGGTGGGCCCCACGCGACTGGGAGTGGTACTGGCTTCTCGCGCTGGGGCGTGGCATCTTGGGATTCGCCTGGGCCGCGGCCGGCGCAGCGGCGTTTGTGGCCTGGCCCGACATGCGGCTATCAGTGGGCGTGTACTGGGCAGGCGCCGCGGCAATGCTGGCCGGCATGGCCAGTGATGCCACGCACCGCCGAGCGTCACCGCGACGACGGTCGCGCTAGGCGAGATCCGCGTAGATGCGCACGATCGTTAGAGCCATGGGATACCGACTTGGGCGCGGCTTGGCCGACCCCGAACAGTCTGCAGCCGCTACCGCACATGGCCGTCTACGGTGGAACCGAGGCGTGGCTGCAACCTCTCGGCAGTCGGCAACCCGAGCGCACAACCCTCTCCGTTCGCCGCGAGCGCACGCAAGACTGGCGCTGGTGGGAATCCCGCTGGCGATGACAGCAGCGGTCCTGATGCAGCGAGCCTGGCTAGTCCCGCCCCTGGCGCTGCTCGCTCGGCAGTTGGCGCCGCGCGACTGGACGTGGTACTGGCTGGTCGCGGTTGAACGAGGTCTTTTCACTGCCTGGTGGGCGGTGCTCGGCGCCAGCGGCCTCGCGGCCTTCCCGGAATACAGAGCCAGCTTCTGGATGCTCTGGGTCGCGTGCCCGGCGACCGCCGCCCTCGGCTACCTCATCGCCCGCGTCGAGATCCCGCGGGCGCCGGCTGGCTGGCTGCATCTGAGGCTCCACCGCAAGTCGCGCCTGGGAAGACCGGCCTGAGGCCGCCCGCGCCGATCTGCGTGGGGCTCCCTCGCCGCTCAGACTGAGTCCAGCCTTTTCTCACCCGGCTTGGTGTCGTCGGCGAGCGCCAGCATGTGACGCCGCATCCGCCTGTCCATCGTGAAATACCGTTCTTCATCTCTCATGGCCAGGAGGGCATAGCTGCCGCCCAGGTGGTCAAGGATTCGACCCGCGGTGTCTTCATCGGTGCCCGTCTGGTCTGCCAAGTCCGACAGCTTGTGCGCTCCCTCTCGGGCCGCGATGGCGTCCAGGAGTTCAATCGGCACGGGGTCCTCCGGCCCGGTGCCGCCTCTGACGCCGAGGAACCGGGTCATCTCGGAGCGAGAGTTCGGCAGACGCTCACCGACCAGATAGAGGCGGAGGCGGTGCGGCATGGTTCCGCGTGGGTGGGTCGGGCGCTCTCGCTTCCGCGGACGAAGTCGCATGCCGCTGCCCCGGCTACGGCGCGTCCGACTGCCGCGACTGCGGTCGCCGGGCACTCGTTGGTTTCGATGTCATACCCCTGCGTGTGCCGAGGAAGGATTCCAACCCCGCGTCGATCTTGGCCGTGGTGCACGGCTTCTCCACGACGATGTGGTTCGCCCGGTTCCAGACCTCGCCCTGGACCTCCTCCTGCGGAGCCCAGATCATGATGACGGGACGATCGTTGCCGCTGCGGACCTGGGCGCGCAGGCACGCCTTCCAGGTCTCGTCACTGGGCTCATCGAGCATGACGATGTCACTCAGTTCGTCGTCGAGTTTGGGCTGAAGCTCCTCCATGCTGTCGCACAGGTGAGGGACCCAGTGATTCTCCAGCAGGTGCTCAGCAAGTTCGGCCGCGAAGTCCTTGTCGGCGGTGAGCACGGCGATGTTGAGGTCGTGGCCTGGCTCGGGTGGTTCGTAGTCGGGAGCGTTGGGGTCGAAGTAGTTCCTGGGCATTGAGAGGCCTCCTTGTGGATGTGCCCGCCTCAGGCCTCGGGCGGTTCCTGTTGTCTTGGTCGCTGGCGGGGCGACGCCGGTGTTGCGGCGCCGTCCTGGCTCTTGCTGGGCAGCCACCTCTCGTCGGCGTCTGACACCGCGGGCTTGGCCGTCTTCTTCGCCGCGGGTGCGCGCCGCAGGCGGCGCTTCTTCGGCGTGTCGGACTTTTCCGGTTGCGCGGACTCGCCGTCGGCACTCGGAGTGTCGACGCTGTCCGCGCGTTGCGCCTTCGATCGTCGCCGAGGAGGCGCGACGCGGCTTGCGGCTGCACGGGTGCGCGCCAGCTTCTTCGGCCGTGGAGACCGCTTGGCCTTCTCGACAACCTCCTCAGCCTCTGCCTGGGTGATGTCGAGTTCCTCCGGCGGATCTGCGAGCTGGCGTTGCGCTTGCTGCTCCCCTGCTGACGTGAGCGCCGGCAATCCGGTTGTTGTCTCGTCCTCCTCGACGAGAACCGCGTCGTCGAGCTCTCCGCCTGACCTCGCTGCCGGGACGCGGTGCACGCGAGCAGCAGCGGGGGCTGGCTCTGGTTGCGGCGGGGCCTCCAGCTTCTCCAAGCGGAGCTCGATGGGCGGGTGCGTGGCCGCCAGCGCCTGCTCCCAGCCAGTCCTCGGTTTCTCCCACTCGGTCAGTTCGGTCAGGGCAAGACGAAGGCCCAGGCGGTACTCGTCGCCCAGGCTGGCGGCACGCTGATCGGCCTGATACTCCAGCAGCCGGGTCTGCTTGGCCATCAGGGGCACCACGATCAGCTTGGTGGTGACCCAGGCCGGCCAGAAGAGGAACCAGCCGAGAACCGCGAGCCCCTTCCCCTTCGATTGGAGCCATGAGCCGGCGTTGAAGGCGATCACCACCGGCCAGAAGCAGGCCCAGACCATGGAGTCGCCGACGGCGTCGCCCATCTCCCAGTGGTGGAGCTCGTGGGCAAGGATGGCGCCGAGCGCGCCGGGCGTCCAGGCGGGCCGGGGCGCGTGCTCGGTCTCGTCGTAATCGAGAAGGCCCTTGCTGACGACGATGGCGCGCGTGTGTGCAAACGCTTCGGGTCGCTGACTGTCGGTCATCCAGAGTTCCGGCACCACCCTCAGACTCATCAGGTATCCGGTCTCAAGCAGCAGGGTGTGCAGCTGCTCCTTCTCGCGCCGACTGAGCCGGCGGTATCCCCGCAGGCTCAGAAGTTTGGACTCGGCGCCGATGATGACCCAGAGGCCGAGACCGCCGATGAAGAGGCCACTGAGGATCGCTCCGAGGAGCTGGGCAGGTTCACTGACGTAGCCGACGAAGATCAGCAGGAAGCCGCCCAGGGCGCCAATGACTGCCCCGGCAAAGGCGGCAAGGACGCCGACTCCCTCGTTGACGTGGAAGGTGTGCGCCAGGCCGATGTTCGACGCGCCCACGATGCCGGCGACCGCTCCGCCAATCATGCCGACGGCGGCGAGCCACAGCGCGAATGGCACGCCGGTCCAGGCGGCTATGACGGCGACAATGATCCCGTCCTCCTGGCGTCCGGCTCCCCTCTCCAGCCATCGCCCAGTCGAGCGGTATCGCGCCGGTCGCGCGTTCGGCTCGATGCGGGGACTCCAGGTGGTGTCCTCCAGGGTCGCCACGGTCAGTCGCTATCTGGGTAGACCCTGATGATTGTGTAGCGTTTTTTCGGCACCGACCGCAGCGCGGCCTGGCCGGTCTCGAAGTTGCGCAGCTCGTTGGGGTGCACGTTGAACTTTTCGACTCGCTTCACGGAGCCCTTCTCTGAGAAGCCCGTCTCGTGGTCGATCTGGTGGGTCACCTCGGTGGCACGCCGCGTGCCGAATTGCGCAGCAAGCACCTCCGAGTCTTCGGCCTCGACGCGGTGGGCGATGAGCAATCCGGCGCCGAGGCAGGCTCTGCGCAGCGCGACTGTCTCGGGGAGATATTGGGTGGAGACCACCACCTGCATGAGCGCCTGCCGTGCCTGGAGCAGAAGGTCGACCAGCTGTTCGGCCTCGTCGAGCGCAGCGAACTCGTCGAAGATGGCCAGCACCGGAGCGAGGTCCTCGCCGGTCCCGAGCGTCCTGATCCGCCGTGCGCAGACCTGCTTAAGGTCCTGGGCGACCACCCGACCCATCAGCTCGACGTCCTCGCTGCTCGCCATCGTGCTCAGGGCGATGTAAGTGACTGAGGGAGCGGCCAGCGCCTCTTCCCAATCCAGCATCTGATCGGCGCGGAAGAGGTCTCCGAACTTGCCTTCGAGCAGGGCACCGAGACGATGCTGGAGACCGGCCTGGCCACCTCGGCCGGCGCGATCACCGTCGGCGTTGCCGAGCTGCAGGAGCCGGTCACGGATGCGGTCGTCGTCGGTGATCTTCTGCGCGATCCGAGCCATCCCTCGGGGACCGAAGGCGTCGTTCAGCGCGTCCAGCGTGACGGGCTCGTGGGCCGCCTGCAGGCCACGCACCACCGCCGGCACGGCCTCCATCGCGATGTTCTTGTAGATCTCGGCCGAGGGCCCGTATGTGAAGGCGCCGACGAGCTTGTTGGCAACCGAGGCGGCGTCGCCAGAGCAGGGGTTGTAGCCGAGTGAATCCGGGTCGTCGGGATCGACGAGGTAGAAGGGCAGGTCGTACCGCTCTGCGAGCCTGCGCGCCACGCCGCCGAGGCCGCCCCCCTTGGCGTCGACAATGACGACGCCGTATCCATTGATGAGAGCGCCGTCAGCGATGCGGGTCAGGGTGGTTGTCTTGCCGGTCCCCGAGGCACCAGGGATGAAGACGTGGGTCGCCAGATCGACGGGGAGCTGCAGGTCGAGGGAGCGGTTGGTCTCGGAGTCGACGCCCAAGCGGATCCCGCCTTCGGGGTGGCCGGGGCTGTGGTCCGTCCGTGATGTGTTGGGGTCGGGCAGCATGGGCTGCCGGCTTCCGCTGATCGCCCGCCATCGCCGTTTGTCGAGACGGTGATCGCGTCGTACCTGCGAATCCACTCTACGCCGGCCGATAACTGTTGCCAAGAGCATCGCCTCGAACCACAGCGGACCGGCGAGCGCCTCGGTGTAGAGGCTGCGGAGCGCGAGCGATCCATCGACGGCAGTGAACTTTGCCGGGAACGAGTTGGCCAGGATGTCGCGCCACGGCCAGGCGACGACGATGAACGAGCGCAGCGCGAACAGCGGCCCGAGCAGCAGGACGGCGCAGGCCACACGAGCCAGCAAGGGCGGCCGGTGCAGCCAGCGCCAGATGCATGCCATCGCAGCACCGGCGAGGACGCCCGGGGTGGCGACTGCCACACAGGCGCCCAGGATCATGAGAGCACCGGCACTCTCCTGGAGCTGGTTCTCGAGCGGACCCTGGGCGGCGGGTGCCGCCTGGGACTCGATGGCTACCCGCGCCATTCGAGCACCTGGATGCGGTCATCCGCCCGCATTGCCTTCACAACCTCGCGGGTCCGCTCCACGCGACCGGGTGTGACGTACCACCAGACCGCATCGACCTTCTCGTGGTCGTACTGACCGATCATCCGCTCCAGCGCGCGTCGATCCTTGCGGGTGAGGTCCAGCTCCACCGCAATGGTTTGCATGGCGCTCTTGGCTCCGCCCTTTGCAGGCACACGGAGCAGCGCGTCTGGGGTGCGACCCTGTTCGGTCTCCCGCGTGCCCTCGGCCAGTTCGTGATGTCGCTGAGCGCGCAGTTCGCGCTCGGTGGTGAGCTCGGAGCCGGGATGCTTGGCCAGCAGGTATTCGCTGAGCCAGACCAGGGCGAGCGAGTGCTTCAGCTCGGAGAGCACCAGCGGTGCCGGCCGAAGCCCGACGTCGGCGATGCGCGCGCCCTCGCGGGTGACGCGCAGCACCGCCGGCTCGTGGGCGAACGGCTTGTCGCTGAGGACCAGGCCCAGCTTGCTCAGCGCCCCGAGGCGCCGGTATGCCGCCCACTTGCCGTACTGCTTGACCTTGGGCCGCCAGAAGAAGCGGCGGCCGACAAGCTCGGCGGTGACGACGCCGTGGCGCGTCATCCAGCGGAGGATCTCGACGTCGCGTTCGGTGAGTTCAGGACCACGGGCACGCCGGCTGAACCTCCGGGGGCGTCTACGACGCAGCGCCCCGCGGATTCCTGTTTTCTGAGCCGGCGTGCTCATTGTGGATCCCGCTCAAGCCCTCGTGCTTGAGTACGTCACCCGTCGCGATGCAAGCGTAACGCGGCAGCACTTCTGCAGAGCAACGGCGCGGTTACGAAATCGGCCCGCAGTCGCCAAGCTGGGCGCGAAGCTCGTCCTGGAGCTGGACGAAGTCGGCGCCGCGCGTAGTCCGTCCCGACAGCAGCGCGGCGAAGTCGTACACGGTTCCACCGCGGTTGCAGCCGTAGCAGTACCAGCCCTGCTCGGGTTCGCTGTACACATGAAGGCTCGGCGTCCTGTCGTCGTGGAATGGACAGCGAATCTTGCCGTGCCGGGGAACGCGAAGCCCGCTCAGGCGCTCGACGTACATCGTCGGGGCGACTTGAAGCAGGCGGTCATCCTGCGCCCGCTGCGCGGGACGCGGCAGGCGATGACGCATCGGCTCGTCAGCCTGATCGCCTACCGCGTCCACGAAGTCAGCCGGCCGGTATCGCGCCGTCGCGTCGCAGCGCACGAGCTGCACGCGTGCCGGCGGGTCGTGCTTGTGGTTGAGCGACGGAGGCCGCAGGATCCGCGCTGGCTCTGCGCAGCTGGGATCGGCGCCGAGGGAGCAGGCCAGAGCACGGTTCAGACGCTCCAGCTCATCGATGGGCAAGGGAGCGTCGACCGACCAGTACGCGTGGCGGTTGTCGCCCGTGCCGGATGCAACCAGGATCGAGGGCGGCACGGGGAAGTCGTCAAGGGCCGCCACCGACTCTGGGGTGTCGCAGTCGGCCCAGAGCACCGAACCCACGGGCACGAGGTCATTGCGGCCGCCAGCGGGGCGACGCCGAGGC
>Ga0075030_100003563_pt1 | contig 14122 bp, 7 predicted proteins | sample LitLauG_LLR_2012_FD_71393 | JGI IMG/M metagenome (GOLD analysis project Ga0075030, IMG submission 71393) | Freshwater sediment microbial communities from Pennsylvania, USA - Little Laurel Run_MetaG_LLR_2012 | ecosystem: Environmental > Aquatic > Freshwater > Creek > Sediment | place: USA... | reverse complement strand
GGGTTGACTCAGAATCCAAAAGATTGCGTGAGTTGCGGTTTGAGCACCATCGCCTTGGCCCAATACTGGGCTTTGGGCGATCGCGGCTTTGCGCCTTTTGTAGGTGGCACAAACGTGTTTTCGTTCTCCGACACCTTCGACATGATTCGCGGCCACCACGACCTCCGAGTGGGCATCGGAATCCGCTTCAACCAGATGAACACCATGAATAATGGGTTTCAGGACGGCTATTTCTTAGTCAATGGCGCGGGGGCAGGCTTTGCGTCATCCTTCACGGGCGACAACGCCGCCGATCTTCTCATCGGCCAGATGGACGGTTCCTTCCACGATCAAACCTTTTTTGGAGCTACCACCGGCCGGCGTTGGAAGATGTACCGCCCCTTCGTTCAGGACGATTGGCGTGTCACCAGCGACCTGACCTTGAACCTGGGCTTGGCTTGGGCTCTCGTCACTCCCATCACAGAAACACAAGGGCGCCAGGCCAATTTCGACTGGGCTACTCAAAGGTTTCTTGTCGCCGGCAAAGCGCCCATTACAGGTTGCTCCAACTGCGTCCGCAGCAACTCAGCTGTGGGCATTCAGTTCGACAAGACCGCTTTCGAACCTCGCATCGGTCTCGCCTGGAAACCCTTTGGTAGTCAGAACACGGTTATTCGCGTCGGTTACGCCATCTATCACGACTCTGGTTGGAACCAGGGCGCACAGGGGCTGTGGCAGAATCCGCCCTACTACGCGGAAACCGACCAGTTTAATTATGGCGTTGGTTTCCCTTGCCCATTGGGCAACTGGGCCCTTGCCGCAAACAATGCAAGCGTTCAGCCGTGTGGACTGAAGTATTCCTTTATGCTTGGGAATGGAAGTTCCCTTCCCCTTACGCCCTATTTGACGCCTCCAAACCCGCAAGCCTTCACCGGAACGATTCTGTCCCAAAACCCGAATTTTAAGCAGGGAATGGTGCAGCAGTTCAATTTGAACGTCGAGCGCCAACTTCCTGGAAACATCGTCCTGACCGCAGGGTATGCTGGTACACGCAGCACGCACATTCTGTTCTACGATTTGAACCTGAACGTTTCCTCGCCGCAAGCTTGTTTCGCTACGTATGTCCCGAATCCATTCAACCCAACCGTAACCGCGCCCAATCCTGCATATGATCCCAACTATCACCTCGGGTGCGGAAAGAACTCCTCCTCGGGGATATTCCCCGCCTATCCCTATCCCAACGGTATATTCCCATCCGTAGTTTGGAATATCAGCGACGGCGCTCGTGCACGCTACGACGGTCTCCTGCTCAAGGCCGAGACGAAGAACGCCCGACACGGCCTCTACGCGCTACTCAGCTACACCTGGTCTCGGACCTTTGACACCGGCATGGCCGATGGCGATGGCACGACCCCAGGTGCCACCTTCTGGCCGCTTCCCGGTACGCGGAGGTCCGATTGGGCCCTTTCGCAACTCAATGTGAATGACCAGTTCACTGCCAGCATTCTCTACGATCTTCCCTTTGGCCAAGGCAAGCGCTACGGTAGCCAGTTGAGCGCTGTCCCGAACGCAATCGCGGGCGGCTGGCACATGAATCTGATCGAAAAGGCTACGTCCGGGTTCCCGCTGTTCCTAGTCGATGGTGTCAACAACTCCGGTTCCAACTTCCAGTGGAACTTAACTCCTCTGAATCGTCCTGATCAGGTCAGCGATCCGCACAAGGCCGGGATCGTCCCCGCCAATTCCAATCCGCAATGTCAGATATTGCAATCTCAGGGCGGGCTCGCGGCGGATCAAACCGGCACCGTTCGATCATGGTTTAACCCCTGTGCATTCGCCCAACCTGCACCCGGCAAACTTGGAAATGCGAACCGCGCGCCACTGTACGGTCCGCGCTTCGTGAACACGGACTTCTCAGCCTTCAAGAATTTCCCTATCCATGAGGGATACAACCTCCAGTTCCGTGCAGAATTTTTCAACCTTTTCAATCATTCTCAGTTTGGGCTGTCGGGGAATGGCGTCTTCATGCAGGACATTACCAGCACTTCCACAATTGGCGTTGTCAATGAGACGGTCAACAATCCGCGCGTTATCCAATTTGCTTTGAGACTTGATTTCTAGAGTCCGAAAAATCAAGCTGCGGGTGCCCCACTCATCGCGTTCTTTGCGATGAGTGGGATTCCACCAAAGTCGAAGTCTTCATCACGCCAGGCGATTGACAAGCGCCCTGCAAATGCTCTTCTCTGATGGACATTCCATCGCTTGCGGTTCTACTGTTAGTGCGCATCACCGCAAGCCACCACGCGGCTGGGACTCATTCATGAACCGAAGGTTTTTCTCCTCTTGCCTCTTCGCTTTTGTAAGCGTGTCGCTCCTGATTTGCTCTCGTTCTTCGGCCGACGAGTGGAAGCCGCGCCACGACCTCGTCTCCCACACCGGTGTTATGAATCTGACGGAGCTTCCATTGCCCAGCGAAGTCTTCTTCTCCGGGCCCGCCTCTCCGTCTGACCAACCAGCATGGCTCGAAGGCCTGGAGGCCTGGCGCAACGATCGCCGTACTCTGTTGCGTTACAACCCCGCGCAATACGAGCGCCCCGACTTGGAATGGACCCAGCATATCTTTTCCCAGGTGCAATTGCTCATCTGGGACCGCAGCCTCTACGATCCCGACAAGGGCGAATACACCGTCGACCATTTCCTCTCCGAAACCGAAAGCCGCATCGGTCCCATCGATGCCGTCCTCATCTGGCATGTTTATCCCAACCTGGGCGTTGATGACCGAAATCAATTCGATCTTCTCCGCGACCTTCCCGGCGGAATCCCCGGCCTTCGCCGCATGGTCGATCAGTTTCACCAGCACGGCGTCAGAGTATTTTTCCCGATCCTCGCCTGGGACGGTGGAACGCGCGACGAAGGCGCCGCTCCCTGGGCGACGATGTCGCAGCTCCTGAAAGAAATTGGCGCCGACGGAATCAACTTCGACACTCTGGAAAGCGTGCCGCCGCAATTTCGCTTGGCTTCGGATACAATCGGCCATCCGCTTGCCCTTGAACCGCAATTCCAGCCGCGCGACGAGTCGTTAGCCTGGACCAACCTTAGCTGGAACGACTGGGTGACGTGGGAAGGCAAGCCGTATCCGTTCATTCCGATGGTCAGCAAGAACAAGTGGATGGAGCCGCGCCACACCGTAAACGTGACGGACCGCTTCACGCGTGACAAAACCGACAGCCTGCAGCATGCCTTCTTCAACGGCCAGGGATATGCCACGCTCGAAAATCTCTGGGGATTCTGGTACGGCGACACGCCGCACGATGCGGAAGCCATCCTGCGGTGCACGCGAATCGAGCGTGCGCTGGCCGAGTACCTGAGCAGCCCCGACTGGGAACCGCACGCACCGGTTGCTCAGGCGGGCGTGTTCGCCAGCCGCTTCCCGAAGTCGAACGGGGCACTCTGGACCATCGTCAACCGGAATGAATACGACGTAAGCGGTCCTCAACTCGCTGTGCCTCATCGGGTCGGAATGCACTACTACGATCTCTGGCACGGAGTGGAGCTGACGCCCACCGTTACAGACAAGAAAGCCGTTCTGAGTTTCGACCTCGAAGGTCTGGGTTACGGCGCGGTTCTCGCCACCGAAGAGAGTCCTGCGCCGGCGCCCCTGCAAAGCCTCCTGCAATTTATGGCGGAGCGTTCCCGGCGCCCTCTTTCCAGCTACACGCGCGAGTGGACTGCCGTGCCTCAGACCCTGGTCGAGATCCCTCCAACCAAACCTGCTTCAGCCGCTCCACCGGGCATGATCCGAATTCCCGAGGGAGATTTCGATTTTCAGGTGAGTGGTATTGAGATTGAAGGTGGCAACGATCCCGGCGCCGACGTGCAATATCCCTGGGAAAACGCGCCCCGCCGGTATCACCGCCATTCGGTCCACATGCACAGTTTTTACATCGATCGCACGCCGGTCACCAATCTGGAGTTCAAGAAGTTTCTTGACGCGACCCGCTATCATCCGAAGGACGACCACAATTTTCTTCGAGCCTGGCACGATGGCAGCTATTCCGAAGGCTGGGACAGCAAACCTGTGACCTGGGTCGCCATCGAAGACGCCCGGGCCTACGCGGCCTGGAGTGGGAAGCGCCTTCCGCACGAGTGGGAGTGGCAATACGCGGCGCAGTCCACCGACGGGCGTTCGTACCCGTGGGGCAACGACTGGAACAGTCAAGCCCTTCCATCCCCCGATCCTGGACCAGCCATGCGTCCACCCGCGGCCGTAGCCGATTTCCCGAGCGGGGCAAGCCCGTTCGGCATTCTCGATCTCGTCGGAAACGTCTCGCAATGGACAGACGAGTACCGGGATCCTCATACGCGAGCTGCTATTGTTCGCGGCGGCGCTTCCTATCAGCCGCGCGGATCGATCTGGTATTTTCCGCAGACGTACCGGCTGGACGAGCACGAGAAGTATCTTCTGATGGCTCCCGGGCGCGACCGGGCCGGCACGATCGGGTTTCGTTGTGTCGTCGATGCGCCCTGACGCGATCCCGGTGTTCGTGAGCCTGATGACCGCGCCCACGCTGCCCGCTCCCTAAGCGCTAAGAGAATCTATTGCGCCCGTGAAGTCTGGGCCCGCAGCGTGTACACAAACTGTTTGATTTCACTGCGCTCGCGTTCCACCTGCGCAGCCTTTTCTTTTGAAACCTGCTCGTAGAGCTGAAGTTCTGCCTGCGCCTTTTCATTCTGCCCGATCAGGCGATATGTTTGTGCCAGGCGATAGTGCGCCTGTTCCATGCGCGGATCGATAGCGACTGCTTGCTGATACGCCGCGATGGCCTTCGGAAAATCCTTTCGCTCCGAAAAGAGAATGCCCAATTGCAGGTGGGCCTCGTCGAGCTTGGGATCGAGTCGAACCGCCTTCTCCAGCAGTGACTCGACCTGGGCAGCAGTCTGAGCGTCTTGTGGCCCCTTGCGCTGCTTCCACAGACTGACTGCATAGTAGTAGTTGGCAAACGCGTTTTGTGGTTGGAGTCTGGCGAATCGCGCCAGCCTCTCTGCGGTGGCAGCCCGCCCACTAACCTCGGCATTCTGGATCTTTCCCAGAAACAGGTACGGGTTCGGATCGCCAGGGTCCAGGTCCGAGGCTTCGCCCAGGTATTGAATCGCCTGGTCATACGAACCCTGTACAAACCAGGCAACGCCCAAGCCAAGCAGGATTCGGATCGAATGCGGGAATGTGCGATGAGCGTTCGAGAAGACCTCGGCTGCCGGTTCGGGAGCATGATGCATCAGAAGCTCGGCTCCCCAGTCGAATAGGTTCGTTTCGCTTGCGTCGAGTTGCGCTGCCCGCTGGTACTCACGAACAGCTGCCAGAGGGTCGCCCGTCTTTTCCGCAACATCTCCCAGCAAGTGATGCAGAGCGGCCTTCTCCTGCTGGGCGAGCAGCGCGCGGAGGTGGGTGCGTGCCTGCTCGTACTCGCCGGAACCTGCGCAGGCGAGCGCCAGTTCGTAGGCGTTCTCGTAATCGTCAGGTTTGATGCGAGCAGCCTGTTCGAGATAGGGAAGCGCGTCGCGCGGCTTCCCCTCGTCGACGAGCAGCATACCAAGTCTGTAATTGGCATCGAAGTCCCCGGGCTCGCGGGCCACGGTCGCGCGCAAGGTATCTTCGCTCTCAGCTCCAGGTCTCGGCGACAGAGAGTCGCTGCTTGAACCAGTGCCCAGAAAGACAGTTGCCTTGGCGAGCGCGTTCTTCGTTCTTACAACCGTGTCTGAGCCGTGTCCGCCGAGATTCGTCGTGTCAGTCACGCCGGCAACAGAGAATGTGGGCTCATCGAAGAAGGCCAGGTCTTCGGTGGAGAGGGTCAGATCAAGCGTCTTCGTGTCGTTGTGCCCAAGGATCATCGGAGCGACGGTTGCTTTGCCCTTTCCGGCCATCGACGCGCGAAGACTGTAGGCGCCTTCGCTGAGAGCGGAAAACTTAAACGCGCCCTTTGAATCGGTGAGGGCGTCCAGAGTCTGTGTGTCATTCTTCCTTTGAACATGAACTTCGGCGCCTGCAACCGGTTGGTGCAGCGCATCGCGCACCGTCCCTTGAAGTGTGGCTCCGCTTGACGGGCCGGAATTCTGGGCCTGACCTGGCACGGCGAGGACGGTGCAGAGCACGACCAGGAGCGCATTTATTTGCAGTGGAACCAGCAAGGGCGAAACAATCGACCGTGCACCGTGTCGTGCGTGCCGTTCTGGAGTTGCGATCCGCAAGGGTCAGCTGAAGTTAAAAAGTCTGGTGGAGCGCTCGTGGCAAGCATTACAATAGCACGCTTCCTGGTGTGAAATAGCGGTGCAATCATCGGTTGCGCTTACGAGGTGAACGGATGCGATTCGGGCGAGCCCAGTTGTTCGTCGCAGCCATGTTGTGGATGACGTGCCTCACTGCCTGGGGTCAGGACAAGCGCAAGGTCATCATCGATCAGGATGCGGCCGGTCCTGCTGGCACCGATCAGCAGGCGATCCTGTTGCTGATTCAGTCGCCGCAAACCGAAGTCCTGGGCATCACCGTGGTGACTGGCGACCAGTGGCTTAAGGAAGAAGTGGCCCACACGCTGCGGATGCTCGAACTGATTGGACGCACTGACATCCCCGTCGTGCCGGGCGCCGAGTATCCGCTGGTCAGAACAAAGGCGGAAACCGAGGAGTGGGAACAGCGGTTTGGCACGGTCGCGTGGCTGGGTGCGTGGACTCCGCGCTTCTATCACCCCCCCGACCAGCTGGGTGAGATGCCCGAAGGAGAGCCGACGACCAAGCAGTCCGATGAAGACGCCGCGCATTTTCTGGTGCGCATGGTGCACAAATATCCGCACCAGGTGACGATCTACGAAGCCGGGCCGATGACGAATCTGGCCCTCGCGATTTCGATCGATCCCGAATTTGCCGGGTTCGCGAAAGAACTGGTGTTTATGGGGGCCAGCCTGAATCCCCACACCGACGATCCCGAGTTCGCCAACGCCCCACGGCACGAATTCAATCTCTGGTTCGATCCGGAAGCGGCGCACATCGTCCTGCGCGCACCGTGGAAGAAAATGGTCTGCACCACGGTGGACATTTCGGTGAAGACCAGAATGACCAACGAACTGATCAACCGCATCAAGGGCGGAGACTCCCCAGCCGCGCGTTACATCGGGAAGTATGCCCGTCTGCGCGGCGAATACAACTACCTCTGGGACGAGCTCACGTCAGCGGCGTGGCTTGATCCCACCCTGATCACGAAGAGAGAGACACGCTATATGGACGTGGATCTCGATCGCGGCGCCGGCTACGGGGAGACGTTGACTTGGAGTGATCACGACAAGCCAAAACGCGACGTCCAGCCGGTCGAGATCCAGGTCGATCTCGATACCGAACGGTTCTACCAGATGTTCGTACAGTTGCTGACAGCTCCTACCCCCAAAAAGTGAGAAACTCGCTGCCTATTGCGGCAGTTGCTCGAGCATCGTCTTCGCCTGTGCGTGGTCGGGATGATGTTTGAGAAGTTCCAGCAGCACCGCCCGGGCTTTCTCCGGATTGCCCTCGATGACATGCACGCGGGCGAGGTTGAGATACGACTGGTCAAAATCGGGGGCGACGCGAATAGACTCCTCGAAACTTGCGACTGCCTCATCCCGGCGCTGCGTCCTTAAGTAAAGGATGCCGAGATTGTTCAGTGCCTCGGGATATTCTGGCCGCTCGCGGAGTGCGTTGTGAAGGTACTCTGAAGCGCGCGCTGTATCGTCATTTTGCGCATAAACCATTCCTAGACCGTAGTTGGCCTCAGGGTCAGTGGGGTTAACTTTCAGCGCGCGCTCAAACGTCGCCCGCGCCTCTTTCCAGTGCTTGAGTTGACGGTGAGCCATGCCGAGATTGTCGAGGGCGATCAAGTGGTCCGGGCTCAGCTGCAGGGCCTTCTGGAAATAGTCGATTGCTTCATCCATGCGGCCCTCACGCGTTGCGAGGATGCCGAGGTTGTTCCAGGTGTTGGGCAGCGTGTCGGGATAAGTCGCCGAAAGTTTGACGGCACGCGCAAACATCTCGCGTGCTTCGCCGTTCCGCTGCTGGTTCAGGCACACGCTCCCGATGCCGTACAACGCCTCCGCACTTGTCGGATCATCCCGCAGCGCAATGCGAAACGAAGTCTCTGCTTGGTCCAGATACCCGCGCTGAAAAAATACCGAGCCATACGACAGATAATTGCGTCCAAATTCCGCCGTGTCGGTCACGACCGGGAAGGGAAGCGAGCGCGACAGTCGCTCCCCGGCGTTTTGAGGTGTGTGGCGGAAGTCCTGCTCCACGTGCTCTGTGTTGACTGGCCCCTGATAAACCTTCACGATTTCTCCCTTGTCGTCGATCAGGAATGAGGTTGGGAGGCCCATGTCACGGTGCCGGTCGAACAACTGACGGAAGAGAATGTCGTAAATGCCGGCGACGTCGTCGGACCCGCGGAGAATCGAAAACGAAAGCTGGCGGTCATGCGCCAGGGCCTGTAGGCCTCCCGTGTCCTGTGCCTCATCGACATTGATCGTGACCAACTGAAGACCCTGCGCGGCCCAACGACCATGCAGACGGTTGAAATTGCTCAGATCTTCTAAACACTGCGCCGACTGCTCGACCCAGAAATTGAGCAGCACCGGCCTTCCGCGCAGCGACGAGAGAGTGTGGGTGCTCCCCGTCGGATCGGGAAGAGTAAAGTCTGGAGCAACGATGGGCGCCAGCAGCCAGGTCTCTGCCGTGGTGGGAAGTGGTTCGGGTTTCTGAGGCTTGGCTCCATCGATCTGATCCCAGAGAGACTTCGAACTTCGAGTCTTGAACGGCTCGATCCGAAGTTCTTCCGAACCCTCCGTAACCCACACTCTGCGGTTCATCGGAAGGTCGCGGAATTCCTGCACCATCCCACTCGGCCAGCGAATGAAGGCTCGCACTGGGCCCCTTGCTTTCCCCAACCCAAAAAAAACTTCTTTGCTGTGCTGGGAAAGGAATCCCGACCCAGCCTGAAGCATCCGCGTCTGACGGCTGATTTCAGTTTCAATCGTAACCGCCGCGCCAATTGCATCCCGGTTGCTTTTAGTGCCGCGAAGCCGAAACGCAATCGATGGTGGCAACTCCTCCAACACATTCTTCAGGATCCGCAACTGCGGACCGTTGCGATTCTTAAGGAATACTTCCTGCCGGCCGTCATTGTCAAAGTCAGCGACCCCGAATGACCTGCTGTCTTCCAGAAAGTCGAGCCCGATAGCGCCGGAAACATCGGAAAACGTCCCATCACCGTTGTTGGCGTAGAAAACATTGCGTTCGTAACCGCTCCAGGTGCCATCGGCGCGGATCAGTTCGTTGATCGCGCTCCATCCCTGCTCGTAGGGGCGCGATGGCTTGGGCTGCTCAGGCGAGTAGGCGACCACCTGCCGCCAGAAAAAACTGTTCAAGTCTTCGCGCGAGGGGCCGGAGACCATGCCGTTGGCAACATAAAGATCGAGGAAGCCATCGTGATCGAAATCCCAGGCATCGCTTGACCAAGCCCAGCGGCCCATTCCAACTCCGGCGGAACTGGTTGTGTCCTGGAATCCTCCGGAGTCTGCGCCGCTGTTTCGGAGCAACGAATTGCCCATGGCGTGTTTGTAATAAAGCTGCCGGACTTCTCCGGGCGCGTCATTCTTGAAGATGTCCTGCATCGCGACGCGTTCGCCCGCGGCCGTCCACATGTTGGCGACGTAGAGATCCTGCGCTCCGTCATTGTTGTAGTCGAAGCAGCAGACGCTCATGCCCGCGCCGATGTCTTCCACGCCGGCCTGCGCGGCGATGTCGGTGAGAGTGCCGTCGCCATTGTTGCGGTAGAGATTCTTACGGCCGAAATCGTTGACCACATACAGGTCCGGCCAGCCGTCGCCGTTGAAATCACTCCATCCGCAGCAGAAACTGTAGCGCGTGTTGTTCTGGTCGAGGCCCGTCTCGCGAGTTACGTCGCGGAAGGTCCCGTCGCGCTGGTTGCGCATCATAAAATTCGGGGGCCCGTTGTTGGCGTCGTAATACGGGGACGGGTACTTATACTGTTCCGCGCCCTGGTAATAAACGTAGAGGCAGAAATAAATGTCGAGCCAGCCATCGTGGTCATAGTCAGCGACCGCGGCACCGGTAAACGTGCCCTGCGGCGGAATGGCAAATTGAAATGCGTCGTTCTTCTGCCGGAACTTCCCACCACCTGCGTTCTGGAACAGCAGCGGGCCGCTCGCACGCACGACAATCAAGTCCTGTCGGCCGTCGTTATCGACATCGACAAAGAGCGCGCAGGCCGTATTGTCCAGAACGCCCGCTCCCGATGATTCGGTGATATCTTCAAACGTTCCATCGCCGCGGTTTCGATAAAGGCGGTTGGGGAGGCCGCCGGGTTGGCAGATGTAGAGATCGTCCAGGCCGTCGCCGTCAATGTCGCCGACGCTGACCCCATTGTGTCCGTAGATATCGATGCCGCATGCGCCATCGAGCACCGTGCGCCAGTAGTCCGTGCCGCGCAGAAGTTGGGACGAATAGGATGCATTGCGGCCGAGCGCCACGGACGCGACGTCCAGATAGACGGGACTGATGGCGCGGCTCTGGGTTTCCCCGAGCGTTTGCCAGCTTCGAACGGAAAACCCACCGGCCGGAAGCGTTTCCCACACAAGGTCCCCATATCCCACGCGTTGCTCGCGGTAGAACTGCCGCCCTGTGCCCACCAGTTCGTAGCGGACGCGGGTTTGTAGTTGACCCGAGGGGTGCGGACTTCCGAAGGACATCGAACCAGCATCGATGCTGGTTACTTGAAACTCAGCGGTCAGAATCTTCGAAAAGCTGCCCATGGACGTTCGCAGTTCTTCCAAGAAATCGTTTTTCGCAATGGAAGTCTGGCGCGCAAACGTGTTCTGCCGAACCTCAATCGGTACGCCTGGACGCACCACCCGCGATTCCACAGGATGGAGTGATGTCCCGGAAAAGTTCGCAGCCAGCACTTTCTCAAAGGCCTGCACATCCTGGGGGGATTGCAGCAGGCTGGCACTCCAAGCGGCGAGAATCGCTGCAATGTCGTCAGCGTACTTCTCGGTGATGAAGTCGTCGAGCCCCGCCTTGGTCTTAACGAGCAGAGCATCGAGCGGCCGCGGAGTGCGATAGTGCGGATGCAGGTGATACCCGCCCGGCGGGCCGAGCACGTTGGAGGAATCAAGGTTGTTGGCGAAGGGAAAAACCAAGCCCTGAAGGTTGGCAGGAACCAGTGCCGCCGATGCGCCCTGGCAGCATCGGATGAGAAAATCGCGGCGGCCATGATTGATGGAGCTTGACTCGCCACCCTCCGTATCGACCCGCACCGGCATCTTCGTTGGCCGATTCAGAGCACTGTCTCCCTTGTTCTTGCCTTGAGTTGCAGCAAGTCCCACTTGTTGCCGTACAGGTCTTCGAAGACCGCGACCGTCCCGTATTCTTCTTCGCGCGGAGTTTCCCGGAAGTGAACCCCCCGCTCCTTCATGCCCTGATAGTCGCTCCAGAAATCATCGGTGTGCAGAAAAAGAAAGACTCGGCCTCCGGTTTGGTTCCCGACGCGGCTGGATTGTTCCGGAGTAACCGCACGAGCCAGCAGCAGACTTGTGCCGCGAGAACTCGGCGGGCTGACCAGAACCCATCGCTTGCCTTGTCCCAGATCCGTGTTCTCCGACAGCGTGAAGCCCAGGGCCTGCGTGAAGAATGTGATGGCTTCGTCGTAGTCGCGCACAACCAGGGCGACATAGCCTAGCGTCTGTGCCATAGATTGAGCGCTTACTATCGCATCCGGAATGAAGGGTGCGCAAGGCTCGGATTTCTGCACGGATATTCGGCAAATTCTCATGCGATCCAGCCCAAGGTCGGTTTACAATGGCCCACCACGCGATCTCCGTTTTCTGCGGATTGACTATGCCGAAGAAGAAACTACCGGCAGGCTTGCGCGAACGCCTGCTGCGCTCCGCGCGCAAAGCCATGAAGAATGCGTACGCGCCGTTTTCCCATTTCAAGGTGGGTGCCGCGGTTCTGACTTCGAAAGGCGACGTGTTTTTGGGATGCAACGTGGAGAACTCTTCCTACGGCATGACGAATTGCGCCGAGCGCACCGCAATCTTCTCGGCAGTGGCCGATAAGGGGCCGGGACTTGAGATCCTTGCCATCGCGGTGACCAATGCGCAAGGCGTGCCCTGCTCGCCCTGCGGCGCCTGTCGTCAGGTCATTTATGAATTCGGCCCCAAGGCAGTCATCTTCTATCAGGGCAAGAAAGGTTGGACCGAGAGCCCGATCACCGATCTCTTACCGGAGGGTTTCCGCCTCAAGTGAGCCCGCCCGTTTCACAACCTCCGTTTCGGGTCATCGATCTCATCCGCAAAAAGCGCGATGGCGGCGGTTTATCGGCTGCTGAAATTGGCTACCTGGTCGACGCCTACACGCACGGAAGTATTCCCGATTACCAGGTCGCAGCCTGGCTGATGGCCGTCGTGCTGCGCGGCATGACGCGCGAGGAGACCGCCGCCCTCACCCACTCCATGCTGCACTCGGGCGAAGTCCTCGACTTGGGTTTTCTTCCCGCGAAGAAGGTCGACAAGCATTCCACGGGTGGCGTCGGCGACAAAACTTCTCTGGTGCTGGCACCCGTGGTCGCCGCCGGAGGTCTTTATGTCCCAATGATCAGCGGCCGCGGACTGGGCCACACTGGAGGCACGCTCGATAAGCTCGAATCGATCCCAGGCTTCCGTGTAGGTTTGTCCGAGTCAGAGTTCCATCGCGTGCTCAAGGCCTGCGGCGCATCCATGATCGGACAGACCGAAAAAATCGCCCCTGCCGACCGCAAGCTCTACGCGCTGCGCGACGTCACCGGAACCGTCGAAAGTCCATACCTGATCTGCGCCTCCATCATGAGCAAGAAACTCGCGGAAGGCACGGACGCGCTCGTCCTCGACGTGAAGACCGGATCCGGGGCGTTCATGAAAAAAGAAGAAGACGCGGTCTTCCTGGCCGAACTCATGGTCGAAACCGGCGAGCGCATGGGCAAGCACATGGTCGCCCTCATCACCGACATGAACCAGCCGCTCGGCCACATGGTGGGCAACGCGCTCGAAGTTCAGGAATGCATTGAAATATTGCACGGGGGCGGTCCGGCGGATCTGCGGGAGTTGTGTCTCGAGTTGGCCGCCTGGATGTTTCACATTGGTGGTGCCTCAAAGACCGTTACACAAGGCAAGCAATTGGCCGGGGAAATCATCTCTTCCGGCAAAGCTTTCGAAAGATTCCGGCACATGGTCGAGCTGCAAGGCGGCGACATCAGCACGATCGACGATCCCACGCGCCTGCCCAGCACGGAACATCGGGTCGCTGTTCCCAGTCCACAAGCCGGATATGTGACCGCCATCCAATGCGAGCACGTCGGCACAGCCTGCGTCATTCTCGGCGGCGGCCGTGAGCGTAAAGAGGATTCGGTCGATCCCGCGGTGGGCATCGTCGTCCACAAGAAAATCGGCGACAAAGTCGCGGCCGGTGAACCACTCTGCACCATCCATTGCCATTCCGACGCACAAGCTGCCCGCGCCAAAAAGTTGCTGGAAGAAAGCTACCTGATCGCGCCCGCACCGCCGCCACACAAGGTATCCCTGATTCATCGCGCGATCCATAAAGGGGAACACTAGATGGGACGATTCACTGGCATTCTCGGCTTGATCACGATGCTAGGCCTCGCCTACGCATTCTCTACGAACCGCAAAGCGATCAAGCTGAAGACGATCGCGTGGGGCTTGGGCCTGCAATTTGTTTTCGCGGTGTTCGTGTTGAGAATTGACGCTGGTCGCATCGCGTTCCAGAAAGCCGGAGACGGCGTCACCAAGTTGCTTGGCTACGCGTATTACGGTTCCCACTTCGTCTTCGGCGACTTGGCCAAGCCCGGTTCGCAATTGGGGTACTTCGCCTTTGGCGTCCTGCCTACCGTTATCTTCATCGCCGCCTTCTTCGCTGTGCTCTATCACTTCGGCATCATGCAAATCATCATCCGGATTTTTGCCTGGGTGATGACCCGCGTGATGGGCGCCAGCGGGGCCGAGTCGCTCAACGTCGCGGCCAGCATCTTCATGGGACAAACCGAGGCGCCACTGAC
>Ga0075030_100003562_pt1 | contig 14124 bp, 11 predicted proteins | sample LitLauG_LLR_2012_FD_71393 | JGI IMG/M metagenome (GOLD analysis project Ga0075030, IMG submission 71393) | Freshwater sediment microbial communities from Pennsylvania, USA - Little Laurel Run_MetaG_LLR_2012 | ecosystem: Environmental > Aquatic > Freshwater > Creek > Sediment | place: USA... | reverse complement strand
CATCCTCGAATCGATGTACGGGATTCTTCGCATCGCCTATAAACTGCTGGTGAACGATCGCGGCAAGTTCGCAGCGCTGCTGCTCGGCATCAGCTTTGCGGTGCTGCTGATGGTGATGATGACTTCGATGTTCGCCGGGCTCATGAACCGCGCCTCGGCCACCATCATAAACACCGGCGCGCGCATCTGGGTCATGGATCCGGCCGTGAATACGGTCAGCAACAACGTGCCGTTGCCCGATTACGTGCTGGACGCCGTGCGCAGCATCAACGGCGTCAAATATGCCGTGCCGCTCTATGTGGGCGGTGGCCTCGTCAAACTCGGCAATGGCGATTTTCAGCCGGTTTCGATCATCGGTCTCGACGACACCAGCCTGATCGGACGCCCGTCACTGGTGGCGGGCAGGATCGAGGACATCTACGGCGACGACGCCTTCATCGTCGTCAAGGATTCGGAATACGGCAAGCTCAATTCGCCCCCGGTGGGTACCGAATTCGAGATCAATGACAATCGTGCCCTCATTGTCGGCATCGGCGTGGTGGCCTCCGGCGGCCTGTTCGGTATCCCGACGCTGTATACGACCTACAGCCGTGCCACGCAGGACCTGCCCTCGACCCGCTTCACGATGACCTACGTGCTGGTCGAGCCCAAGACGGAGGCGGACATCCCCTACATCAAGCAGCGCGTTGCCGCGACCGGCTACCGGGCCTTCACCAGGGAGGAGTTCATTCAGCACACCTCCGACTTCTACACCTATCAGACCGGCATCGGCACCAACATCCTGCTGATGACCGCGATCAGTTTCATCGTCGGTCTGTCCATTTCCGGTCAGACTTTCTACACGTTCATACTGGAGAACCTCGATAAATTCGGGGCGCTGAAGGCCATCGGCGCCAAGGGCAGCGAACTGATCGCCATGATTCTGTTCCAGGCCTCCTTTACGGGCCTGACGGGCTATGGGCTGGGGGTCGGCTTGTGCTCCATATTGATCGCTGCCGCCAAGCTCCGGCTTCCGGATTACGCCTCGATGGTGACCTTCAAGAACCTGGGCCTGGCTTTCGGCATGGTGCTGGTGATCACGGCCTTCGCGAGCTACATCGGCATTCGGCGCGTGATCCGCATCGAACCCTTCGATATCTTCCGGAGCTGAGCATGGGCGCCGCTGCGGTCGAGGCCCACGGATTGACGAAGTGGTTCGGCGAGGGTGCGCTCAGGACCGTGGCCGTCGCCGATTGCAGTTTCCAGGCCAACTTCGGGGAGATTCTCTACATCGTGGGTCCCTCGGGCAGCGGCAAGACCACGCTGCTGAGCATGCTGTCGGGCATCCTGCGGCCGAGTGCCGGCGATGTCGCCATCGAAGGGCGCGACATCTGGAAACTCAACGACGACGCGCTCGCGGATTTCCGCCTGCAGCGCCTGGGCTTCGTGTTCCAGGACTACCATCTGTTTCCGCGGCTGAGTACGGTGGAGAACGTGGCGGTGCCGCTGATCCTGAAGCGGCAGCGATGGGACGAGGCCATCGCGCAGGCCCGCAGCTACCTCGACGTCGTTGGACTCAAGAACCGGGCGGATCTGCCCCCGGTCAAGCTCAGCGGCGGCGAACAGCAGCGCGTGGCCATTGCCCGCGCGATCGCCGGCCAGCCCGACATTCTGATCCTTGACGAGCCGACGGCGTCGCTCGACGGGGATACCGGCCGGCGGATCATCGAATTCGTCAAGCACGACATCCTCAATTCCAGGCGCTGCATACTGATCGTTACGCATGATGCGCGGATCTTCGAGTATGCGGACCGGATCATGCACATGGAGGATGGCAAGGTGACGCGCATTGAGGACCACGGAAAATGATGAGCAATCGTTGGATATTCGTGCTGGCGGGTGCTGGACTGGCCATCGGAGCCGGCAGTGCCGTCTACTACTCCGTGGAGAAGAAGGCGCAGCCGCCGGTCTTCAATCCGGCGCAGAACCCCTACGGGGAGGGCATCTACGCCAACGGCATCGTGCAGAGCGACCAGGAGAGCGGGACCAACACGGCCATCTATCCCGAGGTGGCCGGTACGGTTCGGCAGATTCAGGTCCGCGAAGGCCAGCCCGTGCAGCAGGGACAGGTCCTGGCGGTGATCGACGACAGTGTGCAGCGGGCGACCGTTGAACAGATTCGTGCGCAGGCCGACGCCGCGCGTACCTCGCTGGATGAACTGAAGGCACAGCCGCGTCCCGAATCCCTGGCGGTCGCCGAGGCCCAGGTCGACTCGGCGGCCGCCACCCTGAAGCTCAATCAGGACTCGCTCGACAAGCTGCAGAGCATCTATGGGCGGGACCCGCAGCTGATCAGCAAGGACCAGCTCGATACCGCCGCCAACACCGTCAAGGTTTCCGAGGCCAATCTCGCGGTTGCGCGCCGTCAGCTGGAACTCACCAAGGCGGGTGCGTGGAAATACGATATCGCTGCGCAGCAGCAGCAGGTAGCCGCCCTCGACAAGGCCTACCAGTCGGCACTGGCCCTGTTGGGCAAGTACACCATCCGGGCGCCGGTGGACGGCAGCGTGCTGTCCGTGCAGACCACCGTGGGCAGCTACGTGTCTCCGCAGGGGACCTTTGACACCATTTCCGGCACCAATCTGCCGATCATCGTCATGGGCGGGGGAGCGGCCGCGCAGCTGTCCGTCCGATGCTACGTCGATGAGATCCTCATCCAGCGTCTGGCGCTCAGTGCCGCGACATCCGCCCGGCTGTTCGTGCGCGGCACGGACATCAATATTCCGCTGCAGTTCGTCCGCATTCAGCCCTACGTGTCGCCGAAGATCGAGCTGTCGAATGAACGCGCAGAGCGCGTCGACCTGCGCGTGCTCACGGTGATTTTTCGTCTCACCCGGCCACCGGGCGTGCAGCTCTATCCGGGCCAGCTCGTCGATGTCTACATCGGCAAGCCATCCGCGGCCGGCGCGCGCCCTTAGGGTGCCGGCCGCCAGCTCCCGTCGGGGTCGAATTCGCCCAGGCGGGGCGCGAGGGTGCCGGTATCCGCACCCAGGTTCTTCTCATAGACGATGCCGTCCTGGTCGACCATGAAGGTCATGACCCCCGAATCGCCATAGCGGGCGGGATAGGCGAGCAGCCCGAAGCCATCGATCATGTGTCCGTCGATGAGGTAATTCTTCGCGCCGCCCGGCGCATGGCTGCCCCGGCGCGTCAGGATGTGAAAATAGTAGCCCTGGTAAGGCGTCGGCGTACCGGCCGACGGATCGCTCGAGTAGCCATGACTGCGCGCCTGCGCGACCAGCGGACCGAGCGGACTTTCGGTTTCACCCGCCGCCGCCGGCCAGTACAGCCCGTCATGCTGCCCCTCGTGGCTCATGATGTGCTGGGCGTATTCGGGCTTGCCAGCGGCCGGTTTCGTCAAGGCGGCGTATTCGCGCTGCGCCTGGACGTAGACCCTGCAGGTCTCGATGACGTGAAGTTCGTTGCGGCCGATGCGGCGGTTCAGGATTTCCTGTTCACCGGCCGGCGTGTCGAAGCGCCAGCCCGCAGGCGATTGAACCAGCGGAATCGGCATTGGCCAGTCTTCCTTGCCTATGATCAGCACCGCCTTGCCGGCACCCACCATTTCGACATGGTGCGATTCGTCGTAGGCGGACACGAAGTGCTTGCGGCTGCGCGCATCTGCCACGGGATCGCCGGCGTGAATGAGCTTCCCACCGCCGGCGCCGAGGATGCGCGTCAGGGCTGCCGGGTCGTCGTTACGGTCCGCGGTCACGAAAGCTTCGACCGCCTGGTCGGGCGTGTGGAAGCGGCTCTGTTGCGCGTGTTCGGCAAAGGCCGGACTGGCCGCCACGTCCAGCGCGCCGGCGCCGAGCAGCAGCGCCGTCAACCGTCCGAAGTCTCCGCATCTGGCCTTCATCCGTTCCCTCGCAGCGGCCCTTGCCGCAGACTGTCTCGACACCGGCATTGAGTCAGGGGCGCCGCCCGCCGCCGCCACCACGGGCACCACCGCCAGGCGAACCACGGAATCCACCCGGAGCGGCACGCGGCGCGGGCATCGAGGAGCGACTGTAGGAACCGCGTGCCGCCTCGCTGTGCACCTGCGGCCCGCGTCCGAAGGACTCGAACGCCGGCGGCGCCACCGGCATCCGCGGCGGCGCATTCTGCAGGGCAGGGCGCACCTCAGGTATCGGCGGCGCACGCTCGGGCTCGCGTCGCAGCGCCTGGTCGGCAGACGGCGCTGCGACCGGCTCGCTGGCGTAGCCGCGATAGGTGCGGCGGGCTGCTCCGGCATCGCCGCCGTAGCGCGCCGAGGTCATGGGGTCGCGGTAGGGGACGCCGCGCCGATGCTCCGGATCATGCTGCCAGGGAGCGCCGCGACCCAGTGGCCGTCCTGGTCCACGCCAACCGCCCGGTCCAACGCGCAGGCCGTGGCCCGGCCAGTCCCAGTCATAGCCGGTGACCCAGGGCCAGCCGAATTCGATCCCCAGGCCAAAGGTCACCAGCGCGCCGCTCAGGTCAATGTCCGGCGGAAACGGCAGGTCATACGGCGGGTAATCCGGCCAGGGCCAGGGCGCGAACACCACGGTGGGCTCGTAATACGGCACGTAGACGGTGGCCGGCGCGGCCGGCTCGATGGCGATGTCCTGATCCGCGGCGGCAATGGTCTGCTGGGCGTTGCTCTGCAGAGCGCCCCTGGCGGCAGCCCTTTGCCGCAGGCGCTGCACGGAATCCATGAGGTCTGACTGCTGGGCCAGAAAGGCATCGCCCAGCTGCTCGGTCCACTGCAGGTCGTTGTTCATCATGCGCAGCACATCTGGAAAAGCGACCAGCGACTTGACGCTGGGGTCCCAGGCCTGCTGCTGCATTGCGGACCCCAGCGCGTCGCCGTGCAACTCGGCATTGTCGGGGTCCTCGAGCCAGCGCACCGCTTCGACGACTTCCAGCGGATAGGTCGCCGCGGCGAGGACGGCGCCCAGCAGCGGATCGGAATAGAGCGCGATCGGTGCCGTGAGCTGGTCGAGCTGGGCGGGCCCAAGGACCGCGCCACCGGGCGGAACCGCGGCATCCTGCGCAGTGGCCAGCGCAGCGAGCCCCAGCAGCGCCAGCACGCCCATTGCCCATCGCCCGATGCGTCGTTTCATGAACACGCTCACTCTGAACAGCCCACAGGGTTTCACAGGCGTGGCGGGCATCATATAGGTGCATGTGCCTACGCCCTGGCGCGGCGATTCCCCTAGTATGCTCAGTCATGATAAACGAATGGCGTCGATTGCCATGACTTCCGATCCGCACATCCCGGTCGCGATTTCCGCTCGTCATGTGCACCTGACGCGCAAGAGCATCGATCGGCTGTTCGGCGAAGGGCACGAACTGCACGTGCACGCGATGCTGTCGCAGCCCGGTCAGTTTGCCGCGGAGGAGACCGTCACCCTGGTCGGCCCGAATGGGCTGCTGCCTCACGTGCGCATCGTGGGCCCGGTGCGAAGTGCCGACCAGGTGGAAATCTCCCGCAGCGATGAATACACGCTCGGACTGGATGCTCCGGTGCGCCTGTCGGGGGAGCTGGACCAGACCCCCGGCATCCTGATCCAGGGCCCGCTTGGCCAGATGCGCCTTGATCACGGCGTCGTGCTTGCGCGGCGGCATATCCACATGAGTCCCGCGGAGGCCGAAGCCCTCCAGGTGTTTGACCATGAGATCGTGAGCGTTGCAATCCAGAATGGGGACCGGGACGTTGTCTACGGCGACGTCGTGGTCCGCGTGGCATCGGATTACCGGCTGGAATTGCACCTGGACACCGACGAGGGCAACGCGGCGGGCCTGCACAGCGGCGACCAGGCGCTGCTCATCGCGCCGACCCCGGGACGCGCCCGCCTGCAGCGAAGGCCCTGAAGCGAAGGCCATGAGACGCTAGGTGCACAAGCTCGCCCGCCACCGTGCTCCATGGTGCTGCGGCAGGCGCCGCCGGACGCAGATGCCGGCCTGGGCCGGCGCAGCGGCCGCGCTGGCGGCGGGTTGCTGCTTCGCCGACACGGTATTTGTCGCGGCGGGCCGCGGGGCGGATTCGACGATCACCGGCCTGGGGGTGCAATTTGATCGACGCGATCCCCTGGTCCGATCCGCCGCATGGCGCACCACCGCACAAATGGAAATCATGGCCGCCACGCTGGTCGGCGAGCAGACCGGGTTGCGGGGGCAGGCCATCGGCGCACTTGCCGTGACACCGAACCTGCGTTGGACGCGCGTCGATGTACCGCTGAGCCCGTATCCGGAGGCGGGCCTTGGAGCGCGCACGCTGTCCCGGACCACCACGCCCTACAGCACGCGCTTCAGCACCAATTTTCAATTCGGCGAATTTGCCGGCATCGGCTTTCATCCCACGCGGGGCGGCAGGCTCGAAATCAGCGTCCGGGTCGAGCATATTTCCAATGGTGGCATTCGCGAACCCAATGCCGGCGTGACGTTTCTGGGCGCGCACCTGGCCTGGGCCTATCGGCAGGACTGACTTCATCGGGACTGACTTCATATGGAATCTGCCGGGCTTGAAGCACTGACTGAACTGGCTCTGGATCTGCGCTGGTCGTGGAATCACGCCGCCGACCAGATCTGGCAGCAGCTCGATCCGCAGCTGTGGGCGCTGACCCATAACCCCTGGATCGTGCTGCAGACCATTTCCCGGGACCGGATTGCCGCGATGTACGACAGCCCGCCCTTCCGGCAGAGCGTCGATGCGCTGCTGGGCGCCCGGCGCAGTGCGGTCGAATCGCCGGCCTGGTTTCAGGGCCTCGGTGGGGCGGCTCATCTGAAGGCGGTGGCCTATTTCAGCATGGAATTCATGCTCAGCGAGGCGCTGCCGATCTATTCGGGCGGCCTGGGCAATGTGGCGGGCGACCAGCTCAAGGCCGCCAGCGACCTGGGCGTACCGGTCCTTGGCGTCGGACTCCTTTATCAACAGGGCTACCTGCGCCAGCTCATCGATCATGAAGGCCGGCAGCAGGCGGTCTTCCCATACAATGATCCGGGACAGCTGCCGATTGCGCCGCTGCGCACGCCGACGGGGGAATGGCTGCGCGTCGAGTTGACGCTGCCGGGCCACACCATCTGGCTGCGCGCCTGGCAGGTGCGCGTCGGGCGGACCATGCTCTACCTGCTCGACAGCAACGACGCCGCGAACTTTCCACCGTACCGGGCCATCACCAGCGAACTCTACGGGGACGAGGTCAACCTGCGCCTGATGCAGGAACTGGTCCTGGGTATCGGCGGCTGGCGACTGCTGCGCGCACTGGGGATCGACCCCGAGGTCTGCCACCTCAACGAAGGCCATGCCGCCTTCGTCGTTCTGGAACGCACGCGCTGCTACATGCAAGCGACCGGGCAGCCTTTCGATGTGGCGCTGGCCGTCACGCGGACGGGGAACGTGTTTACCACCCACACCGCCGTGGCCGCCGGCTTTGATCGCTACACGCCGCAGCTGCTGGAACCGTACCTGGCGGCCTACGCCGAACGCGAACTGGGGCTGCCTTTCAGGGAACTGCTGGCACTTGGGCGGGTCGATCCGGCCGATGCCGCCGAGCCCTTCAACATGGCTCATCTCGCGATCCGGGGCAGCCGGTCGGTCAACGCCGTCAGTCAGCTCCACGGCCAGGTGAGCCGGCGCTTGTTCGCGCCGCTGTTTCCGCGCTGGCCGCTCGACGAAGTGCCCGTGGGCCACGTCACCAACGGCGTGCACGTACCCAGCTGGGATTCCGCGGCGGCCGACGCCCTGTGGACGGAACATTGCGGCAAGGATCGCTGGCTGGGAAACCTGGATACCGTGGGGGAGCAGATGCGGACGGTGCCTGCGGCGGCACTCTGGTCCCTGCGCCAGGACGCGCGCCGCGATCTGGTGCAATACCTGCGCGACAGGCTTTCCAGCCAGCTCAGCGCCTCCGGTGCGGCGCCGCGGGCCGTCGAGGGCACCGCCAGGATCTTCGATCCACAGGTGCTCACCCTCGGGTTCGCCCGGCGGTTCGCCGCCTATAAACGCCCGAACCTGCTGCTGCATGATCCGGAGCGGTTGCGAAACATCCTGTGCGACGCGCAGCGTCCGGTGCAGCTGATCCTGGCGGGCACGGCGCACCCGGCGGACGAGCCGGCCCAGGCACTCATCCAGCAGTGGATCCGGTTCATCCGCCAGCCGGAAATCCGGCCGCACGCGATGTTTCTCAGTGACTACGACATGCAGACGACCGAGCGCCTGGTCCAGGGCGTGGATGTCTGGCTGAACACCCCGCGCCGCCCCTGGGAGGCGAGCGGCACGAGCGGCATGAAGGTCCTGGTCAACGGCGGGCTGAACCTGTCGGAGCTGGACGGCTGGTGGGCCGAGGCCTATTCCGCCGAAGTGGGCTGGGCGCTCGGCGACGGGCAGGAGCATCCGGACGATGCCGGGCACGACGCGGCGGAGGCCGACGCGCTGTATCGCATCCTCGAACAGCAGGTGATCCCGGAATTCTATGCGCGCGAGGGGGATACGGGGCTGCCGCTGGCCTGGCTGGCGCGCATCGCGGAAAGCATGGCGCGGCTGACCCCGCGCTTTTCCACCAATCGCGTGGTCCGCGACTACACCCTGCGGCACTACCTGCCGGCGGCCCAGGCCTATCGCGATCGCGCGGCCGACGGCGGCTTGCGCGGCGCGCAGCACTGGGCCAGCCTGCGGGCACTGGAGACGCGCTGGGCGACGCTGAGCATCGCAGCGGTCCGCTCGCGGACCGGCGGCGGGCAGCACGAATTCGAGGCCGAGGTCCACCTTGGCGAAATGGATCCGGGCATGGTGCGTGTCGAACTCTATGCGCAGGCCGCCGGCGGGCGGCAAACGGAACGCATTGCGATGGCGTTGATCGCGCAGGCCGCCGGCAATGCCCCGGCACACCGCTACCGCGCGTGCGTGCCTGCCGCGCGTCCGGTTGGCGACTACACCGTCCGCCTGAGCGCCGCAGCCAACGGCCTGTCCGTGCCGCTGGAATGCCCGTGCATCCTCTGGCAGCGCTGAGGTGGCGATGCGGATGTCCTTGCGTCTTCTGCGTATGGCGGGGCCGGGCGCCTCGGCCAGAATAGCGGCCTATGCAGCGGATAGCCGTATTGACCAGTGGAGGCGACGCGCCCGGCATGAACGCGGCCATTCGGGCCGTGGTGCGCGCCGCCGCCGCCTCCGGCCTGGAAGTCCATGGCGCGCGCAACGGCTACACCGGCCTGATTGCCGGGGATTTTCGCCCACTGCAGCCGCGTGATGTGGGTGGCATCATCGATCGCGGTGGCACCATGCTGGGCACGACGCGCTGCGAGGCGCTCAAGACCCCTGCGGGCCAGCGCGAGGCGCTGCGGCAGATGCAGGCCCATGGCCTCGATGGGCTGGTCGTCATCGGCGGCAACGGCACGCAGGCCGGGGCCGCCGCGCTGGCGCAGCTCGGCGCCCACGTCGTCGGCGTGGCTTCCACGATCGATAACGACCTGGTAGGGGCGGATATCACCATCGGTGCGACCACCGCCATGGACATCGCCGTCCAGGCCATCGACCGCCTCCGCGTCACAGCGGCCTCCCACAAGCGCGCTTTTCTGGTCGAGGTCATGGGCCGCGACTCGGGTTTCCTGGCGCTGCACGCGGGCATTGCCGGAGGCGCGGAGGCGATCGTGCTGCCGGAAGCGGACATGGACCCGGAAGCCCTGGCCACGGAAATTCTCGCCGCCTATGAGCGCGGCAAGAGCCACGCCATCGTCGTCGTCGCCGAAGGCGCGCGCAACGACGCGGAGGCGCTGGCACAGTACTACCGCGCACATGCTGCGCGACTCGGGTTCGACCTGCGCGTCACCAGGCTGGGCCACATCCAGCGCGGCGGTGCGCCCGGCGTGTTCGATCGCATCCTGGCGACGCGCCTGGGCGCAGCCGCCGTCGGGCAGCTGCTGGGAGAGCGCCACGGCGTGCTGGTCGGTATGATCGCAGGCAGGGTGGCCGCGACGGCGTACGCACAGGTGGTCAGCGGGGCGAAGCCCTTCGACCGCGAGCTGTTCGAGCTGGCCCGCGTGCTGGCCCGGTAGGGCCGGCAGGGCGGCGGCCCGCCGGGATGCGCTTTACGGAGGATGGACCATGTTGCTGAAATCGATCTGTAATCCCGATGTTATCGTGTGCGGTCCGGATATCACCGCGCTCGGTGCCGCCCAGATCATGCGCCAGCGGCATGTCGGGGCCCTGGTCGTCGTCGACGAACCCGAGGGCTCGCAGGTGCCGCTGGGCATCATCACCGACCGCGACATCGTCGTGGAAGTGCTCGGCAACGGGCTCGATCCGGCACAGACCGGGGTCGCCGGCCTGCTGCGCAAGCCGGTGGTCATCGCGCACGAAAGCGAGGATGGCCAGGAGGTCCTCGACCGCATGCGCGTACACGGTGTGCGGAGAATTCCGGTCGTGGGCGCTCACCAGCGGCTGGTCGGGATCATCACGCTGGACGATGTCCTGAAACTGATTGCCGCCGATGCCGGCGCGCTGGTCGAGATCATCAATCGGGAGCAGGGCCACGAACACCGCGCGAGAAAGTGAGCGCCTGCGTGTGCAGGGCGATCTGCTCCTCCTCGTGCGTAGCGATGACCCGCACGCGATCGGCGCCGGAACGAATGCCGAATGCTTCGAGATTCGTGCAGATCAGTGCACGTGAGCGCGGAGCGTTCTCGCCGATGCCGCCGGTGAACACCAGCAGGTCGATGCCGCCGAGCACCGCTGCCATGCCCGCAATCGCCTTGCGCACCGAATAGCAGAATATCTCGATGGCCAGGCGCGCCGCGGGATGGGTCGCGGCCGCCGCTTCCAGCGCGCGCATGTCGCCGCTCAGGTCCGAAATGCCCAGCATCCCCGAGCGCTCGTCGATGACGCGTTCCAGGTCCGCCGCGCTGCAGCCCCGCTCCCTCACCAGGTAGGTCAGCACGCCCGGATCGAGGTCCCCGCAGCGCGTGCTCATGACCACGCCGCCGGTGGGCGTCAGCCCCATGCTGGTGTCCACCGAACGGCCCCGGGCGACGGCAGTGACGCTGGCGCCGTGGCCGAGGTGCGCGATCACGAGGCGCGGCGGCAGCGCGTCTCCCAGCTGTCGAACGATGGACTCACAGGAAAGGCCGTGGAAGCCGTAGCGCTCGACGCCGAGGGTGCGCAGATCCGCGGGCAGCGGCAGGGTGCGCGCGATTTCGGGCATGTCGGCATGAAACGCCGTATCGAGGCAGGCTACCTGCGGTATCGACGGGAACCGTTCGCGCGCGTGCGCGAGCAGCGCCAGAGCGGGCGGCACGTGGAGCGGGGCAAATACCGCTGCCGCCTCCAGCTGCCGGATGACGCCGTCGTCAATCAGCGTATGGCGCCGGCAATGCAGGCCGCCATGGACAATCCGGTGCCCGACCGCCACCGGCGCCGGCAGGCCGCGGACGGCCAGCGTGGCCACGATTCGGCCAACGGCATCGCCCACTTCATCCGCGGAGGACTCGGCGCCGCCGAGGAGCTTCTCCGCCGCGCCGGAGGCGACGCGATAGAGACCGTACTTGAGGGACGATGATCCGGCGTTCAGGGCCAGCACCGGCTGGCCGGCAGGCGCGTTCACGTCAGGTCGCGGCGGCGGGGGCCAGTGCGGCGTCGACCAGGCGTTGAGCATCGGCAATCAGTTCGCGCAGGTGCGCCGGATCCCGGAAGCTTTCGGCATAGATCTTGTAGATGTCCTCGGTACCGGACGGGCGGGCCGCAAACCAGCCGCTGCGCGCCGTCACCTTGATGCCGCCGATCGCCTGCTGGTTGCCGGGGGCCTTGTCGAGCACCTGGTCGATGGGTTCGCCGGCCAGCTGCGTCTGCGTAATCTGCCGGGGACTCAGGCTGGCCAACGCCTGCTTCTGGGCGCGGTCGGCCTTCGCCTCGATGCGGTCCGCGTAGGTGGCGCCGAACTCGCCGCACAGATCCCGGTACAAGGCGCCCGGGTCCCGGCCGTGCCGGGCGGTAATCTCGCCGGCCAGCAGCGCCAGCGCGATACCGTCCTTGTCCGTGGTCCATACCCTGCCGTCACGGCGCAGCAGCGTTGCTCCGGCGCTCTCCTCGCCGCCGAATCCCAGCCGGCCCTCGAACAGGCCTTCGACGAACCACTTGAAACCGACCGGGACCTCATAGAGCGCACGACCCAGGCGCGCCGCCACGCGGTCGATCATCGCGGTGCTCACCAGGGTCTTGCCCACGGCGGCGCCGGCGGGCCACAGCGGCCGGTGCTGGAACAGGTGATCGATGGCCACGCTGAGATAATGGTTGGGCGGCAGCAGTCCGGTGCTGCGCGTGACGATCCCGTGCCGGTCGTGATCGGTATCGCAGGCGAAAGCCACGTCATAGCGGTCCTGGAGGCCCAGCAGCCGCTGCATCGCGTAGGGCGAGGAGGGATCCATGCGGATCTGCCCGTCCCAATCCGCGCTCATGAACGCGAACTGCGGATCGACGAGCTCGCTGATGACGGTCAGGTCGAGCCGATAGCGATCGGCGATAGCGGCCCAGTAATGCACGCCGGCGCCACCGAGTGGATCGACGGCAATATGCACGCTGGAACCGCGGATCACGGGGAAATCAATGACGTTCTCGAGATCGGTGATGTAACCGTCGCGGTAATCGTGCGTCTGCGTGGTGGCGGCATGCCGCGCCCGTGCCAGGTCCATGCGGCGGACCCCCTGCAGGCCGCCTTCCAGCAGTTCGTTGGCCCGTCGCTGGATCCGTCCGGTGATGGCGGTGTCGGCCGGGCCGCCGTTCGGCGTGTTGTACTTGTAACCGCCGCTCTCGGGCGGGTTGTGCGAGGGCGTGATTACCACGCCGTCGGCCTGCCCGGTCTTGCGGTCGTGGTTGTAGGTCAGGATCGCGTGCGAAATGACCGGCGTGGGCACCGGTTCGTCGCGGGCGGAAATGAGGGTGGTGACGCCATTGGCTGCGAGGACCTCCAGCGCGCTGTCGAGGGCCGGTCGCGACAGGGCATGCGTATCCGCCCCGATGAACAGCGGACCGTCGGTGCCATCCTTGGCACGGCAGTCGCAGATGGCCTGCGTGATCGCCAGCACGTGCCATTCGTTGAAGGTGCGTTCCAAGGAGCTGCCGCGATGTCCCGAAGTGCCGAAGCTGACACGCTGTGCCGGAAGCTTCGGGTCCGGCCTGAGATCGGCGTAGGCCGCCAGCAGCTTCTGCACGTTGACGAGGCTGCCTTCAGGCAGGGTACGCCCCGCTAGCGGACTGATCTTCTGGCTCACTGAACACCACGGGGTTGCGCTGGACGGGGGAGTGGGCTGATGGTACTGCGCCGGCGGCCCCGCAAACAAGGCGGCGGGCCGCGCGGCCGAACGGGGCGGGCGGTCCCGTGCGCATGGCCTCCGGTTTATGCTTCAATGTCCTTCTCCAGTGCAGCGCCCCGGGTGCGCCGTCGCCAAGCTATGAAATTCAAGGACTATTACGCCATCCTGGGCCTCGAGCGCGGGGCGAGCGAGGCCGACATCAAGAAGGCCTACCGCAAGCTCGCTCACAAGTACCATCCCGACGTCTCCAAGGAAGCGGATGCCGAGGCCCGTTTCAAGGACATCTCCGAGGCCTATCAGACACTGAAGGATGCGGACAAGCGCGCGGCCTACGATCAACTGGGAACCCACAAGGCGGGTGAGGACATCCGGCCGCCGCCGGACTGGAGCCGCCAGTACTCGGGCGGCGCGGGTGAATCCTTTGAAAACATCGATCTCGCCGATCTGTTCGCCGGGCTGGCGGCAGGACGCGGGCGGCGGGCGGCTCCGGGATCGCATCCCTTCGGCGCGGGCGCCCAGCCCTCGTTCCGGGGCGAGGATTTCGAACTGCGCCTGAGCATCACGCTCGCACAGGCCTTTCACGGTGCGCTGGTGGACCTGAACCTCAGCATGCCGGACTACGACGCCGAAGGTCGCCTGGTCAGGATTCCCCGTTCATTCAAGGTGCGCATCCCGAAAGGCGCGACCGACGGCCAGCGCCTGCGCCTTGCGGGCAAGGGCGGCAAGGGTTTCAATGGCGGGCCCGACGGCGATCTGTTCCTGACGGTCGCACTCGAGCCGCATCGCCTTTACCGGGTCAGCGGCCATGACCTGTACCTGGAC
>Ga0075030_100003561_pt1 | contig 14125 bp, 17 predicted proteins | sample LitLauG_LLR_2012_FD_71393 | JGI IMG/M metagenome (GOLD analysis project Ga0075030, IMG submission 71393) | Freshwater sediment microbial communities from Pennsylvania, USA - Little Laurel Run_MetaG_LLR_2012 | ecosystem: Environmental > Aquatic > Freshwater > Creek > Sediment | place: USA... | reverse complement strand
TCCACGGGCGATGCAGCCTTGCTACGCAGCAGCTCGGATGCTTTTCTCAGCGTCAGCGCCGTGAGATCCTGCGTTTCACCGAAGGCAGGTGCTAGAGCCCATGCGGCTGCAATGCCGGTGGTGAGAAAGTTTCGACGCGAAACAAAATGGTCCATTTGCTTACCTCAGACGCTGCCGGCTTGCTTCACACTTGCAACGTTCCGACAACCAGGCAGCGGTTACCTTGATGGCCACGTCGCGATTCAAAAGTGAATTGTGTTTGCGGTACACCTCTCCCATGCGAACCTTCCCGAGCAGCGAGAGCACTTCGTAGTGACCAAGCTTGTCGCCTGCCAATAGTGGCATACAGTGAATTTACATCAGTTTAGTCGATCAGAAAGCGGTTAGCGCCGTTACCGTTTTTCCGCGAGCGACTCGATCCAGCACCATCTCGACGTGATCAAGACGGCCAACCACGTGATCAATCGGGGTCCGAGGACGGCCGAATACCACCATCCAAGCGGCGGACATCCACCGGAGCCACCACACGCCTTATCGAGTTCCTTCATAATTTTCAGAGATTTGGACTTTGGTATGGAGCTTGCCTTAGCTGCCGAAGTAGGGAGGATTTGAGGGATGAAAAAGCTAATGCTGGCTACGATGCTCCTGACCGGAGGCTCTGTATTTGCAGCGCCGCAAGTCCTCATGGGGAATGATCGGTAGCTTGTCGAATGCCGACTCCATCGGTCCTCAAATTACGGGACCATTGTAGCGTGGGTTGTGGATTTCAGTTCGCTTGCGATTCGTTTCTTACGGGAACATCCCCCTCCAATTCAAAATCGGCACCGAGGTGAACGGCCCGACCGGATTGAAGATTGAAGCGAAGTCCTAAGCCGGCTAAAAAGCTGGTGTCCGCCTGCACGTAGATCGTCCCAAACTTGCCTGCAACTGAGGGATAATTACCCGGTGTTGAAAACGCGGTGTGGTTGCCCGCGGCCAAGGTCAACACATCTCGAAACATCACTGGCCCCATACTGTCGAGGAAGGTGAGCATAACGTGATTTGTGAGAGTGCCGGTGTTTACCAACGCCATCGCTAAGCCACCAAGCAGAGGAGATATGCTACGATGCCCGCCGGAGGACCCCATGGCCACGGACGACTTTTGCAAGGCCCTCAATCGACGGCGCCAGATTGCCATAACCGTCACGGGCGGGCGGACTGGTCGCCCGATAACGATGCCCGTCTGGTTCGTATCGGACGACCGCGCACTCTGGCTCCTGCCTGTGTACGGCTCCAAAACCCAGTGGTTTCGAAATCTTCAGAAAAAGCGCGCCATCGCCGTGCAGGCCGGATCACATCGCAAAGACCTCCAAGCAAGACTGCTCAAAAGCGCGGAAGCCGTGAGCACCGTGGTTCAGCAGTTTCGCGAAAAGTACAGGCCCGAAGAAATCAAACGATGGTACAAGGGACTCGATGTCGCGGTGCAGATTCCGCTGCCCGGTACTGCTGATTCCAAGCGTTAGGAACTGCATTGGTCGGATGCTCCGTCAGGGTGCAGGAACCGCGACCGCCGTCTGATAGCTTAACGTTTCCACCCAGTTTCCACCTCGCTTCACCCACACCCGCGTCACACGCAGTGGATTCCCGCGGTCGGGCTTATGGTCGGATACCATCAGGACGGCGTCTCCAAAAGGGAATATGCGCGCCGAGACGAGGGGAGTGGGTGCGACGCCGGCATCCTTCGACCGGTCGAACTCTTCCATGCGGCTGCGCTTGCTCTGTAGCCTGTCGCTATTGGAGCTGGCGGCCACGAATTCATCGGCCACCATCGGTCCGAACGCCGCCGAATTGCGCGCGTGGGCGGCGGTTTCGAGCCTCGAATACGCAAGGGCCACTTGGCGCTCGGTGTCATTTTTCGGCACGAAGGGGATGCCCTTGCACGGGTTCTCGCAATCCTTCCCTGCACCGGGGGTGAAGGTGGGAGGTGTGTCGCGCGACATCACTTCCTGGTAAATGATCAGCTTCCACCCGTCCGAGCGTTTTACCCACACGCGCAGGACGTGGGCTCTTCCCAAGTTCTCCTGGATGTCGCCCAGATTCCCATACGCGTATGTCCTGGTTCCAGCATCTTTGCCATTCGGTGTGATGAGCGGCTTTGGGATTTCCCGCACTACCTGCGTCCTCGATTGCACTTTGCCACCTGCATCTGTCCATGTAAAGTCGGCGTCCAGGAGCTTCTCAACACCAGCCGTACCTCCGTGGGCGACCGCTTGGACAAATGATATGTCGGCGCTCGCAAGGCCAAGCAACGCTACTGGGTCCGGGTTGTAGAGATCGGGATCTTGGCCCAACCCCGGTGGCGCTGTCGCAGCGATCAGGATGATCGCGATAGGCACACCGAGACTGCCCATCCCTATCCGTCTTGGTCCGCCCATGGGAGAAATTATAGACTACGAATGATCCCGCTGCCGGCGACCGCTAGAACCGCTTATTCGTCCAATCGCGGATGTAATCGAAGAGGTTCTTGACGGTATTGGAATACTGTCCCTTCGTCTTCTCGCAAGCGGTGCAGGGTCCAAAGCCATGCACCGCACCCTCGATGACGAGGTAATCCTTGTCCCTGCTCGCCGATTTCTCGAAAATGATCTCGTCGTCGCGAATGAACTCATACCCGCCCATCGCCGCGATCATGATCGGCACCGAGATTGATTGCACAGCGCAAGTCGTGGAATTGTTGCTGGAACAGTAATCGATGCCATCACGGGAATTGGTAGCCCGTGTTGCGTTCGCGCTGAGGAACGACTTGAGCGTGAAAACCTTCGTGCCGGTATCGAAAGCGCGGTTCGTCACGGCCGTCTCTGGCTGTGGGACAGCAACGCTATGGACAATCTGCGTCTTGACAGTGCCGTCGTTCATCAGCAACTTTTCGGGGCGCATCGTGCTCATAAAGTCGGCGATTGAAGGATCGAGAGCCGCTAGCGCCGCGCCACCACCGGGGCCAGCGCCGGGATTACCCGCTGACGGAATGGTTAGGATGTCATCGTCCGGATACGGGTATTCGCCGTTCTTAATGCGCCCTTGCGCCGAAAGGGCCGAATCGATGAGTTCGTTCATACGCTTGGCCTGCGCGTTGAAATAGCGGTCCTCGAACTCCTTTGAATAATGCGAGGGGCCGTTCCGGTTGTAGCCATTCCGGGAATCGAAGGGATCGAGGGTGGAATCGACTACGCGCCTACCACTTTCGATCTTTACTGACGGATTGAGGCTGCGTAGGACCTGCACCGGGTTCCCGGCGTGCGCATCGGCGAAGACGATTCCATCGGCAGGCTTGAGCCCGTTCAAATCGCCGCCGCTCTTCACCAGTCGTTCCGGTGCCTGGCAGTAAGCCTGCCCCTTCTCCGCAACGGCCTGATAGAAGCTCATCAGGGGTCCGCCCCCGCTATGGCCGAAGAGAATCACCTTCGTGATACCCGGTTGACTGCGCGCGAAATCGACTGCTGTCTTAACGTCCAACGGCAGTTCTTCCCACCTTACGGATGCCTCGTTATTTTGAAATCGGGTGTTGAAGCAAAGAGCGAGGAAGCCGCGCGCTGACAATTCACGGCAGCCTATATGATTCAGATAATCCGCCGTACGATGGGCGATAAGGAAGGCCACGTGCGGGGCCGGTCCGCTGTCGGGTTTGTAGAGCACCGCACTGACGCGCCCAAGCCGTACATATTCCGGGTGGCTTTGGGCAAGACAGGCGTTGCAAATAGCCGTTAGGCCCGCGATAACTGCCGCGATCCGCATCCATCGTGTCCATCCCATGTGAGGCCCTCCTGCCGTCCTTTCCGCGGTCCCTATGGTCTTAGCTCCAAGTATATCGGGGGCGACGATCCCGGCGATCATCCCGCCATGCATCTACATCGGGGACCACGCAAGGAAACACAACGCCGAAGAGTTGTGACAACCTGACAGTTTTGAGGGCAGTTTCTAGGAAAGCCCATATAGCACGCCTCAGCCGTGGCTCTCGGTTCGCGTGACAGATCCTAGCCAAGCAAGGACGCCGGGGCCGATGGTGATTTCGATGATAGCCGGCTCGATACTATCTACGACCCACCCATCCTCGAAACTGGCTCGAATATCGGCTTGTGTCACCCGACGTGGACCAGTATCGCCTGGCTGGCGTTCGCTGAAGCACAGCATGAAATACCGGCCGCCGGACGGAAGCACTGGCGCCAGATTTTGCACGAATATGGGCCTCTCTTCGTCGCTGAACACGTGAAAGGGGCCGCAGTCGAGCACGGTAACTGAACGGTCTGGAACGCGGATGTTGCGTCACACTGAAATCGTAGCGGCAAGCGTATCGAGGGGACGGCTGGCCTTCGGAGTGGTCTCGATTCTCGTGCGGCTTTACAAGGCCGCGCGCCGGGAGCAGTCGATATCGACGCGCTGATCGGCTTATTTTTCCTACCACCAGAACCGAAAAAGAGTCCGGCACCATCTTCCCACCATAACCGGCTACTCCCGCTTTTGGAGGGCCGGTTGGAGGGAGAAAATCCGCCGCCAGCAGCAGTATGCGATCTGTCCTGCTGTCCCACACCATTTGTTTGGCGCTCTCCTTCGTCCGTAGTGTCTGCTCGACAACAAACTGTGTGGGGCTTTTTTCCTTGATAATGGTAAGGGTCCCCTCGTTCTGCGCGCTGTACGTTTCCATCGTTTTCGGATTGAACACCGCAGAATCCACACCGGCGCCGAGGGGCAAGGCAGCGAGAACCGTTCCGTCCCGGGCCTTGAGCATCACCATCATCTGCGGCTGACGGCAGCCGGCGAAAAGTATCTGATTTTTCACGTCAATCGCCAGCCCGGAGCACCTGCCACCCTTGCCTCCCAGAGAATAGTGTGCCAATACAGTCATCGTCTTCGCGTCGATGGCAGCGACATTATCCGTAGGCTCTCTGATATCAACATACACGCGGCCTTTGCCATCGGTGACGGCCTGCTCCGGCATCCCTTCAAGGTCGATTGTTCCGAGGACGGAGCCGTCCACGGCGTTGATAACTGTCGCATTGGGAGCCGCATGGCTGAAAATAAAAACACGTTCGGTGAAGGGATCGAACAGAATGGCATCCGGGCCGCCTTGGACGTCAATCGTCTTGATCGTCTTAAGCGTCTTGGCGTCCCACATTACGACAGGCTTGCTGGTGGCGAAGCCGTTCCCCGATTTGGGATCAATTACGACACCATTTGCGGCCGCATCTGCGATTACGCCGGCTGGTTCCAACGTGTCCAGATTGAAAACGGTGATTCGGCCAGGATTCTTGCGCGGAATATACAACCGGCGGCCGGGGACGTCAGCAAAAGCAGTGTCAAATGTGCCCTCGCCACCAATCTTCATCGTTTTTAGAAGCCGGTATGCACCTTCGGTTGGGGTGATTTGAGCTAGGCCGAAAAAAAATATTGTTCCTGCGATAAACGCGAATCCTCGCATGGAAGATTCCTCCTTCTATCTCGGCGATCTCCACTTGGTTCAGCCTAAGGTAGTCTACACCCAACCACCTCGCAAACTGAAGGACACCTTCGAAGAACGCCTCCGGCAACTCATCGAGTCGCGCTCGGACGCGTCAGTATCGGCGTATGAGTATGGCGAGGTCGCAAAGCCCGCGCCGCGCCCCAACACATTCGTCTGTTTAGACGGGCATCTTGCGTTTCGTGAATTCGCGTCCGATGATAGCGGCGGACTCCGGAGCTTCATGCACCATCGCGCCCTGCTGGATCATCGCGACGATGTTGGTCGCGTTTGAGCCCTGCAGGAATTTGACGTTATGCTTCTTGCACGAGTCGAGTACAGCCTGCCGCACCTTCGCCATTTCCCCTCGGGGTTCTGCAACGTCGGAGGAAGACGTCGCTGGACGCGCTCCAGGCTGCATACCCGCCAAGCCATAAAGCCAGTAGGAGTGATCGCCCGGGCCGTATTCGGCGAAGGCCACGCCCGGCACACTTATCGTGGCGTCACAGTTGGGGTCGGCAAAGGTGTCCTCGATCTTGACGCCGAAGATCAGTTCGCCGTTCGGATTCAGTGGCCAGAGATCAGCCTTGGCGCAGTATTCGGCCCCGCCCATTCCCCAGATCTGGGCGGCGAACCCGGCGCTTGAGCCGCGTAGACCGCGCCGCGCCACTTTCGGCGTGGGATAGTCGAGAAACGGATACCGGCAGCCTTCCTGTGCCAGTACCTCGATCGCCTTGGGATCACGGGCATGGCAGATATGGACGCCATGGACGCCGGCATCGAGGAACTGAGTCATGACCCAGGTATTAGCGCGAGCGTAGGTCTCGTCCAGGCCGATGATGCCCGAAGTTACAAAGACGCATGGTGTGGAATGGCCACTGCGTGTAGGCCCGCCATCCCTAACGCCGCGCATGAATTCGCGCAGTTGCGTGAAATCCATGGCTCCATGCTCGAAATCCACCGTGACGGCATCAGCGTAAGTGCGAGCCATTCGCACGCCCTGGGCATAGGGGTCGACTCCAGGACCAAGTCCCGCGCCGGTATAGTATATCGGCTGGTTATCTTCCCACAACTCGATCACTTTGTTGAGGCGGCGCGGCTTGTAATTATAGTCAACGCTCGAAGGTTGCACACCGCTGGAAACAGGGGCAGGACCGCCGCGTCCTCCCGCCCCACTGCGCCCCGCCGCGGCTGGTTGTGTAGCGCCCCTTCCTCCTCTTTCCTGCCCCAACACTGTTCCAGCCGCCGCCAGACCGCCGACCGCCTTCAGGAAGTCCCTTTTTCTGATGTCCATGCGTAGTCTCCCTCTCTTCGTGTTTTCGGCCTTTAGCCGAAATGGAGCCAACGAGATAACCTATCACCTTTTGGTGTCGGACGATATGCCCCAATGTCGCGCGTAGCGCCGCCCGTAATCCGTCGATAAGCGAGCGTCGCCCAGGCTTTGCGATGCAAAGTGGCGTTAGCCGATCAAAGTCGTTATCAGAAAAGGATTCCGGACCCTTGGCGTCGATTACCGACCTCGCAAGAAGGGATCTGGCACGCCTTTTGCCCGTCCATGTGACCGCTCGGAACACACTTCTTCCTTGAATCCGGCTGATGGATTTCGTTGATTTCTGTGGGGCGCCGTCAAACTCGCCGGCAGGGGCATCAGTTCCAGCCAGCGGCTCCAGCCTTCACCGGTGATGCGGCACACCACGCGACGTGCATGGTGGACAATCCGGCCGGCCGTATTGAAAATTAGAAACCGCAGCCGCTTCGGCCGCGCCGTCGAGTATTCTACCGGCAGCACCATCCGTTTCAGAGCGGTCATCACGTTGTGCGTGAGGATCGACATTCGTCGACTGTGCTGTGTTCTTACTGGATGCCGATCATCATTTGTGACCGGTCGTTGCCGGACGGCAACTGGAAGGATATCTTGAGTTTGACGGCGCCAATGCAAGAGCCACCCAGAGTGATCGTGATGTCGGAAGCGGTCAACGATTCTTGGTCCGCCGAAGTGTTGGGTATGCGCGGATATGGCGTCCTCCCCAAGCCTTTAAATGAAGGCGAGGTCACGCGCGTGCTCGTAGCGGCCTGTCCAGGCGGGCGGTCCCTCTGGGCCGGCACGCGCATCGAAGTGAACGCCGCCTTGTGTACGACACCCTTGGTACAAAGCGACTGTTGCACCTTACTGCACAAATCTTCCGCTTCAAAGGGCTTTTGCAGAAAGGCTGCGCTTGCTGGAAGTCGCCTGTGCGCGCTGAGTTCCTGAGAGTGCCATCAGAAATGTACAAAACCCGTAATTCCGGGTACCGGGCATGGAGGCCGTGGGCCACTTCGATCCCATTGGTTGTGGACAGCACCGCTTCTACCACCAGGAGGTCAATGGGTCCGGAATGGTGTTTCACAATGTGGTCGACATCTGTGGTCGTGCCTGCTTCCATGACCGTGTAACCCTTCAGGCGCAGAACCTCACCGAACACTGTCCGAGACGCACGGTGATCATCGACAAATAGAATCGTGTTCACACGGCCCTCCCTACGCCGCGATCTTGCCGGGTTCGCGTCGTCCGCCTGCCATCTCCAAGACCCGGGACATGGAGGTGATGATATCAACGGGCAACGGGAAGACGATGGTGGTGTTCTTTTCCGTCCCGATTTCGACCAGCGTCTGTAGGTAGCGCAACTGAATCGCGGCCGGCTGGTGCTGCAACACCTCCGCCGCCATGGAGAGTTTCTCGGCCGCTATGTACTCTCCCTCGGCATGAATAATCTTGGCTCGCCGTTCCCGTTCGGCCTCCGCCTGGCGGGCGATGACGCGGATCATCTGCTCGGCGAGGTCCACCTGTTTCACTTCCACCAGAACCACCTTCACACCCCAGGCCGAAGTCTGGCGATCGATGATCGACTGGAGGCGCAAGTTCAGCTTGAGAGCGAGAGCGATCGCGCCTTCTTCGGCGAGGTGCGGCGGGTGTTGACATTGGCGAGGGCTACAATTAAAAAGGAAACTAAAATCTGAAATGAACGCGAAGCAAAACTGGTTGGCCGCGGATGGCCTCATTGCACTCGCACTGCTGTTTGGTGCCCTCCTCCTCTTGCTGACATTCAGCTCAGCGCGATTGCCATAGCTACCAGTCGGTAGACCGCCCCGGGGTACTTAACGGATTCACCGGGTTGAGCGCCATTTATGAACGTTGACAAAGTAATCGAAGAATTGAACGCCGAAATCGAGAGGCTCAAAGCGGCCATCGTCTGTCTTGAGCCGCTTCGTGGTTCTTCGGTAGCTACGGCCCCGGCTCGGCGCCGCGGAAGAAAGTCGATGAATGCCAAGGAACGACAGGAAGTTTCGGCGCGAATAACGGCAGACCCGCGTCATCTGGCGATATACAGAGCGACCAGCGGCACCAAGTTGAAAAGTATGATGCCCAGCTTGTACAGCACGATTCCGGCAAAGTTGATGGTGTCAAATCGCTCCGTCGTCAAACCGAACCACCTGCCCCAAAACCGATACAGCCACGCGTGCGGCAACGCACACAGCAGAAACCAGATCAACAGCACTGCATAGTTGATAACCGTGCACCACAGGAGGGCGCTACGGGCCATTTCGATGCTCATCAGTGATCTCCTTTCAGTCGTTCCGCGGCTAGGTCCAGCCGTGGGTTACGGAGAATTCCTGTGCCGAGACCGAGGATACCTCACGTTAGGGCAGAGCGAGGAGTGGTGCCTCCCCGAGCATTCGTCAGGACTCCGCCGACACGAATGGGGTGAACGCGGCTGCGGTGGTGGGCGGGTAGCGCGCGGTTCTGCCCCGTCCCGCGCCTCGCGACCAGAACCCGCTCCAGCGCGCCCGAGGCGCGGGGCTTCGAAGTGGGTCGCCGCGTCGACGGCGCCGCGCGGGTTACTGCGACCCGCACAGGAGTTGGCTGCGGAAGCGTGATTCGCGTAGAGCCCTTAGGGTTGAGATGCATGGCGCGGCGCCCGGGGCGCTCGGTAGACCGCGCCGGCAAGAACGCTGGGAGCGCGGCGGCGACAGACCAAGAACGGGCTCCAGTCGCGCCGGGCGCGGCACGACGAAGTGGTCGGGTCGGCCCTGCTGTTCTGGGAGATGAGGCTGGGCGACCCCGCCCGCCGGATGCTGGCCGAGTTTTCGGGGAGTAATCGTCAGAGCCATCGCTGAGTTCGGGCCGACTCGCGATTAGCGGCGGCGCGGGTTATGCGGCGCTTGGTCTCTGGACTTGCGCATAGAGTTGGCGGTAGGCTTTCCTCACTCCCAGTTGGGTGAAGAACGAGTCCTTTACGATATCGAGAGAAGGCCGGTTCCTGAAGGTTTTCATCGTTCGTTTGAGAATCCGCCTCGTGCTATAGCCTTCGGTCATGACTTCGGCGTTCCGGTCGAACATCTCTTGTTCGGACATCGTGGGATGCCGATACACGATAGGCCCGGTGCCGTAATCCTCCCACGCGCAATTTGGGAAGATCCGTCCCTGCTCCAGGTACTCTCGATAGATTTGACTGCCGGGCATGGGCGTGAGAGTAAAAATGAATGGCGTGATGTCACATTCGTCGCAGAACTCCAGGGTCCGGCGATACGTTTCGGCCGTGTCGTCGTCCCATCCGACGATGAAGAAGCCTCGCACCTCGATTCCCAGGCTCTGGATCGTGCGGATATTCTCCTTTACGTGCCGGATGTCGAAGCAATCGGGTGACGTGTAGTGCAGCTTCCTCCAGGCACCGGATTGTTTCTGGCCATGAGCCGATATGGACTCCAAACCTGCGGATATGCTGCACAAGCCGCTCTCGGCGGCGATTTCAAGTATTCTCCGGCCGTCCCTGTAATTCACTGCCGATAGTCCGCTAGCACCCGACCATCGGCGTTTCGGGCGCAGGCGAGCCAACTGGCCGTACAGATCGAGGTAGTATTGATTCTCCTCGGGTCGATCGACGATCTGCGGATGGCCGAATACGCTGTCATCAAAGTTGTAGTACCGCGGGCCGAGGCTGGAAACCTCGGCCACAACATGGTCAATGGGCCGATGTCGAATCTTAGCTCCGAAAATGTCAGTGACCGGGCAGAACCTGCAGTGGTTGGGGCAGCCGCGCGTGGTGAAAATGGAATCCATCATATACCGCCGCCGAGGCAGCAGATCCCGTCGCATCATCGAGGGCTTTTCCAGGGAGGGACGCTGCATGATGTGATGGACGGCGCCGCGCAGGTTCTGGACGGCATATGGCCCGCAGACGTAAAACTGCTTCAGGTCATTCCGTTCGAGGTCTTTGAGGATTTGCGGCCAGAGGTCCTCACCCTCCCCGATGGCAACCGCGGTTGCATGTCGCTTCGCCTCTTCAGGAAACGCAAAAAACGTGCGGCCCTCCCAGAATCACCTTCTTGCCACGCTGAAAAAAATTGTCGGCAATTTTGTACGCGATCGTAGCCAGTGGCGTGCGAACGGTGATGGCGGCGACATCGAAGTCGGATTCGTAATCGACCTGGTCGCCGAAGAACATGTCTACCAGAGAGACGTCGTGCTCGTCCGGTGTCAGGGACGCGAGCAAACACGGAGCCAGCGGCATGACGGATGCTGTGGCCTTCGCTGTTTCAAGGCTCCGTCCGGGAAAGACGATGGTGATCTTCATAGGCACCTCCTTGGCGGCAAGCCGCATGAAGTACCGACTCCAGGGTAGTCCCCATCCGATTGCTTTTCAACCCCGTACTTCGGGTGGCAGTTCCGGCCGCCGTATCTCTGGCCCGTGCTACCGGAATCCGCGGGCGATGTGGCCGGTCCCGAACCCCGATCCTAATGAATGCTTGTGAACCGGATCGCGCGCGTTCGGGCAGGAGCCGCGGGCCGGCGTCACGAAGGCGAGCGTTACACTCCCCAGCGTTCCCCCGCAGGCTCGCAGACCTTTGCCGTTCACCGTTCCCCGATGGAGCAGGGGCTAGAGATCCCGCATACGTGTCGATCAGCCTTCCATGTATTCCCGCGTCAGCCGTTTGCGGACTGCGCCGCGAGGCGCCATCAGCACTTGGTAGATGCTGCTATAGCCGTCTTCAAAGCTGAGGGAAGAGGCAGCCAGCCAAATGCGCCAGGCTCGGAAAGTGGCGTCATTCACTATTCGCAGGCACGCCCCCCGGTGCGCGGTTAGCCGTTGCTCCCAGAGACGGCAGGTGCGCGCGTAGTGGGGGCGCAGGTTTTCCACGTCCAGCACTTCGAAGCCGGCGTCTTCCGCCGTTCGAACCAGTTCGCCCAAATCAATCAGTTCAGCCCCAGGGAAGATCCGGCGTCGTACGAAGAGACCTGCGGCATCGTCACGAACGCTCCGGGGGCGAGCAATCGCATGGTTTAGGAACAAGCCGCCGGGGGCTAGTAGGCCAGCGATCTTTCGAAAGTACTCGGGTGCGCGGCGCCGGCCCACGTGCTCGAACATTCCCACGGAGGCGATCTTGTCAAACTTGCCGGAGAGGTCGCGGTAGTCCTGCTCCACGATGCGCACGCGCGGATGGCTCTGAGCCGAAGCGTGGTGGTACTGGGCATGGCTCAGCGTGCAGCCGGTGGCTTGTGCATCATAACGGCTGGCCACGTGCTCCACCAGGGCGCCCCATCCGCAACCGATATCCAAAAAGCGCTCTCCCGGCTGCACATTCAGCTTCCGGCAGATGTGATCGAGCTTGGCAACCTGGGCTTGCTCGAGTGTCATCTCCGGCGTACGGAAGTAAGCGCAGGAATAAACCATGCGCGGGTCGAGGAACAGACGATAAAACTCGTTCCCAAGATCGTAGTGGAATCGGATATTGGAGGCGGTTCGTGCTTTGCTCTGGACAACCGTTTCGAGCTTGGTCATGCAGCCGGCCAAGGCCGCGAGCAGTCGGCCACGGAGCTTGCCCTTCGGCTGCCAGCCCTTGAAGCGGATGGCGGCACAGAGGTCGCCGTCGACCTCGAATTCGCCGCGTACGTACGCCATGGCTGCCGAGTAGGCGTCGGTAGTAAGAATGCGGTCCAGCACGCCTTGGCTAGCCGCGCGCAAGAGGAACGCGGGTTCCTCACTTTTCGAGAAAACGGCCCGGCGGGGCTGAGCGGAGCCCTTCACCCCCGGCGAGCTGACTTCCATGGGCATGGGAGATCCCCTGATTTCAGTAGTAGACCATCACGCGCTGGTTTTCAACTACGATCAAGGCTGAAAAAATGACCACACCGGTGTGAGCGAAGGGTGATCGGGACGCCAGTAGAACTATGAAAATAAGGAAGATATGGTAGCGCTAACGGGAATCGAACCCGCTAACCGCCAGCTTGATTCAGTTCAGTTGAGTCTAAGTAGGTATGTTTTCAGTCCAGTTCATTTCGCCACCAGGGCGTTCAGGGCGTTACGAGTGGCTGGCGTGGTCTGTCGGTGGTCTGTCGGGCGCCTCGGAGGGGGAACTGCGCCGGGACCGTTGGCCCACGCCGGTCTGAGTGCGAACCACTCCCTGGGATCCGTCAGATTCAGTGCGCGGGCCAAATGGACCGCTCATCGCCAATACATCCGCCTGACGGATAAGCAACTCCGCATAAACGGGCTGATGGTTTGCCGCGGCGAGGAGACGTTCATGCCCGCGTATAGGCCCATTGGTCGAACCACCGAGGTCGCGGTTTGAAATCCGGAGCGCGCCGCCGCCTTGGGCTTTCGCCCGCCGCCTGGCGGCTAAATTCTCTGGCGGTTTCTCCGGGTTGTCCAACGGGCGTGCTTTCAAGCCCCGCTACATAACCCTGCAGTAAACCAATGGGTCGTTTTTCGACATACGGCTGGGGAGGCGGAAAGAACTTTTCAAAACTCTCCGCCCGTGTGGTTAACAGCGTGAGAAATTGCAATCGAACCGCCAGTCGTCGGCTAGCCGGACGTCTTCGACGTCCCCTAGCTCCGTGCATGTTGACCCTCGGAATCTATCCTTCGATCCTTGAGCCGCTGAGAAACAGGCCGCAAGTCCTTCGGGTCCAGGGATCGGGAAGTCGGCTGCCGGAAGGCTACACAGCCGATGAGTTCCCACCGCCGGTCGAAGCTCAAGTAACAAAACGGATGTCGACGGCCGGGTGCTTCGTTACACAGGCTAGATGGAAATCAAGGATGTGCTGATCCCTGCTGAGCAACTGACCAAACTCCAGAGATTCTATCACCAAGCTGCGGCGGACAAAAAGGCGAGGGTGGTGCTGAAGAAACTGTGATCGAATAATTACTGCACTGACGTAGTTGCCGGGGCACTGGTCTGTCCCGCGACCGTGATCGTGACCGGCACGTTGTCCGAGGGCACGACACCCTGCGGCACAGTGACAGTGACCTGGTACACACCGTTGTATCCAGGAGTCAGTGTGGCGCCCTGTACCGCAGCGTCCTGGCCTTCGATCATCACCGTTACCGGATTCTGCGTAGTCGATTGCGGCATGTCCGGCGTCACCGAGCCATCCTGTACTGGCGGACTCACTGCCCCCAGCCCTACGCAGTAGATCATCACCACATCCCCGGCGTGCGCCGGGTTCATCGGCCCTATCAGATTCCCATTGCCATCTGCCACCATCCCCTGCTGCCCGTTCGGCAATATCGCCGGCGCCGCCGCCGCCACATCCACATATACCGGCGGCGCATACGCCGTGCCCCATTGCAGTAATATCTGTTGATTCGTGTTCACGCTAGTCTCGATCGGCACTTC
>Ga0075030_100003560_pt1 | contig 14127 bp, 12 predicted proteins | sample LitLauG_LLR_2012_FD_71393 | JGI IMG/M metagenome (GOLD analysis project Ga0075030, IMG submission 71393) | Freshwater sediment microbial communities from Pennsylvania, USA - Little Laurel Run_MetaG_LLR_2012 | ecosystem: Environmental > Aquatic > Freshwater > Creek > Sediment | place: USA... | reverse complement strand
GGAGGTGTACAATGCCGAACTGCCGCGCCTTGACGCACTGACGGCGGATGATCGTCGTGAACTCAAGGAGCTCCGCGTGCCCGCGGTGATGGCGGCGCATGCGCGGTTCGACGGGCGCTCCTGGGAGGAGCGCGTCCGGGAAAGAGCCTATGAAAAATATCTCAGGCGGCGAGAAGATGACGGTTGCGCCGCGGACGACTGGTTTCGTGCGGAGGCGGAGATTCGCTTCGAGGATTCGGTGGACGGAATCCCGATGTAGGGCCCTCCCTCGTCAATGCGTCGGCGCAGCGTTTCAGCGACGGAACCCAAAGTCGCGACCCGTAGATCTTCAACGCGTCCCTGCGGTTGGTGCGGGGGTGAGAGGCACAGAAACAGCCGGCGAAGCCCCGGGCCATGTCGTTTCAGCGGTCGGGCGGAGCCGACGGCCCGAGCTCTTCGACCTCCAACGTCGACGCTATAAACGGATTGAGAAACCACGAGCCTTCCTCCAACGGAGGCGGGGGCAGGAACACCAGGGCACCATCGATCAGCTCCCACACCGTTACGGCTAGACCCGTTTGGTTTGCCCCGGCGCGGACCACATAGGCTTGGAGCGCATCCCACAGCCGTCCGGCGTATTTTCTGGCCTCAAAGCGCGGAGGGTCCGCTTGCAAGACAAAAGTTCCGCGGGTTTCGGCCATGGCCGTAAGCCGGTCGCGCGGATCGCCGCCTGGCGCCAGCGAAATGAAGTCGGCACGCTTCTGAAACGCCTCCAGGATTCGGACACAGAGCCGGTTTGATTCGATCAGCCGCTTATTGAGCCCGTACGCCGCTTTGGCAAGATCGGCAAGACAGTGGGCTGATTCCATCCCCATCTTGGCTCCCTCATCGTATGCCCGCGACCATTCGAGCCGGTCATGAAGCACTTCGTCAGATCCAACGTCGATGCTTGTGCAATTGGAAAGGAGATGTTCAACGTTCGCCGGTGTCGCTGCATCGCTGAGCAGCCACGCCACAAGCTGATCCGGATCGTAGAAGGGCTTCGTCGGCAACCGGCGCGTCATCTCCTCGACGAAGCGGTGCTTGTGCAGGCTGGCTGTCAGCAGAGCATCCAGTCTTCGGCCCGCCTCGACGTTATCGCGAAAGGTGTGGCCTACTGTAACCACGGCTTCGATCAGACTCCTGGGAGCGAGACCAACGAGGGCCTTGAACTCGTCAGCCACGTCGGAACAAACGCCAAGCCCGATCTTGACTTCCAGCAAGTGGAGGGTATCGGCCGCGCGAGGGGCGTCGAGATATTCGAAATAGGGCTCAATATACGCAGGAGGAATCTCCTCCAGCGCTGCCTGTGAAATATCTTCAAACAGCGCGCACTCGGCGATGTGCCGGGGCGTTATGTGCTGCGGCGAGAGACCGGCGACGAGTTCCAGTCCGGCGGCGCTGTAGGCTGAAGCCACAAGATGAGAGCAGAAAGCGCCTGGCTGTTGCGCGCGCGGCCGCGCGCGAAACAGTGATTTGAAAGCGCCAGACGTCCAGTAGGGCTGCCCCAGGAACTGTAGGCCGGCTTCACCGGCGCGAAGCCGGATATCCCGGGCGCCCGGTGCGGCATCGTCGCGAAGCCGGATGACCGTGACGTTTTTCGGGCTGCGGCAGCCGACATGGAGCAGTGAAAATCGCGCGACATTCTCGTTGGCTTCGATACAGCCCTTGGTCTCAACGCAGAGCGAGACGTGGCTGAACTCGGACCATGTCAGGGCGCGAATAAGCCTGCTGACCGGGTCCGCCGGTACGGTGCTGCAAATGACATCGCCGGGCTCAAGAACTTCCCACCTGAAGCGGAAAGCCTGTTGAGGCACCGGACCCACTTGGTCGTGAAACTGTTTTGCCATCCCTTTGTCGTCCGATTAAAGCAGTTCAGATCTTTCAGGACCATCAGGATTGGGGGGAATTCAGTGCGTCATGAAAACGCCGGATCTTTTCGCTGAGCGCCGTCTCGTGAGTTTTCAGTGCGGACTCTAAGGCGGAAGCCGCACTTTGTTTCGCCTCCTCAAGCAAATCACTGATGTACGAAATCTGGGCCCTCATGAACAGGGCACGCGCGTTGGTCGCCCAGTCGCAAATTTCACGGGTCGCGCGTTCGCTCATCTGATAAACGACGTCGGCCCTTCCGAGGAGTTCATCCGAATGGGTCCTTTGGGCTTCATCGAGCAAAGCGCCGCCGTAGTCAAGAAGGAAATGGCCGTCCTCAAGGCGGCTCAACAGCCCCTTGTGTTCCATCATAAGTGTCGCGCATTGATTGAATGCCTCTACGGCACCCGATGAATCACGCTCGCGCCGTCGCGCGATTCCTAACTGCCACCATCGCGAGAAAGTCTCTTTTGGATCAGCGTTCGAGTCCTTCAACATCGCTGCCCACTGCTGACCAAACGAGAGCACGTCTGAAGGGCGGTGGCGGGATTCCGACTGGGGTGGATGCTGCTGATGGGCCTGACTTTGACGGTCGGGTGCGCCCTGCGCGAAGGCCTCAGCGCTCCGAATCTTGATCGCCTCCGAGACGGAGCCACCCGTCTCGTCGAGCGAGTTGCTGGCCTCAGAGAGCATGATCCGGCTTCCGCCCTTATCGCCAGCGAGCTTTAGGGCGTAGGAGATCGTCGTGTGAAGGTTGCGGAACTCCGGATCGGCCAGACGATCACGATATCGCGTATCGAGGCAGACGTCATGAGTAAGCCATCCATAACGGGTGACGAGCTGCCACGATCCCACGAAACTGAACAGGTGCATTAAGAAGAAGGGACAGTATGGCATCTCGATGAGCCCGGAGGCATTGCGATAAATATCGCCGCTCGTACGCGCGTTGAAGTCTGTCGCTTTTCGATCATCCGCAGGCGCTAACTCCTGTGCCAACAAGTCGAACACTTCTGAAGAACGCAGCTCAACGAGATAGACATTGCCGTGATCTTTACCGAGTTCGAGAATTGGCTGCGTCGCGGGCGAGCCCGGATGCCGGATGACCACGACGCACGGAAGTTTCCCGAGGCTCTGTTCGAGCGCAGGCAGGACGTCGGTATCGTATCCGCTATAACCAGCCACGATTAGGGGGCGGCCGGAGAGCACATCGACAAGCTTCATGTGACGTTCACGGAGCTGGTCATATTGTTCAAGGGTGTAAGACAACGAAGCGCCATCGCTGACGGTCCCATGAAGCTTCAAGTAGGTGGGTGCGTCGCCCGGCGGCCAACTCGACTCATCCCGTAGCACATTCACGCATACCGAAGGCGAAAGAAGACGTTCAATGTGTTCATCGAAATTGGTGGTGACCGCCAGGCGGCAACGCCCAGATGTAAGCAGCGCCGCTATATTGTGATGATTCTGGTTTGGCGGACCGAGATTCGCAGCCTGAAGCGCGCTCCAGACAACTTCCTGGCGGCAGCTTTCGAGCAGCAAGCGCCAAAAGGTCTCGGGGCGAACATCGAGCTCTCCTGCGGTCTGGCCGTCTTGTGGAAAATTTTCGACAATAGGCCAATTCTCCGACTCCATGCGGCCAAATAGGGCCGTCAAGTAGCCGGTTTGCATCTGAGTCCAGATCGGTCCGTTCGTAGGAGGATCTTTAGAGATTCCCGCCCCGAGGAAAAGATTGAATTCTGTACTTTCGTACACCGCCCACAGTGTCTCAAATTCGTGAATCGAAGCCAAATTCCGGATCATTTTCGTTGCGTAGGCCGTCGCCGCCGTGAACACGATACCACGCGGCAGATTCCGGAGTTCGCGATAAGCAGGCGCTCCGGGCTGCAAGAGCCGAGATACCTAGGAAAGACGGCCGCCGACTTACCTTCCCACGGCTCGCCTCAGCATTCGGCATGGGTGTGTTGGGCCGAATGAGTGCTGCGGCACGCACATCGGCACTGCGTGAAGAAGCTATAGTATCTACACGATTATGAGTCGGACTCTAGCAACATTTCTGGTGACAATCGTCATTTCCGCGTGCAGGCGCACAAGCCCCTTCGTGTAGCGCTGGCGGTTTCTGCGTGGGTGCCGCCAAGAGGGAGATTACGGCGCCGCCCGGATACCCGACCGGCGGCCACGGTCCGGCCGGGAGCATCGCGCGCGGGTCGTGGAATCGTAATTGGGCGCGGGCATTCGTTTTTAGAGACGGGGGCGGAGCCGTGGCGGTACTCGTTTCTTGCGACACCTTCGCCATTCCGTTGAGCCTGACAAAGCATGTGTGGGACGCGATCAAGGATAAGCCCGAACTCAAGGGGATGAGACCGGAGGGACTGCTCATCTCAGCGACCCACACCCATCAAGGCGCGGGAAACTATATGGATGTGTCGGCTTACAACGCATTCGGGTCCGCCAGAGGAGGGTTCAGCCGTCCATTATTTGACTTCCTCGCAACTCAAATAACCGCCGCCGTCACGGAGGCAGCCGGGCGAATGCAGCCGGCGACGGTTCGGCTTTATCAGGGGAAGCTTAAGCCCCCGATTGACGAACCGTTTCTGGTGAATCGCTCTCCCGTGACGTTCGCTCAGGTCTGGGATGCCCCCGGAGTCTTGGACGAGCTCGGAGATTTCGCGCCCGACAAAGCCTGTCCTGAGCTGCAGCGTCCGAGCGAACCCACGGAAGGGTGGGACCTGGGCGGATGCCCGCGGCTACGGGCAGTCGATCGGCGCCTACTCGTCCTGGAAGCGAAGGACGCCAACGCCGGCGCGCCGATTGCGCAGTTGGTCTTTTTTGCGTCGCATCCGATCGTGCTGATCCACACTGCTCCGCACTTTAACTCGGATTTCACCGGGGTTGCCATGGATGCGCTGGAGAGGAAGACTCCCTCTCTCGTGGCCGGGCTCTTCAACGGCGCCGAAGGCGATATCACGCCGCGCCGCTTTTACCGCGATGTGCTGGAAGTCGTTGAACGGGGACAGCGGTTGACGGAAAGCATTCAAAACGTGCTGGCAAGGCCTGACAAGATGCAGGTTCTTGATCCCAAGCTCGCGGTCCGGGCCCGGCTGATCAATACGGGCTCGACGCCCGATAGGTCCTGCAGCGAAGGAAATATCAGCGGCCGACTGGCGGCGGTGCCACAGCCAGGCGCTGCGCAAGTCGGGGGCGCGGAGCTTGACCGCACGATCTTCTTCGATTTCGGCTGGAAAACGGGCGTCAAGAGCTTCACCGCCGCGAACGGCCAGGGCAATAAGCAGCCGGCCCTGGATCTCAAGGATCTGCCGGGCATTGGCCTTTTGACGGCGATCTTCTCGGGTGGGCTCGCGTTTCCGAGCCGGTTGCCCGTCACTTATCTGAAGCTGGGCAGTTTCTCGCTCGGCGCGGTGCCGTTTGAGATGAGTACCACGGCGGGCTATCGCATCCGCAAGGACGCGGAATCGTCAGGCGAAGTGTTTCAGTTGCTCGGCCTCACCAATGGCTACGCTTCCTACACGGCGACGGCATCAGAATACGCCGCGCAAGATTACATGGGCGCATCGACGCTCTGGGGCCCGGAGCAGGCGGAATTCATCCGTTGCCAGTTCGCAAAATTGCGGTCGAATTCACCGTCGCCGGACTTCAGCCTGCCGTCGACTATTCTTGGCCTGACTGACCCCTTTTCGGCTTCGATCATTGGCGAACCGCGCGATCTCCCAGACGAGGATTTGGAGGAGATCGTCCGCGACAAGTACCATATGCCGGTTCGGAATCTGCCGTTTTTCGAGTGGTCGGAAGCGGTGCCGCGGACCGCGAAATACACCGCAGCGGGGCGTAAGATTTATGTGACGTCGGCGGCGGGCGTAGCCGATGACACCGATGTAGGGTTCATTAAGATCCTGAAGCAGGCACCGAAAGGAGATTGCCAAATCTGGGATGCAATCTGGCTCGGTCCCTTGCTGCAGCAGGTTGGAGCAGCCGACTATGTCTTTCACGTGAAGACGGCTGACCATAAAACGGTGACATCGGTTCCGTTTCCACTGAGGCCCGATTCCCCTCTCAAACCGGCACCGGTCGCAATTGCGAACAGTAACGCGTCGTGTAACTAGTGCGGTCCGGGGTGATGCCGAAATAGAGCACACCGATGGCGGCCAATCCGACCAGAAGCGGTGCCGGGAGCAGCTTTGTGATGAGCTCGAACAACTTATCCATGTTGACCGATGATGAATTGTACAACTTCGCCCGTCAAAGGTGCACTGCGACTGGAATAGTGTTGCCACCCCTTCCGGCCCTTAACACGGTCTCGCTGGTCGCGCCAGGGATCGCCACCGCATGGCCGAGGACGCGTAGAGGGCGGCTCGGGGAGTTACGCCGTCGCTATTATTGGAATTTCCCTCGTCACGCTTTGGGCGTTCCTATCGCCTCTTCCTTGCGACGGCGGTCGAGTAGAGCCCGACGGCCGTAGGCCGGGGCGCCTCTTTTTAAGCTTTCCCGCCTCGCTCCGCTCATATCGCTCTTGTTGTACAGCGCAGCAAAGATTTTTGTGGACATAAGCGGAGCCGTCGGATATACATAATCCATCGTTGTGCTTCTACCGACAGATCCTTTTCCGCTTGTTTCGAGACTGTCGGAACTCCCGCACAAAGAAAAACAGCCAGAGAACTTTGATGTTCATGGCTGTTTTTGTGTCCGATCCTCACCGATCCCAACATAACCAGCCCTGAACCAAGAGCAGGTAGCGGACACAACGCTGACGGCGATCACGGTACCTGCACGGTCTGCGCCCTGATGGCGGCGTGCGAAGAGGAGCACATGTTCTCGGCCCACACCTCGAACGAGGCTCCGCTGCTTGAGCAGCACTACGGGATGCCGACGATCGGGCTGGATGTGACATTCGATCCGGCGACGGCATTTTTCTTCGCGTCGCACAGCTTTCCGTCTGACGGCCGCCGTGTGGGCTGCGAGCCGGTAGCCTCCGGCAGTCATCGCGGCGTCGTCTATTGCTTTGTCTTCGAATGGCCGCCGGTCAAGGAGACGGAGTTCCTAGTGAAGGACATCAGCCTGTTCACGAACCTGCCGCCCCTGCGGCCGATCCGCCAGCAATGCGGATTGCCGGCTTTTCACGTCAACGAGATTGCCGCGGCGGCGCGTGACCTGCATGCGGTCTTTCATCTCGACGAGGCATTCGATGTGTCCGGGTTGCCATCGGCGGCTGCCCTGTTCCCCGGCCGCGAGGAGGGTCGTTTTTACGACGCTTTGCTCGAATTGCGCGATCGAGCCCCGGAGATCTCGGGCTCCGTCATTGAATACGGGGAGCTCTGACATCGCCCGTGAAGACGAGAAGGCAATTCCCTAGAAGGGGCGCTCACGCAGTTTACCGATCGCGCGCAGGGCCGCGGCGTCCTCCACATCGGTCAAACGAGGTGAGGATGCCTTGCTGGCGATAAGGTGAACTCTCGACACAATACGGACCGTCAGATCGTGGGCAATTGTTTCGAGAGCGTCTGCCCAGGCCTCCTCGAACGTCACGCCGTCAATCGCGGTGAGAAACTCCACGCTCGGGTAGAAGGCAAGCCGGGCCTGATAGCGTTTTTGGGCGGACAGAGTCGCAAACTCAGGCACCGATGCGTTTAGTGGGCGCAAGGCTGAGAACAAATTTCCCCAATTCGTTGCGGAGAACTCGATCAGCAAATCGAGATCCTTCGCAGGCCGCATGTGTCCGTGGAATTGCACGGCGCGACCGCCGACGACAACGAAGCGGACGCCAGATGCGGGAAAGGAACGCACGACCTCGCTCTCATCCGGATCGATCCAGAGCTTTCCGGCCTGTGCTTTCAGTTCCATCGATATGGTTTCGCTCAAGGTCTTGATCGGTTATAGCACCGCGCCGCGATTCACCGATACGCGGCGAAGAGCGCTTATGGGTTCGATTGGCGCGCCTTAAGGTCCCGGAGCAGCCGCTGGAATGCCTCGTCGTAGGCACCGTCGTCGCGCCAGCGCGTGAAATCGCCGATATGCCGTCGGCGGCGAATCGCCGCGGCCCACGCCTGCCGGGTGCGCTCGACCGCATCGTCGAGCCGGATGGGGAACAGCACCTGCCGCTGTTGCCGCCGCTCTCGTTCCAGGCAGGCCTCGACTTCGTCCTGGACCCAGGTGCTGCGCACCGAGTGTTCGGACAGGACCAGCAGCAACTTGTCGTATTCGCGGATGGCGTCGTCGATGGTCTGCCGGAACTCTTCGCCGATCTTGATATCCTCCGGTGCGTACCAGCAGCGCACGCCGTTCTTTTCCAGTTCGGCGTGCAGCCGCGAGGCGAAGCCAGCGTCCTTGCTTGAGTAACTGATGAAACAGGAATAGAACTCGGTTTCCACAGGCCAGCCCCCGACCACTTCCGTGAAGGACGCGGTGTAGATGTCCTTCGATCGCAGCGTGGCTCCTGACAGATCCACAACCCCCGCGAAGTGGACATTATAGAATTCCAGGCGCTCGACCGTCGCCCGCCTGAGATATACATGAGGGGCGAATTCCCACCGCGCCGGTCCAGTGTATTCACCGACGTTGCGCTGGTCGCCCGCGCTGATCACGAGGTATCCGATATGCGTGGCGGATAATTCGAGCTCGCGCCCGAGCGGCTGCGGGTCGCGCTGAAGCGTGGCCATCAGGCGCAGAGTGCCCGTGATTTCGGAGCGGTAGAGCGTCAGGCTGCCGTCTTCGACCCTGATGTCGGAGAGGGACAAGCCGTCGAAGCTGGCGCTGGAAAGATCGCCTCCCTTGGCGAAGGTCGCATGATAGAAACTCACGGGCCTGGTCGCGTGCATCACGCGGAAGAAGGGCCTTTCGCTGAAGACGGAGCCGCTGAAATTCGCGCCGGCGCGGAAGTGCGTATCGATGAAGCGGGTGTCACCGGTGAAGCGGCAGCCGACCATGCTCAACGGGCCGTCAAATTCGACATTGGAGAGCCCGATGACACCAAACTCGCAGTTAAGGCATGACAGCGAACCGGTTACCGAGATGATACGGCTGGCGACGAACGATCCGGCAAAGCGGCAGTTCTCCAGGCGGATATGGGACGCGATAGGCGATGCGACCTGACCGAGGTCGAAGGCACCGGCGATCGTGCGGCCGCGCAGATCGATGTCGCGACCGGATTGCAGGGCCACGACGATATCGGCCGCCGGGATTTCCGTTACGCCTCGCTCGGCGGCGAAGACAGGCGGGCGCTCGGGGACGGGATCTGGATACGCGCCTTCGAGCTTGAGCGAACGCAAGACAAAGGACGCTCCGCCAGCAAAAGACGAGCTGTTGATCACAATCGTCTGCTTTGCCGTATCCGAGGATATCGTGCGCTCAAGCAGCTGCTCGAAGGCCTGTCCGTCGGCGCTCCAGTAGACGGCAATTCTGCTTCCTCCGCGTATGACCCTCAGCCAGTATTTGTCGGCTGCCATGCGCGCAAGTCCGATAGACCGGGGTTCGGCTGTCCTCTCGTGTACCTGGAGCGTCAGGCTGTGGCTGCTGGGATCGAGATCGGCGCCACGCACAAGCGCGATGCTTTCTTCATACCGCTCCGCGGCATCTCCGTGCACCAGCCAGAGATAGGAAGTGCGCCCGTTGCGTTTGGCCTGGAAATCGTACTCGATGCAGGCCTCACACGTCCATTCACTCCCCGAGAAGCGAAACAAAACCTTGGCGGTGGAAGAGTGGGGACGGCCCAGGGAGTCGATGCTCAAGTAATCGGCGGCGCTCGCCGGGCCGTCCGGGGCGCGGACGATCTCGTAATGGAGGCCATCGGTCCGGCGGACGGCGTTGCCAATCCCGGGCGTGATTTCGTAATAGCGGGCGAGCACGGGGTTTGAAAAGTCGTCGAAGAACACAGAAGTTTCGCCGGACGGTGTTGCGGCCGTGACGGTGTGTGACATCAGTGTTGACCGCCTGACTCTGCCACCAGGTGGCGGCATCGTGCTTACAGGCTATCACCGAGCGGCGGTTATCCGGGGTTGCGCGAGAGAGAGTAAACTCTGACTTCAGAGGCTTTTGCGGGCTGCCATAGCGAAGGGAAGTTTCCGCAGACACCCTTGGGCTTGTCCACGCAATAACCGATGTGAGGTCTTTGTTCCCGCGCCGGGATCTCCACAAGAGGCGGAAGCAACCTGGCGAACTTTTCTCCGCCGCTACTCTTATAGCCCGGCACCGAAAATGCCCAGTCCTTCGAGATTCCACAGTTGTTGCAGGTCGCCATCACATAGCCCGAGAGAACAGAGGTAGTGAGAGCTTCAAACATCTCGCTCTGATCGGCCGGGGAAAGGAACGAGGGCACCAGCTCCATGCGGACCACCGAGTCGGAACCCGGTGGAAGATCCCGCGGGGGAAACGACCAACGCCAGGAGCCCGGCGCCCCGATCGGCCAGGACTCGAGATCCATTCTGACCGCAAGAGCCGTTGTGTTGCCCGAATTCACAACCCTCAGAAAGTAGCCGCTGACAGTCTGCTCAAGGCTGAGGTTCAGCGAGGCGGCCTTGCTGCGCTCGTAGAGCGCGGACAAGCCGGTGACCAATGTCAGGACGGTTAGGACGACGCCGACGGCCTTGGCGGCGTGAGCGCCGGAGAATCGCCGCGGACGCGGCTGATTGTCGATTAGATAGTAAGGGGGCTCGTACGGTTTTTGGCGGGTGTTTCGCAGCCAGTTCATAACCACATTATTGCTCCGGAAATGGAAGGCGAGATTTTCACGAAGGCCGCTTAATGAGGATGCCTGCCTCGCTCGTCTTTGATAGTGTGGGAGAAACCACGGAAGGGATGCGGCGGTGATCGAATATTTCCTGTGGCAGCAGTTTGACGGGATGCGCCAGTTGGGCACCATTTTCGGGCCTCTGTTCCGCGCAAGGATACCGTGGTGGTATTGCGAATATGCCAAGAGAAGAGAGCCGGGTGAACCGCTTTACCTTCTTCCGCGCGATCCCGTATGGCTGCGCTTCGAACTCCCCCGACACATCGAGCGCGGTCACCGGATCGCGAAAGCCATCCTCCGCGACCCCTTCGACGCGGACGAAGCAGTCGCCCGGGCCTTGATCAGGACGGAAGCCGTCCCTTACGTCCCGGAGAACTTCGGGGCGTATTTCGATCGGGCCGTGCGCAACGCCGCAATCGACATCGGCCGGCACCGCACCTGCCAACCGCCCACTGTATCAATCGACGATCTGTGTACCCATTTCGACCTCTACTATGAAGGGGCGGACCCCGAGGAAGAGGCTGTGGCCGCCGAAACCGCGGCGGTTTTGCGGGACGCTGTTGCGCAACTGACGCCGGTGGAACAAGAGGTCATTAAACTCCATTATTTCGAGGGCCTGTCGATCCGCGAAACTGCCGAGGCGCTTGGCGAGACGGTAATCATAAACCAGACAATCCTGGCACGCGCGCGCCGCAAACTGTTCCGGATCTTAGCGCCGAAGCTGCTGACCGGGGAATGGGGATCGGAAGCGTGTCCGCCCCGCCGCGCGCGGGCGTGCGCCTGAAATAGACAAATCACAACAGGAAAAAGCCTTATGCCTTCGCTGCGGGATCTGTGTATCGCGATCGCCCTCGCCATCTTCGCCGCAATCATCGCGGAAAAGCTGCAAGCACGCAAACGCCGCCGCGTCCGGATCAGAATCGAAATCGATGACTAGTGCGGGAATGGCCAACGTGCGTTCGGCATAGCCGAAGCCGGAGGGCCCTAAGAAGTGAATCGCGACGATCACCCCAAAAATTCGCGCAACATCCGGTGCGCGAAGGACCTAGTCGCTTCGTAGTAAGCGCGCAGCTTGTCCGACTGTTCGTTGCGCAGGTGGGAGAGAAGCTCGTCGAGTCGCTGGTCGTTTTCGCAGAAGACGGGCCAGTTGATGACCGACATTTCGGTCGGCGCGGCTGTTTTCAAAGGAACCTCATGGAGAACGGTTAGCGGAATGTCAGCCTTTCCCAGCTGGGGAATGTCTTGGTCGGCTACTGCCGCGTCGTCCGGCCGCGTGGAAGAGTGTTCGGCGATGCCATACCAGGCCTGATTCTCCTCCAGGAGATACGCATCAACGATCGGCTGGCCAAAGAAGATCGACCTCTCAAAGTCAGCGGTTACTGTTCCGCGGGCGATCGCACCGCGCAGCACCGTACCCAGCCGCAGCGCGTGAAGGAAGAACATTTGCGAGACGAGTTGGATTAGGAGGCTGGACGTACCGGACGCATCCCGAGTCACAACCAATATCGAATCCGAGAACTGAACGATCCGCACCTGCGAGCCGCGATGATCAAGGGCCGGATGCAGCTTGCGGCCGGGATGCGGATGCATTTCCTCGGCACGCACGCCGATCTCGTGTAGGTCCTGCATGATCTTGTGCAAAATAGTATGGTCGCCTCCATAGCGCGCGACAAAGGCGCGAAAGCCCATGATGTCGTAGAAGCCGACATATCTGTCGGTGACCTTGTCCCATGGGACAAGGTCACCGAGCTGGGCCATCTCACGGTTGCTGGCTGGCTTTTTGAGAATCGAATCGACGAGGGTCTTGTCGAGCGAAAGCACGACGCCCTCATCGTCAGAGTGGCGGCGGCCGACGGTGTTCTTGGCGAAAAGAGGATGATCGTGCGTCGCGGAAAAGTGATCGGAGAGGGCCGGAAAATCCGTGATGAGGAACTCGATGAATTCCTTCGCAACGCGCCCCGCTCCGTCCTGCGTCAACATGATCAGAGTCAGCATGGCCTTGCGCAGAGCCATGCGGTCGTCGGTCTCGCCGGCGAGATCCTTGCGGATGTTGGCTGAGAGCCGCGCGCGGAGGAGTTCTAGAAGCAGCTTGTTATGGGGATCTGACACGGTGGTCACGCATGTTGCGGGTAGAAGCTTTCGACCATATTTAGACGTCCGAAGGGTATTCGCGCAGCAGTTGGATGCTCAATCCCTGATCTTGACCTCGACCCCACGGCAGAGCTTGAGGATTCTTGGAATCTCGCGCCATTCGCGTTCGTCGCTGAAGTTTCCCCGAAACCACCTCATCAGGTCGTCAAAATCCCTCAGCCGGAGGAGAGCAGGATAGGACTCGGCGAACCATTGCGCGTCCGGCGTGAAACGGGTGTTCGTGATGACCATGCCGACATTGAAGCGATGCCTCGATACAGCCTCGGCCGTGAGCCGGACCACATCGGGTCCGGTTGTCTTTCGGATGCTGCGATGATGCTTCACCTGCACGGCCCCGAAAAACGGAAACGATCCGGTATCGTGCGGAAAGAAAACAATGTCGATGCCGCCATCGCGCGCGTTGACGTGGCCCATGATTTTGGCGGTCATTCCCATCGCCGTTAGCCTATCAGCGACCAGATGTTCGAACCTCTCGGCGGTGAGACTGAGAAGCTCCGCCGGATCGGCGATGAGACGATCATACAGAGCCTGGGAGATATCAATGAACTCGACCCGGACATCTTGGACGCCGGTGGGAGGCTGGACGATGAGCGGATCCTCGGCCGGGGCTTCCACCGCCGGCGCGCCATTCGAAATCGTGCTTTCAACCCGGCGCTTCCAGTCCTCCCGCGGCTCGTTACGTTCCGGGAGCAGCAATGCGGGCTTCCGGCCGTCGCTTTCCGGGAGGAGCAATTCAGATCCTTCTCGTAGCAATTCGCGGCGCCGAGCGCTCTGGGGATCAGAACCGATGTTACGGACCAGGGTGGTGAGCGTCAGGATGACGTCCTTCTCCGCGGCGGACAGACTGGGAAGCCCTGACAGGCGCTGCAGCGATTCCGGAATAATGTCGTCGTAGAGAAACTGCGCCTGGGCTTTGTCATCGGCGGCCCTCTTGGTGCGTCGAACGAGTTCCTGGGCCAAGCGCGACTTGAGTTCATCGAAGACCCTCCGCGACTTGTCCGTATCTCTCCTGAACAGGCGGGATTGAAGTTCGAGGCTGTCGGTCTGCACGCTGGAAGACTTTTGCAGGAAAAGATCAGCGCCGAGGTTGGTGGCATCAGTCATCACTTCGCCATGGGAGGTCAAAACGGCAAGATAGAAATCATCGCCCCGCTCGCGGCGGAGCTTGTCCAGATCCCTGAGAAGCTGGAGGCCTTCCCGCTCGCGGCCGCTACCCATGTCGGTATCCAGCACAAAGACGGCTGGCGTAGCGCTCAGCGAGCCCGCCCGTTCCAGCAGCTCATCGGCAGCGGTGAACGTCAGGCAGGAAAATCCTTCCGCGGCAAGGCGCTCGCTCAGCGCCGATGCCTGTTGAAGGT
>Ga0075030_100003559_pt1 | contig 14128 bp, 12 predicted proteins | sample LitLauG_LLR_2012_FD_71393 | JGI IMG/M metagenome (GOLD analysis project Ga0075030, IMG submission 71393) | Freshwater sediment microbial communities from Pennsylvania, USA - Little Laurel Run_MetaG_LLR_2012 | ecosystem: Environmental > Aquatic > Freshwater > Creek > Sediment | place: USA... | reverse complement strand
CGAGACCCGAGACCCGAGACCCGAGACCCGAGACCCGAGACCCGAGACCCGAGACCCGAGACCCGAGACCTGAGACCTGAGACCTGAGACCTCCCCCTTCCCATTTCCCGCAACTTCATTTCTAATGCTCCCGCCATGTTCCACAGACTCCTGTTACTAACCATTGCGCTCTTATCCTGCGCTGCATTCGCCACAGACACCGACACCGATCGCCTCATCAGCGAGGCGCTCAAGCCATCGCCAATAGAAACCAATCTCCGCCGCTTGACCGACGAGGTTGGCGGCCGTGTTCCCGGCACCCCCGCCTTCCAGGAGGCGGTGGATTGGGGTGTTGCCGCTTTCAAGGAAGCGGGCGCTGAGAGCGTTCACACCGAAGAGTTCAGCATCGACCATTCCTGGGCCGAAGGCGCGACTGCGATGACGGCATCGCTCTACGGTGGGACAACATTTCCCGTCCACGCCGTATCCATCGCGTGGGCGCCCGCGCTGCCAACTGCTAGGCACGTGCCCATCATCGATGCCGGCCAGGGTACTCAGGCGGAATTCGCCAAGGCCGGGGACGTATCCGGAAAAATCGTTCTCGTGCACACCAAAGTGTTGGTGACCTGGGATGACCTTTTTCGCGAATACGAACAAGCGCCCGGAGTGATTGCGCTGGCCCTCAAGGCCAAAGCCAGGGCGATCGCATTCCTGGCCACCCGCGACCGCGACATCCTGTATCGCCATACCAATGCCGTCGCCGGTGAAATCGATCAGTTGCCGATGGTAATCGTGGCCCGCGAAGATGGCGAGCGGATCGCGCGCCTGCTCGCGTCCGGTGTTCCTGTGTGGGCCGATCTTTCCATCCCCAACAAAATTGGTGGCGCCATCAAGACCTGGAACGTCGTCGCCGAGATTCGGGGCAGTGAGAAGCCGGACGAGTATGTCGTGCTCGGAGCGCACCTCGACTCGTGGGAACTCGGCACTGGCGCGCTGGACAATGGTTGCAACGCGGCGCTCGTGATCGACGCCCTGCGAGCGATCAAGGCTTCGGGCATGAAACCGCGCCGCTCGATGAAGTTCATTCTATTTTCCGGCGAAGAGGAAGGAATGATGGGCTCGCGGGCCTACGTGGTCCAGCACCGAAGCGAACTCGACAAGATCGCCGGTGTCATCATCTTCGATTCAGGGACGGGCAAGACCACCGGCTTTTCGGTCGGCGGCCGCAAAGACATGATTCCCTCCGCTCAGCCTTTGGTCGCGCCCCTGGCACAGTTCGGCGCCGACAAGCTGATTCCCACTGCAGAGTCGGGCACGGACCATTTCGACTTCATGCTCGAAGGTGTGCCGACATTCGTAGCCGAGCAGGATGAGGCTAACTATATGGACAATTACCACGCGACTTCCGACACTTACGACAAAGTGGACTTCCCGCAACTCAAAAAGCACGTGGCTGAAGCTGCGGAGTTGAGCTTTGCCCTGGCAAATGCTGCCGATCATGTCGGCCCCCGCCTGAACCACGCTCAGATCGAACAGACAATGCGCGAAACCCACCTCGATCAGGAAATGAAAGACATGGGCATGTGGGAAGAGTGGGCAACTGGAAAGCGGGGAAGAAAGGACTGAAACAGCTCTCAGCTGTCAGCTCCCAGCTCTCAGAAAACCTCTCGATCGCCTTGTGATGATTCGCCTGAGCATCAGCGAAGCCATTGACCCGTTCGAGTGTTAGCTGTTCGCTCGACCTGAGACCTGAGACCTGAGACCTGAGACCTGAGAACTGACAGCTGAGAGCTGACAGCTGACAGCTGACAGCTGAGACCTGAGACCTGTCGTAAGATTCCCCTGTGCTCCTCTTCTGGATTCTCTTCAACGTCTTCGTAGTTGCGATGCTGGTGCTCGACCTGGGCCTGCTACATCGCCCCGGCCACCACATCCGTTTCCGCGAAGCCTTGTTGTGGTCCGGAGTATGGATTGCCCTGGCGGCCATGTTCGCCGTCCTGGTGCTGTTCTGGCGCGGACACGCCTCCGCTCTCCAGTTCGTCACCGGTTACGTCATCGAACTCTCACTGAGCGTCGACAATCTCTTTGTCTTCCTGGTGATCTTCCGCTACTTCAAGGTGCCCGACGAGCAACAGCACCGCGTCCTGTTCTGGGGCATTCTGGGCGCGCTGATCATGCGAGGCATCTTCATTCTGGCCGGCGTGAGCCTGATCCGCCGCTTCGAATGGATCACCTACATTTTTGGCGCGTTTCTGGTGTACTCGGGATTCAAGCTGATGCGGCAGGGTGAAACCGAAATCCATCCCGAAAAGAATCCAGTACTGCGATTATTTCGCCGCGCATTTCCCGTGACCGGCAATTACGTAGGGGGAAGTTTCTTCATCCGCAATCCCGGACTCTACGCTACGCCGCTGTTCATCGTGCTCCTTGTGATTGAAACCACCGACGTGCTGTTCGCAGTCGATTCCATTCCCGCCGTGCTGGCCATCACGCTGAACGCGTTCATCGTCTATACCTCGAACGTATTCGCTATTCTAGGACTGCGTTCGATGTACTTCGCGCTCGCCGGAATGATGGAGGTGTTCGAATACCTGCACTACGGCCTGTCGGTAGTGCTGATCTTCATTGGAGCGAAAATGCTAGCCGCGCACTACATCGAGATCCCCACCGTATGGGCATTGGCAATTGTGCTGTTCGTGCTGGCTGTGTCGGTAGTCGCATCGGTCCTGCGCCAAAAAACGCCCGAGAGTTGAGCCCCGGAGGGGCGACCGAATTTAGCCCAGCGCTTCAGCGCTGGGTAAGTTGGCAAGAACGATTCAAGTCCCGGAGGGACGACCGAGTTCTCGCCACCGCTCTTCAATGCTGCCGCCGTCTCGGGCGCGAATGGCTTCGCCGGGCGCACCCTCAGACCGATTCCCGCATACGCTATGATGAAAGGGCATGATTCGAGTTCCAGTCTCCACGCCCTCCCGATCCTATGAAGTCCTGATCGGGAGCGGCCTGCTGTCGCAAGCAGGCGAATGCCTCAAAGAAATTATCGGCAGCCACCGCGTGTTCGTGGTCACGGCCCCGCCCATTCGCCGGCGCTGGAGCAAGCCCCTGCTGCAATCCCTCGCGAAATCCGGCACGCGAGCCGATTTGCTAGATGTGCAAGACGGCGAACCCGCGAAGCGTCTGGCCACGCTAGAAAAGCTGGCGGAGAGACTGGTCAAAGCCGGCGCCGACCGCGGCGTGGTGCTGATCGCGCTCGGCGGCGGAGTCGTCGGCGACGTCACCGGCTTCCTGGCCTCAATCTACATGCGCGGCGTCGATGTCATTCAGGTGCCAACGACGGTGTTGGCGCAGGTCGATGCAGCCATCGGCGGCAAAACCGGCGTCAATCTTCGCTCCGGCAAGAACCTGCTCGGCACGTTTCATCAGCCGCGAGCCGTGCTCATCGACCCCGCCGTGCTGGCGACGCTGCCTTCCCGCGAATATCGCGCCGGCCTCTACGAGTCGCTCAAGTGCGGAATTCTTGGAGACCCCGGCCTGTTCCGCATGTTCGAAGATCGCCGCCGCGAACTTCTCGATCGCGATCCCTCCACGGTAGAGAAGGTCATCGCCGATTCCGTCCGCCTGAAAGCGTCGGTCGTGAGCGCCGACGAACGCGAAGGCGGCTTGCGGCAGGTGCTCAATCTGGGGCACACCATCGGCCACGCCCTCGAAGCCGAAACGCGCTACGTGCAATTGCTGCACGGGGAAGCGGTAGCGTGGGGGATGATCGCTGCGACCCACATTGCGCTTTCGACCGGCAAACTGGACAGCGTGACAGCCGGACGCATCACGAGCACGATTCTAAGCATGGGGCGCCTGCCGCGCATGAAAATACAAACCGCAAGCATCGTAAAACGCCTGCACGCTGACAAGAAGACGCGCCAGGGCGTAGTGCACTTCATTCTGCCCAGGGAAATCGGCAAGGTGGAAATCGTAAGCGACGTCCCCGAGTCCGCGATCAAACTGGCCGTCGAGGAAATTAGGAAACTGGCTCGTAACTAGCCAGCCGCAAAGCGGCGTAAGAATACAGCCCACGGCGCAAGCCGTGGTGCAAAGCGAAAAATGACGGAGCCGCGGAGCGGCGAAAGAAGAATTCTCACGCATTATCCCACGGGTCCGCTGTTGCCGCTTCGAATGCATGACCAATGGCTGACGACACCAACAACAAGATCATCGGCGCGACGCCCGCAGGCGCCCGCGATCGCGAGTCGGCTGCGCGCGCGGTCCGCGAGATGTTCACCTCCATCGCCCCGCGCTACGACCTGCTGAACCATGTGCTCTCGTTCAACATCGACCGGTTGTGGTGGTGGCGCACGGCGTGCTCCTTCGATCACATCCTGAAGCGTCCCGGCGCGCACGTGCTCGACCTTTGTTGCGGCACGGGCGACATGACGTTCGCTCTCGGCCGCCGCGCCAACGCGCAAAATCCGCAAATCATCGGCGCCGATTTTTCTCATGCCATGCTGCAACGGGCGGCAGAGAAGGGAAGAGGCACGAGGTTGCGCTGGATCGAGGCCGACGCGCTTCGCCTGCCGTTTCCCGACGCCCACTTCGACCTGATCACCGCCGCCTTCGGCTTTCGCAACCTGGCCGACTACGACGCCGGACTGCGGGAAATCGTGCGAGTGCTTCGTCCCGCAGGAGAGTGCGGCATCCTGGATTTTGGCGAACCCCGCGGCCTGCTTGGCAGCTTCTACCGCATCTACTTCAAGAAAGTACTGCCCGCGATCGGCACCATCATCTCCGGAGTGCAAGGTCCGTACAAATATCTGCCGGCATCGGTCGAACGTTTCCCGGCCCCAGAAGAAATGCTACAGCGCATGCGCCAAGCCGGCCTCGGCGAGGCCTCCTGGACCCCATACACGTTCGGGGTGGCGGGGCTGTATCGCGGAGTGAAGAGGACCGACGAGTGAAAGAGTAGAACCGAATTTGCAAGCAACCAGCCCCGGAGGGGCGAAATAGGTTAGCCCAGGACGTAAGTCCTGGGGAGAGTGGCAAATCAGACGGAGTCCCGGAGGGACGACACCTCAGGCGGCCGGTCTCGTCATTCTCGTCCGCAAGTACCCGGACACGCTGGCGCGCTTGGACGAACTGGTCCCGCGTTAGCTCGGGCCACCGACCCAACGCTAGTAGTTACCTTTCCACGCGCGATATAAGACGTAAAACCACGAACATATGCCATGAACGATGGCCCACAGAATGGAATGATTCAATTGAAAGGAAAGAATCATCGCAAGCGCGGATCCAAAGCCAATTCCGGCTGTTGCGGCACCAGATCGATTGCTCATGTGGTCCTCAAGACTGGCACGGGACCGAGGCACGCGGCGGAAGTTGACTATCCTTACGCCTTCGCTTCTTCCACCACGACCTTTTTCTTCGGCTTAGGGTGAAAGTGGATGTTCTGAGTCTCATTCGCAAGGTTGTCCAGTGAAATCGCTGGGGAGTCAATCTCAAACTCTTTCGAGGCTCGCTCATACACAAAATACGGCTCCAGTTCCCGATGTGACAGCAAGATCACGCGATGACGTTGCGGTCGTCTGCAAACCCAAGCCGTATGGGACGGTAGGCGACCCCTATGCTGACGGTGTTCATGCTCCGGGAATGATACTTCAGACGAAGGGACTCCGCTCATCGCCCCTTTGCGATGAGTGCGATTCGGCGACTGCGTCTTGCACTGACTGGCTAGGTCCAACCTTCAACAATCCGCCCCTGTATCATCACTCCCAACCGTGTCCCGCGTCACAGACTTTTCAGGCGCTCGATGCGACAATTGTTCTCCTGATTGGGGCAGTGAAGAGGTGTGCCCGTCCGTCAAGACGGTCCTCGAAACTGCCCCAAATCCATTTTCAGCGCTCTTTGACAACTGTAAGTCCTTATTCCGGAATATTTTCCATATAAGTCCTTCGGAATCTATATTTTGGAGTGTTTCCACAGCCTAACTCCATGATTCCAAAAGACCGGGGGGAGGGGGGTACCCTCCTGTCTGACTGGTTATTATACCGGCAGTAAACGGGCACCCACCAGAGCGACCAAAGAGACAGGACGCTTTCTCTGTGACCACTGTGGTTAGGCTTTCCGGAACGAATCCGCGAACGCGTCTTTGATGGTGTGCTGGATCACTTGTTCGTAGCTGTTGCCCAGGAATTTCTTCAGGCGGTCGGTGTTCATGATGTACTGGCCGGTCATGTAGGGGACAGCGTCGGGAGGAATGGCAGAGAGCTTCCAGTTCCAACCGAATCGCAGCACCTGGCGCATCGTCCATTTGCCGGGGACTCGCACCAGTTTGGCCCGCGCAATTTGGATGCATTGCCCGAAGGTCAGCGGTTCGCCGCGGCCGGCAACATTCAGGATGTTGAGCCGCTGCGCTTCCGGTTCGCGCCGCAGGATGGTCGCGATCAGCCGGGCCATATCGTCGACATGGACGAACTGGATTTTATTGTCCAGATACTTCTGGCCAAAGGGCAGCAAGGCCGGGAGACGCTTGCCCGCCAGCCGCATGCGAGCCGCGCGCTTGCTTTTTCCGTTGGGCGTGCCTCGGAACGCACCCAGCAGATAGTTTTCCACGCTCGCTCCCGCGAAAATATGTGGACGCAGGATAAAGACACCGCAGCCGCGCAGGGCAGGCGCGCGTTGCTGCACGACCAGGTCGCTCTCCTTCTTATGGATCGCATAGGGCAGCGTATGGGCTTGGAGGGGTGCGTCCTCAGAGACGGCGTTCGGGATGTCCGGTCCGTACGCCGACACGCTGCTGGGAAATATAAATTGCTGGATGGGAGTGGCGCTGGTCCGGTTGGCTTCGGTGATCGCTTCCATCACCCGGGCCGTGCCGGCGACGTTGATCTGCCACATCCGGTCTACGTCGAGCACTCCGGAGCGCTGCGGGTCGATCACAAACGCGAGGTGCACCACCGAGGCGGGCTGCAACTCGCGCAACAGCACCAGCAACTCACGCGTGGACTCTTCCTTGCCCAGATCGAGCGGCACGAAGCGGTTCACAGGAGCGCCCGTGGGGGGAACCATGTCGATACCGACGACATTGCCAGGCGGAAGTTGAGGCAGCAACCGCTGGCCAAGATTGCCTGAGACGCCGGTGACGATGATGGGTGGCTTAGCCTGATCCATTTAGTCGGGGTCGGATGCCGGTTCGTCGGCGGGCTTGGCTCCCCGGGGCGTCGGCGGCAAGCCAGGAGTGCGCGCCGGCCCAAAGTAGGCGTCGTTCAGTTCGGCGTTGCCTCCCTGAAAGGGTTGCATGGCATCCTTATAACGCTGCGCGGAAAGCGTGTTGCGGATTTCTGGTTTCGCTGCATCCAGCGGCACCATCTGCTTGCTCACAAGCTTATAGATGTAGTAGCCACTGGGGTCCGAGATCAATTCGGAAACTTCCCCCGGTTTCAGATCGAGAGCCACGCCGTGCGCTGGAGGCAGGGTACCGCGGCGCACCTTCTCCATCTTGGTGCTGGGGGGAGTGCCTTTCAGTCCGGCCGCGACGAATGCCTCTTTCGCTAATTTATCGGGATCTTCCCCGGCGGCGGCGCGAGTACGCAAGGCCACCGCGACCTTCTTCATGGCTGCCTGGCCAGCCTTTTGTTCAGCCTGAATCTCCGTATCCTTCATGTTGGGCCTGGGATTCACGATTTGCTTGTTGGCCGGGATAAATATGCGGATGAAGGTGGCTTCTTCGAAGGCAGGGGCGTTCTTGGTGTAGTAGCTCTCAAAGTCGCTGTCCGAAATCTTTGCGGAGTCTTCTTGCAGGGCACGCCGCAGTTCCCCGGAAAGAATCTGCATGCGGGCGAAGCGCATGACTTCATCGAACTTTGGCTGCTTGTCCAGGCCGCGCTTTTCCGCCGCCGCCGCCATGACCAGCAAGGTCGAATAGTTGTTTGCCAGGCTGCGGCGAATCGCGGGGGACATATTCGGCTGCAGGGCGTCGGTAAGCTTTTCGAACTGCTCTTTGGTGACCACCGTTTTACAATCGTCTCCCTGCTTGCTCGAGTCGGCGCAGACACCTTTCACGGTAAGCACCGTGTCGTTGGGGCCGACCTTCGTTGCGGGCGCGGGGGCAGCAGCAGGCTGCTCCGTCGCTCCGGTTGATGCAGTGGGCGCGGGTGGAGCGGCCTGGGCAAAAGCGATGCCGGCAAGCAGGAGACACACCAACCACTGGAAACGCATGAACATAGTCCTCCGAGGGGGATTACAACCGAACAGTCATCGTAGCATGTCATGCGGCGACTGGGGCAGAGTGGAAGGGGTTGGCGGGACGGCGAATCGAAAGAGATAATGACGTCTATGCCTGAAATGCAGGGTGCGTTCAGTTCCGAGGCGATGCGCCGGGAAAAACGCGCCGTGGCCGGGAACTCGGTGCTGGCGGCACTGGCCATTACCGGCCTGAAGATTGTGGTTGGAGTGACGACCGGGTCCCTGGGCATCCTGTCGGAAGCGGCGCATTCCGGCCTCGATTTGATCGCGGCCTTGATCACATTTTTCTCCGTGCGGGTGTCCGATAAGCCCGCCGATGCCGATCACCAGTACGGGCATGGCAAGGTGGAGAATTTTTCCGCCTTCCTTGAGACCGGCTTGCTGCTGTTGACCTGCGTGTGGATTATCTCGGAAGCTGTCAAGCGCTTGTTCTATCACAGCGTCGAGATCGCACCGAGCGTGCCCGCGTTCTTCGTCATGTTTCTCTCGATTGCGATCGATACCTGGCGGTCGCGCGCGCTGGGGCGGATTGCCAGCAAATATGACAGCCAGGCGCTGGAAGCCGATGCGCTGCATTTTTCGACCGATGTCTGGTCGAGCAGTGTGGTGATCCTCGGCCTGGCGCTGGTGCAGATCGGACACAGCTACGGCGTCAAGTGGCTGCGGCAGGCGGACCCGATTGCGGCGTTGTTTGTCGCGGGCGTCGTCGTGTATGTGAGCTGGCGGCTGGCCAGGAAAACGATTGACGCATTGCTGGATGCGGCGCCCGCAGGAGTGCGCAACGAGATTCTCGGGAAAATTGCCTCGGTTGAAGGCGTGCTCGAAGTGGAGCGGATTCGAATTCGCAGGGCAGGGAACCGCTACTTTACCGATGTTTCGGTGGGACTGGCGCGCAACTTTACCTTTCAGCGGTCGGAACAGGTGGCTGCGGCGGTGACGGCCCGGGTGCATGAGGTGCTGCCCGATGCCGACGTGATGGTGCACTCTGTCCCGCGGGCGCTGCACTCGGAAAATATCTTCGACCGCATCCGCGCGGTCGCCACCCGGCATAACTTCAACGTGCACGACGTCAGCGTGCAGGACCTGGACGGACAACTGCACGTCGAACAGCATCTGGAACTGGACGAGCGGCTGACCATGAAGCAGGCGCATGACGAAGTCACGCGGCTCGAGACTGAAATCCGCGGAGAAGTTCCGGAGATCACCACCATCCTGACCCACATCGAAAGCGAGCCGGCGACGATTGAGACGGGAGAGCAGATCGTTCGTGAGCCGGAACTGGAGCGCCGCCTCAAGAACATTGTGCAGGGGTTTCCGGAAGTGCTCGATGTGCATGAGTTCCAGTTCAAGAAGTTTCGCGAGCGGCTCTATGTTTCGTGCCACTGCACGCTGCCCGACGATATGCCGCTGTCCAGGGTGCATGATGTGCAGACGGCCCTGGAGATACGCTTCAAACAAGACGCGCCCGAATTATTCCGCGTGCTGATTCATCCGGAGCCGATGACGGACAACCGGCGCTAGTCACAGAGTGGAGCGCCGTGCGTCCCCGCCCGGCGGACGAGACGTCGCTCCACAGCAAGAACAGGAAAGGCACCATGATCGAAGCTTCGGTTAACTGGACGGACAAGGAACGATACGTGGGTGCGGCCACTTCGCGGCACTCCATCGTGATGGATACTGCATCCGAGAAGACCGCCAACACTCCGATGGAACTTGTGCTGATTGCGCTGTGCGGGTGCACGGCGTCGGACGTGGTGGGAATTCTCCGTAAGAAACGCGAACTGTTCACCGGGCTCGAAGTGCGGGCGACGGCCGAGAGGGCGGACAGCTACCCTGCGGTCTACACCTCCATTCACTTGACCTACATCATCCGCGGACCGGTGTCGCAGAAAGCCATGGAAGACGCCGTGCTGCTGTCAAAAGAGAAGTACTGCTCGGTTTCTGCGATGCTTGAGAAGACAGCCAAGATCACCTTTACGATCGAGCACGTTTCGTGAAGGTGGCTCCACCTCCGCTGCGGGGCTACGTCTACATTGGCGCAGCGGCCCTGTTCTGGGGAATCGCTGCTACCCTGGGACGCGCTGCGTTCACGGGACGGCTGCTCCCAGGTGGCGCGCTGCGCGCCATTGATCCGCTGATTCTGTCGCAGAGCCGCGCGACATTGTCTCTGGCCGTGCTGCTGCCTGTGCTCTTGATGCGGAGAGGCGCGGCGGCATTGCGCGTCCCGGGCCGCGACCTGGTGCGGTTTCTTCTGCTTGGAATCCTGGGCGTGGCCGCATCGAATTATCTTTACTATCTCGCGATTCAACGGACGAACGTCGCGACGGCCATCATTCTGCAGTACACGGCGCCGGTGTGGGTCTTGCTTTATACGGTTGCACGGGGCGCGCAGAGACCTTCGCTGCGGCGCACTGCGGCGGTGGGGTTGGCGGTGGTGGGATGCGCGCTCGCCGTCGGATTCGTCGGTTCCGGCGGCTTGCGCATGGATACGGTCGGGGTGATTGCCGCGCTGCTGGCTGCATTTTCCTTTGCGTTCTATAACGTTGGCGGACACAGCGTGCTGGCTCGCTACGATCGGTGGAAGGTCCTGCTATGGGTGCTGGTGGCTACTTCCACCTTCTGGATCTTTGTGAATCCGCCGTGGAAGATTGTTGCTGCTCATTATGGCCGGGAGCAGTGGGCATTCATGCTGGTGTTCTCACTCGTTTCCGTGCTCGGCCCGTTCTCCTGCTATTTCGCCGGACTGCAACATCTGGAGCCTACGCGCGCTATCGTGGCCAGTTGTCTTGAGCCGGTGTTCAGCATTTTGATTGCTGCGCTTGCGCTGGGGGAGTTGTTGCGGCCATTTCAGACTTTGGGAATCGTGCTGGTGCTGGTGGCGATTGTGCTGATCCAGTTGCCGGAACGGGCGGCACGCGGCGAGGAACTGGTGGTCGAGCCGATGGAGTGAGGGGGGCGGATTAGGAGACATCGCAGTGGGTACCACTTTTAAGTCCACTTTGACTCCAACGAAGAAGCAGGGACGTGCCGCCTGGTTTACGGAGCTAACGCCGTCAGAGCGAAGCACCTTTGTTGCAACCTTTGGCGGTTGGGCGCTCGACGGCATGGACGTTATGGTGTACACGTTTGTGATCCCGAGTTTGATCACGGCCTGGCACATCAGCAAAGGCGAGGCGGGCATGCTCGGAACGGCGGCGCTGCTCGTCTCGGCCGCAGGTGGCTGGCTGGCCGGACTGCTGGCTGATCGCTTCGGACGGGCGCGAGTTTTGCAGTGGACCATCCTCTGGTTCGCGCTGTTCACTTTCCTATGCGGATTCACCAGCAACTTCTGGCAATTGCTCATTTTTCGCGGATTGGAGGGACTGGGCTTCGGCGGCGAGTGGGCCGTCGGCTCGGTGCTGATGGGCGAGACGATTCGCGCAGAGCACCGTGGCAAAGCGGTGGGGACCGTGCAGGGTGGCTGGGCCATCGGCTGGGGAATCGCCGCGATATGCTCGGTCGCGTTCTTCTCATGGCTTCCAGCCAACGTCGCCTGGCGCGCGATGTTCTGGATTGGAATCCTGCCTGCTGTCCTGGTGTTCTACATACGCCGTCACGTTCCAGAGCCCGAGGTCTTCACCCGGACGCGCCAAACGCTCGCTGCCAGTGGTGACAAGTCCTATTTCTTCGAGATCTTTTCTACATCGATTCTGAAGGTCACCGTGTTGGCATCGCTGCTGAGCGTCGGCGCCCAGGGAGGCTACTACGCGATCACAACCTGGCTGCCAACGTATTTGAAGACCGTGCGGCACCTGTCGGTCCTGAATACGGGCTGGTACATGATTGTCATTATCGGGGGATCCTTCTGCGGCTACCTGACGGGGGCCTATCTTGCCGACGGTATCGGACGCAAGAAGGCGCTGATTCTGTTCGGAGCCTGTTGTGCCTTGACGGTCACTGCCTACACCTATCTGCCCATCAGCAACGGAATCGTGATGCTGTTGCTGGGGTTTCCGCTTGGGTTTTTCACCTCCGGTTCCTTCAGCCCGATCGGCGCGTTTTTCACCGAGCTGTTTCCCAGCCGCCTGCGGGGCTCGGGCCAGGGTTTCTCTTATAACCTGGGTCGCGGCGTTGGAGCTCTGTTCCCCACGCTGGTCGGCTTTCTCAGTGTGCGGTTCGAACTGGGTAAAGCGATCGCCATATTCGCAGTGTCAGCTTACGTCGTCATGATCCTGGCGGTGCTGCTTCTTCCTGAAACCAAGGGCAAGGTTCTGCAGGTCTGTGAATAGCAGGGAAGGCAATGCGGGGAAGGATTGCAGCAGGGGGAAGGGATTGAATCGGAGGACTATACGTGTGGTATCGTTGCGGGCCATGAAAATGTACATCGTCTCGCTGCTGGCGACGTTAACTGTCACGGCGGCACCTCTGGCCGCGCAACAGCCTTCATTCAGGGACACGTTCGATCGCCTGGTGCGTGATGACGGCACGGTGGGCGCTGCTTACCTGGTACTGGACAAAGGCCGGATTGCGGAGTCGCACACCATGGGGATGGCTGACGAAGACGCCCAGCAACCAGTGAACGCCGACACTATTTTTCACTGGGCATCTGTGACCAAGACGTTTACTGCAGTGGCCATCATGCAGCTACGAGACCGGGGCAAACTCTCACTCGAGGATCCGATCGTCAAATTTGTCCCAGAACTTGCGCGCGTCCATAGCGAAGATAGCGGCATCTCCCGAGTGACCATTCGCCATCTTCTGTCTCATACCGCCGGGTTCCAGAGCCCGACTTGGCCTTACAGTGACGGTAAGCCCTGGCAGCCGTTCGAGCCCACGGAGTGGTCGCAACTGGTGGCGATGATGCCCTACCAGGAACTCTCATTTGCACCGGGGACAAAATTTCAATATTCCAACCCTGGTTTTATTTATCTGGCGCGGGTGATTGAGGCGCTCAGTGGCGATCCCTATGAGGTCTACGTGCAGAAGAACATTCTCGCACCGCTGGGTATGGCCCGGACCTACTTCAACGTCACGCCCTACTATCTGGCGAGGGACCGCGCCACAAGCTACACCATTTATCTGGACGAAGAGGGCCGAAAGAAGACGCTCGTCCATCCTCGCGAGTTCAACACCGGCATCACCACCCCGAACGGCGGGATCAACGCTCCGATGACTGACATGGCGAAGTGGGTGGCATTTCTGTCCGGCAGCCAACCGCCAGCGATTTCTGACATAGTGCTTTCCCGCAAATCACTGGAAGAGATGTGGCAGCCAGTGATAGGGCACGAAGGAGATTCCGCGTCTTTGCCCCCGGAGTCAAATGGGTACTCATTTTTTCTCTACCCGCGAGGCTCCGGAGACGGCGCTGTGACTTTCATTGGCCACACGGGACACCAAGCGGGGTTTGCCGTGTTCTTCCTTCTTAATCCACGCAACGGCCGGGCGGTGGTCGCAGCTCTTAATACGGTCCACGATGCGGGCCCGACGCCCGCGCATGAGAAGTTTTATAACGAGTCTCGCGAGCGATTCCAGCGGCTTATGGAACAGGCGATGACCCTGCTTCGCTGATTGCGGTGCACTCGTTGGCCGCTCGTGGTAGAGCCAACCGTTGTTGCACCAACCCGTTGACGAGCCTCTTCTACGAGGTACGCCCCTCTATCCGCCCCAGCCGCCGCAAATACCTCTGCGCCTTCCGCACGTCCCGCGCGATCTGCTCTTTCAGAGCTTCGACGGACGGAAACTTGATTTCATCGCGCAGACGATCCAGGAAATGAAGTTCGACTTCCGTTTCCGCCGAAAGTGCGAGCGGGTGAAAATTCAGCAGGTGCGTTTCAATGGCAAAAGAATCGGCGCCGAAGGTGGGGCGGTTGCCGACGTTGGTGACCGAATCGAAGCACTCGTTGTTAGTACCGCTGTCGATGCGCGTGCGGGTGACGTACAC
>Ga0075030_100003558_pt1 | contig 14129 bp, 12 predicted proteins | sample LitLauG_LLR_2012_FD_71393 | JGI IMG/M metagenome (GOLD analysis project Ga0075030, IMG submission 71393) | Freshwater sediment microbial communities from Pennsylvania, USA - Little Laurel Run_MetaG_LLR_2012 | ecosystem: Environmental > Aquatic > Freshwater > Creek > Sediment | place: USA... | reverse complement strand
ACTATGTGGAACCGCGTCCGGGCATCCCGCCCACCCCCAGTCACACCCTGGAAGTCATCAACACCATGAAGCGAGAAAATATTAAGCTGATCCTGGTCGAGCCGTATTTCGACCTGCGCACGCCGAACTCCATCGCGGACAAGACCGGTGGGGACGTGGTGCAGATCATGCCCTCGGTCGGAGGAGTCAAGGAAATCACGAATTACTTCCAGTTGTTCGACTACGACATCAACCTGCTGGTCAACACGTTTGCGAAATTGAAATAGGAAATTGGATGGACATCTTATCGTTTCTGCTCGCCCCCTTCGTTGCCAGCCTGATCCTGACGGGCATTCACGCTTATCTCGGCGTTCACGTGGTGGAGCGCGGGGTGATCTTCGTGGATCTTTCGCTGGCGCAGATTGCCGCCCTGGGTACCACCATTGCCGCCCTTTACGGCTTGGAGCCTCACAGCGAGACCACCTACTGGGTAAGCTTGGTGTTTACGTTTATCGGCGCCGGCATATTCTCCATGATCCGCGGGCATCGCGCGCGCATCCCACAGGAGGCGGTGATCGGCATCTGTTACGCGGTGGCTTCCGCGGCCGCCATCCTGGCCATGAGCAAGTCGGTTCAGGAGACGGAACACTTGAAGGAGATGCTGGTAGGGAACATTCTCACCGTCTCGTGGTACGAAGTAGCCAAGACGGGCGTCCTCTACAGCGCCATCGGCTTATTCCATTTCATCTTCCGGCGCAAGTTCCTGCTGATCTCGATGGACCCGGAGGCCGCCGTGGCGCAGGGCATCTCCACGCGTTTCTGGGATTTCCTCTTCTACGCCTCCTTCGGCTTCGTGGTGACGTCTTCGGTGGCCATCGCCGGCGTGCTGCTGGTGTTCTGTTACCTGATCGTCCCTTCGGTGGGGGCCATGCTATACGCTGAAAACATCGGTCCGCGGCTGGCGATTGGCTGGACGATGGGCACGCTGGTGTCGGCACTGGGGGTCTACTTGTCGTTGAAGATCGATCTTCCGACCGGCGCCACCATCGTCTGCACGTTCGCGCTGGTGCTGATCGCTATGGCGCTGGTCCGGTTGTTCTTAGGGCGGCGCGCTCCCGCCACAGAAGCGCTCCCTGCCGCATCGGCCCGCGTCTAAAAATGGGGCGGAACCAGGACTGATCGCCTGCGAGTAAAGGCGGCCGGGATTTGATATAGTCTCTCCCATGAGCCGGACATTTCTCTTGCGCCTTTCCGCCGGGGTCCTGCTTCTCGCCGGGTCCTGGCTTGCTTACACCCAGAATCAGGGCCGGGGGCCGTCCAACAAGCTGAATAAGATTGCCGCCGACCTTTATGAGATTGAAGGCGATGGAGGCAACGTCGCCGTCTACATCACCAACGAGGGCGTCATCCTGGTGGACGACAAGTTCGAATACGACTTCAACGACATCGTCGACAAGGTCAAAAGCGTCACCAGTCAGCCCATCAAGTATGTTCTCAATACGCACCACCACGGCGATCACACGGGCAGCAACGCTAAATTCCCGCCGGCCACCGAGTTCATCTCGCATGTGAACGCCCGCAAGAACATGATTGATGGCAAGATGCCCGGCGCTCCGCGCGTCACCTTCACGCAGGAGACCGCGGTCTTCCTGGGAGGCAAAGAAGTGCGCGCCCGTTACTTCGGCCGCGGCCACACCAACGGTGACGTGATGATCTACTTCCCCGCGTTGAAAATACTCCACACCGGCGATCTCATGGCCGGTACGAGCCCGCTGATCGATTACGGGGGCGGCGGGAGTCTGTTGGAGTGGAGCGCCACACTCGACGAGGCGTTAAAGCTCGATTTCGATACCGTCATTCCCGGCCACGGCCCGGTGGCGAAGAAGGCCGACCTGGTAGCCTTCCGCAGCAACGTGGATAAGCTCAAAAACCGGGTTACGGGCCTGCTCCGCCAAGGCACGTCGAAAGACGACATCGCCAAGGTCATGACCAGCGAATTCGGCTGGATGCCCGGCGGCCTGCAAATGACTCGCGGCTTCGACCGCATGCTGGCCGAACTGAAGCGCTGATCGCCCCGTTTGGAGCAAACCGAGTTCCCACGGCTGCTCAACCCGCAATGAGCCATACGGATCGTCCGATTTGCTATTTCACCAGCCGGATGGAAGGGTGCCGGCCTCTCCCGGCGCGGAAGAGACGGCCGTCTGCAGTCAGCATCGGACAGTCATACTCCAGAGCAAGCGCGAGATAAATACAATCCCACAGGGAAATCTGGTGGCGCACGGAAAGATCGAGCGCCCGCAAAAGCCGCGGCCGCATGTCAAACAGCCGTGGCGCACATCTCGTCATCAAGGCGTACGCTTCGTAGGCCTGCGCCGCGGAAATCTGCATTCGATCGGTTACGCTTTCCTACGAGACTGGCAAATTCCGCAAGCAGAAGATCGGGGGCAATCAACAGTATCTCCCCGGCGCCGTACCGCTTGAACAACCCAAGGGCCTCTCACGATCCGGTTCGGGCAGCACCCATTTCGCCGCTACGCTGCAGTCCAGAACGAAGGTTTCGGGCATCCGCTATCGCACCCGGTCCTGGCGAATCAAGGGCGCACTTTCGTCGAGTGGCGGCAGGGAGGCGGCAAACCGTTCCAGCTCCTTCCGTAAACTTCCGAGTTGCCGCCGCCGCTCCGCTTCCGCCGCCTCGGTTTCCAGTGCCAGAATGATCTCGGCATTCAGACTTCTTCTCTTCCTCCTCGCTTCTCGCTTAATCACGCGATAGACCGAATCAGGCACATTCTTGACGGTAATGTCCATGGAACCATTCCTCGCAGCCCGCAAGCACCGCCACTCCCTCAACCCCGGGCGCTATCTCCCCTCCTTACAGATGATGGCCGCCGCCCTCTCCGCCAGCGCGCCGATCGTCCGCGATGGATTTACCCCGACCGCTTCGGGCACGATCGCTCCATCGATCACGTACAGATTTTTGTAGTGGAAGACTTCGCCCGCGTGGTTGACCACGCCGTTGGTTGCCGTGTCTCCCATGCCGCAGCCTCCCAGCGGGTGCGGCGTGATCAGATCGTGTGCCAGCGACCACGTAGGCGGCACTACCGGATGGCCGCCGGTCGCCTCGGCAAGCTTCGTGTGCATCGCGACTATCGTATCGATCACCTGCTTCGACTTCCCAATGTCCCAGGCCAAGTTGAGATGCGGTTCGCCCGTGAGCAGGGAGTGATGCAGCGAGAGTGTGCCATTGGCCGCGTCCACTCCTTGCGCGAACCACGGCATGACGTTACCGAAGGGCTCGACTCCCGTGAGCGTGTGCCGGAACGCATCGATCAACAGTTTGGCGGCCAGGCTCTTCGTATCGCTGGCGTCCAGGCGGCGCAGCCAGTCGGCCAACAGATTGGGGAACCCGCCGTCCTCCACCCAGAAGCACTGGCCGTTGTCGCTGCGGTCCAGAAAATTTATGGCGCACGTGATGGTCGGTCCCTGCGACGGGCTCACATCCCGCCCCGAGTAAAACGCCGGCGTCAGGAAGTCCCCGTTCGAGCTCCAATGGCTGCCCAGGAACGGGCTGATATTGGGCAGCGTCTGCTGGATCTCGCGGCATCGCAACAATAACTCCGTGGAACCCAGCGATCCCGCCGCCACCACCACCAGGCGCGCCGTCTGACTGCCGGGCTGGCGCACGCCGCCATCGATCCGGTCGTAGGAAACGCGATAGCCTCCCTCGACCGGCTCGATATTGGTCACCAGGTGCAGCGGCCGCACCTCCGCCCCGTGCTTCTCCGCCCACGGAATGTAGTTGCGGTCCAGCGTGTTTTTCGCATCCACATCGCAGCCGATGTCGCAATTCCCCAGGTGCACGCAGGTTCCCTGCTCCACTCCCTGCGCGTTGACGAATCGTTTGCTATGACTGATGTGGAACGGGTCCGGAAGATCGTACGACCAATCCTTATCGAACGAGACGGCCAGATCGAGTTGCTGAAAGCGGCCGCCATTGCCCGTCTTCTGCGCCGCCTCCTGCATGAGCCGCATGCGGTTGGTCCACTGGTTGGCCGGCACCTGCTGCACGTTCATGAACTCCGCCACCTTGTCGTAGTAGGGCCTCAGCTCGGCATAGGTCACCTCAGCCGGCCAGCCGCTCTGGAACACCGATGGCGGCGCTTCGCACGAGATGTTGGCATAGATCAGCGATCCTCCCCCCACCGCCGCGCCGCGCACCACGGACATGTGCGGAAACACCGCGAGGTCGATCCAGCCATTTTCTTTCTCGGGATGCTCCGCGCTCCAGGTCCACATGTCCCCCGCGCCGCGCGGATAGTTGGTCTTGTCCCACCGGCGGCCCCGCTCCAGGATCAATACTTTGTAGCCGGCTTCCGCCAGGCGGCAAGCGGTGATCGCGCCGCCAAATCCACTGCCGATCACGATCGCGTCGAAATCCATCGGTTACGCTCCGGCTTTCTTTACGTACGTGTCCCAGAGTTCTCCCAGAAAGAAGCGGCCAAACCGTGCCACGGCCGCGGCGGCCTCCTCCGGCGATTTCGCATTGGTCGCGTGCATCGTGGGTATCATCGCCATCAGCTCCATCATCCCCAGTGTCAGCACGCCCGCGCCCACCACCGGCCCCGTCTTGTCAGTGCCCTCGTGCAGTTGCGTGTACAGGGTCGTGGTCGCTTTCCAAAGGTCGGTGATGGACGCCTGCTTCACGTCCTTGTGCCCGGCCATATAATACTTCCGCCCGCCCGCCTCGAACCCCAGCTCATACACCATATATTTCATCGCCGGATCGTCGGTCGGGGAAAACAGGTTGAAGACGCCGCTGGTCGAGGGAGTGTTCAGCGCCAGTGGGGGAAAGTCGATTTGGCCCGTGATCGATCCCAGGTGGCTCGGATCGTCGAGAAACCGGTACAGGTCGTGGATCTCGATGGTCGCGTGCATGGTGAAAGTGTTGCCGGCGTCGTGACCGGCCTTGGCCCCTTTTTCGGGGTCGGTCTCGCCCAGCGTGAATCCGCCTGCCATTTTTTCTCGAAAAGTAAACCCGAGCGTCTCGTCTGCCATCTTGGTTGCCTCCGGTGTGAATGCCACTCCATCTCCTCTGCGGGCCAGGTACTGCTTCGCGTCCGCATATCCGCGTCCGGCCAATGTTCTCGCGTCGATCCTCCCCAGATAATAATCGGGATCCAGCGGCAACGGGTAAGCCGGCTTGATCACGTGCAGGCGGATCGGCTCCCGGTGTCCATAAACCGTTTCACCGTTTGCAATGCGCTGGTTGATCTCCTGAATCTGCTCGAACTCTTCGAATAGCTTCCCATTTGCGGCGATCTCGATCATGTGCACGTACTGCCGGAAAGCTCCGTTGTGGTACTGGCCCGTATTCCCAATACACCAGACTACCCAAAGTTCCTCCGCCCCGCGCCGCACCGCCTCCATCAGGTTCGCATCCCGGATCCACGCCGAGTCCATGTACAGCGAACCCTCGATCTCCACCGCGGGCAGGAAAATGGGCAGCGAAATTCCGGCAACCAGGTGGTCGATCGTCATCCGCCAGTGGGGGATCACTTCGCTGACTTTGCGGGTGAAGTTGCAGACGTTGAATGTTCCCTCGATGTCCCGCGCCGCGCGGATCTTGCCGATATCGATGCCCAGATGCGGAAACACACGCTCCACCAGGCTGCGCGCGTCCCCCAGGGCCGCTATTCCTTCGTCCGACAGGTACTTCTCGATCGGCAGGAAGGAGACGAAATCGCGAACCGGCAGAGTTTCCCAGCGCTCCACCATCTCGATGGCGGAAAGCCCGGAGAGCATCATGGCCAGGTTGATGGTGCCGCCGGAGGTCCCATCCGCGTGGCTGAAACCGATGCCCTCTTCGGCGAGCGCCCTGAGGACGCCGGCCTGGTAGGCCACGCGCATCCCTCCGCCTGCCAGAATCAGCGACCGCTTGGGGCTTTCCATGGTGTGCGACTCTCATTCGCGGACATGCGGTATACGAAAATCAGGATGCCCGACAGCAGATCGAAGCCCGCGATCAGCAGGGCTGTCGAGGAAAAAATGTGATGCATCACGCCCAGTCCGACGGCTGCCGACGCACCCAGTTTCTGCAAACCCGCCCATAGCAAGACCAGGTCCGCTGTTTCGGCGGCCAGCAAAGCATGCGCCAGCAACCCTCCGAAAAGCAGCATGAACATCCCCACAATTCCGAAGAAATGCTGGCTGGTCGCCGTGGCTTCCCCGGAGACGATTCCCAGCACAAACGCCGGTTGGACGAGTTGCACCGCGCCCGAAATCGCCGTCGCCCCGGCGATAACCACCAGTAGCCAGTAGAGAACTCCCCGCTGTTTCATGATGCCGGCTTCTCCAGCGTCTCAAACAGGCTGCCCTTGGCGATGAAGTAATACATCATCACGATCCACATGAGGGTGAGCAGCACGAAACGGATGTCGTTGAGCGACATCCATTTCTCCAGCAGCGAGGTGAGCAGGGCCTGATCGGTGACGCCCGCGTCGATGATCTTGTTCACCGGGATGATGTATGCCTGGCCGACTACGGTGGCCGCCGTCAGGCAGAGGAAGGCGGCGATCGCGGCCCATCGCAGTTTGCCTTTCCATTCGGTGACGATCATCACCAGGCTGCAGAAGAACATGATCGGCACCACCACGGTAAAGAACTGCGTGGCCGCCAGGGTTTCCGGAGTGAACTGGTCATAGTAATTGGCCACCGTCAGATGCCTCCACGTCGGAAACCAGAAGAACCGCAGCGACCACAGCACACCGCAGTACAGAGTCGCCCCAAAGAAAATACACGCGTGGTTGAGGGCCAACAGTTTGCCTTTCATCGTGCTGCTCCTCCCGATTGGACCGTGGCGGCGTCGCCCACAGGCGCCGGCGGCGCCAGCCACTCCTGGCCCTGGCCCAGGCCCACTACGCTCTCCATCCCCTCCGGAACGGTTTTCGGCAGGCTCTCTTCGCCCAGAAACCAGCTCTCGAAGTGATCATCCAGAATGCCATTGGCTTGCGGCAGGAAGGCCGTCAGCAGCGGTTCCGGTTCGATCTCCAGGTCCTTCAAAGGCCGCATCCTGGGATGGTCGCCCAGCAGCAGCCGGCCCGATCCTTTCTTGTGAAAACTGAAGCCCAGCTTCCCCTTGAAGTAGATGGTCGATTTCATGAGCATGCCGCGGAACGCGCAGTAGTTGATCGCCCCCGTGCTCAGCGGAAGCCACGCGCTGGCGGGCCGCTCGATCTCGATCTTCATGGCGAACTGTCCGTCCAGGTCGTACTGGCTGCTCACCGTCTTCTCGCCGATGAGGTAGTTCAGATTCGCCTGGTGCTTCGGCATGCCCCAGATGCCCTTGCCGCCCTTCACCGATACCTCCGTGCTTACCGGCAAATCGAATACCCACTGCCCCGTTCCATACGGCCCCAGGAAGATGGCAGGCAGCAGGCGCGGCGCCGGCTTCGAGCCGTGCGTGCACGCAATCGCGATACTGAACTCGATGTATTTCCCGATATTGGTATCGAGGTAATTGATGACGCTGATCACCAGCAGCGCTTTGTTCCACAGGCGCAGCGGGTGGATTTCGGCGCCTGGTATCAGTTTCCGTGCCTTATCGGCGTTGATGGGGAAAACCGCGAAGAGCGCGGGCGAGTCTTTGCAGTACACCGGCAGATGAAACGGTATTCCATCCACCAAAGCCCATCGTCCTGCCTCGCGATCGATCCGTGCAGGGTGTCCCATTGGTCCTCCTTATACCGGCCGTTCCAGTTCTTCCGCAACGAACGGGAAAACGTCCGTGGCGGCGTTCTTTCCGATGAATGGATCCAGGTGGCCGTATCCCTGGATCAGCCGGAGTGTATGGTAGTTCTTCCGCCACGAATTAAAGAAGTCGAAGGTCCGCTGCTGACTTTCCGCCAGAAAGCATCGGTTATTCACGCCGGCGAAAAAGGCAAAACGCGCCGCCGTCCGAGGCTCCTGGGCGACAAAGTCGGCCGGCAGCTCCGGCCGGCCCTCAACCGCCACCAGATGCCCCTTCCCGATGCACCGGCGCATTTGCTCGAAGAAGCAAACCGGCACGGCGGCGAATTCCTGTTTGATCCACTCGTGGGTCGCGTCGTTCAGATTTTCGTGGCTCCACAGCGCCGGAAAGCCCGTCCCATAGGTGAAGCTCACGCCCTTGCATACCGGGTTGTGGCATTCGTGATGGGTAAGCAGAATGAACGCCGCAATCACCTTCGCCGGCAAAGTGGGTGCGTGCACGCACCATTGCGGATTCAAGTACGAAGTCATCAGCTTGAGCGCCGGAACCGAAACGGAGATTTTGAACCGCGTGATTTCCGGCACCACCGGATGGAGCGAAACCGCGTTGCTCACGATGGTCTCCACTTCGGGAACCAGTCCGGCCACGGCCGACATCATGAAACTCGTCGATCCCTGGCAATGAATTACGGCCTTGATCCCCTTCGCTCCCGTTTCGGCCATTACCTTGCGAACGGCATAGGGGTGATCGAACACCGCCGCCTGATCGAGGGTCCAGAGATTTGGCCGGAAGTCGATGCTCGCCCGCCAGTTCTCCAGCCAGACGTCGTAACCGCGAGCGATCAGGTAATCGACTAAGGTGGTTTCCGTAGGCGCGCAGAACAGGTTCGCCCTCACTCCGGCGCCATGCACCAGGAGCACCGGACCCTTGGTAGGAGCTTGCGTCCCTTTAACCTGGATCAGATTGCAGGCGAAACCGTCGCCGGCGCTGAAGGGTACCAGACGTGAGCTCGTCGTCGTAAGACCCATATCGTTGCGGTTCTCGCGTTGGATTATATCTCACGCCCGGCCGGAGATCTTACCGTACTCCTTTACCCTGAGTGATTAGAGTATCGGAATCGTTTCCTGGTCTGCGCAAACCTGGCTCGGATCAAAGCGCTAGCCCGTGGCACAAGTGGTAATTCCGCAAATTCGGGGACTGCCTCCGAAATTCCGGCCACGCCAGTTGCTCCCACCAAAACCGTGCTCGTTCCGGAATTTCGGTGGCTGTACCCGAATTTTCCGCGCACGGACTCTCGCCACGGGACCGCCAGGGTAGCGGGTCCGAAGCGTAGAAAAATCCCACAAAAATATTTTAGGAAAAAACTGGACAAACAGACCTTAAACTGATAGTCTTAAATCAACAGACAGACAGCATCCCTGACGGCGAGTCCCCTCCCGCCGTCAACCCTCTGAGTGCAAGGCCCCGGGAAACCCAGCCCGGGGCCTCTTTCATTACCAGGATCCTCCCTCAGAAGATTCTGTCCTGCCGGCGCAGCGTCCCAAAGCTCCCGATGTTGGAAACCGAGAACGCAATGCGGAACTGGTTCTCATAGCGCACGCCGCTGATATCGAATCGCCGCCATTGCACACTCAATCCGCAGCAATCTGTGTTGTAGGTCACCTGAGTCGTCGCGTATTGCAATACCTGCTTGAGGTAATCGTAAATGCCGTCTACCCCGGCGTTCCAGCCGCGATGGTTCAGATCGCCGAATCCCGCGCGGAAGCGGAACTGATTGGCGGGCGTGTTCAGTATCGGGTCGGTGTGCACCTGGTTGTGCCCCACCGAAACAAAGTACTTCGCCCAGCGATAGTCCACCGCAATCGTGCTGTTCACAATCTCGCCGCGCCGATGGTCGTAATCCGCCCGCCACTCGATGCCTAATCGATTCACCGGGCTGATGCGCATCACCGAAACCACCGGAGACGAACTCCGCGGTTCCGCCAGAAACGCATAAGGTGTCAGTTCCACCGTGCTCATAAACACGTTCGCCTGCCCCGGAATCAGCGCGCCGCCGAACGTGGGGTCGAAGAAGCGCTTCTGCCATAGTTGCCAGGTGAAAATCTCCTGCACGGCGTTGCCCCGCTTGGCATACACGCGATTTGTCAGCGACAGCTCCAGCTCGTTGGTGTTGCTGAGCAGGTCCGTCTCGTCAAACCGGATGAAGCGGTCGAAGTCCGCGCCGACGCCCGCCGCGTACCGGTAGGTGGCCCGCGGCTCGATGACGTGCTTCAGCTTGTCCCCGAAGACCGTCTTCTTTTCAAACACGCGCGCCAGCGAGGGAAAGATCAGGTCCGCCGAAAAGTCGCGCGTGCTGCGTACCAGGTTGGTGCCCACCACGCGGTACCGGTCCAAGTACGGCGTCTGGCTTTCCGAATAGTACGTCTCCTGGAGTCCAAACCGCGGCACCAGGTGAAAGTCGCCCCAATGAAACGCGCTCATCACGTGCGGTGCGAAATTCACCCGCTTCATGAACTGGCCGGTTTGAAACCGGTCGACCAGAATATTGTTCTGATCGAAAATCGGCTCCGACCGGTAAAGCAGGCCCGCGGCCGAATCGAACGAATACCACAGCGGCACGTGCTTCCAGATCTGCCGCTCGCGTTCGCTGAACTCCGCCTCCGGCAGTTTGCGGATCGTCACTGCATTGGTTTCCAGCTTGGTGGCCTGCGTGACCGGATCGGTCACCTGGATCTCCGTGCTTTGAAAGTTCTCCAGCCGCGCCCCCACCAGATCCAGCGTGTAGTCCTTCCAGTTCTTATTTACGAATCCCACCGAATGCGATTCCGAGCCGATCGCCTCGTTGAATGACTCCGACCACTCCTGCCGGAAACGAAACGACGAAATGTAGTTAATCGCTCCGCGCGCCGTCCAGCCGTCGCCCAGGTCCGACTTCCCGATCACGTTCACGCTGACGCCGCTGTACGTCTGGGGAGGTCCGCTGGGCTGGGTGATTCCGCGATCGTGCACGCTGTAGATTATGGCGTCGTAATCGGTACCCGGCCGCGGCTTGCCGCGAAAATCCGCGTGGTGTGCCTCTCCGCGCGACGTGTATTCGGTCAACCGGTACGTGATGTCGTAGCTGCGGTTGATCGCCCAGAAATAACCAACCCCAAACATCAACCCGCGCCGCGAGCTGTTTCCGAAATTCGGAATCAGGAATCCGCTCTTGCGCGGCGCCTTCTCCAGCGATTTGTAAAAAAACGGAGTGAAGAACAGCGGCATTCTGCGAACCAGGAACGTCGAATGGTATGCAATCGCGCGCTCTCCCGGCACGATATCGAATTTGGGGCCGCGCAGCCTCCACCACGGGTTGGGCATCTTGCAGTTCGTGATGAAGCCGTTATGCAGGATGTAGCGGTCTTCCAGCCGCTCCGCCCACTCGCCTTGAAAAAAGAAAGGACTGTTGCTGGTGAGCACTCCGGGCCGCGCATCGATGCGCGGGGCGGCTTGGCCGCGCACGTTGTAAAACTTTCCCGTTTCCGAGTCCGTGTTGTACTCCACACGGTCGGCCCAGAGCTGTTCATTGCGCGCGAACTGGTGAAAGTAGACGTTTCCTCGGGCCTTCACATCGCCCGAATCCCCGTCATAATCAATCTCGTCGGCCCGCACCAGCATGGTGGCCCCTTCGATCTCCGCCTTGCCGCGCAAGTGGTAGACGTTGCCTTCTTTCTCCTGGACCACCGCCGTCACGTTGTACTCGCCACGCACCGGCGCATCCGGACGCGCCGTAATGATGCGCTGATCCGGTTGCAGAGCCGACACCTGGGCCAGCACCTGCCCCACTAAAGCCAGTGTTCCCAGTACCCTAACCACCAAAATACAGACATTACTCGAAGATTTCCCGTGACAAAGCGATACTACTGTGTTAAGTAGAAAAAGAGAGCTTTTCAGGGCGAGACCTCTATCGGAGAACTTAACACATTCCGGAGAGCGCAGTTGCGGTGCGCCGAGGAGCCAAGCCGGGAAACAGATGACGTGTACATATTGTGGTTGCCGGAATGCCGACGGGGAATCTCGCTGCTGGCGGTGCGGGCGAAAGCCGGGAGATCGGCTGCCCGGCGATCGGCCCTTTAACCAGGGCGCCTTGGCAGCCGTGGCGCAGGCGCGCCCTCTGCCGGAGCCGGTGCCCCAACCGCCTCCATCCAACCTGTCGCGCGCCGTCCAGCGTCCGCTGTTTCAGGAAAGGCCGGACTCCAACGTCATCCCCTTCGAGGCTTATGCTCCCCCGCGTGTGACTCGGCCGCCCAAGGCTGCTCCCAGGCCGCAGCCGCGCCGGCCGTCGTCGCGCGTGCCTGAGGCACAGGGCCAGTTGGATTTTCTCGCGGCCCTGCCCGTGCAAACGCGTACCCTCGGAACCACCGTCGAAGCGGTGATCTTCTGTGACGCGCCCGTGGCCACTCCGCTCCATCGGGCCATGGCGGCGGCGCTCGATTGGTCCATGGTGCTGATCGGCTATGGCTTGTTTCTGATGGCTTTTTCCGTGGCGGGAGGTGAATTCGTTCTCACCCGCTCGAACTTGATCGTATTCGGAGCCGCGCTGCTGCTCCTCGCATTCACCTATGGCTTGTTCTGGGCTTTGGCGGGAGGCGAGACGGCAGGCATGCGCTGGACCCGCCTCCGGCTCATTACCTTCGATGGTTTTCCTCCCGAACCCCGGCAGCGCGCTTTCCGCTTTGTGGGTTCGTGTTTGAGTTTGTGCACGGTGCTTGGTCTGCTCTGGTCGCTTGCCGATGAGGAAAGCCTCACTTGGCAGGACCACATTTCCCGTACCTTCCCCACGCCGCGCGCGTCGGAATCGCAAATCGTGCAGCAGCGGTAAGGGAGCGTGTGGCCGGCGCCCGGTCCCCCCTGCCGAGTCTTGCTCCTGCCCCGCCGGTGAGATCCTTAATCCTCAAGATGCCACCCGGCTCCCCGGGGCGCTCCGCGCGGCAACCCGGGCCTTGGTAAAATAAGGCCTTACCGCTTATGTTTCAAAAATTGGTAGTACTGATCGCGGCAACACTCCCGGTCGCAAGCGCGGCCGACGTCCGCATCGTCGAGGAGATCGTTGCCAAAATAAATGGCGATATTATCACGCGCGGGGAGATCGAGCACCAGCGCGTGCTCCTGGAGGAGGAAGCCCGGCGCCAGGGGATCAGCGGGCCCCGCCTGGAGGAAGCCCTCAAAAGGCAGCAGCAGGACGCGCTCCGCGACCAGATCGACCAGCTTCTTCTGGTGCAGAAGGGCAAAGACCTGAACATCAAGATCGACGCCGACGTAACGCGCCGCATGGCTGAGCTCCAGGTGCAAAGCAAAATCACCGATCCGGATAAATTCCACGATTTCGTCCGGGAACAGACCGGCATGTCGTACGAAGACTACAAGCAGCAGATGACCAACCAGTTGCTGACCCAGCGGGTGATCTCCGAGGAGATCAGCTCGCGCATCTCGATCCCCGAGGCCGACCTGCGCAAGTACTACGACGAGCACAAAAGCGAGTATGTGCGCGAAGAGGAGGTCTACCTGAGTCAGATCCTGATTTCGACCGAAGCAAAGACCTCCGAGCAGGTGGCCGCGGCGCAGAAAAAGGCCGCCGACCTGGTGGCGCGCGCGCGCAAGGGTGAAAAGTTCGCCGATCTCGCGCGCAACAACTCCGATGACGTGGCGACGGCTAAGGACGGCGGCAATCTGCCCCCATACAAGCGGAGCGATCATCTCCTGGTCAAGGAAATCGAGGACCTCGTTTTTGCCCAAAAGAAGGGTTATGTCAGCGATCCCATCAACCTCAAATCCCCGTCGGGACTACTGATTCTCCGCGTGGACGAGCGGTTCGAACCCGGACAAGCCAGCTTCGAGGAAGTAAAAGAGCAAGTCACGCAGGCCCTGGCCGGGCCTAAAATGGAGCCCAAGGTCCGCGAGTACCTTACCAGACTGCGGCAGGATGCCTTCCTCGAAATCAAAGACGGCTACATGGATAGCGGCGCCGCTCCCGGCAAGGACACGCGTTGGAAAGAAGTGGCCGAGCTGAAGCCGCAGACTACCACCAAGGAAGAAGTAGCCGCGCGCCACCGTAAGAAATTCCTGGGCGTGATCCCGCATGGCAGCAAGGCGCAACCCCCGGCCGACCCTGCCGTCAAACAATGAAATCTCCGTACGTGAATGAAGTCGAGCCCAACCGGCTGATTACCACCAGCTTCCTGGTCCACTCGAAGGAGATTCGGCAGAAGAAGAGCGGAGAGCTGTATCTTTCGCTGCTGCTCGGAGACCGCACTGGCGAATTGGACGCCAAGATGTGGGATAACGTCTCCGAAGTAATCGACAGCTTCGATCGCGACGATTTCGTCAAGGTCAAAGGCCTGATCCAGGTGTTCCACAACCGGCCGCA
>Ga0075030_100003557_pt1 | contig 14130 bp, 9 predicted proteins | sample LitLauG_LLR_2012_FD_71393 | JGI IMG/M metagenome (GOLD analysis project Ga0075030, IMG submission 71393) | Freshwater sediment microbial communities from Pennsylvania, USA - Little Laurel Run_MetaG_LLR_2012 | ecosystem: Environmental > Aquatic > Freshwater > Creek > Sediment | place: USA... | reverse complement strand
CGGGGCACACTGCAACGCCAGGTCCCGCGACCGCCCGCCCTTCGGCGGGTTCCGTTCGGGATGACAATGTTATGGGGGGTGAGACGACTACCGCACCAGCCACTCGGTGGCGGTGTGCACGTGCGTGAGGAGTTGGGTATAGGTGACCGAGAAGATTGCGATCGTGGCCAACGCAGCAGCGACGCCGTACCACGAAGAGTTTTTGCGGAGGGGGACGCGTCGCAACTCTGTCCACGCGAGGAGGCGCTCGACGCGGGCGTTCATCACTGCGGCGGGACTGTGGACCAGCGCGGCGGTTAAATCGACCGACGGCTCGACCGTGCCCAAGCGCGACAACTTGATGAGCGCGGCGGCCAGGTCAAGGGCCTCGCCGGCATTGGTCACGGCGGCATCGTCGGCAGCCATTTCTGTGGCTTCGAGCCAGGCCGCTTCCAATCCCTTCATGCCCGGGAAAGCAACGAAGCGCAGGACAAGCTTCTTCAGATTGTCACGACGACTGACGTGGGCAACTTCGTGCTTCAGGGCTGTTTCGAGCTCATTGCCGCTCAAAGTCGATTCGGCCAATCTCGAGACCAACACGCGAGCGGAGACGATGCCGGCAACCGTCATCGCCGGAAGAGGCCGGGGAATGCGCAACACCGGAATCTTCGCGCTGGCGCACATGGGCTGCGCTTCGCTCGTCCAAGTCGAGATCGTCTCGGACGCCTTGCGCAGCGCCATCCCGGCATTTGCCAGTCCGGTAATTCCCATCGCGATTCCGAACAGCCCAAGCACCATGGGGAATCCGCCCAACGGCTCGTCGATGGCGCGCGGTTCGAGTAACAAGAAGGACGGAACAGTGAAGGCCGCGGTAATGACGGCGGCGGCGACGAGCGGGAGGGTGCGGAAGGCGAAGAGAAGATCAGCGGTGTGGCGGATGGAGAATTTGCGGCTGTAGTCCCAGAAACGGCGCCAACTCAGGCCCACGGCAAGCGACAGGGCGCAGTACACCAGCACGAACACCGACAGCGATACGGCAAGGCCGCGGGCTGCGAACATTCTCGATTCCCCTGAACTGTTACCGCGATTCCCCAGAACGTGATTCGGTGTTGCGTAACTCTTTCCGCTTGGCATCGACCAGGCGGCGCAGATCTTCGAGCAACTTTGCGTCGTGCTCGGTGAGAACTTCAACCAGATATGAAAGCGGCATGGATGGAGCCGGGCTGGCATCGAGCAACTGGCGGAGCGCCTCGCCGGCGGCTTCGCGTTGCAGATCTTCGCGCGTCAGGCGCGGGCTGTAGCGGAAGGCGCGGCCTTCGGCTTCCCGGCTCAGCAGATTCTTTTTGTACAGGCGGTCGAGCGTAGTCATCACGGTGGTGTAGGCGAGGTCGTGACAGGTGTCTTGGATCAGGTCGCGGACCGTCGCGTTGCCGCGATTCCACAGTTCTTCCAAGACACGCTCCTCCAGCGGACCCAGCTGGGAAGAGGAGGCTCGGAAATGGAAGATACGCTTCATGGACCAAACTACGACGGGGAAATTCTACCTCAGGCGGAAGGCCCGCGCCACAAGGGATTTCGGGCTATGGCAAGTCCAGATCGAGGGCGTAGAGATCGCGCGTGCTCTTATCCTGTAACACCAGAATTGAGCCATCCGGTGCGATTCCACTCCATGCGCCCCACACTCCTGTCAGCGGAAATCCGGGGAAATCCATTAACCGCTCGACTTTGCCTTCCGGGAGGCTGACGCGATAGAAGCCGGCTGGTTCCTTGCGCTCGTACTCAAAGAAGTTGTTGTAGTAGAGATATTTGCTGTCGGCGGACCATGTTGTGTAGTCGGCATAGCCACCTACCCGACGTGCCTGCTTCTGTGCAACATCGTAGACCCTCAGTTCGTGACTATCCGGATCGTATCCGGAGATGAATTTGCCGTCGGGGGAACACTCCGTCATGTCGAAGCCCAGAGTGAGCGTCCTCTGAGTCGACGCCCTGCTGTCCAGGTCCTGCGTATAGATGGTAGTTGCAGCTCCCGGTTGATCTTCCCCGACCGCGTACTCGGCTTTGCTGTCGGGAGTCCAACAGACATGCGTTTCCTGGGTTGCGCTGCGGCGACCCAAACTCCGCAGTTCGCCACCATCGCGGGAAACAATGTACCCGTCGTACAGCTTGCCGGTACTCGGGGTGGCAAAGAAGGAAATCCAGCGCCCGTCGGGCGACCAGCGAGGCTGGTAAGTCCGCATCGGGGGATAGGTCAGTTGCATTTTCTCCGAACCGTCGGTGCGGCTTCGATACAGCGTCCCCTCCGGGTACTCTACGTAGGCCATCCAGTTTCCGTCGACCGAAAATGACACGTGATCCGCGGAGAAGTTCCGCAGGTAGGGCGCGAACGTCCGGTTCTTAACGTCATAGCGCATGAGCTCCCCACCGCGCTGCTCGCCGATCACGAAAATCGTCGTACCGTCCCGGGCCGGTACCGGCTGGAAGAAATTGATCGGCCCCGATGTAAGTTGTACTGGGTCCGGGCTGGTGCGGTGGAAGAGGTCGGCGCGGTCGCGAAGCACCCATATATTCCGGACTGGACCGTCAGCAGCCACGAAATAGTAGTATTGGCCGTCACCACTCCATCGTCCTGGCCAGCATTTAATCGACGTCTTCCAATCGGGCAAAACCGGGCGCAAGCCGCTGCCATCCGGCTTAATCTGCCAGATCGTGTTCTCGTTCTCTCCAACGAGCATGAATCGGGCCAGCCCGCCGTCCGGCCGCCAGCGGACGCTAAATGGAGCTTGCTCGAAGTGCGCCAACCGTCGACTCTCACCGTTGTCCCGATTCAACAGGAACAGGTCCGCGTCATAGGTGTAGCCGATGCGCCCGTCAGGCATCCAGAAAGAGTCACTGACTTTCGCTCCATCGACCTGCCGTAGTGAAGATCCATTCAGGGGCAGACGCCACAGCTGCCGTGGAGGTGATTGTTCGGGAAAAGTCGTCAGCAGCTCTGTGCCGCTCGGCGAAATGTCGTGAATGTCGACCCGAGGGAAGGTCATCTTAATCCGGCTGATTTCTCCCCCATCCACCGAAATGTACGCCAGCTGACGCCCGCCGTTTTCGTCTACGGTGAAATAGATTCGAGTGCCGTCAGAAACGAGGTTTTGATTCACGTAGAGCGAACCCAGATGCGTGTACTGCCGGATGCGCCGCAATCGCGGCATAGGGGCCACCGGCCTGATCCAGTAGACCGCAATCAGCGTCAAGGCGATGGCCGTGCTCCACAGCGCGAAATTGCGGCGGGCGGAGGATGGTACGCGAGGATTCGTCCCGGTTGCGGCCAATTTGACTTGCGGCGCGCCGGTTGCATCCACCGACGGAATGGCTCGCTCCGTTTCCGGTGTTTCGGTTGAGACTACGCTCACCGGAGCGACAAAGCGATAACCGACCTTCGGAATGGTCTCTATGAATCGAGGATTTTCAGCGCTGTCGTTCAGCGCCGCGCGTACCTTTTTGATGGCAGTGTTCAGGCCTTCATCGAACGCAACGAAAGTATCCCCAGACCAAAGCTTTTCTTGTATCTCTTGGCGAGTGACAACCTCACCAGCCCGTTCCACGAGCAGGGCTAACACTTGAAAAGGCTGGGCTTGCAGGCGGATGCGAAACCCGCTTTTGGTGAGCCGCCGATGATCGAGATCGGCTTCGTAAATTCCGAATCGAACGCTACCACTTTTTGTATCCCGAGCCATTCTTGCCCCAAGAAGCGTTCCCGAATGCTAACACAGCCAGTTCACGAAAATCAGTAACACGTTCTCCCACAACAACATATCTGTACAGACGGAAGTTTCCCAGAAGTCCTTTGACCCGCCGCCCCGAATCCCGCAAATTACCGGCGGGGCACGAGCGGGAATGGGGCGTTCGCACCTGTCGCAGCGGCGGTGGCCAGTGATCCCCTACACGGCTTCGCCGCGACTCTTCCCGAGAATTCAAAGACAAAAAGACAAAAGAGGATGACATGAAAACCATGCGAGCGATAGCGCCGACGCTGGCAGTTATCTCGGCACTGACGATTTTTTCTAGCCTGGCTCTGGGGCAGAAGGACCCCGGTGTTCGAGGAGGAATTCAGAACACGGGAGGGGGGTTGCAGCAGCAGGGGATTCCGATTCCCCATCCTCCTGTGATCAGTCCAAATCCCATGACCGGGGCGACCATCAATGACAACGAACTGGCCTCTTTCCTCGAGGGTATTCTGCGGGCGGGCCAGCTTGAGTCCACGTGCGACGACTGTGCCGACGTAACCGACGGCTCCCCCGTGACGGGTCTCGGTGAACTCGACCCGATGTTTCCGCAGTTCCACACGAATTCCAATGGCCTTGGGGCCCGCCACAACTCCGACCAATGCTTCTCATGCCATGCCCAACCCACACTCGGGGGTTCCGGGGGATTTCTGGTTCCGAACCCGGGAGACAAGACTCCTCGACAGGCCGAGAATCCGCAATTCAACCTGATTCCCCATCGCTATGGACGGCAAAACGCGGTGCCGAGTTTCGAAAAGAAGTATGGCCCCGTCCGCGAAGTGCGCTTCAAAAGGAAGGCAGACGGCACTCCCGACGGCGGGGTTCACCAGCTCTGGACGGTGCGAGGCAGCACTAACGATAAAACGATCCCAAACTGTGCCCTGACCCAACCGGACTTTGAAAAAGAATATAAAGCCGGAAATCTCGCATTCCGCATTCCGTTACAGATGACCGGGTTGGGCCTGCTCGAGTCGATTCAGGATCGGGAAATTCTCGCTCAACACGATGCGACCGCCGCGCTTCGCGCACCGCTCGGGATAAGCGGACATCCGAATCGAAGTGGCAATGACGGCACCATCACCCGCTTCGGCTGGAAGGCCCAAAACAAGTCGATCACAATCTTTGCCGGTGAAGCCTACAACGTCGAGATGGGCATTACCAATGAGGCGTTTCCCACCGCGACCGAGGAAGATCCCGATTGCCAGGGACCGGAAAAGCCCGAACCCAATGATGTAGTGCGTACTGACACAACCGATGTCAGGAACCAGAATTTCGAAAATCCCTTACACATAATGCCGGACTGGCAGCAATTCCAGATCCTGATGCGGTTCACCGACGGACCCGCGCCTGATCCGAATCCGAGCGAGAGCGCGAAGCGAGGCAGGGATACGTTTTCCCGGATCGGGTGTTCGCTTTGTCACACTCCGCAGATGCAGACCGCGCCCGTCATGAACAGCGCGGTTTTGCAGAACCGCCCGGTTAATGCATTCACCGATCTGATGGTGCATCACATGGGCGCCAAACTCGCCGATGACATTACGCAAGGGCAGGCGGGAGGGGATGAGTTCCGCACAACGCCGTTGTGGGGTGTCGGGCAGCGCATCTTCTTTATGCACGATGGAAGAGCGAGCGACCTGCTGCAGGCGATCCGCGACCACCATTCCGAGGCAACACCGACCTATCCCGCTTCGGAAGCAAACGGAGTCGTGCACAAGTTCAATCGACTCTCGCCACAGGAGCAGCAGGAGATTCTCGATTTCCTGCGCTCGCTGTAGGAGTCGATACGATCCTCTTTCGTCTTCGGCTGGGCGGACGCAACGCAAAAGGCCTGATGCCTACAACAATCAACGATCATCGCTCTGGTAGAGCAACCCCCACGCGCATGCTGGAAATCGCCTTGATCATGGCGATTTCCAGCATGTTGTGCTTTGCCCAAACTTCCACCGAATATCACCGCACGTTACAGGTCTCGAACGAAGAGCCTGCAAAGCTCCACATCGAGATCGACCGTGCGGACGTTCAGGTTCTCTACGACCGAGACGGAGAGGTCTCGATTCACGGCGTGGCGCTTGCCGCCGGGGAGGCAAAACTCGACGAAAACTATTTTGCTTCCGTTCTGTCGATCGAGCAGGCCGGGAATGAGATTACCGTTCGCCATCGACTGGACACGGCTCATGCAGCAGGCATGCCGAAGCTGAGTCTTCGTATCAACGTACCCTATCGGACTGAAGTACATACAGACGTTCAGCAAGGCACCCAGACGTTGCGCGGTCTTCTCGGGCCCGTGGATGTACGGTCGCGCAAGGGCGATATCCGCGCTTCATACATCTCGAAAGAAGTTCATGCCGAAGTTGAGAGCGGGAGCGTGGACCTCCAGGTAATCGGCGAGCCTGTCGTCGCGAAGATCGGGGTCGGGAATATTTCTGGCCAGAGGCTTGAAAAAGGGATTCAGGCTGAGACGAACGACGGAGACATTACTCTCATGGTTGTGGGATCGTCTTCGGCCAGGGTAATCAGCGGAACGGGACGAATTGAGATTGGGGGCGCGAGGGGGACGCTGACGTTGAGCACCGACGCCGGCGATCTAACCGTGCAGGCTGTGCCTCACGACGATTGGACCCTGCATTCCGCCATGGGAACAATCCGCCTCCGTTTGCCACAGAAGTTGAGCGCAGTGGTCGAGGCATCGACCGACTCCGGAGAATTGCAAGTCGATCGGGATGACATCCTAAAGGACGAGAGGAACCCACATTCGATCGCTGGACGAGTCGGCGTTGGAGGTAAACTCGTTGCCGCTCACACGGAAAAAGGAAGAATCGTGATCCAATGATCGAAAAAGAAATTGAGGTGATGGCGACCCCGGAGGGAGTCGAACCCCCAACCCTCAGTTCCGAAGACTGATGCTCTATCCAGTTGAGCTACGGGGCCGCAGTTTCGGCGCATGCAGGCTCGCTGCGCTCGCCAGACAGCCGAGGCGGCTGTCGCTACATGAAACATTGGGGTGGGAAACGGGAATCGAACCCGCAACCGTCGGAGCCACAGTCCGGTGCTCTGCCAGTTGAGCTATTCCCACCACCGGAGTTTCATTATAGCGGAAAAGCGGACCTCAGACTTTGGACCTTGGACTTCGGCTGAGGCGTCTGAACTGGTTAAACATTCGGCTGCGCCGCGTTGAATTGGGGATGCCCGGGGTCAGTGGTCTGAGGGCAAAGGTCTGTGGTCTGAGGTCGGGTTTACCCTCGGCCTATGCCTACGTACTCAAAGCCCAGGGCGCGCAGACGGGTCGAGTCCAACAGGTTCTTGGTGTCGACGATGACGGGCTTTTTGAGCAGGTGCTTGATGCGATCGAAATCGAGAGCGCGGAATTCGGGCCAACCCGTGCCGACGACGAGCGCGTCGGATCCCTCCGCCGTGGCGTAGGCTGAATCGCAATAGCGCACGGTTCCATTGAGATGGGTCTTCGCTTCAGGGATCGCTACGGGATCATAGGCCCGCACGCGCGCGCCTTTCGAGACCAGGCTTTCGGCGAGACGCAGCGACGACGATCCAGCGACGGAGTTGGTATTGGGCTTGAATGCCAGTCCAAGGATACCGACATCCTTGTTCTCAACCGAGTTCAGGGCCAATGAGATCTTGTCGACCAGGCGCTCGGCCAGCGTGTGGTTGACCTCGCGGGCGGCACCCAGCACTTTGAGCGAGACACCGTGCGATTGGGCGAGGTGGGAGAGGGAATCCATGTCGGACTCGGCGAAGACCCCGCCCATTCCGGCTCCGGGCTGCAGGCAGCGGGGAGCGATTTTCTTGTCGAGACCGAGGGCGAGGGCCAGGTTCACAGCGTCTGCGTTAACGCGCTCGCACAATGTGGCAACTTCGTTGATGAAGGAAATCTTGGTCGCTACAAATGCCGTCGCAGCTTCACGCACGAGTTCCGCGGTCGATTGATTGGTCACGATGACCGGAACCCCGCGCATGACCAGCGGATGGAAAATCTGCTTCAGGACCTGAACCGCCTCGTTCGAAACCGCACCAAGAATCAGGCGATCGGGCCAGTTGAAATCTTCGACCGCGCAGCCGTCGGTGAAAAACATGGGCTGGCAGACGATCGTCGCCTGGAGTCCCGCGTCTTTGATGCTTTTTTCGATCGCGTTCGCAGTGCCCACCGGAGCGGGAGTCACAATCGTCAGGATTGGAGGCTTCGCGGCCAAACGCGCAATCCGCATCGCGATGTCGCTCAGGCCTTCAACTTTGTCTTCGGCCAGGAAGATCACCTGTGTCTTGCGGGCGAACGATTCAATGTCGGTGGAGTAAGCCAGGCGCCCGGCGCGAACATTGCGGCGGATGATTTCTTTGAGATTCTTTTCGAAGAAGGGAATGTTGCCCTGCGCCATTTCCACCATGCGGGTCCGGTCCGGATGGCAACAGGAGACCGGCGTTCCAAAATCGGCGAGGCAGGCCGAAATCACTGTTCCCAGGTATCCTGAACCGTAGACTCCAATCTGCATGCGGCTTCTCCTGTTGGCGCGCCTGAAAACCCGCGTGGAACTTGGTGTTTGGCGAGGTCTCGGGGGCGTTCCCCTCTCTTTTATCTACAGCCGCACCGGACGGTTTTCAACGCACGGGAGGGAACTGTACCTAGGGCCATGCACATGTAGTGTCGGTAACCGAAGCGCAATTACGGGAGTGTTTTAGCGGGAAACCAGGCGTCGTCCGAGCGGGATGGGGGCAAGATCGATCCAGCAATTCTGGGCGTCTTCGCGGACAAAGGTCAAGCCTTCCAGCAAGATGCGGCGGCTACCCGAGTATTGCTCCCAGCGCTGGCGGGCGATTTGGAAGGCGCTCTGGGCGGGCTGTTCCGATGTCATCTTCACGATGGTGAGGTGCGGGATGTATGGCCATTCTTCGCGGAAGGCCAGCACTTCTGTGTTCAGGCGGCTGTGCAGCGACGACATGCGACTTGCCCCCTCCACGCGGATGTAGACCGTCGGAGTGACCGGAATGAACGTCTCCACGCATCCCAGATTGACCTCGAACGGTTCCTCGGCGCCGCAGATGCGTTCCAGAACTTCGAGGGCGGAGCTTTCACTGCCTTGCAGAGGGCGGGGCGGAAGGATGGTCAGATGCGCCGCCAGGTGAGGGAGGTCCGGGTGAAGCTCACGCCGGAGATTCTCCACAAATTCGCCGGCGGCACTCCGGACGTAGGCCACCAGCGCATAACGCGGCATCTGCATACCAGAATATGGATTATACAGCCAGCGGGGGGCGTGAACGTACACGGACAGAGCTATGCCGAGAGTGGAGTGTTAGGCGGCGCTTGCGGAGATTGCGTTGCACCGTACAAAATCGAAGACCGCATTTGTGGGAATCTGGAACCACCTCGGGTGTAGCATGTTCGCCAAAGCTGGAATCATTGAGTTGCATTCCTCCATGCACGAGCGGTTGGACCTTGTGCTGCGCCACGTCGCCACGGTGCCTGAGGATCTGCGCCACACGCCGGTTCAGGGATTCGGCCATCCGTCGATTTGGAAGCAACTGGTGCATGTTGTGACCTGCGAGGAAGGATGGGTCCACGATTTGCAGAATGATCCATTTGCCGGTTGGGGCGTGAAGGATTGTCCCACGATGGCGGCACTGCGGGCTGCCAAGGATCGAGTGCGAGAAGAAACCCGAACCTACCTGGCCGGTCTCTCGGAAGAGCAACTCAATACGACGTTGGCGGAACGTCCTTCAGATTGGGGCGGAGAACTTCGGAGTCCCGCTTTCATCCTGTTGCACGTGATCACCCACGCCTTTCACCACAAGGGCCAGATTGTGGCGATGCTGCGCATTCTCGGGCATCCGGCGCCGGACACCGATTTGCAGCAGGTATAGATTCCGGCTGCCATCGGACGGCTTGACACAATCGAGCAACAATGGCGCACAAATTTGGAGCCCGCCAGAGTTGCTCTCTTTCGCGGCACCCATAAGCGAATGTGATCCCGCTTCCCTTCGCTGTGCTCATCCCGTAGCGCGGATCGCCTGCCCAATTCCGCCTCGGCACCAGACGGCACGTCTCGTCAGGCTAGTGCAGAGAAGGACTTCACCAAACCTTTACTTTTTTGCTTGACAAACGTACCATCTCGAAACTAAAGGTAAGCATTCGTAAATTCACTGTCGCAGGAGTGTCTCTGGAGTACACGCCACTCCAGAGTTTAGCGGCGACACACAGCACGATGGATTTGCAGCAGGTTTTCTGCAGAAAACCGAGGTTGAGGAGCATTCGCATGACAAGGTCGAGGTCGGGCAGTTCCTTCCGTTTCATTTCGTCTTTCTTCTTCTTGCTCATCCTGGCGACATCCGCCTGGGCGCAAAAGGATACCGGCAGCATTGTTGGAACTGTCAAAGATCCCAGCGGAGCAATTGTCGCGAATGCCAAAGTCCTGATTACCGATTTGGAGCACGGTCAGACTTCCTCCACAACGACCAGCGCGGAGGGCGAATTTGTCGTGAGCCCGTTGCGTGTTGGACGTTACACCGTGACCGTAGAGCAAACCGGATTCAAGAAGGCAATCTCGGACCCGATCAGTCTCGACGTGCAGCAGCGAGTGGCCATCAACATCGTTCTGCAAGTCGGGCAAATCACCGAGTCCGTGGTTGTGAGCAGCGCGACGCCGCTGCTGGAGACGGAAACGTCCGAACTCGGCCAAGTGGTCGATAGCCAACGAGTGGCGAACTTGCCGCTGAACGGACGAAATTTTGCCCAACTCGCGTTGCTGACTGCAGGCACAGCCCCCAGTGAGCCGGGTGCGCGCGATGAACAGAACTATGGATTCAGCGCGAGCGGAGCACGGTCGTTGCAGAACAACTTCTTGCTCGACGGAATCGACAACAACTCCAATCTCACCGATCTACTGAACGAGACCAACTACGTCATCCAGCCGCCCGTCGAGGCCTTGGCGGAGTTTAAAGTACAGACCAATGCTTACAGCGCCGAGTTCGGGCGTGGCAACGGAGCCATCGTCAACGCCGTGATCAAGTCCGGAACCAACGACCTGCATGGGAGCGCCTGGGGCTTTCTGCGGAACAATGCCCTGGACGCGCGCAATTACTTCGATCCGGTGGGTAAGGGCGCTCCTCCGTATGAGCAATATCAATTCGGTGGCACGTTTGGCGGACCAGTGTACATCCCGCACATTTATAACGGGCGCAATCGCACTTTCTTCTTCGTAGATTATGAAGGACTCCGCATTCACCAGGCGGATACACAGGCATTGTTCCTGCCTGACACGGCGGAGCGCGGAGGCGATTTCTCAGAAATCTTAAAGGTCGGCCCAACCACGGTTACAGGTACGGACTGTAATGGTCAACCGACGTATGTGGGCGAAATTTTCGATAGCCGCCTGACGCAGAATCTGGGCACGGCGCAGAATCCTGTCTTTTGTGGTGTTCCCATCGGTGGATATACGAGCGGCGGCTTGCCCACCAATGTTATTCCGTCGAGCACGGGCAACAACAAGATCGACCCGCTGGCGGCGCGCCTCACCGCCTTACTTCCTCCTGCGAACGTCAGTGGCAATCCGGCTTACAACTACATTGCGAATCCAGTCGAGACGACGCATCGGGCGAATGTGGACGTGCGAATTGACCACAAGTTCTCTGACAAAGACTCCTCCTTTTACCGCTTCAGTTTCGAAAATGAGCCGCGGCTCATACCTTCCCCATTTCAAGGCAACGTGCTCGACGGTGGCGGATTTTTCAGCGGGATTGAAGACAACTCGTACCGCAGTTTGGCGTTGAGTGAAATCCATTTTTTCCGGTCGTCGCTGATCAACGAATTCCGTTTGGGCTATAACCGCATCAACTCTCACCGCTATCAGTTGAATTACAACACTGACGTCTCGAGCCAGCTTCAGTTCCCTGGTGTACCGTTCACTCCCATCAACGGGGGGTTGCCACAATTGACCTTCGGCGATGGAAGCGCGCCTACGCTGGGCAGCCCAACATTTTTACCGTCCGTTGAGATCCAGAATACCTACGTGCTTTCCGATAACCTGACTTGGGTCAAGGACCGCCACACGCTAAAGTTCGGCACTGAAATTCGCCGCGAAGAATTCACCATCTTTCAGCCTTCTGCTTCCCGCGGCCAGGAGAGTTTCGGCCCGGGGCTGACAGATAATCCTGCGAATCCAAGCACCGGTGGCTCTGGTTTCGCCTCTTTTCTTGTCGGCTTGGCTGATGGTGGATCGATCGTCAACCTCCACAACGTGGACTATTTCCGGCCACTCTATTCTTTCTACGGGCAGGATGACTGGAAGCTGACCCCCAAGCTGACGCTGAATCTCGGCCTTCGCTACGAGCTGTTTACGACTGTCAAGGAACGGCATGACGAGCAGGGAACCTTCGACCTGCAGGACCCCTCCCATCCGACCATCATTGTGCCGAAAGGCCAGACCCTGCAGTTGACGCCTACACTCGCCTCGCAGATCACAGTTTCACCGACCGGCAGTCGCGGACTGATTCCAGTCGCGCCGCATAATTTCGCACCGCGTATCGGTTTCGCTTACCAAGTGCTGCCCAGCACCGTGCTGCGCGGCGGCTACGGCATTTTCTATGGCGGACAGGAGAATGGCCCCTACTCCAACCCAAGCCCAGGATTCAACCCACCGTTTTTTATCACGCAGTCTTTTAGTGCACCCTGCAGTCTGCCCTCGGCCAACCCCGCTCTCAATGGTCAAGGCTTGGATTGTGCGGTGCCTGGCCTCAGCAATGCGACAGGCGGCATACCCGGGTCAGCGGGGATTTCCGTCGGGTTCCCCGCGAGCGCCTTGGTCGACCCCAACACTCCAACACTATTTACGATTGATCCCAAGCTGATTACACCTTACATGCAGCAGTGGCACTTCGGGCTGGAACGTCAACTCGGAAAGGATACGGTGCTGCAGGTTACTTATGCCGGTTCGAAGGGCAATCGGCTTTTCACCTTCTATAACGGGAATCAGGCTGACCCTACGACTGACCCCGCTATTCCCTTCGCTCCCCGGAGGCCCGTGCCCCTCATTGATACAGCCATCAACTTGTTCCGGTCCGATGGATGGTCAAAATACAATTCGCTGCAAAGCCGCCTGGAACGGCACTTTAGTAAAGGCTTTTCGCTGCTCGTGACTTACACATACTCGCACGCGGAAGACAACGCTTCCAATGCCAATCTGGGATCGCAGAACAACGACGGCTTCCGTTGGTTCAAGCATCCGGAGTTGGAAGCGGGTAATGCCTCGTTCGATGTGCGCCACCGCTTCACCGCGAGTTACTTGTACGAATTGCCCTTCGGAAAGGGAAAGCTGCTGCTCGGCGATTCCAGCGGAGCCTTGCAGCAAGTCGTCGGAGGCTGGCAGGTCGCGGGCATCACGAGTGTGTCCTCTGGCAACTGGTTCACACCCACGGACTCTAACAATAACTCCAACTCGGACGGCTTCGAGGGCCAGTTGCCCGATGTCGTAGCCAACCCCAACGGCAAGCACTGCCTGCCGGGAACGTTCTTCAACACTTGCGCCTTTGTGAATCCGGCGTTCGGAGTGTTCGGCAACGCAGGCCGGAACTCGATCCTGGGGCCCGGCTTTCAGATCTGGGATTTCTCCGTTTTCAAACTTTTCAGCGTCGGGGAGCGTGCCCATCTCGAATTCCGCACCGAGTTCTTTAATCTCCCCAACCACACGAACTTCCTGCTATCTAAGTCGGGACCGCAGCAGAGCAACAACTCCACTATTCTGGGTGCAAGTCAGTTTGGACTCCTGACCGCGGCACGCGCGCCTCGGCAGATACAGTTCGCGCTGAAGCTTTCGTTCTAGTGCGGGTTGCTTTGGACAGACCACAATTCGAGTTGGTGAGGGGTTATGTCGAGATTGCCCGTTGTGGTGGTCCGCAAAGGCGTCGTGTACGTGGTTGGAGTATGTCTGCAGGTACTTGCGATCGTTTCCTTTGGCTGCACTATGCATGCGGCAGCGGCGGCGGAATCAGGCGCGCAAGTACCCACCGGTAACGGCAACGTTTCTTCGAGCTTGATCGAACTCGCTCAGGGCTGGCGTCTCATTTCGGCGGACAAAGTTACTGCTGCGGATTCGGCCGTTTCATCACCCGAATTTGACACATCCCAGTGGTACGAAGTGCGGCACATGCCTGCAACCGTCCTCGAGACTTTGCAGGAGGACGGCGTCTACAAAGACCTCTATTACGGGATGAATCTGGCCACACCCGGAGACCTTTGGAAAAAGGATTGGTGGTATCGAACGACCTTCAACGTCCCTGCGGGACACGACGTGTACTCGCTCATCTTCAAGGGTATCAACTACCGTGCCGAGATCTGGCTGAATGGCAAGAAGGTGGCCGAAAACAACCAGGTCGT
>Ga0075030_100003556_pt1 | contig 14132 bp, 12 predicted proteins | sample LitLauG_LLR_2012_FD_71393 | JGI IMG/M metagenome (GOLD analysis project Ga0075030, IMG submission 71393) | Freshwater sediment microbial communities from Pennsylvania, USA - Little Laurel Run_MetaG_LLR_2012 | ecosystem: Environmental > Aquatic > Freshwater > Creek > Sediment | place: USA... | reverse complement strand
AGCGACACGCCCGACGTTGCATTCTCCCGCGCCGCCCCGCTCGCCGGCGGCCCCTTCGTCACGTCGTCCACCGGCGGCGACACGCAGGACCGCGAACCGCGCTCGCGCGAGATGGAGTGAGGGTGTGGCCGGCGATGAATCGGCCCGATGGCGCAACGAGCGGCACTTTCAATCCAGCTAGGTGTTTCTACTTGCTCAATGTGACCGAGCGCGAAGGAATCATCACTAACACACCACTAAGCCTATGCCATTTCTCCAAGCCATTCAGCAGCGAGTCGCGCAATACGCACGCGGATCAGCCGAACGCATCATTCTTGATTTCCTGCCTCAACGCGGCGTCGGACGCCACAACGCACAGCCTTGGCGAGTCATTGATGAACACCTTCAGCAGCATGGTATCCACATTCGTGTTCAGGCTTTTCAGAACGGACTTCTGAAGGCCAGCAGAGAGGGAGACATGTATATCGGCTCGAACGACCATCGACCTTTCAATGGTTACTTCATTATCGCAGACCGACAGAACGCTGAACTCATGGCGGAGTGGTATCAGCGGCGCATCGCTCGCGAGCAAGAGCACCTTGCGACGCTTCAACGCCTAATCCTTCAGCAATGGCCGTGACCGCAACCATGCGCTGCGGCAAACCTAGCCTGTCTCGTGCTGACTCCGGCCAATACGAGTGAACTCTGCGACGCAATCCACGCGCATCCGCGCGTGCTCGCAATCGGAGCGCGGACGAAGCCGCAGCTCTCGGCTGTGCATGACGATGTCGCGCTGATTTCCACACGCAGCCTGAGCGGCATCATCGCCTACGATCCTAGCGAATTCACCTTCACAGCGTTCGCTGGCACACCGCTGCGCGAAATCTGCGCAGCGCTCGCCAAACGCGGGCAATATCTCCCGTTCGATCCTCCACTCGTGGATGCAGGCGCGACCGTCGGCGGCACCGTGGCGGCGGGGCTCAGCGGGCCGGGCCGTTTCCGCTACGGCGGCGTGCGCGACTTCATCCTCGCAGTGCAATTCGCCGACGGCACCGGCCAGCTTCTCCGCGGCGGTGCGAAAGTCGTGAAGAACGCCGCGGGCTTCGACATTCCAAAGTTCCTCGTCGGCAGTCTTGGACGCTACGGTGTGCTGGCGGAAGTGACGTTCAAGGTTTTCCCCGCGCCACAGTCGTGGCTCACGCTTCGCATCCCGTGTGCGAGCGCAACTCAAGCAGCCGACCGAATCGCACAAGGCGCATGCTCGCGCTGGGAACTCGACGCGCTCGACTACACACCCGGCGAAGCCTGCCTCCACGCCCGCCTCGGCGGCCCGACCGACGCAAACACCGCGCTCGCCGAAGAAATCAAACAGACATGGCCCGGAGCAACCGTCCTCGCCGATGCCGATGCGAACAGCGTGTGGGCGAGCCTCCGCGAGTTCGCATGGTCGCACGCAGATGGCGTGCTCGCGAAAATCCCAACCACGCTCTCCGCACTCGATCCCCTGGCATCAGTGATCGCAAAGCTTCCCGATGCGCGGGGCCATTTCAGCGCCGGAGGCAACGTCGCATTCGTCTCACTCCCCACCGCCGAACAAGCCACACAGCTCGATACAGAACTGCGCACGCTCGGACTCTCAGCTCTCGTTCTTCGTGGTGCCGGAGCACCAGCACACTTGGGAGTTTCATGCGAGCCTGCGATCATGGAAGATGTCCGCGCGGTCTTCGATCCTGTCCACCGCTTCGCTCCGCTCACATGAAATCAAAAGTCACTTCGCGGAAAGCGCGCCGTAAGAAATCCGACGCTGCAGCGGCATTCTCGCAGGAACTTTTTCCCATCGCACTGACTGCTGACGAACCGTCATCCCAAACGCCCGCGACTCCATTTCCATCGCGCACTGTGTTCGAACTTTGCCTCGGCGACTGCATCGAGGGAATGAAGGCGCTCCCCGCCGACTCCGTGGACGTCATCGTCACGTCGCCGCCCTACAATCTCAATATCGCCTACGGCAGCTTCCGCGATGACGCCCCACGTGGGGTGTTCCTCGACTGGTGCGAGCGATGGTGTGCCGAAGTCCGCCGCGTGCTGAAACCGAATGGTTCTTTTTTCCTCAACGTCGGCGCGGCACCCGCAAACCCGTGGTTTCCGCACGAACTCGTGCTCCGGCTGCGAAACCTTTTCATCCTGCAGAACACACTGCACTGGGTAAAGTCCATTTCCGTTCAACCGAAGGATGGAGAGGAGATTTCCGCCGGGCATTTCAAGCCGCTCAACAGCAAACGGTACATCAACGATTGCCACGAATACATTTTCCACCTCACGAAAAGCGGCAACGTGAAGCTGGACCGCCTCGCAGTCGGCGTTGCCTACGCGGACAAGAGTAACATCGCGCGCTGGGGTCACACGGGCGGGAAGGACAGGCGCTGCCGCGGGAACAACTGGTTCATCCCTTACAAGACGATCATGAGTCGGGAGGGCGAGCGGCCGCATCCCGCGACATTTCCCGCGCAGCTCGCCGAGTGGTGCATCCGGCTCCACGGTGTGCGCGACGGACTTGTGGTGCTCGATCCATTCCTCGGCATCGGCCACGCCGCGGAGGGCGCGCGCGCATGCGGTGTGGAGAAGTTCATCGGATTCGAGATTGACGCAGGCTATCTCTGCGAGGCGTGTAAGCGCCTTGGCGTGCCGGCACCGAAAGAGCTGCGCGCAGACTGAATGCCCACCTTTGTCCTCCGTCGCATCCTTGCGCTTGTGTTCGTACTGCTCGTCGCGGTGACAGTCAGCTTCTGCCTGCTGCGGGAGGCGCCGGGGAATCCGTTTGCCCTGAATGAAAAACAGTCTTCGCCCGAGATCATCGCGGCGCAAGAACGGAAGTTCGATCTCGACGGCCCCGTATGGTCGCAGTGTGCGCGCTACCTCGGAATCGCGAAAGGCAACAGCGGTCGCCGCAGCGGCCTGCTGCAAGGCGATCTGAAGACCTGCCTCAAATTCAAGGACCGCACGGTGGCCGAACTCGTCTCTCAGTCCCTGCCGGTCTCCGCGATCCTCGGCGCATCCGCGCTGCTGCTCGCGACCACCATCGGCGTGTGGCTTGGCAGCATCGCGGCGGTGCGCAAAAGCACGTGGATTGATTCCGCGACGATGCTCGGTGCACTCGCGGCGATCTCCGTGCCCACATTTGTCACCGGGCCCGCGCTTGTGCTTGTCTTTTCGTTGTGGCTCGGCTGGCTGCCAGTCGGCGGATGGACCGGAATTTCCAGCCTTATCCTGCCGGCGATTACACTCGCCGGGCCGTTCATCGCCTACATCGCGCGGCTCACCCGCACGAGCATGCTCGAAGTGCTCAATCAGGATTTCGTCCGCACCGCGCACGCGAAGGGACTCAGCGAAAAACGCGTGCTCTACAAGCACGTGCTGAAGGTCGGCGTCCTGCCCGTCGTGAGTTTCCTCGGCCCGCTCGCGGCGAACCTGCTCACCGGCTCACTTGTCATCGAGTCGGTGTTTAACCTGCCCGGAATGGGCGGCTTTTTCGTAAACTCGGTGCTGAACCGCGACGTGTTCCTCTGCTGTGGCAGCGTCACCGTTTACTGCACGCTGCTCGTCGGAATGAATCTCTTCGTGGACATCACCTACAAGTGGCTAGACCCGCGCATCCGTCTCGAATGAGCGATCCGATTTCCTCTTCCGCAGCCCAGCCACCCGGCGCATGGAGGCGACTTACACGCAATCGCGTCGCAGTCGCAGCGATGCTCATCCTCGCGGGCATCGCGTTTGCGGCGATTTTCGGCCCGCACATTTTTTCTTACAGTCCGGAAAAAGTGACACCGCATTCGTTGCATCCGCCTTCTTGGCTGCCGCCCGGTGCGGAGCAGGTTAAGATGGATCTCGACCACGGCGGCGCAGTCGGCAAATGGCAGCATCCCTTTGGCACGGACATGAACGGGCGCGACGTCTTTTCACGCGTGATTCAAGGCGCGCGCGTCTCGCTCATCGTCGGCCTCTGCGGCGCGCTGGTGAGCTTTTTCATCGGCACCGCATACGGCCTCATCGCCGGCTACGTCGGCGGACGCACGGACAACGTGATGATGCGCTTCATCGAGATGCTGCACAGCGTGCCGCGGCTCATCATCGTCATTGTTGCCATCTTCACCTTTGCGCCGTGGCTCGAAAGCTTCCTGCACCGCGTGCTGCCGAACATCGAAGGCTACGCGAAAATCATCATCCTCATTCTTTGCCTCGGCCTCATCGAATGGCTCGCGATGGCGCGCATCGTGCGCGGGCAGGTGCTCGCGCTGAAGGAGCAGCAGTTTGTGCTTGCGGCGCGTGCGCTCGGGCAATCGCACACACGCATCCTGTTGCGGCATTTGCTGCCGAATCTCATCGGCGTCGTCGTCGTTTATCTCACGCTCACGATTCCCGCGGTCATTCTCGACGAATCATTCCTCAGCTTCCTCGGCCTCGGCATCAACGACCCGCAGGCAAGCTGGGGCAGCCTGCTCAGCGACGGGAAGAACGTGATCAACCCGATCCACAGTTACTGGTGGCTGCTGCTGTTCCCCGCCGCCGCGATGTCGCTCACGCTCGTCGCGCTGAACTTCCTCGGCGACGCCCTGCGCGACGCGCTCGACCCGCGGGCGCGGAGGTAAGGCGGCTTACAGGTGCGGAGCCGCAGGCTTCGTCGGCGCGCGGAATGCCGGCGCGCCCTGCACTTTGAGCTTGCGCTTGAAGACCTTGTCGCCGCACGTCGCGAAGAGCGTGCTGAAATCCGCGCCGCCGAATTCCAGATTGCTCACGCGTCCGTTTGGCGTGGGGATGATGCAGTTCACGCGACCCGCCTGGTCGCACACCTGGATGCCCATTCGCGTTGCGACGTAGAGCCGACCCGCGGTGTCCACCTTCATGCCGTCCGCGCCGCTGTCGTCAGCGTTGTCCGGATCATGCAGGTGGTAGTAGCGCTGCTTGTGCTTCAGCGTGCCGTCGGGCTGGATTTGCCAGCTGTAAACCCAGTGCGAGCGGCTGTCGTCCACGTAGAGCAGGCTCTGATCGGGCGAGAGCGCGATGCCGTTGGAAAATTTCAGCCCCTTGTCCACGATCTGTTTTTCGCCGTTCGGCTTGATGAGCCAGATGAGGCTCGGGTTCGTGCCGCCACCGGGGTGCGTCGCATAGACGTTGCCATTGTGCGCGACGACAATGTCGTTGCCGAAGACTTCCTGCGCGAAAATTTTGACTGTGCCGTTCGAGTCGTAATTGAGGAGCTGCGGCACTGCGGTCGCGACGGCGTAAAGGTGGCCGTTCGGTCCGAACGCCTGGCCGTTGCCCTTCTGCGAGTCGGCGAGAAACTGCGTGACCTTGCCATCGAGATCGATCTTCCAAGTCTTCGACTTCGGGATGTCATTGAAGAAAATCTCGCCTTTCGCATTCACCGCCGGGCCCTCGGTGAATTTGTGTCCCTCGCTCACGAGCTGCCAGCCTTCGTCGGGAATCAGAATTTCCTGGAGCTGCTTTGAGCCCGCGCCGGCCTGCGGCTCCTTCGGCCAGTCCTTCCACAGCCAGCGCACGGCGTCGGGAAAAATCGCCGCGCCGTGAATGCCGTTGTGGCCGCCGGCGCCCCACGCGTGGTTCACCTCGTAGCCTGCGAATGTAAGCGCGCGTTCCATCATCTGGTTTGCCATCCACCAGTCGCCACCGTAAATATTTTGATCGTGGTCGCCGTCCTGCAAAAAGACGCGCAGCGGCTTCGGCTCGGTCTCACGCACGAGTCCCGCGATGCGATCCGCGCCGCGCAAATTCACAAACGTGCCGACTGTGGAAAAGACGCGACGGAAATCCGCAGGCCGCTCCCACGCGGCGTTGAACGCGCAGATCGCGCCGCTCGATGAGCCGCCGATGCAGCGGTCGTTCCCGCTTTTGCTCAGCACGATCGCGCGACCGTCGCCGGTCTTCTGCTTTTCCACAAAGGGCAGCAGTTCCTCGATGACGAAGCGCGCGTAGTCGCCGCCGAGTCCGTCGTATTCGAGGCTCCGGTTGAAACGGTCGAGCGCGGCGGCAGGATCGAGCGCCTTTACCACGCCGGGCGATGCGGCGATGTAGATCGTCACCGGCATCTCGTGCCTCGCGATGAGATTGTCGAACACGACCGGCGCATTGTGCTGCACGCCGTCCTGGTTCACCCACAAACACGCGGGTTTCGCCGGGTCGTACTGCTTCGGCACATACACAGTGACGTTCCGCGTCGTGCCGGGGAAAATCTTCGACCCTTCGAGGGCGAATTTCAGCACCTCGCCCTTCGGCACGTTATCGTGCGGCTTCGAATCCTCCGTGAGAGGATAGTCAATTCCGGAGGTCCTTTGTGCGAGTCCGCAAGCAGTTGCGAGCGCAAGCGTGACGGAAAATGTGGCGAAGGGTTTCATGGAGCTGCGCAGGCTGCGGAGCCACAACGCTTTTCGCAATGCGGGATTGCTCACGTATCCAGACGCGCGTGACGCAGGCGGAGGGCGTTTGTCACGACAGAGACCGAACTGAGGCTCATCGCCACGCCCGCAACCATCGGACTGAGCAGCCAGCCGAAGATCGGGTAGAGCGCGCCAGCGGCCAGCGGCACGCCGACGGCATTGTATAGGAATGCAAAGAAGAGGTTCTGCCGGATGTTGCGGAGCGTGGCGCGGCTGAGCCGGATGGCGCGCGCAATGCCGCGGAGGTCGCCTTTCACGAGCGTGATGCCCGCGCTGAGCATCGCGACGTCCGTGCCGGTGCCCATCGCGATGCCGACATTTGCGGCTGCGAGGGCGGGGGAGTCGTTGATGCCGTCGCCAGCCATCACGACGGTATTGCCTGCCTCGCGCAGCGTACGGATGCGGGCGAGTTTCGATGCAGGCGTCGCGCTGGCCTCGAAGGACTCAATCCCCAGCTTGCGTGCGACGACTGCGGCGGTGTGCGCGTTGTCGCCGGTGAGCATGTGGAGCTTCAGGCCGAGTGCGCGCAATTCGGCAATCGCGCCGGCGGCGGATTCCTTGATGGGGTCAGCTATCGCCACGAATCCCGCGGTATGTCCATCCACTGCGACGAAGACCACGGTGTGCCCTTCCTCCTCCAGCGTGACGGCTTTCGCTGCGAGCGCGGCGTCGAGTCTGCTGACTCCCCTGCTCTCTAGGAATGCGGCTTTGCCGACGAGCACCGCACGTCCCCCAACGTTCGCTGAGACCCCGTCACCAGTCTCGGATGCAAATAAGACGGCGGTCCTGAGTGGAAGATTGCGTGTCTTTGCCGCTGTAACAATCGCCGCGGCCAGAGGGTGCTCGCTCGATTGCTCGACGGACGCCGCACAACCAAGCAGATCGTCGGCGTTCCAGCCACCGGCGGGGATTACTTCCAGCACCGTGGGTTTCCCCTCGGTGAGCGTGCCGGTCTTATCCGTGATGAGCAACGTTGCGTGCTCCAGCATTTCAAGCGCGGCGGCATCCTTCACCAGCACGCCAGCCTGCGCGCCGTGTCCGACGCTGACCATGATCGACATGGGCGTCGCGAGCCCGAGTGCGCACGGGCACGCGATGATGAGGACCGAGACGGCGTTCACCAATGCGTGCCCGAACCGCGGCTCGGGCCCGATCCACAGCCACGCGGCAAAGGTGATCACCGCCGCTGCGAAAACGATGGGCACAAAGACTCCGCTCACCTTGTCCGCGAGCGCCTGGATAGGCGCGCGACTGCGCCGGGCATCGCCGACAAGCCTCACAATCTGCGCGAGCAGCGTGTTGCGCCCGATGCGTTCCGCCCGCATGATGAAGCCACCGCTGCCGTTCATTGTGCCGCCGGTAACACGATCGCCTTCCTGTTTTTCCACCGGCACGGACTCGCCGGTGATCATGGATTCATCCACGGATGAATGCCCTTCCTCCAAGATGCCATCCACCGGAACCTTGTCGCCGGGACGTACGCGGAGGAGATCGCCCACGGCGACTTCCGCGAGGGGAATCTCCGCGTCCGTGCCGTCGCGCACACGCCGTGCGACCGGGGGCGCAAGATCAAGCAGCGCGCGGATCGCTCCGCCAGTGCGATTGCGCGCGCGCATTTCCAACACCTGTCCCAGCTGCACTAGCACGACGATGACCGCCGCCGCCTCGAAATACACGGGAACGTGTCCACTGTGCTGCATCGTGTGCGGAAAAACCCCCGGCGCGAGCATTGCCGCCGCGCTCGTGACGAACGCCGCGCCCACGCCAGTCGCGACGAGCGTCCACATGTTGAAATTCCGTGTGATCACCGAGCGCCAGCCGCGCACGAAAAACGGCAGACCGCCCCACAGCACGACTGGTGCGGAGAGTGCGAACTGCATCCAGCGCGACATGGTGCCTGCCGCCCACGATTGCGCGGCAAGCGCGGGAATCACGTGTGCCATCGCCGCGATGAAGACCGGAAGAGCGAGCACCGCGCACATCCGTAGGCGGCGTGTCATTTTTCGCAACTCGCCGCCTTCATCCGCCGCCGGTTCCGCTGTCCGCAGTTCGAGGGACATGCCGCATTTGGGGCAGTCGCCCGGCACGTCCGATTCCACGCCGGGACACATGGGGCAGAAATATTTCGCCGTGGCGGATAGAGTGACATGGCAGTGGTTATGGCTGCCGTGGCCACAGCAGAAATGTTCCTCCGCAGGTTCAGGCTCGGGCGGTGGAGCATCGGCATGACGGCAGGATTTCGGCTTCGGAGTGCCGAGGCAAGAGTGTGGCTTTGCATCGCTGCTGGAATCGGGTGGCGTGTGGCAGTGTTCGTCAGGCATGATGCGTTTGCACAGCGTCGCGCATCCGCGCGAAAAGTCAGCGCCGCACTTTGCTGTGAGCTGATTTCAAACTTTGTAACATGTTTACCATCAGAACACAGAGGGATTCATAGAGATTCACGGAGTCATCAAATGCGCCCGCCTTCTGTGTGTCTCAATGAATATTCCGTGTATCTGTGGTTCAAAATCCATCGCAGTCTGCCATCGTGCGCGGCATGAAGACCATCCTTCACGAACTGGCGCACAGCCCCTTTTGCATTCCCATCGCGCAGATGCTCCGCGCGGCCGGCGTCGCCTTTGAATCGCGCGAAGTGCCGAACTGGGATCGATCCGAACTCCTCCGTCTCACGGATGGATCCTACTACGCCGTGCCGCTGTTGCAGCATGGCGAACGGCTCGTTTTTGAAAGCGGAAGCGACACGCAGGATGTCGCGCAATATGTGGATCGTAACTGGTTTGGCGGGCGGCTTTTTCCCGGGGCAATCGAGGCCGCGCACCAGTGCGTGATCGAGTTCCTCGAAAACGAAGTCGAGGCGCGCACCTTCAAGCTCGTGGACATCCACTGGATTCCAGCGATTCCGGATGTCGCGCATCGCGGCATGGTGATTCGGCACAAGGAGCGGAGCTTTGGACGCGGCTGTGTGGCCGCATGGCGGCGCGACGCCTCGGTAATTCGCGCCGAACTGGACCGACTGCTCGTGCGTTTCGAGAAGACGCTGCGGCACCAGCCGTTCATCTTCGGTGATGTGCCGGTCTATGCGGATTTCCTGCTCTTCGGCGTGCTTGGAAATCTGATGTTCAAAGACTGGAACCATCTCTCGCCAGAGCAGGGTGGCATCGCCGCATGGCACGAACGGCTCGCGGCATGGCGGGTGGCGGTGCCATAGAAAAGCGCTGGTGCATTTTACTCCTTCTGCGCTTTTCCAAATGCCAGCGCCAGCCACCCTGCTAGCAGACAAATGCCGCCGACGGGCGTGATGGCTCCGAGCCATTTCACATTCGTGAGTGCGAGGGTGTAGAGCGTGCCGCTGAAAATCACGACGCCTGCGAGTATCAGCCACCATGCGGCGGCTCGCAGCGGGCGCAGCGTGGCGATGACGAGCATCACGGCGGCGTGCGTGAGGTGGTACAGCACCGCGGTTTTCCATGTCTCGATGCGGTCGTTCTTTTCGAGCAGTTCCTGCAACTCATGCGCGCCGAATGCACCGAACGCGACGGCGAGAAAACCGAACACGGCGGAAATGCGGAGGGCAGTTTGCGAATTCATGCGCGGAGAAAAACACGCGGCGCGATTTTCCACCATTCACAATTCGTGCGGCTCATGCACACTCCGCGCATGGACTGGAACAACTGGCGACCGCGCCAACTCGCGAACCTGTGCTTCATCGTGAAGGACGGGCGCGTGCTGCTCATCCGCAAGAAGCGCGGGCTGGGCGCGGGGAAAATCAACGCGCCCGGCGGGAAACTGGAGCCCGGCGAGACGGCGCTAGCAGCCGCCATCCGCGAGACGCAGGAGGAAATCGGCGTGACGCCGCTGCTGCTTGATGACCGCGGTGCCGTGCGGTTCCAGTTCACGGATGGCTACAGTCTGCACTGCGCGGTGTTTGTCGCGCGCGATTTTTCCGGCGATCCGATCGAGACCGTCGAGGCGCTGCCGATGTGGTTCCCGGTGGGCTGCGTGCCGTTCCACGAAATGTGGGAGGATGATCAGCACTGGCTTCCGCATGTGCTCGCGGGCGGGAGTTTCCAGGGCTGGTTTGAGTTCGATGGGGAGAAGATGCTAAGCAAGCGAGTGGAGTTTTCCGCCTGAGCCATGCCGCGCCTTGTCATTGCCGGTTGCGGTTTTGTCGGGCTCGCGGTGGCGCGTGTATTTCACGCGGCGGGATGGGATGCACTCGGGTTCACTCGTTCGCCGGAATCGGCGGAGGCGCTGCGCGCCGAACCGTTTTCTGTCGCGCCATGCGACATCTCGAATGCCGATTCGGTGCGTACGATTGCGGCAAGTCTCGGAGGAAAAACGGACGTGGTGATCCATTGCGCGAGTTCCGGGCGCGGCGGGGCGGATGCGTATCGTGCCGTGTATCTCGAAGGCGCGCGCAATCTCCTTGATGCGTTTGCGCCCGCGCGCCTTGTCTTCACGAGCAGCACGAGCGTGTATGCTCAGACGGATGGCGCGATCGTGGATGAGAGCAGCCTCGCCGAGCCTCCAAGCGAGACGGGACACGTTCTTCGCGAAGTGGAAAAACTGGTTCTTCTGTGGGGTGGCACCGTCGCGCGGCTTGCGGGTATCTACGGGCCGGGGCGTTCGGTGCTGCTGCAGAAATTTTTCACCGGCGAGGCGGTCATTGAGGGCGATGGCTCCCGCATCGTGAATCAAGTCCACCGCGACGACATCGCATCCGCGCTCCGTGTGCTCGTCGAAAAGAGCGCGTCGGGAATCTTCAACGTCAGCGACAACGCACCGATGCCGCAGCGTGAAATCTACGCGTGGCTCGCGCAGCGTTTTGAGATGCCGCTTCCGCCGTCTGGCCCGATCGATCCGAACCGCAAGCGCGGCTGGACGAGCAAGCGCGTGAGCAATGTGAAGCTCCGCGCGCTTGGCTGGACGCCGAGGTTCCCGAGTTTCTTCGACGCCGTCGAGAGGCAGCCGGAACTCGTCACGCTCGCGCGAGAAAGTTGAGAGTCGCGTTACTTCTTCGGTGCGGGCGCGACGGGCGGCTTCGGCTTCGTGGTCATCTCGAAATCATCCGTGCGGAACGGCGTCACCGGCAGGCCTTCCATGCTGAAGAGATTGCACACCGGGTTGTCGGCCCACGCGTAGCGCACGGCGATGGGGGCGCTCACTTTGTCGCAGGTGAGTTCCACTTTGTTGCCGGCGACGAGCTTGCCCTTCGCCCAGTGCCACACCTTGTCCTCACCGCACACGGCGAAGCCGACGGCCTCCTGCACGTCGAACGGCCGCAGCGCGCTGCTGCCGAAAAGGTCGAACGTCACCACGGCCTTGTCACCGTTGATCTCCAGCTTGCTGAACTCCGGGCTGCGATACGCGAACTTCATCCCGTAGTCCTTCACGAGCGCCCAGCGCACGAGGCGCGCGGCCACGTCATGCTTGTTCTTTGGGTGGATGTCCTTGCCCTCGCCGAGGTCAATGATGACGCACTGGCCGGTATTCGGCAGCGACATCGTCTTCGTCTGCGACTCACGCAGCTCGGCCCACGAGCTGTCACCCGGCTCCGGCTTCTCGGCCATGAAGTCGGCGAGTTGCACCCAGTAGAACGGAAAATCACCCTGCTTCCACTCCGCGCGCCACTGCTCGATCATGTACGGGAAAAGCTGCGCGTATTCCCATGCGCGGCTCGCGTTGCTCTCACCCTGATACCAGATCACGCCCTTGATGCCGTAGCCGAGCGTCGGGTTCATCACGCCGTTGAAAATGTTTCCGGGCCGCGCATTGCCATGCAGCCACGCTTCCGGCGACTGGGGGGCGCGCGGGAGCTGCTGGCCCGGCTTCAGTCCCGCCGCCTTCATCTTCTCCACGTCTTCCTTCCACTTCGCCGTCGCCTTCTCAAAATCCTCCTTCGCCTTTTCCGACTGCAAATCCGCCTCGCGCTTCACAGTGCTTTCCATCAGCAGCTTGAAGCGCGGATCCTTCTCCAGCGACGAACGCCGCACCCACGCCTCGGCAGCCGAGCCACCCCACGCATTGTCAATCAGCCCCACCGGCACGTGGAGGATGTTGTGAAGGTAGCGCCCGTAGAGGAATCCCACCGCGCTGAACGACTTCGCGCTGTCAGCGTTCGATGCCCTCCACTCGCCCTTGAAATCATTCTGCAATTCCTGCGTGCCCACGTTCGGCACCTTGATCAGGCGCAGGTTCGGCAGGTCGGAAGCCGCGGCCTCGATGTCGCCGTTCCAGTCGCTGCTCAATTGAAAGCCCATGTTCGACTGCCCCGAGCACATCCACACTTCGCCCACCAGCACGTCCTCGATTTTGCGATTCGTCGAGCCCGTGATCGAAATGGACCCCGGCGTTGCATTCGCGGGCACCGGATCCAGCTTCACCTCCCAGCGCCCGTCGCTGCCAGCCTCGGCGGACTTGTTTTGCCCGGCGAAAGTGACCGTCACGTGCGTCCCCGGCGCGTCCCATCCCCAGATCGGGTTGGACTGCTTCTGCTGGAGCACCATGTGGTCGCCGATAATGGCGGGGAGTTTCAGTTCCGCGCGAAGGGCCGGAGCCAGCGCGATTGCGAAGAGGAGGGTGAGACGTTTCATGCGAGCCGTGAACGCTGCACAAACTCCGCGCGGAACGCAAGGCTCCCGCGAATGCACCGCCCAGCACCCGCCTCGGAACATCTCCCCCGCGTACCTCTCCCCCGCATCCGTCCGCCGCAGCGCTCGGCTATGTGAACCTCAAGCCATTCGGCCTTTGTGTTCACCGGATAATCCTCCGTGACAAGGGGCGCGCGGAAGAATGGGACGCGCCACGCATCCCCGCGTTCCTTCCGGGGTGCAACCGTTTGGGTGGGCGGCATCCGGTGGCTGTGGCCGCCTTTGGCGAACTTGCCGACTGGCCCCATTTCGTGACGTCTCCGGCGTGGATGGCAAAGATGATGGGGAACGGGAAGACTGGAAAGTGCCGGAAAGTGGCGTTTTCCAACAAAAACGGCCATTTTTTGCGTTCCGGGCCTTTTCCCATGCGGCGCGGAAAAGTCGCTCCGGAAGACCCGGATCGGGGAAAACGATGCGGGATCGAAACCATCCGCACGGGGGCGGAAAGTGGCGGGCGGGCCTGCCCGGAGTGGCTACTTTTTCACGGGCTCGACCTTCGCCGGCGCGGGTGCGGAGTCGGGGGTGACGGGTTCGGTGGAGATGTCGGCTTGGATGCCGCGCAGGTGCAGGTCGAAGAACTGGCGGACGCGGCGGTCCACCTCGCTGCTGCGGAAGCCGTGGCCGCCGCCGGTGACGGGGAGGAGCAGCGAGGGGGAGCCGGCTTTTGTGAGTGCTTCGTGGAGCTTGGTGGCGTTGGTGAAGTTGACGCGCATGTCTTTCGTCCCATGCACGGTGAGGAAGGGGGGTGTGCCGGCGTGGACGTAGGTGAGGGGGGAGGCGGCTTTGGCCTCGGTGGCTTTTTCGGCGATGGGGCCGCCGAGGAGTCCGGTGACGGCGGGGTCGTCCTTCATTGCGGCGTCGCCCTGCATGAGCGGGGCGGCCATGTCGGTGGGGCCGAAGAAATTCACGACGCAGTTCACTTTGGAGTTGAGGCTGGTGAATTCGCCGATGGTGCCTTCGAGTTCCTTGGTGTCGCCGGTGAGGCCGAGGAGGCAGACGAGGTGCCCGCCCGCGGAACTGCCGGTGATGCCGATGCGGTCGGGGTCGAGGT
>Ga0075030_100003553_pt1 | contig 14134 bp, 9 predicted proteins | sample LitLauG_LLR_2012_FD_71393 | JGI IMG/M metagenome (GOLD analysis project Ga0075030, IMG submission 71393) | Freshwater sediment microbial communities from Pennsylvania, USA - Little Laurel Run_MetaG_LLR_2012 | ecosystem: Environmental > Aquatic > Freshwater > Creek > Sediment | place: USA... | reverse complement strand
CTCCAGCGACTTCCCGTAGGCCGCCAGCGCCCCGGCCAGATCGCCTTGGTCCCTCAGCACGTCGCCCACCTTGTTGTGGCTCACGCTCAGGTCCCGCTGCCAACCCCCGTTCGACGGATCGGCCTCGGCCAGCCGTCGACTCACGTCCAGCGACTTCCCGTAGGCCGCCAGCGCCCCGGCCAGATCGCCTTGGTCCCTCAGCACGTCGCCCACCTTGTTGTGGCTCACGCTCAGGTCCCGCTGCCAACCCGCGTTCGACGGATCGGCCTCGGCCAGCCGTCGCCTGACCTCCAGCGACTTCCTGTAGGCCGCCAGCGCCCCGGCCAGATCGCCTTGGTCCCTCAGCACGTCGCCCACCTTGTTGTGGCTCACGCTCAGGTCCCGTTGCCAACCCGCGTTCGACGGATCGGCCTCGGCCAGCCGTCGCCTCACGTCCAGCGACTTCCCGTAGGCCGCCAGCGCCCCCGCCAGATCGCCTTGGGCACTCAGCACGTCGCCGATCCTGTCATGGCTCACGCTCAGGTCCCGCTGCCAACCCGCGTTCGACGGATCGGCCTCGGCCAGCCGTCGCCTCACCTCCAGCGACTTCCCGTAGGCCGCCAGCGCCCCGGCCAGATCGCCTTGGTCCCTCAGCACGTCGCCGATCTTCTCCTGGCTCACGCTCAGGTCCCGCTGCCAACCCGCGTTCGACGGATCGGCCTCGGCCAGCCGTCGACTCACCTCCAGCAACTTCCCGTAGGCCGCCAGCGCCCCGGCCAGATCGCCTTGGTCCCTCAGCACGTTGCCGATCTTCTCCTGGCTCACGCTCAGGTCCCGCTGCCAACCCGCGTTCGACGGATCGGCCTCGGCCAGCCGTCGACTCACCTCCAGCGACTTCCCGTAGGCCGCCAGCGCCCCGGCCAGATCGCCTTGGGCACTCAGCACGCCGCCTTGGCGCACGTCTAGCGACGAGCGCTCACGAAGCCAGTAAGACTCTTCCGCCTTACCGGGCGGAAATCGGTCCAGCCAGCCCTCAACCGCGCCCAAGGCGAGTTTCACCAGGCCCAGCCGGCCCAAATCCGTAAGGCGGTCCCCGAAGTCGTAAAGCGCGGACTTCGCGAGCGGCTCCCAGAGCCTGTGGTCGTCGTCCGCGCGCAACAGAGCGGCGAGATGTTCCAGCGCGCGGGCGAGGGAGAGCGCTCCCTCGCCCGCGGCGCGGCCCGCTGCCAGCGCCGCCGTGAGATGCGCGTGGAGCCACTGCCCCAACCGCGTCCGGATCGCCGGGTCGGAGCCCGTCTCCTCTCGGGCAAAGCGGTAGCCGAGAACGTGGGCGAACTGCCAGTGATCCGCCTCCTCAGGCCGCCGCAGCAAGAGGCCGCGTTGGGCCAGAGACTTGAGCGCGCCGAGCCCGGCCTGCTCACCGCCGTGCCCGGACTCATCCGACGCCGCGGCGATCGCGGCCAGCGGGAAGGGCGCGCGGGCCAGAAGGGCCGCTGCCGCCAGCGCCTGCTTCGCGGTGTGGTCCAGCCCGCGCACGCTGCGGTTGAACAGCCATTCCAGCGTGTGCCTGGCCTGCCTGGGATCGCTGAGCCGGGGAAGGCCTGCTGCTGCCCAGTCGCCGGCCAGCCGTTCAGGATCTTCGTCGTCACGCGCCAGAAGGTTGCCCGCCCAGGTCAGCGCAAGCGGGTGGCCTTCGAGCAACCTCAGCGCGCGGTCGCGCACGGCAGCGGCCACCCGGCCCTGCGTGAGGAAATCGAGCAGTTTCGCAGCATCCTCAGGGGGCAGGGCATCCCGCAGCACCACGCTCTCAGCGACAGCGGACTGCGTGCTCAGACGGGTCAACAGCAGCCAGCGGTTCTCCGGCGACAGGACACTCAACAGTTCGGCGATGCCGGCGCGGCCGTCCTGACCATCGGCCTCTTCGCCGCCCTCGATCACAACCAGGACGTCGCGCGCGCGGCAGGCTTCGGTGGCCCGGTCCCGGGCGGGCGAACGCTGCATGAACCCGGCCCCGGCCAACCGGTTCGCCAGTGTATCCCACGCCGCTTCGGCCTCGCCATGGAATGTGTAGAGGTCGAGATACACGACCCCGTCGGGATACGGGCTGGCCGCCAGCGAGGCAGGAGTGTCACCCACCACCTGAAGGAGAGCCTCGGCCGCCAAGGCCGTTTTGCCGAGCCCCGCCAGCCCGACGACAGCCGTGTTCTTTCTGGACCGCAGACGCCCCGCCAGACGCTCCACGTCGGCCTCGCGTCCAAAGAACTCCTCCGCGCGCGGCGGCAGTTCGTGCGGGACAAGGTCGCCAGCGGGCACCGTTGGCGGCACGACGGCCGGCGCCGGCCGCCGGGCGAGAACGAAAGAGCGAAGCAGGCCGCGCGCCGCGCCGCAAACCTGGGCGTCGCGATCGCGTGGCTTGGCGATCGAAATATGGTCCTCATCGAGCCCGACGGGGTCCACCCCCACGCCGGGATGGGCGGAGGTGGGATTGACGATGATCACACCCTTGAAACTCCGCAGCTCATAATACGTGGCCGTTTCGATGCCGGCCGCCGCCGCGTGGTTGCGATACCAGTTGAGCAGCTCCCGCAGATGAGCGTCGTGGGCACGCAGGTCCTCGATCGTGACAGTGGCTCCGAATACCGTCCGGAAGGTGTCCGCCAGTGAGGCAAGGGCAGCTCCGGCATGAGGCGTGGCCAGGAACAACACCGCGCGGGTGCTGGTAAAGACATTCTTCAACCGCGTGTCAACTGCCTCGGCCGACGTCCGGAGAATCTGCTTGGCCACCAGTCCGCCCAGGCTATGGCAAATGAAACATAGCGGGCGATCTCCGAGTCCGCGCTGCGCCATGAGGTCGAGCACCTGTAGGGCGCGGTCCGGCAGCGCCACTCCGTGTCCGGCATCGCGCCGTCGCTCTGAGAACAAACCCAGTAAGCGGGTCCATTTCGTCGGGCTCGCGGCGTATCCGAGCGACCAAACGCCAACATCGGGGAACTCCCGGCCGAGCCAGTGGGGCCACGAGGTCGAGTCGTCCTCGCCATGGCGCCACGTAGTAAAGGCATCCCCGCCGAGGCCGTGAATGAAGACCACATCGGCCTTCCGCTCGCCTTGCTCACAGCCGGAGATCGCGCGCAGTTGGCTCAAAGCTTGAGATCCCTAGAAATGAGAATGCTGACACAGGTTCTCCGATCACGGGTCGAAAAAACTAAGGTCAGCCCAAACAGCAACCTTTGTGATCTTACTGAATTGGGCTATTTCAGGCAATCTCCCCTCCCTTTTTGCGCCGATTCGCCGGGTGAAGCGCCGATTGGTCATGCGAACGCGTAGCTCGTGCTGATGAAATCGGGTTCGGGATCGCCAAGTCTTATTACCTTCTTTGCGCCAGTGCAGACGGCGGGAGAGTAGCGCTTCTGGCCTTCCGGCTCGTTGCCGAAATACTTCACCAATTGCGCATAGTCGATCTCATCCGAAGGCGTCAATCGGGGCGTTCAGGTAGAGCTTGAAACCATCGGTGGTCAACTGCACGCGATTGGCGGGGCGTTTCTCAAGGTCGGCAATCAATTGGGTCGCAGCAATCGCGTCACGTTGGCCGACCAGCCATGTGGGCACCAGCTTGGTGTCGGCATCAATCGCGACCCAAAGCCACGCGTCGCCCGCTACGTGGGCCGATGCGATCTCCGGCGTGACGTTCTTCTGCTTGGCATACACAAACGACCACATTTCGTCTACCTGGATGCGCTGGCATTCTAGGTTTCGGAATACACGGTCCTGATAGTCTGAACAGAACGCGCCACACTCAACGAGCAGGCGCATGACAGTCATTTTTGCGACGCCCGTCATTCTCACTGTGGAGCGGATGGAGCAGCCCTCAATCAAGCAGGAATTGACCGATGTGCGTTGTTCTGAAGTGAGGCGGTTCATGAATCCACATGCTTGAGTAGCTCAAGAATGTCAAGCGATTATATGCTACGGACATATAATCATTGATGGCTGCAGGTTTATGCCCGCAAACGAGGGTATTCAACCAACAATGGGTTGCATGCAGATTTCGCTTGACGCGCACCATTAGTTTCGCTACGATATGAATGGAAAACCCCCAAGCTGATAAGAACTTGAGGGTTATGGGGGCATGGGCCGGAAGCATTTTCGCGGATGCACCCGATTGTCAATCGGGAAGAACTGGGTTGGAATCCCAGCCGGTCCATCCGTGCCCGTTCGTATTTTGTCAGGGTTGGGGGAAGAAAGCAAGAGGAGGTTGAAAGATGATGGCAGACACCGTACACGTCGGCTGGGGTTGCGACGACCTAGCAAAACGAATTGAAGAGTTGCAATCTGAGGTTTCCGAGATGGAAGCCACCATTTCGACTAAACGGGCAAAATTGGTAAAACTGCAAGAAATTCAGCGAGACTTGCTTGAAGAGTTTGGTCCGATTATCAAAGTGCCTCTCGATGAGCCGCTTTCGTCAATGAGAATTTTGATGACTCCTCCCGCTACACCTACTCGGAAGGAGCAGATTGCTAGGTATCTATTGGCGAACGGTCCAAAGAAGCGCTCGGAGATCATCGAACATACCAAAATCCCCAGCGGCACGGTCGCATTTGAGATGCGCGATGCTCGGGTATTTAAGGGGCAGGCTAGGGGACCTTGGGACGTGACGGACGCTATCCGGGCGCGGTATCAAGCCAATCCCAATGCCCCAATGAATCTGCCTATATCGCGCCGCCAGAAAGAAAGCGCCGATATACCAGAGCAAGGAAACTTGGAGGCTGCGTCGTGAAAAGAAGAAAACACGCCCCTATCGTTTTCCCGCCCACCGCGCGGTAGGGGCCAGCAACACGAAGGCCCGATCCGTCTTCCCTCAGAAAGTCGGCGGATCGGGCCGGTGGTGGGCATCACCGAAAAGGAGTCGTATGACACCCAAAACAAAACCGAAGTACGTTACCCGCTTCTGGCACAAGGGATGCGGGCGGTACCTCTACGCCAAGGACTACAACCTTCGGGGTTTCCCGATTGGCAAACACAAACCGTAACCAACAAGCCCGCAGAAGGCCCGCCAAAGCGGGCTTTCTGCTCAAATTGTACCAGATTCCTTGCGTTTCGCCCACCTTTTTTGAGCAGCATTCATCGCTATAGCTACCTTCCGCTCTTTCGTCAGCGACGCAGCCCTAGCAACGCCACCGACCTTCCCACCACGCCTACCCAATTCAGCCATCACGCGGGAAATCTCCGATGGAGTGGGGGCCAGTTCTGGCGCTGGTTGTTCGGTTGACATCTTGACAAGGTATTGCGCAACTTGGTTGAAATCCGCTTCCGGCGGTCTTCTAGGCTTCGCCGATGGGGTTCGCTTTTCAGGCTTTCTCATACCTCAAGCATGGCAGACCATGCTTGAGCGGGTCAAGTTGTAAACTTTCAAAGTAGCCCACTACCGATTCGCTGTTGGTCGCCATTTCGGCAGGCCCGCACGGCGGGATTGTTCTCCAACCGCAAGCGCGCCGCGCTGTCCCCACCCCACCGGGCTCGAGTTGTGCCCGCTGCCTTGGGCGGCAGTCCGGTCTCGACGGACCGTTCTTCCGCCCCGTCGTGGTGGCGAGCATTCGAGCCCAGTCATTCCATCTCCAACGTCACATAGGTCAGCTTTCCGTCCCGCTCGACTTGCAGCACCAGCGGTTCCGTGTCCTTGATGCCGTCCAGTACCTGCCGCAAGACCGCCACGCTGGCCACCGTCAGCCCGTTCACCTCGTAGATCACGTCGCCAGGTCGCAGCGTGTCGCCGGAATACGCCGAATCGCCGGCCCGCGCCGCTACCACGATTCCGTATTGTTTCCGCAACTCCGGCAGCAGCGCAGCGACCTTCTGGTCGATATCGATTCCCAGAATCCCCAGCCGGCGCACCGTATTCTTGGCGGGGTCCACCATGTCCGCGAAGCGCTGCGGATCGTCGTGCCGCTCCTCCACGCCCACCGTATACGTCATCTTCTCGCCTTCGCGCAGCACGTCCAGTTTCACCTTCTCGCCCACCGCGTACCGGTACAGGTTGACTTCCATCTGCCGCGCATTCTCGAGCGGCTTGCCGTTCAGGCTCAGCACCACGTCTCCCACCTGTATTCCCGCTTTGGCCGCCGGACCACCCGGCGTCACGTCGGCCAGCACCACGCCCCAATCCTGCTGCAAGTGCAGCCCGGCCGCCAGCGTGGGCGTGATGGTCTGCGCCGAGACGCCAATCTCGCTGCGATGCACGTGCCCGTTGTCCCGCAGTTGCGTGTATACGTTGCGGATGATGTTGCTGGGTATGGCGAAGCCCAGCCCCTCGCTGCCGCCCGATTGGGAGAGGATGAAGGTGTTGACCCCCATCACGTGGGCGTCCGTGTCCACCAGGGGCCCGCCGCTGTTTCCGGGGTTGATGGGCGCATCGGTCTGAATGTAGATCATCGGGTCGTCCGGTTTCAGTTGCCGCGCCGTGGAACTCACCACCCCCAAGCTCACCGAGTTCTGGAGCCCCAGCGGATTGCCGAACGCCATCACCAGTTGGCCCTGCTTGAGCGTGTCCGAATCGCCCAGCGCCAGATGCGGTAGTCCCTTGCGGTCCACCTTCAGCACCGCCAGGTCGGTATCGCGGTCTTCGCCCACAACCCGCGCCTCCAGCAGCCTGCCACCCGGCTGCATGCCGGGCTGGCCACTCACCGGATCGGGCACGCGAACCGTGACCTTGCGCGCGTTCGCAACCACATGCCGGTTGGTCACGATGTAGCCATCGGCCGATAGGATGACGCCCGACCCGGTGGCCCGTTGCCGGGTGACCACCGCCGCGTTCGTCCCCGGTTCTCCGTCGCCGCCCAGGGAGTATCCCACCGCGAAGATCTGCACCACTGCCCGGCTAACGCGTCTCGACAGGGTTTCGAGCGAGGCGCTGAACTCATGTAGCGGATCGATCTTTTTGGGGGCTGGCGCGGTGGGCTCCTGGCCTCGCGCACACACCAGCGCCAGCAATAGACAGGCGGACGTCTTCACAGCATTCTCCCTGAATCGATTATAGGCACGTCGTTGCGCTCCACCCGGCCGGCCGTCTTCGCCGCTGCGCTGGATCCCTCGGTTTATGTCGAGTGCAAATGCCCGGAGACCGACTGCGCTCGCAGCGGATGGCCCCGGGTGTTGTTTCCGTGGCGGGGCGCAGGTGGCGTCTAACTAACTCTCTCGCCTAACTCAGAATCTCAACCATGGTATCTGGCCCGGCAGCGCTGTCCGTCACCTGTTGGTGTCCCAGAAGCCGGCCAAAGGCGGAACGCGACTCCGCCGCGGCGGGAGACGGCGAATCGGACAGGTTACACGTGGGCTGGGTCGGCAACCAACGTCGCCAGAACCGCGGCGGCCTCCGCTGGACTCTTCGCCGTGGCTATCGCCGCCGGGTTCGACGAGAGCCGGATGAAACCCAACTAACTAACTCCGTGAACGCACAGGTAGCCCACCGCGCGTGGCGCGATGCACTGCCCGCACTGCAGCCCATTGACGTCCAAAAACTGCAGCCTAGAGGTATCCTTCTTCATCGAGCACCCGTTGAATTCGGGAGGCGGGAATTACCGGCGCATTGGCAGGCAGATCGAACACCGGAAACCGCCGGGGCCGCCGTTTTGACGGGCACCGCCGGATTCAGACCGCGACGGATCAACGTGGATATCACGCGCCCCGGCCGCTCCCCGGAGGATCGCGACAGATGGGCGGCCGCCTCGTAAACATCATCGTCGAGCGTGACCGTCGTTCTCATACAACTCAAGCTTGATACGCTGATGCAGTGATGTCAGGGGATGGCCGCGACCCCGAGGGTCGCGCCTACCTCATACCTTGTCCCGGCCTTGGCCTGAATCTCGACTTCCCTACCCGCGTACCGCACCTTGACGGGCTTCGATTCCCCGGCCGTCAGGGTGGCCATGACCAGCTTGCCGTCTTTCCACTCGATCGCCACGTCCAACCCACCGCGCGCGCGCAGGCCGCGCACGCTGCCGGAGGGAAAGGCCGCGGGCAGCGCCGGCAACAGGTTCAAAAACGCCGCCTCGCCGGATTGTACCGGTGTCCAACTCACCGGCGTGCCATATGGGTCGTCGCTCTGCAACAGCATTTCCGCGATCCCCGCCGCCGCGCCGGAATTGCCGTCGATCTGGAACGGCGGATGCGCGTCGAACAGGTTGGCGAACAGGCCTGCCCGGGCCGGCTTGTCCGACGCCGGCGTGATCAGGTTCTGCAAAATCCTATAGGCGTGGTCGCCATCCAGGAACCGCGCCCAAAGGTTGATCTTCCACCCCATCGACCATCCCGTGGCCGCGTCGCCGCGGAAAATCAGCGATTGCCGCGCCGCCTTGAAGAGGTCGGGCGTGCCGTAGGGTGTGATCTCCGAACCAGGGTAGACGCCCCACAGATGCGACACGTGGCGGTGCTGGTTCTTCGGGTCGTCCTTGTCCTCCATCCACTCCTTGATCTGGCCATATTGGCCCACTTCGTTGGGTGCGATCTGCTTGCGCATGGCGCTCCAGCGGTCGCGCAAATCGGCGTCCACGCCCAGGATCTTCGCCGCCGCGATGGTTTCGCCGAACAGGCTGCGCACAATCTGCCGATCCATGGTCGGCCCCATGACAAGGCCGCCTTGCTCGGGCGAATTGCTTGGACCGGTGATCAGGAAGCCGATTTTCGGGTCCTTCACCAGCGTGTCGGCGAAGAACAGTGCCGCGCCCTTCATCAGCGGGTAGGCCGTGTCGCGCAGAAACTGGCGGTCGCCGGTGAAGAGGTAGTGTTCCCACAGGTGGGTGGAGAGCCACGCCCCGCCGGTCTGCCAGATTCCATGGTTGGAGGCGTTGATGGGCGCCGTTCCGCGCCACAGATCGAAATTGTGATGCAACACCCAGCCGCCCGCGTTGTAGTGCTCCCGGGCCGTGATGGCGCCGGCCTTGGCCAAGTCCTTAAGCGCGTCAAACAGCGGCAGGTGGCACTCGGAGAGATTGGTCACCTCCACTGGCCAGTAGTTCATTTCGGTGTTGATGTTGTCGGTGTACTTGCTGTCCCAGGCCGGCTTGTTGGAATCGTTCCAGAGGCCTTGCAGATTGGCCGGTTGCCCGCCGGGACGGCTACTCCCGATCATCAGGTACCGCCCGAACTGGAACAGCAACGCTACCAGCGAGGGGTCGGCGCCTGTGGCAAAGGCGGCGATGCGCTCATCGGTGGGCAATTTTTCCGCTGCCGTGTGGCCCAGTTCGAGCGACACGCGCCGGAACAAGGCCTGGTGATCGGCGATATGTTCCGCCCGCAGCGCCTCGTTGCTTCTGCCGCGAACCGCCGCCTGCGTGGCGTCGTTGCGCACCTGTGGGTCGGCCGAGACATCCTGGTAGTTCTTGAAATTGGTGGCGCCGCTGAGGATCAGGGTGGCCGAATCGGCGCCGGTGATCCGGATGGTGCGGCCGTCGGTCCGCCGCCCGCCGCCCTCCGTGTTGACCGCAAGCCGTGCTTCGAAGCGGATAGCCGCTTCCGGGACTTGGCCGCGCATGCTGATCTCACCCGAAGGCGCCACGCCCACAGTGGACGGTTGGTGCGCGCTTTCTAACGCCGTCACGAACGAAATGCTGCCGGGCTTGCTGGCGGTGATCCGCAGCACGATTACCTTCGCGGGATAGCTGGCGAAGACGTCGCGCCGGTAGGTGACGCCCTGCTGGGTGTATTCCACTGCCGCCGTCGCGGTGTCCAGGTTCAGCGACCGCCGGTAGCCCGATACTTCGCCCTCGCGAACATCCGGGAAGTCCAGCACCAGATCGCCGAACGCCTGGTAGGCCCGCTGGTGAAGAGGCACACTCATGAACTCCTGCATGGCCAGGTCTTCGGCTTCCTTCTGCTTGCCGGCAAACAGCAATTCACGGATCTTCCCCAGTGACTGGTAGGCGCCGTGGTGAGCGTAATCGTGCGGTTCCCCGGTCCAGATTGTCTGCTCATTGAACTGGATGCGCTCATGCGCCACGCCGCCGAATACCATCGCGCCCAGTCGCCCGTTACCAACCGGCAGGGCTTCCACCCAAAGGCTGGCCGGGTGGCGGTACCAAAGTGTCAGAGAGTCCTGGCCCAAGGCGGCAGACGCCAAGACCAGAAGACAGGGTAGTGTTTTTATGGGCAAGGGATGTTCCTTGCCCAGAATATCAGCCCTTCAACTCGACTGCGATGACCTCAAAGGGCTTGTCGCCCAGATTCTCAGGCAGGTGTTGGAGCGCGGGGAAATTGAGGATTTGTCCTGCTGTGGCTTGGATATCCTCGATCTTGCCGTCCGGGTACCTGAACCGGATATGCCCATCGGTCATCATTACCCCGACAAGTGCCGGGTGGCCATGCATGGTTGACTTCTCATTCGGGCCATATCGGATCCGCAACACACGGACCTTCGTGTCCTCGAATTCGACTTTGTAGTGTTGGGGGTCTACGACGACGGGATCTGCGTTCGCCGCCGGGTCTGGAGGTGGACATCGGGGTCTGGGCCTCCTTTTCTGCCACGGGAAGGGGATCTTCCCTGCCACGATATCAGCCTTTGATCGATACCGGAGCCAAATCGCGGCTGGCGATCACGCGATCGATCATACCGTAGGTCACTGCCTGGTCGGGTTCCATGATGTAATCGCGGTCCACGTCGCGGGCGACGCGCTCGATGGTCTGCCCGGTGGCGGCAGCCAGCCGCTGGTTCAGAATTTCGCGCATGCGCAGGATCTCGCGGGCATAGATGTCGATATCCGCCGCTTGGCCCGCCAAGCCCTGCATGGAGGGCTGGTGGATCATAATCCGCGAATTCGGCAGGCTGAAGCGCTTGCCCTTGGTACCCTCGGCCAGCAGCACCGCCGCCATCGATGCGGCCTGCCCCACGCAGATGGTCACAATATCCGGCCGGATGAACGCCATGGTGTCCAGGATGGCCAGACCCGCCGTAATGGAGCCGCCGGGGGAGTTGATATAGATCGAAATGTCCTTCTCCGGGTCCTCGGCTTCCAGGAACAGCAGTTGGGCGATGATCAGATTCGCTACCTGGTCGTCAATCGGGGTGCCCAGGAAGATGATGTTCTCTCGCAACAGTCTGGAATAGATGTCGTACGCGCGTTCTCCCCGCGAGGTCTGCTCGACCACCATGGGGACAAGGACGGAGTGTCCCATTTTGCCTCCGAAATGTTTGGCTGTTTTGGATTATGCCCGTTTCGCCGTGACCGACCGCTTGGGCTTGCGCTGCTTGGTCAGAGCCAATGCCTTCTTCTTCTGATCCAACGCCTTGCTCAAGTCGGCGATCGTGTTCTTCCCCAAATAATCCATGATACGCGAACGCAGGGCAATCCAGCTATCGTGCATGGAGCAGGGCATTTCGTCGGAGCACTCGGCGAGGCCGCTCGCGCACTGCTGGTATGGCGCCAGACCGTCCAGGGCTTCGACGATGTCCAGCAGCCGGATCTCGGCGGGGTCCACACGAAGGGCAAAACCGCCGGTAGGTCCTTTGCTGGAGCGCAAGAGACCTTTGCGCGCCAATTGCTGCAAGATTTTCGCCAGGAAGTGAGCGGGAATCTCCTCCTGCTCGGCGATGTTCTTCACCATGGCGTATTTGCCCTCGGCCACCTGAGCCAGGTGAACAAAAGCGCGAATTGCGTACTCGGCGGATCGAGAATAGATCATGCGGACTCCCCCGTTCAAATCGGAGTAAGGCTACTCCGTTATCTTAAAATGTTCCGCCCCGCGACGCAAGTCTTTTGTTCCTGCATTGGTAGCGTTGCACTTATCTCCCACATTTCGGGTCTGAGCACCTGCTTCTCTTATAGACGCGGCAACCTCCCAAAAGGATACAAGTGCCGGGTGGGCAGGCCTCCCGGGCAGGCCCAGAGGCCTGCCCCAAGCCGCAAACCTCTCAATTTGAGCGGTTTCATGCCGGCCACCGCGCGACAAAACTATGACAGTGCGGCTCGCGGCTGAGTGCTACGTTGGAATTGCCAAGGAGTTTAAGCGCTCATTGTCTCCCATTGCGAAACATCCCAAGGGGTCGCGCGCCCGCGTCCTCTTCAGCTCGGTTTTCGGTCCTTACGCTCAGGACGATGAATTCGGCAGCCGGAAGATCAACCCGATGGAGCTGTACCACAACCAGGTGACTCGCGAGCAGGGACCTTTTTCCCTGCGCATGTTTCACCGGTCGTGGGGCATCCTCATGATTCAGCAGAACATATCTGCGCCCACCGCAGTCCTGGATTTTCCCACCAGAGACGCCTTTGCCGCAGAACTGCGGGCTCACGATTACGACATTGTCGGGATCTCCTCGATCATCGTGAACGTCGGCAAGGTGCGGGAAATGTGTCGCATGGTGCGGGAGATTTCGCCCCAAGCGACGATTGTGGTCGGCGGCCATGTGACCGCCATCCCGGGCATCGAGACGATGATCGACGCCGACCACACCGTGCGCGGCGACGGCATCGCCTGGATGCGCCGCTTCCTGGGCGAGGATGAAAAGGCACCCATCCGCCATCCCGAGATCGTGTCCGGATTCGGCGCGCGCACCCTGGGGTTTAAGCTGCCGGTCACCAAGGGGACCACCGCGGCCACCATCATTCCCTCGGTCGGTTGTCCCATGGGCTGCAACTTCTGCACCACGTCGGCCTTCTTTGGCGGCAAGGGCAAATATCTCAACTTCTACGACACGGGCGCCGAACTCTTCGGAGTGATGGCCGAGATGGAATCCAAGCTCGACGTGAAATCGTTCTTCATGATGGACGAGAATTTCCTGCTGCACAAACGGCGGGCCCTGGAACTGCTGGAGTACATGAAGGCCGGCGGCAAAGCCTGGTCGTTGTACGTCTTCTCATCGGCCAACGCGATCAGCCAGTATTCCATGCGGGAGTTGGTGGAATTGGGCGTTTCGTGGGTCTGGATGGGCCTGGAATCGCCGCTTTCGTCGTACACCAAGCTGAAGGACGCCGACACGCTGGCGCTCACGGCGGAGTTGCGGCGCCACGGCATTAAGGTGCTGGGTTCGACCATCGTCGGGCTGGAGCACCACACTCCCGGCAACATCCAGGGCGAGATCGAGCACGCGGTGGCCCACGACACGGATTTCCACCAGTTCATGCTGTACACGCCGGTGCCCGGCACGCCGCTGTTTTTCCAGATGCAGGAGCAGGGCCGGATGCTACCCGACGTCAACCTGGCCGATATCCATGGCCAGCACCAGTTCAATTTTCGCCACGCCGCCATCTCGCGCGAGGACTCCAAGAAGTGGCTGGACTGGGCCTTCCGCCGGGACTTCGAGCGAAACGGCCCGAGCATTTACCGCATCTGCCGGACCACCCTGGAAGGCTGGCGGCGCTACCGGCACGACCTCGACCAGCGGGTGCGCGCGCGCTTCGCCCGCGAGGCTCGGGCCCTGTCCGCTGGCTACACGGCGGCGCTATGGGCCATGGAAAAGCACCTGCGGCCCACCAACGCAGCGGTGGGCGCAAACGTGCGCAGGCTCCGCCTGGAGATCGGGCGCGAGTTCGGGCCGGTCAGCCGCCTGGTTGCGCGCCTGTTGGGCGGGGTGCTGCTGTGGAGCGCGCGCCGCGAGGAACGGCGGTTGGCCGAGGGTTGCACGTACGAACCGCAGACCATCATCGAGCGGCGGAACTGGACGTTGAGAAATGCCAGGCTCGGCGAAGCGACTCTATCGGCGCGTCCATTTGATTCCAGAACCCGATGCAGCACGTAGGAACTGTCACGGGCACGCCGTTTCTGAATTCGACCTTCAGCATGGCCTGAAAGAATCGGGGCAGCTGGCCCGAGGGCAGCCGCAGTGGGAGCATAGCTGGTGAGCGCGATTCGGCTGGGTGACCATTGCGCCGCGGCAAGTGTGTCGGGAGTGCCTCGCCATTGCCGGACAAGCCTGGTGTCCGTCTGATCAGGGCAGATGTCACCCCGTTGAACTGGGGTCCGGGCGTGAAGGTATCCGTGTACATTGCCGGCTCATCGCGGCCTGGGTTCAATAGCCGGACTCCGGCAGCCTCCATCAGCATGGCTGGCTTGATCCTAAAAACGGCAGTAGACCTCGCGCCTTGAACAGAGAAATGGTTACCATTGTTCAACATGGGCAAAGAAGACGAGGTCGTTCGGGTTCACCCGGAAGGTGAGGTCCAAAGCGCAGGA
>Ga0075030_100003552_pt1 | contig 14135 bp, 12 predicted proteins | sample LitLauG_LLR_2012_FD_71393 | JGI IMG/M metagenome (GOLD analysis project Ga0075030, IMG submission 71393) | Freshwater sediment microbial communities from Pennsylvania, USA - Little Laurel Run_MetaG_LLR_2012 | ecosystem: Environmental > Aquatic > Freshwater > Creek > Sediment | place: USA... | reverse complement strand
TCGGCATGCAGTTCCATTGGGAGAACAACGGCTACGCGGATTTCGAGGGTTTCCTCGGCGCGCTGTCGTCGCGCAAACGCAAGGTGTTGCGCCGGGAACGCCGCGACGCCAACGCCGCCGGGCTGACCTTTCACGCGCTGTCCGGCGCCGATATTCAGGAGCGGCACTGGGATGCGTTCTATGCGTTTTACCAGTCCACGGTGGACCGGAAATGGGGGTCGGCCTACCTGACGCGGGCGTTTTTCTCGCTGCTGGGGGAGCGTCTGGGCGACAAGGTCGTGCTGATGTATGCCGAGAATGCAGGGAAACCGGTGGCCGGGGCGCTCAATCTGGCGGGTGACGAAGCGCTGTACGGGCGCAACTGGGGCTGTCGCGGCGACTGGCCGTTCCTGCATTTCGAACTTTGTTACTACCGCGCCATCGACTGGGCGATCGAGCATGGCCTGAAGCGGGTCGAGGCGGGGGCGCAAGGCCGGCATAAGATCCAGCGCGGGTATATGCCGAAACACACCTACTCGGCGCATTTGATTACGCACGCGGGGCTGCGCCGGGCGGTGGCGAATTTCCTGGTGGAGGAGCGCGCGGGCATCCAGGCGGAGATGGCGGCGCTGGCGGAGGACTCGCCGTTCCGTAAGGGCGACGACTGACCTGTCCGCTCATAGTAAAGCCCGGAGCGACACGAACGTGTCGCTCCGGGCTTTGGCTCAGCTTTAGGCCGGGCTTGGGGTCGAAAGATCTGCCGCGGCAGGCGGGGTGTTACTTCGCGACGATCTTGTCCTTGATGCCGTCGTAGACCTTCGCGGACAGCACCTTCTTCGTCAGCAGGTCGGACGTCAGCTTATACGGCCGGTTCTTGATGATCTTCGCCGCACGCGCCTTGCCGATGTTGGGCAGCGCATCCAGGTCGGCCGCCGAGGCGGAGTTGATGTCGACCATCGACGTGGTGCCGGCGTTCGCGGGCGCTGTCGTCTTCGCGGCCGGCATGGTCGGCATGGCCGGCATCTTGGCTGTCGAACCCATGGGCGTGGTGGTCCCCATGGGCGTGGTGGTCGATGGCATGGTCGGCATGGTCGGCTTCGCCGTCGGGTTCGCCGTCGGGTTCGCCGGGACTTGTGCCATCACCGGCAGAGCCAGCATCGCGGCAAAGGCAGCCATGGTTCCGATTCGGGTCATACGCATAACTAATCCTCTCGATTACAGTGAACGCAGAGACCGCCTAGGTTGCAGTTGTGTCAATGGCAAGGCCAAGTTGTGTTTTTTTCATAAATTCATTGTTGTCATGACGAATCTGTCGGGTATTTGTTCGGGAAGGCAGATAATAAGCCGAGACGGTAGTCGGCTCTTGGCCGGTATCGAGTTTCGGTTATCAATTGGTGAACCAAGCAAACATTGCTGACGCGCGGACAAGGCGAACGCGTGCAGCCACAGCGACCAGCCTGGAGCCAATACTGGCCGGGTGGGCTGTGTTATTGGTGCACCATCCGTCGAACCACGCGGCAGGGCCCGGTTGGCGATTTCGGATGATTGCGGCGCGATGATCCCAGTTCGCTCTTGACCCCAGGGGCCGGCCCGAACATATACGCCGTCTGCACCCGGGGGTCCGGTGGCAGAGTGGTGATGCATCGGACTGCAAATCCGCGTATGCCGGTTCGATTCCGGCCCGGACCTCCAAATTCATGAATCCAACGCCTGACGTGGGATGCTCGATCGCTTCCTCCCCGGCGTGGCACGGACCCGTCTGTTCGTAGAATCCGGTCAATTGTCGGTGTGCCGATGCAGCGGGTTAATCGCCCATGCCTTTTTGTAGGTTGGATTTACCCGGCCGCGGGTCGACGAACCGTTGCCATCGCGGCGCGAACGGCGGACGTGACACTGGTTACCGGATCGGGGTTCATCCGGATCACCGACCCGCCGGGCGCACCGTGTTTGGAGAAAGCCGCGATCAAGGTGCGGGCGTCACGCTTCATCGCCTCGATATCCCCGTCGATCATGCCGGCGCCAATGGACTTGGGCGTTGGGGCGATTGCCGGCTCAAGCGGCGGTTGCGGTGGCGGCGCGGGGACGGCGGCGATCGATGGCCGCGGAATTTTGCGGGTATTTTCCTGCTTGTCCTGAAGCGTGCTCAAGATCTTCCGCGCTTGTTCGGCCGCTCGGCTCAGCGTCACGGCGTTGGAGCGGTATTTTAGGACTTTGGTGTCGGACAAACCCTGGGTCATCGACAACCGTAGATTGTCCATCGCCACAATACTGAAGCTGATTATGCGGCCGACAAGGTCCAGTTCGGTTGGCGTGCTGGCGTTGTAGGCGTCGATCAGGTCTCGGATGGCGGCCCGCGCGATGGCTGGATCGCCGCCGGCACCCGCCAGGAAAAATGGCAAAAGAAAGCCGCAAATCGTGGAAAAGAGGCAGTCTTGTGACGACGGGACGCGATCAGTTTGGGTCATGGCACGGGACGCTCCGCTGCGACGTTGTTCGATCTATGTTCTTTTCTACCTAAAGTTGTTTAAGAACACAATAAGAATCTTTATCGGCGGCCGTCGATCGGCTCATCGATAGAAGGCGCGGGCGTTTTCCCACAGAGCCAACCGCGCCAAATCCGAGCCGATCGCGCGGGGGGGAGATCGATATCGGCCGGCTGCAAGGGACGTGCGGCGCGGGCCGACGGCATGTCGGTGCCGAACATCAAGGCGGCCTGGTTGCGTGCGGCAATCGATTCCAGCGCTTTTGGTATGTCCATTTTAACCCTTCCAAAGCCGGTCGCCTTCACCTTTACCCCGGCCGCCACGAGATCGAGCAGCACCGGCAAACCCGCTTGCGTCATTCCCCGATGATCGATCGCCAACGGGGCCGCCATCCGGCTCAGACGATCGACATACGGTGCCAGGGCGGCGGCGTCGGCCTAGACCTCGGCATGCCAGCCGGCGACGGCGTGCGCGCGCGTCGCCAGAGCCACCAGACCGTTCACCTGGCCGACATCCAAGTCGCCCGTCTGGCCGCGATACAGGTTGAAGCGCAAGGCGCGGACGGTCTGGTCAACGCCTTGGACCGACCCTGACACTGCGGCCCCCATCGTCACGCCCAGTGGCCGCGAACCCCGACAGCACGGTTCGACCGGGGGAATACCGTGATGGGAACTGTATGATGTGTGGTTCCCCGGAGCTTGGGACGCGGGCGTGTCTCATGCGATGTCCCGCGCCATCAATCGGCGCGCCGGTGCGGCGTCCGCGAAAATCGCCTTCTTGTCTTGGCAGGTTGGTCCGGGCGTCGAGGAGGACGGGGCGACATTGGAGTCCCAGGTTGTCCACAGGAATCTGTCGACGAAACTGATTCTTCCGTTGCCAGCCGTTCCGCCACCTCATACTGTATTTAGTAGGCAGCACCTTATGGGGGACCAGAATATGGTATGGGACGAGGAAACGATCCGTCATTTACGGGAGCTCTGGGCCCAAGGACTGTCAACGGCCGAGATCGGCCGCAGGCTGGGTGTATCCAAGAACGCCATCGTCGGAAAAGCCCACCGGCTGGACCTGGATGCCCGCCCCTCCCCGATCCGCCGCGATGGGGCCAAACCGGCTACCGAACGCCCAGCGGCGTTACCGCGGATGGCGGGACCGACGTTGCCGCCGTTGGCCAGCGCGGGCACGGCAGCCATCGTTTCGCCGTCGAATGTGCAGCCGTTGCGGGCGCCGCCCGTGGTTGGGCCTCGGCCGGTCACGGCAACCCCGGTGACGATGCCGGCACCCCGTCCGGCCATGCCTTCAGCACCGCTCCAGTCGCGACGCTCCACCCCGTCCTGCTGCTGGCCGATCGGCGAGCCCGGCACGAAGGCTTTTCGTTTTTGCGACGACATGTCGATCCAAGGCAAACCTTATTGCGACGAGCATGCCAAGCTGGCTTATGTGAAAATCCGGGACCGCCGGGAAGACGCCGCATAGGCATCTGATAACGATCACGGCGCGGCCGATGGCCGCGCCGTGATCGTTGCGTTCACAGTGTATCGAGCCGTATGCGAATCTGGACGTACTGGCGCACGCCAGCGCGTCGCGGCCGGCTGGGCCTTGGTGGGTTGACGCGTACACTCCACGACAGATTGACCGTCGTGAAGTGCACGCGCTCGATTAGTCCCGATGTGTCATTTGGCCGATGACATCGGATATCTTCAATGAACGACGATCTTCATTTTCATCTTCTGATGAATCTCACAACGCACGATGAATGTGCCGAATTTATCGAAGGTCACGTTCAGCGTCTGACCCGGGTCCTGAAACCCGACATCCCTGTGTTCGTCGCGGTCATCGATGATGTGGACGTTGTGGCGCACCTCATCGTGGTTGACGAAGCGCACGACATCACCTTTCCAGACGTCGAGCTTGGAAACGGTAAACCGCTGGCGGAGCTGATCGATGTCGGTTGTGGTGGCGGCGAACGCCGCGGTAGCCACTACGAGGGTAGCGACACCGAGCGCGAGGCCAGAGCGAAACGGTGAGATAGTCATTGGAATCTTCCTTCTGTCGTGTCGGCAATAAGTTTCGTTACAGCGTTAGAAATGGGTTGCGAACCAGACACTGAGATAGAGCGCGTCGTTGTTGGAGGCACCACGGTTGGCGCCGTTGAACTCCGTGTAGGCCACATATTGCAGGGCGAAGCGGATATTGCCCCACTGGATCAGCGAGTCGGGCTTGCCGAACGGCACGTAGGCGATTTCACCGATGAAACCAGCGCTGTTCGGGCTACCGTTGGGTGTGCCGTAGAAGTTGGCGTCGGCGGTTCCACCGGTGCGGAAATACTGGATCGAGGGTGTGACCGTGGCGGCGAAGCTGTATGACACGTCGGCGCGGAACGAATTCAGCGTGTTATGGCCGTTGCTCGCGGCGATGGTCCGGCTGGCGTTCAGATTCTGTTGTTCGTTAATCCATGTGGCGTGTGCCGACAGCATGTCCGAGGTGACGCTGTCTGGATTGACGATGTACTGATAGTTCGCGTCCAACGCGGCATCGGTGTAGCTGTCGGTCGTGCCCGCGGACCGATCTCCATTCGGATACAGTTCCGCATGCATACCGTAGGTGCCGAACTCGAACGAATGGTGATCCCAGTCGTGCTGCACCGCCACCCGCCAGTATGGCACCAGGCCCTCGATCCTGGGGGCGCCGGAGACGGGCACAATTCCGGTGCCGTTCAGCACATCCCGGCCGAGGCCACGGTAGAGTTGGAATTCGGTGTAGACCCAGTCGTTGAACAGCGCGTAGCCGCCGGTGCCTGCGACGCGCTGACCGAGTTGGCCCTCGATCAGAGCCGATGCGACCGGCCCGGGCGCCAGGCGGGACTTGTTGAACGGGAACCCCCAGACCGGCGTCGAGTTCCACAAATCCGATACGGTCGGCGAATTGTTGGCGGTGATTCCGCCAACGGCACTGAGGTCGAAACCGTCGGTGTCCTCGTCGAAAATCTGGAATTCGCGCGCATAGCGGACGTCGGCGTTGTCGAGGTGCATGACACGCCCGACGCCATCATAGGTCACCTGGATGAAAGCACCCAGGTTAGGGGCCATGCGACCGGCATAATAGAGCGACGCCTGATCGAGTGCGACGTTGTTGTTTGGGGCGAACCAACGCGCGGCGCCGCCAGGCTGATCGGCCTTGGTGTGGGTGAACGACGTTTGGACGGTTGCCGCGATGGGCGGCCGCCACGCCACGGCGGGGTCCTTGGCGGTATAGCCGCGCAGTTTGAAATCTCGGCCATATGGCTTCAATTGCGGCCCGAATGCGCCGACGTGGCAGGCGGCGCACGGCTGACCGGTCTGTTGCGCGAAGGCTGGCACGGCGTTCGCGGGATGACTGAGGCCAGCGGCGGCCACGCTGATGCAGGCAGCTATTCGGATGGCTGAGGCGATTCTGGACGGACCCGGGGTCTGCAATGTGTCTTGTGGCATCACGTCCCTATTGTATCTTGGCTTCTGGAGCCGGCCGGAAGCGATCGTTTTTGCGCGGTCAGGCCCAGGCACGGGAGTTCCATCGTTGACGAGCCGTCAAATGCGAACGAGACCTCGATCATTCTGATCTGGCCGGGGTTTGCGATTTTACGTATTCCGACTTGACACATGATATCCTAACCATATTAAAAGATATATCGTAATTCAATACAATTCTCATAAAATAACAATCTATCTTCACCCGTTATGGTTGCATTTGTATTTATGAAATCGATTTATAATTGTTGAAATTTCGCCCATTACATAAACTTTAGGTGTTTCCGCCCCTTGGGGCAACCATCAACTTTCATTAATGCAATGACTATCTTCATGATGATGGGACGATGATGAAGCAACTATTGCGCATTTTCCCATTTAGCCCGCTGGCGTTTCAACGGACGCCGCCGCGGTCAGGGCCGTGGCCAATCCCGCCGGCTTGAGCGAACGCTGCCGGTCCAGCACCGTTTCTGGCGCCGTTTCTGGCGCATGGTTGGTGGCCACATGTGATTCGGCTGGCCGGTCGCACGGCCATTAAATCGTTATTGAAAAGCGACGTCATCTGAAAGGCATCGGCATGGCGAACTGACCGCCACCCGGATCAGGTCGGATCGCCGGACGCACCGCGCGTGACCGCCCAAACGTCTTGTCTTAACCAGTGGACATCGCCGGTCGTTCGTGCCCATCCCACTGGGGACGAACGTTTGTTCGGAGCTTCGATTGTTGGTCTTATGTTCAGATTGATCGTTGTTTGGCCGATAATTGGTCATCCGCCGGTCGCGGCCGGCTTTATGGTCTCGGCGCCGGGGGGGCGCCGCTGGAGACAATGAACGACCATGCCGATCCCGTGCTCGCCATGGCGTTGGCGTGCTCCAGTGGTGCGAACAGATAGGTGCGGTAGGCGAGTATGCTGGTGAACAGCAGCAGCGTCAGCCCCGTCGCTATCGCAATCCGCACAGGTTTCATAGACTTCACTCCATTATTGCCGCGCGGGCGTTCGTGAGGCGTCCGCGTTGTCGCAACCATGAGGTCCCTGGCGCCTGCAATATGGCGGCTGGCGCCGCCCCGCGCAGTTGCCCCGTCCCGCCGCTTCCTCAGGTTTGCCGCACGCATGTTGGAGGTGACCTCGATTCGAATACAACTGCCGAGGTGGCAGGGGGGCTGGATGAACGGCCCTCCCCCCTGCCACCTCAGTTGGTCAGGACCGCGCGCGTAGCCACACTTCTACACGCTGGTTCAGCGGAGCCGTGTTGGGATCGAGGTTGCAGGCGACGGCAGCAGCCGGGCCAACCCCGAGGGTGACGACATCCTTCAAACCCGATTCCGTCACCAGGCGCTTGCGCACCGCTTCTGCCCGTTCCCGCGACAACGTGCGGCCTTCGTCGTAGTTGCCGTTCGCGCTGGAATATCCGACCAGCACGACCTGCTGGTTGGCGTAGGCGGGCTGCTGCATCAATTGCACGAGGCGGTTGGTGTCAGCCTCGCCGCGCGCGTCAAGGTCATTGGTGCCGGCCTGGAAACGGAAGGTGACGGAGAGGCGATCGGCGCCGTCCACTGCTTCCTCGAACGCCCGTGCGTCGGTTTGACGGACGCGCACATGGCCACCGTCCTGCCCGTCCCGCACATGGTCCAGGCGATCCGCGCCGTAGGATTCGGGTGCCTTGCCGGGGGCCAGATCGCCATAGCCGGATTTCGCGATCGCGGCCTGCCCTTCGTTGGACAGAATGAAATCCAGATAGGCCTGAGCGGCGGGAGACAGCGGACGCGTTGGGTTCGTATAGAGGTACAGCCGGCCGACGAGCGGGTATTCATCCGTCTTCACCCGGAACGACGAGGCTTCGATCGCGGTGCCGCACTCATTGCCCAACGGGACGGCCCGCGCGTTCTTGCGTTCGGCCAGGGACAGATACCCGAGCCCGCCTGGATTGCTAGCGATGGCGTCGGCCATGTCGTCGAAAAGCGGGAGTCGGGGGGCCGCGAGGTGGGCCATCGTATCCAGGCAGTGCGGGACGTCCGACACACCGATGACGCTGTCGCAGAACGAGCCGGTGAGGGCGTTAACCGGGTCCAGCACGTACAGCCCAACCGGGATATTCGCGCCACCAAGCTGCGACCAGTTGGTGATCTTGCCTGCGTACATGTCCTTGATTTGTTGATAGGTCAGGGTCTTCACGGGATTACGCGCATTCACCAGGATGGCCACCGGGTCCAGCCCGATCAGGTTTTCGGCGGTGGGCGCGAGCATTTGCTGCAGGCTCGGCACATTGGGAACGTTACGTTTGCGTGCGGCCTCCAGATCGGCTTCGCGGGCCCGGCGGACCCCCATCCAGAAATCCGTTTGGCCGCGGAGCATTGGGTCGAGCCCAGTGCCCATGCCCTTGGCCGAAACGGTCACGCGCATCCGGCGCTTACTTTCCGGCCGCGTGCCAATAACCTCGTATTCGTCGGGATCAGCGCCGGAGTCGACGCGCACGCTGGTCAGCCCGAGCTTGGCGGCCCAGGCGGTCGCGACCTCCCTGGTCAGGCGGCCTCCGACGTCCCCGTCGCCGGCCATGCGGATCTGGATATCGTCAGGCAGCGCCGGGGCATGGAGTTGAGCAGGAGCCTGGGCCATGGCTGCCGTGCCGCCAAGTCCGAACAGCACGGTCAGGCCAACGGCAAGTTTCGAAACACGGTGCATGATGGTGACGCTCCTGCAATCGTCCGGCCGCAATGCGGCGTGCCGGGACGTTTCGGATGGGAATGGCCGCGAACTAGGGGTGTCGTGGTGGTTGGTCGTTGACCTCATGGGCGCAACACCATCAGCCGGTGGTTCTCGGCCACCACGTCGCCGCAATGAAGGTGGTTGGTGCCCAACTTGGACGTGGTAACCTTTCCTCTTGCGATAATGATGAGGTCCAGATTGGGGGTGGCGAGGGCGCCATCGTCACAGTATGGCAGCGCCGGCTTCATGCCGCGCGTCACATATTCGGCGCGAAAGCCGAACACGCTGTCGGGCGGGATGACGCTGTCGTCACGCACGACGTAGGATGTCTCGGACGTCGCGCCCTCGGCCGGGACGCCGCTAATCACATCCATCTGGCCGATGCCCTGCGACAGGTTGGTGTTCGGTCGCGCCGGGCTGATATGGCCGACATCGCCAAACTTGCCGCCTGGCTCGAGGATGTGCAGGTCGAGTTGGATCGGATCATGCCAGCGCATGACGACGCGATAGAGCGTGTTGAATTCCGGCACGTCGATCTTGCAGGTGACGGTCGGCATTTCCACGATACGGATTTCGATCTCGTTCTTCGGTGCCGTCAGGGCGAAGCCGATGCGGGCTTTGCCGTCGCGATCGAACTGGCCGATATAGGTTTCGTCGCCGTATTCGATTTCGACTTTGTGGCCGGTGCTGTTGGGGCGGCTGAGTGCCACCACGGCGCGGCCGAATTGCTGGCCGACCTGCAACTTGGTCGTGCCTAGCTTGTCGGTATTGGCGCAGGCGGCTTGGTTTTGCGCCATGGCGGTACCGCTGGCAGCCAGCAAGAGCGCCGCCACCAAGGGGAGCAGCGGAGCCGACAGAGCGGTCCGGCAACGGCCAAGCCAGTTGAGGTAATCAGAACGGTTAGATGGGTTGTTCGGCACGGTGCTTCCTTGGGCAAGAGGAGAGCGGCCCGTGTTGGACGCCCCCTAGAATGCATGTTTGCCATTATATCGTATTGCGAACAGATGCAATCGTTATGACAAACGCGGGGCGTATCATTTGTGCCGATGCGCATCATTAATGAGGCAACTCAAGATCATTTCGACGGCTGAAGCCTGGAAGGCGGCGGCCCAACCGCTCCGGCGAGTCAACCCGGATTTCGCTGGCCAACAAACGATATTGTTGGCCGGCCGGGATTCTGACGCGCCGACGCCGGGTCCGCCGGCTCGTCAAAGGCCGCGGCCGGGCGTGCCGCGTTCGCGGAGGTGAGCGGCTGGGAATGTGGTTTTCCCTGACAGGATCCGCATCCGTCGCACGCCTACCGCCGCGATCCGGGTGGCTGGTTTATTTCGCGGCGTTGGCGGCTTCCCAGCGATCCGCGGCGGTCAACTTGTTACGGAACGCGATAGCGGCGGCGAGCACCGCCGCGCGTTCCTCGGCGGGGATGTCCTTACGCAGGCCGACATCGTCCTGCGGCATTTCACCGTTCTTGATCTCGTGGATTACGTTGTTGATCTCGGCGGCCGCATGCCGCGGGGTCTGCAGAAGCGTGAGGCGTTCGGCCTGTGCCTTGTTCGACGGGGTGTGGCAGTTGAGGCAGGACGAGTCGCGAATGCGCAGAGCAAACGCTCGGTAGCTCTGGTCCAGGGCGGGCAGGTTGGGGTTGGCCGCACTGAAGCGAGAGCTGAACAGGGAGACATGGGGTTGGGCGACACCGTTGGCGTCCTTCCATTGCCAATTGCCGTCGAACGCCGGCGTGACGGCCTTGACGTAGGGTCCTCGCTGCTCCTCGCTGCCGGCGGCGTCGCGGGTCACGATGAAGGCCTGGCCCTTGGGATTGAAATACATACGGATCTCGTTGGAGGTTTCGTACGCGCTCCATTTATCGGCGCTGTGCCAGAACGGATACGGATAGTCGCCGGTCGGCAGGGTGTTGCGGAAATAGGCTTCCAGCCGGATGACCGGGGAGTGGGACCCCTTGTCCTCTTCCACCGAGTAACGTCCGGAAAAGGTGTACAACGGCAGGTACATCGTTTGGAACACCTGGCTGTCGAAGTGCGTCAGGTTGCGCTTTTTGATCTGCTTATCGGGCTGATCGCCGCCCCAGGCGATGTCCGGCAGCAACGGGAGTTTCACCTCCTTCAGCGCTTGGGTGCAGGCCTGGAACGCAGCTTCATCGTTATAGGGGACGACCGGGCAGGCCGTGGCGAGACTTTTCGCGATCGCGGCGGCCCGGATGTTCAGCGATGCCAGATTGAGCGGCGGCGTTCGCAACGCCGTCGGTGCGATGCCGGACGCGTAATGACCGGCGTTGACCGGTCCGCCGGAGACCTGCGCATTGGCCGGGTTCTGGCTGGCCGACCCGCACAGCAGGGTGGCGGCGATGACTATTCCGGCGACGCGGGGGGAACCGGAGCGCGACGCGATCTGTTTCGTATCAAGTCGATGCATATCGGTTTCCTGGTCGAAATGAGATATTATTGACAGCAAAGGCATGAAACCATTGAACCCGCCGGACAATGGCCCCCGCCGACATTTGTATGCTCTTGAAAATCAGATATAAACTTTCAATTTTTGTATCGATTTCTTTCAACAAAATATTATGTTTTTTTGATGAGGGTATCACGCCGGGTTCACGTAATCGCGGATTCGGCCGAACCGTTGCAACCCCGATAACCAAACAATCCCTTAAACGGATCGATCGAACACCGCACTTAATTTTTGCGCGTTTCTAAATATCACGGCGTTTTAACGGTTCGGGAAAGATAAACCGCGCCGCGCGCATGGGGACAACGATCGCTGCCTGGCCAATCCCGCGGACACAGCGACGCTGCCCGCGGGGACGATGCATGATGGCCGACGGAGTCGTCTTGCCCGATGGGGTCATTGGCCTGATTTATCCACCGGTCGTTTGCTGGAAACACACGCTAGGGTTGTTGTCCCTCAACCTGACGGGGTGGTCCGATGCGCCCGTCCCCGCACCTGTCGCCCGGGACGTCCACCCAACCCCGGACGCAATGACGGCGCTTTGCGACACGACGCGCGCCGTCTATAAGGACGCCGCCCCAGCAGCTGAGTTTCGATATGGCAACGCAAGCCGACCTTCTCTCTCCCGATTTCTTCGCCGATGCGCGCAAGTGCATGGTGGATAGCCAGATCCGGCCCAACCGGGTCGGGGATCCTCGCATCCTGTCCGCCATGCGGCGGCTGCCGCGGGAGCGTTTTCTGCCCACCGGCCTGGCGGCCCTCGCCTACGCCGATGAAGACGTCCCGCTCGGTAACGGCCGCTTCATGCTGGAACCGATGGTGTTGGCCAGATTGCTCCAGGCCGCCAGCTTGCGGGTCGATGAGCATGTTCTGGTGGTCGGCGCCGGCACCGGCTATGGCGCCGCGGTGCTGGCCGCGTGCGGCTGCCGGGTTACGGCGCTGGAGGAGGACCCGGCGTTGCTGGGGCTCGCCAGGGCCGTTCTACCGATCGAGGCGCCCGGGGTAACTCTGGTTGCCGGCCCATTAGCCGCTGGCTGGCCGGCTCAGGCGCCGTACGATCTGATCCTGATCGAAGGCGCGGTGTCGGAAATCCCCCCTGCCCTGACCACCCAGATCCGTCAGGAAAGCGGGCGGATTCTGGCCATTATCCACGGCCAAGGGCATATTGCACAGGCGGTCATCGCCGAGGCGACACTGTTCGGCCTAGGTCACACAACGCTGTTCGACTGCGGCACACCGCCCATTCCGTCGCTGCGCAAGGCGCCGCTGTTCGCGTTCTGATAATCGTACTGATAATATAGATATGTAGGCAAGGCTGGACACCACGGGACGAATGGGGCGACTCTGGTCTCGTGGCGCCGATCGCTGTCGTGTGTTAACTGTATCTTCAGAAAATGGTCCGATAAGCCAGCCGGCAAGGCCGGCGGTCTTGTGAGAAGGGTTCCGAATGCGTCTGTGTCACGGTTTGCTCACCAGCTTCAGCCTGGTTGCCCTCGCGGCTTCCGCCGGGGCTCAGACGCTGCCACAGTCCCCGGCCCCCGCGACCGCGGCGCCGAAAAGGCTGGTTCAGCCGCCGACCGCGCCGAAAGCGAAACCGTCGCCTCATATGGTTGGCGGCCAGAATTTGCCGCATACGCTGGCCGAAGCGCTGGCCGCGACCTATGCCAGCCAGCCGGCGCTACAGGCTGAACGGGCCAAACTGCGGGCGACCGATGAAAACGTGCCGACCGCGCTGGCCGGCTGGCGACCCACGGTGGTGCTGGCAGGTGGCGTTGGTTACGGCGACGGCGTGACACGGGCGTATTCCGCCACGTTGGGCCGGATCGTCAATTCGCAGAACGATCGCCTCGTTGGCACCGCTCAGGCCACGGTCACGCAAAACATCTATACCGGCGGGAAAACCCAGGCCAACGTCAACCGGTCCAAGAACCAGGTGATGGCCGAACGCGCGAACCTGATCGCGCAGGAGCAGACCAGCTTCAACGCCGCCGTCGCCGCCTATGTCGGGGTTATCCAGACCAAGCAATTGCTGGAGCTGCAGATCAACAACGAGCAAGTGCTCGCCAAGCAGCTTCAGGCCACGAATGACCGGTTCCGCGTTGGTGAGATCACCCGCACCGACGTCGCGCAGGCGGAAGCCGCGCTTCAAGGCGCCCGCGCGACGCGCGAGACCGCGGAAGGCAACCTGCAGATCGCACGCGGCACGTTCCAGCAGATCATCGGGGTGTTTCCGCCAGACAACCTGATCGAGCCGCAGCCGTTGGCCCTGCCAGTGAAAAGCGAGCAGGAGGCCTCCGCGGCGGCCTCGGTCAACAATCCGTTGGTGGTGGCCGCGCTGTTCAACGACGCGGCGGCGAAGGACGCGGTGGATGTGGCGTTCGCCGCGCTGATGCCGCAGGTCAGCCTGCAGGGGCAGACCTTCCAGCAGAACAACAGCGGTGCCCGCAGCGCCGAGACCAACGGATATCAGGTTCTCGCCCAGCTTTCGGTGCCGCTGTACCAGGGCGGATCGGAGTATTCCGCCGTCCGTCAGGCGCGCCAGGCGCAGCAGCAGACCGAGCGGTTGATCGACGACGCCAGGCGCACGGCCGTGCAGAATGCGGTGCAGCAATGGGGCACGCTGGTCGCCGCCAGGGCCACCGCGGACAGCACCCGTGCGCAGATCCGCGCCAACCAGATCGCCTTGGAAGGGGTGGAGCGGGAAGCCATCGTCGGCAGTCGCACCACGCTGGACGTGCTGAACGCGACGCAGGCGTTGCTGACGTCGCGCACGACGCTGGTGCAAAACCTGTCGCAGGTGATCACCGCGTCCTATTCCGTCGCGATGGCGATCGGCCGCCTGACCGCCAGGGACATGCATCTGCCGGTGCCGCTGTATGACGAGACCGCATATTATCAGGCGGTGAAGGACAAGTGGATCGGTCTCGGTGATTACGCCACCAACCAGCCGGGTCGATGACCCCATGAGGCGCCCATGACGGAAACCCCGCCCCCGCCCGC
>Ga0075030_100003551_pt1 | contig 14135 bp, 11 predicted proteins | sample LitLauG_LLR_2012_FD_71393 | JGI IMG/M metagenome (GOLD analysis project Ga0075030, IMG submission 71393) | Freshwater sediment microbial communities from Pennsylvania, USA - Little Laurel Run_MetaG_LLR_2012 | ecosystem: Environmental > Aquatic > Freshwater > Creek > Sediment | place: USA... | reverse complement strand
GGTAACGAAGGCCCCGGATGTCTGGGCTGCCGGCGTGCCCATCGTTCCGTTCGTGAACTGGTTCACGGAAATCGAAAATGAAGATCCCGTCCTGCAGCAATCTGACCTGGCGACGATGGGCGACGTAGCGAAGAACAAGGCGCTGTATGAAGATCGTTCGCCGATTAACTTTATTGATCAGGTGCGCGCACCGTTGCTACTGCTGGCGGGCGGGCACGATCCGCGCTGCCCGAAGTCAGAAACCGAGCAAGTGGTTGCAGCGATCAAGAAACGCGGCGGAACAGTGGATTACAAGATCTACGAGAACGAAGGCCACGGCTTTGCACGCGTAGAAAATCAGATTGACGCCTATAAGCGAGTCGCAGACTTTCTGCTGGCGCACGTGGTGCCCGCCGATTGCAGTTGCAAGCTGGGGGATTGACCCGGGGTTATTCCTCTTCTGCCCCGAGCGCATTGACGATCGCCGCAACCAGGCCTGGGATCGTGAATTGCCTTGCTTCCATAACTACGGGGATGCCCAACTCCCTTAAAGTTGCCGAAGTGATCGGGCCGATCGAGGCGGTGAGCACGCCCACCGACCGGGCGTCGATGCGAGAGCCTTTCAGCAGTGCAACGAAATTGCGCGCTGTCGATGAACTCGTGAAGGTCACGACGTGCGGTCTCCGTCGGGGATTCTTCAAAATTGCCTTCAGCCGCGTGCGCGAAGACTTGGGAATGACCGTTTCGTAAGCTTCAACGACGTCCACTCGGGCACCGGCCTTGCGTAACTCACGCGGAATAACGTCGCGAGCGACCGTGGCGCGCACCAACAGGACACGCTTCCCTTTCACGCGGCGGCGCAGGCTGCGGACCACGGATTCGGCCACATACTCTTTGGGCACGACGTCCACTTTCGTACCCCGTTTTCCAATTGCACTTTTCGTTGCCGGGCCGATGGCGGCAACGCGCAGGTTTTCCAGGTTCTTCTTCTTGATCCTCAATTTTTCGATCCGCTGCCACATCGCCTCAACGCCGTTCACACTGGTAAGAATCAGCCAGTCGTAGTCGTTCAAGTTCTTGAGTGCCGCATCGAGCGGGCGGAAGGATCGCGGCTTGCGAATCTCGATAAATGGAATTTCGAGGACAGTCGCGCCCAATTGGCGCAGTTCAGCGGAAAGCGTGCTGGCCTGATGCCGCGCACGGCCCACCAAAATGCGTATCCCGGAAAGCGAACGCTGGTTCATTTGGGTTCCTGCTTTATTGTGCCGATTCTCACGTGCAACAGCTTCTCGACTTCGGCGATCACCGTTCCAGTCTCATCTTTCACTTCGACCGGAAATACCGGTTCGTATTTGGGCAGCGTCTTCAGCTTCTCACGAATGTCGGCGAGGTGCGCATCGGTCAGGCGAAACTCTGCCCGCATGGTGCCTTTCCCGGGCTTTCTGTAGCGGATGGTCGCGGCTTTGTCCCACACGATGAAATCGGGCCCCAGGTTCGCCATCAGCATAAGCATGTAGAACGCGTCAGTCATGGCGTAAAGCGATCCGCCGAAGTGGGTGCCGACGTAGTTGGCGTTCCACCAACGCAGCTTCATTTCGACGTCGATCTCGCGCATGTCGGGTGAGATACGACGGATGCAAATGCCGGCGCCGAGCAGCGGCGGCCAGAGATTGATCAGGCGGCGCAGGTGGCCAGGCCGCTGTCCGCCGCCCAGCAGTTGGAGGAGGACGTTGCGGCTCATAGTTGCGGCGGAACGGCCAGTCCGCGGCCATAGACGGCGGCCAGAATTTCGTCTGCGCCACGGCTGAGCAGCGACGCGGCGGCGGCGGCGCCTAGCTCTTCGGGGTCATCGCCATCGCAGCGATCGCGCAGGACTTTCGAGCCGTCGGGATCGGCGACGATGGATTCGAGATGCAGCTTGCCATGGCGCTGTTCCGCATAGGCTCCGATGGGAACCTGGCAGCCTCCGCCGAGAGCTGACAACAGAGCGCGCTCGCAGGTTGTAGCAGCGCGAGCGTGGTCGTCATCCAGGAATTCAAGATGCTGTCGCACAGCACTGTCGCCTTCACGGATTTCGATGGCGAGCGCACCTTGGCCGGCGGCTGGACACATAATGACGGCAGGAATGATCTGCTTTACGAGTTCCGTCTTGCCCAAACGATTCAGCCCGGCGGCGGCCAGAATGATGGCGGTGTACTGGCCATCTTCGAGCTTTCGCAGGCGCGTATCCACGTTGCCGCGCAGGGGATGGATGTCGAGATCGGGTCGAATGGCCTTCAGTTGCGCCTGGCGGCGCAGGCTGGAAGTGCCGACGCGCGCGCCGTGCGGCAGGTCTTCAATCTTCGAGTATTTGCGCGAACAAAAAGCGTCGCGCGGGTCTTCCCTTGGCGGAATAGCCGCAATCTCAAATCCGGCAGGCAGTTCGGTCGGCAGGTCTTTCAAGGAATGTACCGCCAGGTCAACGTGGCCGGCGGCGAGGGCTTCTTCAATCTCTTTCGTAAACATGCCTTTGGTGCCGACTTTGGCTAGTGCCACGTCGGTGATTTTGTCGCCGGTGGTGTGGATGATCTCGATATGTACTTCGTGTCCCCGTGCGCGCAGCAGAGCTGCGATGTGGTTGGCCTGCCACAGGGCGAGTTGCGAACCGCGAGAGCCGATGCGGAGGCGCGGCATCAGCGATGCGACTCCGTTTCATCGTCGCGCGCGCGATCGTTCTTTTCCTGTAAGTTGAACAGGCGCCTTACCACATCCATCACCGTGGTCGCTTCCTGGTCGCGGGCGACAGCCTTCAACGCGGTCACCGGCGTGTGCATTACTTTGTTGATGATGCCGCGAGTCAGGGCTTCGACTGCGAGTTCCTGTTCCGGCGTCAAAGTGCCCATGCGGCCGCGCACGCGGTACAGTTCCGCCTGCCGGATGGTTTCGAGATGCTCCTGCAGGCTCACGATCGTCGGCACGACGTCGAGAGTTTGCAGCCGCGCCTCGAAGCGATCGATTTCGGTGGAGATAATGGCTTCGGCCAGCTCGGCTTCTTTGCGGCGGTCTGCGACGTGCGAGCTGACGGCCTGCTGCAGGTCATCGAGGTTGTATACGAAGACGCCGCTGAGTTTCGCCATCTCAGGTGATACGTCACGAGGTACGGCGATATCGATGAAAAACATCGGCTTATTCTTGCGGCGCTGGAGAAAGCGCTCGCCATGCTCGCGATGGAAAATCGCGTTGGGCGAGCCGGTTGAAGTGATGACAATGTCGGCCTTGTCGCAGGTAGCGTAAAGATCGTCGAAGCGGATGGCCTGTCCGTCGAATTTGTGCGCAAGTCCCACGGCGCGGTCGTAAGTGCGATTGGAAACGAAGATGGACGTGCAACCATGGGCGAGTAAATGCCGCGCCGCGAGTTCGCTCATTTTGCCGGCGCCGATCAGGAATACGGTCTTCCCTTTCAGATTGCCGAAAATCTGCTTCGCCAGCTCGACCGCCACCGATGCTACCGATACGGATGATGACCCCACTGCCGTCTCGCTGCGCACGCGCTTGGCGACGGCAAAAGCGCGCGAAAAAAGCTGCTCAAGCTGGCCCCGTGCCGCGCCCACGGCGCGCGCTGTGGCATAGGCCTCTTTCACTTGCCCAAGAATTTGCGCCTCGCCAACCACCATGGAATCGAGGCTCGAAGCAACGCGAAATACATGCCGCACTGCTTCCCGGTCGCGCAACTCATAGAGATGGGGGTCAAGTTCGGTACTGGTGAGTTGGAAGTGTCCATGCAGGAACTGGCGAAGATCGGCGGCGCCGTTGGCCGTGTGCGTGACCAGTTCAACGCGGTTGCAGGTGGAGACGACCAAGCCTTCGTCTACACCCGGATGCGAGCTGAGTTCGCGGCAAGCCTCCGCCAGTTTGGAGTCAGGGATGGCCAGCCGCTCGCGCAATTCAATGGGCGCGCTCTTGTGGTTGACGCCGATGAGCTGATATCTCATGAAGCGGCAAACCTGTGCATGACGGAGAAATAGTTGGCGGCCCAAGCTACGATTGCCGCCACGAAAGCGCAACTGGCTAGCACGGCGGCGCGGCGGCCGCGCCATCCCGAGTTCCAGCGGGCGAACACCATGACCATGTAGACCAGCCACATCAGCAGGGAAAGCAGAATCTTTACGTCGAGAAAATTGAAGCGGCCGTAAGTTGAAACAGCGACCACCGCACCCGTCAGCAGACCCAGCGTCATGAAGGGGAAACCGAGCAGCAGCGAGCGGTAGCCAATCTGGTCGATCACTTCGAGTGGCGGCAGGAACGACGAGAGCTTTGAAAGGCTTTTCGATTTCAACCGGCGTTCCTGCACCAGATAGATCAGGCTGGCGCCAAAGCTGAGGACCAGCGCGGCATATCCGGTGAAGATCAGGGCGATGTGGGCGATGAGCCATCCCCGCTGCTGCACCGTGGAAGTGAAGACAAACGGTTGCTGACCGGAGGCAGCGATCAGCGTCAGGAAGAAGACAATTGGGAAAACGACCACTCCGGGCGAGGTCGTGTCGTAAAGAGCGTAGATTCCCATGAAGAAGCACATCGACGCGAATGCCAGCAGGGACTCTGCATTGTGTACTGACGCCCAGACGACAGGATCGGATAGAAACAGCTCGACCAGGGAGACAAAATGAAACAGCAGGCCCAGGCTGGCGGCGTGCAGGGCGATGCGGCTGAACAGGTCGCTGGCGCGGTTCAGGGCCACGAAGGCGTAGACCAGTCCGATGAAATAGCAGCCGAGCGCGAAACGAAGCCAAAGCAGGGGCATATTAGCGGGCCTTAAGAGCCGAGTTTAACTCATTCCACCCTTACAAAAGTTACCTCACTGGTGCAGCCTGCTTGCGTGACCTTTGGCACATCCCGGTCAGGTTGGGCGGGTTTGCAGCCGATGGAGGGATGGACGGCGGCTGCCGCCGGTTGAACCCCTATGCCCGTCCACCCAATTGATCTGCTGCTCCCAGCCTTGGCGGTGGTGGTCGCCGGCCAGCAGTTGTGGATGTTCTTCGAACGCCGTCGCACGCGCCGCCGGGAAGAACTCTTTCAGGTCATTACCGAAAACGCAGCCGACCTGATCGCCCTGGTCGACACCAAAGGCAAGCGCCTCTATAACAGCCCCTCCTACCGGCGAGTCCTGGGCTATTCCCCAGCCGAACTGGCCGAGCAGTCAGGGTTCGAGCAGATTCATCCCGAGGACCGTTTTCGAGTGTTGGACGCCGCCCGCGAAGCGCGCGAGACCGGGACCGGCCGTGAAATCGAATATCGCATGCGCCACAAAAACGGCGAATGGCGGGTCATGCAGTCCAGCGCCAGCACTATTCGCGATGCCAATGGTAAGGTTGCCAAGCTGGTGATCGTGAATCGCGACGTCACCGAGCGCAAGCGCGCCGAGCAGCGTCTGGAACACGAGTCGCTCCACGACGCCCTGACTGGACTGCCCAACCGCCAACTGTTTCTTGACCGCCTGCACCATGCGCTGGCGCGTTCGCGTCGGAACGATGCATTCCGCTTCGCCCTGCTAACCATCGATGTGGACGACTTTCGCCGCTGGAACCGCGACCTGGGACAGGAAGGCGCCGACCAGCTTCTCGTGGAATTGAGCCAGCGAATCGCAGCCTGCGTTCGCGAGGACGACAGCGTGGGCGTCATTCATCCACTCACTCTCGATCCGGTCTCGCGGCTCTCCGCCGATGAATTTTCGGTATTGCTGGAAGGAGTCGGAGAGCCCGGTGACGCCCTGCGCGTGGGCCGCCGCATTCAGCAGGCACTGGCCGCGCCGTATGCCAGCCTGGCACCCGCGCCGGGCCCGACCGTCAGCATCGGAATTGTTCTAAACGGCGCCAGGCAGGCCACTACCGAAATGGTCCTCGGCGATCTGGACGACGCGCTCCGGCGTGCCAAGGCGCGCGGCGGCAACAGCTGCGAGGTTTCCGATCACGTGCAGCATGCGCGCGCCGTCCAACGGCTGAGTCAGGAATCCGACCTGCGCACTGCCCTTGAGCAGAGTCAGTTTCGGGTCCACTACCAGCCCGTGGTGCGCCTGGTGGACCGCCAGGTGCTTGAGCTTGAGGCACTGCTGCGCTGGCAGCATCCGACCGAGGGTCTGATTTCCCCCGACAAGTTTCTGGACACCGCCGACGATTCCGGCTTGCTGGTGGAGATCGGCAGTTGGCTGTTTTGTGAAATCGGCTCGACATTGCGTACCTGGAGCGACTCCGGTGAACTGCCCGAAGCACTTGCGGTGAGCGCAAACCTGTCAGCCCGGCAGTGGGGGCACCCCAGGCTGCTCACAACCGTCAAATCGGCCCTGGCACAATTCCATATCGCTCCCTCGCGCCTGCGAGTTGAGATCCCGGAGTCAGTCGCGCTTCGCAATCTGAACCATACGACCTCGGCGATAGCAGATTTCCGCCATGCTGGAATCCAGACATCCCTGGACCACGTGGGCAGCGGCCTCTCTTCCCTGCGATTGCTGGCGCAGGCGCAGCTCTGTTGCCTCAAGCTCGATCGGTCTCTGGTCCAGGAATTGCACACGGATCGCACCGCCGAGCACACGGTGGCCATGATCGTGGCGGTAGCGCGCACCGCCAGGGTCCCCGTAGTCGGCGAGAGCATTGAAGATCAGTGGCAGTTGGAAAGACTGCGCACACTCGGGTGCGGTTTAGGACAGGGATTTCTGCTTTCGCCGCCAGTCCCCGCGCATGAAGCCGAGCGGCTGCTGCTGGCTGGTGTGCTGAGCTGAAACCTCTGCCGAAGACTCAGGGAGCAGCAAGCCACAAGATGATCCGGCCGTCACCGTTTCAACCGTCGATGCGCGCGTCCCGCAGATGTTTGACGGCGGTCTCCGGGCTCACCGGCGAATAATAGACGTCTTTCAACGTATATGGGCGCGCCTTGGCTGCGATCACGGGCAGAATCTCAATGTGCCAGTGATAGTCATCATCCAGCGTTTTCCAGTAGCCGATGCTGCGGGAAGGATGCTGGCTATTAGGCGAGGTGTGCAGCACGAGATGGAACTGTGTACTCACCGACCGGACACGCTGCAGGGTGCGCCGCAATATGCCGGCCAAATCGCTTAACGGCGTGGGCCGTAAGGCCGTGCGTTCAAACGAAGCCTCGTGCGTGCGCGGCATGATCCAGACCTCATAGGGCACGCGGGGCGCGTAGGGACACAACGACACAAAGTCGCCCCGGCCTTCAATCACTCGCGTTCCCTGCCGCTCTTCCTGCTGCAGAATGTCGCAGAACACGCATCGTTCCTTGGCCTGGAAGTACTCGCGCGACGACCGCAGCTCATAGAGAACGCGGCGTGGAACGAACAGCGACGCCGCGATTTGAGAAGTGGGATGCGAAAATTCCTGCCCGGCGCTTTCGCCGCAATCTTTGTAAACGCTTACATATTTCACTCGCGAATCGCGTTTCAGGTCCAGGATGCGCTCTGCGGCAACCCGCAGGAGCGCCTCGATTTCAGCATCCGACGCCTGCCAGATTTGCCGATCGTGGCGCGAATTTTCCACAAGCACTTCATGAGCGCCCACCGAGCGCATGCGGTCGTAAAGCCCGTCGCCGCGGCGCTCGGGATCACCCTCCACGTGATAGACCGGAGTGGGATGCACGACGGCCCGCGCCGTCCACCCGGATTGCCCGCTCGCAGTGGCGCTCAAAATCACGCGCGCCGGCACGGGGGAGTCGGGACAGAACGGGCACGGCTGGTCTGGCGCCGCCTGCGGAACGTCGTCGCCGGTTACGACCCAGGAGCGGGTAATCGGGTCTTTGCGCAACTCCATGTCAGCTAGAAGATACCGGCAGGGCTGGGCGCGTCAAGCTGTGCACGAAGAAGTCGCAAGGCATTAGTATGGAATCATCGCCGTTTCGACCGACATGCCAGAAGCCACCACGCCGCTGATGCAGCAGTACTCCGCGATCAAGCGGGAACATCCGACGGCGCTGCTGTTTTTCCGGCTCGGCGATTTCTATGAACTGTTCTTTGACGATGCCGTGGTCGCTGCCCGTGAATTGCAGATCACTTTGACTTCCCGCAACAAGGAAAAAGGCATCGCGATCCCGATGTGCGGAGTGCCCTATCACGCCGCCGAAGGCTACATCGGAAAGCTGATCCGCAAAGGCTTTAAGGTCGCCATCTGCGAGCAGATGGAAAGTCCCAAACTTGCCAAAAAACTGGTGCGGCGCGAAGTTACGCGCGTGGTCACGCCGGGGACGGCGGCGGACTCCTCGCTCGGTTCGGAGGAAAACAATTTTCTCGCAGCGATTGCCCAGGCCGGCGACCGTGTTGGTCTGGCGGCGCTGGACCTCTCGACCGGCGAGTTTCGCGCCACCGAATTCTCCGGCGAGGGAGCCGGCCGACGCGTGCAGGAGGAGTTGGAACAGCTTGGCCCCCGCGAACTGTTGTTCGGTTCGCGCGCGCCGCTGTTTGAGGAGCATCGCGGTGCAGCAGTCTTTCCCAATGTCGCGACAACGGAGGCGCGGCCCAGCGCACAGCCGATTCCACGCTGCACAGAAACCCCGCTTGACGACTGGATTTTCGCGCCCGATCATGCCATTCCACTGCTGGAGAACCACTTTGGTGTGCTTTCGCTGGAGGGTTTCGGACTTGCCGGACGCACCGCGGCGGCCTGCGCCGCCGGGGCCATTCTTCACTACGTTCGAACGACACAACGCGGCCGATTGGACCACGTGGACCGCATTGGAGTCTACGAGCGTCAGGATTGCATGGTGCTCGACGCCGTCACGGTACGGAACCTTGAGCTGATCGAGCCGCTGTTTGCGGGCCTCGATGCCGGCCTTACGCTGTTTCGCAGCATCGACGCGACTTTGACTCCGATGGGCAAGCGCCTGTTGCGCGCCTGGATGTTGCGGCCATCGATTGACCTGGCAGAAATCGGCAACCGGCTGGACGCGGTCGAGGCTGCGGTCAAGAATCTGATCGTCCGTGAGCAACTGAGGCAGGCACTCGATGGAGTGCTCGATCTGGAGCGCCTGCTGAGCCGAGTGGCCCTCGAAACCGCCAATCCCCGCGACCTGCTAGCGCTCGCAGCATCGCTCGGCAAGATCCCGGGAGTCAAGGCCGGGGTCGCACAGCTCGATACCGGGCGCATGCGCGAACTGCAGAACGCGCTCGACGATCTTTCCGATTTGCGCCGCAAAATCGACGGAACAGTTCTGCCTCAGGCGCCGCTCAGTCTCGCCGACGGCGGCGTAATCGCCGAAGGCGTCGACCCGACCCTGGACGAGCTGCGCACCCTGAGTCGAAACAGCAAGCAGATCCTTGCGCAAGTGGAGCTGCGAGAGCGCGAGCGCACCGGCATCGGTTCCCTGAAAGTTAAATTCAACTCCATTTTTGGCTATTACATCGAGGTGTCAAAGCCGAACTTGCACCTGGTCCCGGCCGATTACGAACGACGGCAGACGCTGGTGAACGCCGAGCGTTTCACTACACCCGAGCTTAAGGAGTACGAGGCGAAGATTCTGGATGCGCAGGAGAAGATCGTCGAGATCGAACGGCGCATCTTCACCGAATTGCGGCAGGCGGTCGCGGCTGAGGCGCGCCGCATTCGCCGCACCGCGCTGGCGCTCGCCGAAGTCGACGTTCTCGCCGGCCTGGCCCACGTGGCTTCGAACCGCAGCTATTGCCGCCCGCAACTGGACGAGTCCGGAGAGATTGAGATTTTTGCCGGACGGCATCTGGTGATTGAGCAACAGGAGATGGTCGCAGGAACCGACCGCTTCGTGCCCAATGACGTTTACCTCAACCACTCCTCGCATAACGTGCTACTGCTGACCGGGCCTAACATGGGCGGCAAAAGCACTTACCTGCGGCAGGTCGCGCTGACCGTGGTCCTGGCGCAGATGGGTTCGTTCGTGCCCGCACGACAGGCGCGCATGGGAATCGTCGACCGCGTCTTCACCCGCATCGGGGCCAGCGATAATCTGGCGCGCGGACGCTCTACATTCATGGTGGAAATGACCGAGACCGCTTCGATCCTGCATAGCGCGACCGAGCGCTCGCTCATTCTGCTCGACGAAGTGGGCCGTGGCACCTCAACCTACGACGGCCTCGCCATCGCCTGGGCGGCGGTGGAGTATCTGCATGACCGGGTGCGCGCCAAGACGCTGTTTGCGACGCACTACTTCGAGCTGACGGAACTGGCCGACCTGCTGCCCGGCGTCAAGAATTATCGGGTTGCGGTGAAGGAGACTGCGTCGGGAATCGCCTTTCTGCGCAAAGTGGAGCCGGGGCCAGCCGATCGCAGCTACGGGATCGAGGTGGCCAAGCTGGCCGGATTGCCCTGCGAGGTCATTCGCCGGGCGCGCGAGGTACTCATAGAGCATGAGGCTGCCGAGCAGCAGGCAACTGCACACCTCACACCGGGCGCGCAGGCCCCGGCAACGCAATTAACCATCTTTACCCCGTTGTCGCAGCCGGTGCTGGATAAGCTGCGCGAGGTGGATTTGAACCGTCTGACACCATTGGAAGCGTTGAACCTGCTGGCAGAGTTAAAAAAAGAAATCTGACCACCGAGGACACAGAGCAGACCTGTCTCATGACCCCGCTCGCGCAAACGAACATCGGCCAGCTACTGATCATCGGATTCAATGGCACGGGAATGTCTCCAAGCCTGGCTTCCCTGCTCGGCCGCATCCGGCCCGCGGGTGTGATCTTGTTTGCCCGTAACCTTGATGCTCCGCAACAGACCTGGCAACTCCTCGCCGACTGCCGCAAGTGTACCGACGCCGCTCTCTTCACCTGCATCGACCTGGAAGGCGGAGTGGTCGACCGCTTTCGCGAAATTCTCGGTCCGACTCCTTCCCCGGCCGAAGTTTACGCAAGCGGCGACCGGGGCCTGTTTCGAAGCCACGGAAACGTTATCGGCGAGAACTGCCGTGCTCTCGGATTCAACGTCGATTTTGCCCCGGTCCTCGATCTAGCTTTTGAGGCCTCTCGCAGCGTGATGGGGTCGCGCGCGGTCTCCGCCGATCCGAAACAGGTTGTGATCTACGCGCGGGAGTTCCTGCGCGGCCTCGATGACGCGGGCGTACTCGGTTGCGGAAAGCACTTTCCCGGCCTGGGCGAAGGGAAATTGGATTCGCACGCGCGCCTGCCCGTGGTCGCAAAACCCTATCGCCGGCTGTGGCAGCAGGATCTAGTCCCTTATCGCAGCCTGCGGCGCGAGCTGCCGATGGCAATGGTCTCACACGCAGCTTTTCCCGCGCTGACCACCAAACCAGTCCCGGCATCGCTCTCCCGGCGCTGGATTACCGATGTCTTGCGCAAAGCAATCGCTTTTCGGGGCCTCGTCGTGTCCGACGATCTGGAGATGGGCGGAGTGCTCGAAGCCGCGCCGCTCGGGGAGGCCGCCGTCGAGTTCATTCGCGCCGGCGGCGACACGGCCTTGGTTTGCCATCAGGAGGCGCACGTGATGGAAGCCTACGAAGCGCTCGCCAAAGCCTGGGAACGTGACCCGAAATTCCGGCGCTGTGTGGAAACGTCCACGGGCCACGTTGCGGCATTCAAAAAAAAGCGCGCCGCTCAATTGCGGGCGGTGAAGGCCCCGTCTGAAAAGCGTGTGGCTCAACTCGTCCGCAATCTCTGGGAGTTCGGCGAGCGGGTAAGGCTCGAATCGCTGGCGTAGCTCGGACGAGACAGGAACGCAAATGATCGTGGCTGGAGTGATGAGCGGGACATCGGCTGACGGCATCAATGTCGCGCTGGTGCGTTTTGCCTCGGCACGCCGGTTCACACTGCTCGGCCACGCGGAATATCCGTACCCGAAGCAGGTGCGCGCGGCCGTGCTCGCCGCCATGAACGCGCCCGCCGCCGCCGTTGCCGACCTCGCGCGCCTGAATGCCCTGCTTGGCGAGCTTTACGCCAGCGTTGTCTTGAAAACGCAGAAGCGTTTTAAGCTTCAATCCAATCTGGTGGCCTGCCATGGCCAGACGATCTATCACCAGGGATCCCCGCAGCCATATCTCGGGCGCCGCGTCACCGCAACATGGCAGACGGGCGAGGCTGCGATCGTCGCCGCGCGCCTCGGCGTCCCCGTAGTGTCCGATTTTCGCCCCGCCGACATGGCCGTCGGCGGGCAAGGCGCTCCGCTGGTGCCGTTTCTTGACTACGCTCTATTTCGCGACCGGCGCGTGGGCCGCATCGTACTGAACCTCGGCGGCATCGCCAACCTCACGGCAATCCCCGCCAATGCCGTACCCGGCGAGGTCCTCGCTTTCGACACAGGGCCCGGCAATATGGTGATCGACGGTGTAATGCAGGAGTTGTTTCGCCAGCCTTTTGACCGCGGCGGCAGGACCGCCGCGTCCGGCGCTGTGTTTTTGCCGGTGCTCCGGAAAATGCTGGGCAATCCGTTCTTCGCGCGGCGGCCACCGAAATCGGCGGGGCGCGAGCAGTTTGGCCAGAGCTATGTCGCCGAATTTCTCAGCCGATGCGGCCGCGCCGCGAAGGCCGACGTCGTTGCCACCGCGACCGCGATCACTGCACAGTCCATCGCCCGGGCAATCAAATTTCTGGTCGCCGGAAAGCGCAATGCCAACTTCCGCGACCTGATTGTCTCCGGCGGAGGCACCAGGAACAAAACACTAATGTCAATGCTGCAGTCACAGGTCTCCGAACTAGGAGTGACCATGCTCACCTCCGACGACTTCGGCCTACCGAGCGCCGCCAAAGAGGCCGTCGCGTTCGCGCTCCTTGGGTATCAGACCTGGCATCGCAAGCCGTCGAACCTGCCGTCGGCGACCGGGGCGCGCCGCGCGGCGGTGCTGGGGAAAATCTGTTATCCATAGAAGAATGGCAGCCCACATCACAATGCTGCGTGGCATCAACGTCGGCGGCCACAACCGGATCAAGATGGAGGAACTTCGACGGTCGCTCGCGCAACTGGGTCTGCAGCGGACTTCGACCTACATTCAAAGCGGCAACATCGTTTTCGAGGGGGGAAAGCTAGGCCCGAAGGCGCTAACCGAAAAGATCGAGCGGCAGATATTGAGAGATTTTGATATCTCGTCCCTGGCAATTACGCGGTCGGCGAATGAGATGGCCGCGATCGTTAGTGGCAACCCGTTTCTCCGCGATTCGCGTCTCGATCCAACGAAGCTCCACGTCTACTTTTTGGCCGAGCCTCCCTCTCCTGATGCGGCGAAGGAACTGAAATCTTTGGCCGCCAAGCCTGATCTCGCCCACTTGGCAGAACGCGAAATTTACCTTTACCTGCCAAACGGCGTGTCGCAAAGCAGCGTTTGGAACAGTCCCATGGAGCGGCGTCTGCTCAAGCGGGCCACCATGCGAAACTGGAAAACAGTCACCACGCTGCTCGAAATGGCCCAGGCGCTCAGATGACCTCCCTGCATCGCATCCTGCGCCGTCCCGCGACCTTCGCAGTTCTGGGGACATGCGCTTTCCTGCTGTCCTGTTCCCACAAACCGGATCCCGACACCTTCGTCATGTTGATCGAGTCCAGCCCCACCAACCTCGATCCCCGCGTCGGACTGGACGGTCAATCGGAACGCATCGACGGGCTGATCTTTGATGACCTTCTCACTCGAGGCGCCGATCTCAACGTCGCCCCAGGGCTCGCCCAGAGTTGGGAGGTCCCCGATGCTCTCACCTACCGCTTTCATCTGCGGCAGGGCGTGCGTTTTCACGATGGTCGTGCTCTCACCGCGCGTGACGTGAAGTGGACATTCGATTCTCTCCTCGAGGGCAAAGTCCGCTCGACGAAGGCCGCGGTCTACCAACCTATCGAGCGTATCGAGATCCCCGACGACTTCACCGTGGACTTTCATCTGAAATCGCCGTTTGCAGGTCTACTCTGGAACATCTCCGACGGTGCCATTGGTATCGTTCCTTACGGCAGCGGCAGCGAGATGAGTCAGCACCCAATCGGCACGGGGCCGTTTCGCTTTGTCAGCGCCGAGATGGACAAAGATGTCGTCGTCGAGCGTAACGACTCCTATTGGGGCGAGGCCGCCAAGCTTGCCCGTGTCCGTTTTGCCGTCGTTCCCGACGCCACCACCCGAGCCCTGGAGCTTAGAAAAGGCTCTGCTGACGCCACCATCAATTCGCTCACTCCCGACACGACCCTCGCCCTGTCGCGCGAGCCGTCGCTCGCGGTGCAACG
>Ga0075030_100003550_pt1 | contig 14142 bp, 10 predicted proteins | sample LitLauG_LLR_2012_FD_71393 | JGI IMG/M metagenome (GOLD analysis project Ga0075030, IMG submission 71393) | Freshwater sediment microbial communities from Pennsylvania, USA - Little Laurel Run_MetaG_LLR_2012 | ecosystem: Environmental > Aquatic > Freshwater > Creek > Sediment | place: USA... | reverse complement strand
GCAGCCCGCTGTCGAATTCGGGCAGTCCGCCGTGCTGTTCGATAGTGAAATGCTCACATCGTCGTAATAAGCAATCGAAGCTGACGCTCCCCCGCCGCACGTCGTTGTCTGCATCACATCTGCCGTCAAGCTCCCGGCTGTCCCGTTGCCTGCTGGCACGCACACTTGGGGATCATCCTGATCCCATCGGTTCAGATCTTCCAGCTTGTCGGACGCCAGCATGGAGGCGAGCGAGAGAAATTTCGATTGGTGGCCGCGCATCATCATCATCGAGGAAAGCGATGCCACGCTCACTACCCCGACCATCAGAATTCCGAGAGCAATAATTACTTCGAGGATTGTGAATCCACGCGCCCGGCGCCATTTATGGAGTTGTGACTGTGACATTGCCAACTCCCGATACCGTAATCGTCTTCGTGCCTCCGCCGTTGGACAAAATCATCGTCAAAGAGCCTGTTGTTGCGCTAACCATTCCATTCGGATTCAGCTGAAGTGTCGTGCTTGGGCTGGTAAGTTGTACGTCTCCCCCGGTCGTCCAGGGGATTGCGTTTCCGGCATTCGTAAATCCAGCGGAGCAGCTTGGGGGAGTTCCGGACAGCGTTTGAGCCGCTACTTGGTACGTGGATCCGTTTTGCGGGAACGTAATCGTATACGTGCAACCCCGCATAATCGCCTGGTATCGCGTTCCCTGGATCGCTCCTGCGATCATGGTGGCGGCAACACCCGCCTTGTAACTCGTGCGAATGTTATCCCACGCCGGGACGGCCATCGTCGCCAGAATCAGCATGAGGGTCATTACCATCAGTGACTCTAGGAGCGAAGTTCCGGCCTTCCCATCTCTTGCTGGGCGTCGTCTATCCGGGCGTCTTAGCTGGAGCGGAGCTTGGCGGGCGGGTCGATCGAAATTCCTGCGAACTTGCGTCTTGCCGAACTTCATATGGGTCCGTGCTACTGCGAGGCTTTCTGTGCGCCTCATCTTCTGCTACAACTCTATTCGTACGCTTCTGTAGTCAATTTCTCTACTGGCCGGGCGCACTGTTTCGGTCTAGGTGTTTGCACCTGTCCCCGCGTTTGCAGGGTCTAATGCAATTCCATTAGCCCTCTCAACGCGATAAAAAATATTTGAACTGCTCGCCCAGACTCCGATCGAGCGCGACGATTAGCCGCGGGTGGCCATCAAACCAAAAAGGAGGCCGTGTGGCCTCCTTTTCCCTTTTCCGCTGCGAGCCAACCCCTGGTCGAATCAATTCGCGACGTCGTTCATATCCGATTGCAGCTGCGCAATATTGAAGCCGGGAGCGAACTTCGGATCCTTCGCTTGCGGCGGCAGAATCGCGTAAGCCTCGTCAACGCATTCATCCCACCAGCCCCACGTACCTTGCTGGGTGTTGCCCCAAGTCAGGACAGTGACGGTGTTTTGGTCGTAAGCAACAGCGTAGACCGCGTGACCTTCGTTCAAGAGTGTCCCCGGTGTCCACGGCTTGTGGGCGTTGAAGTCCGCAATGGCGTTCTGTTGCACCTGAAAGCCAAGATAGACTCCGCCAAAAAGCTGAATGGCCTGCTGCACGTGCGTGTGGTTGCGTGGATCGACTTTCACGTACGCCAGAATTTCGTCGGTGGCAACTTTGTTCGCGCGCCAATAATTCAAGACGTCGAGTTCGTTCAGCCCAGTGTCCGGACCGCCAGTCAAGTGATGGTAAAGCTTCACAATGGTTGCGGTCGGTAGGATTTTCAGATTGCCGATCTTGCCGCGATAGACGGTGATGGCGTGGGCAAGGGCGGCGATGGTGCAATCGCCGAGCGTGTCGTTCCCGTCCATCGGAAAGAGTTTCGTCGGATCGTTCTGGCTCAGGTTTTTGTAAACAGTGTCCAGAACGTTCAAGGATGGCGGAGGCGGCGCAACCGCGGCGGTGAGATAGGTCTTAAAATTCAGTGTACGGTAATCAACCTTCGGGGGATGCTTTCCAAAACGAAAGTTCGGCATAGGGACATTCCTTTCTTGCGATTGTGTGCTGCATAAGGTAGTGCCAAACTACGGCACTTCGTTTCATCTCTCCTTGCCCGGAATGGCTGGTTGGAATTCTGACCTGAGAACGGTCCGGGAAAGCAATGGATTCCGACTGGCGGAGGAATTCGAACTTCCAAACGGTGCCGGACTTCACGGCAAGAGAGTCGCGCCGTCGACGTCTCCGAGTCTTGCCCCGCTTTGCGGCTAATTCTTCTTGTCGGGTGGTGCGGGCGCCAGCGGCAAGTCGGAATTGAAAATGTCAACTGCACACTTCCACTTGCCGTCGGTTTGCTTCTCAAAAACCTCCACCATCTTCCCGTGGTCCGCGGGGATCTTGCTTTGCCGAACCGCGGGAGTGATCTGGTACGTCCCAATCACGTAGCTCAGTTCGCCGGAGCGGGCTACATCCACTTTGGTAACTTGCCAGGCGACGGATAGCTCTGGAACGAGCAGTTCGGCCCACATGGCGCGGATGGATTTCTTGTCTGAAGCGATCGGCGCATTGGGAGAGAGCACGGACGCATCATCGCTGTAATAGGAAACTGTGCCATCCAAATCCCTGGTGCCCGCCGTCTTTGACCATTGCGCGTCTGTCTCCCGGATGGCGATCTGGTCTGCGACGCGGGTGTCTGGCGGCGCTTGCTGCCCGCAAGCCGAAGCAAACAGAAGCAATGGAATACACGCGCAAAAGACAATTTTGGATAATTGCTTTTCTTCGTAGTGACTGATCATTGAAAAACCCTCCGGTCACGAAAAAATCTCGCTATCACCATCGCGGCCGATCAACTATGTGAGAGGCATCTTAAGTTGGGCTGACACTCAAGTCAACGAAGCCGCAATTTACAGAAGTTTGTAATTTCCGCGCAGCGTTCCGGCCAGCCTCTGCTAGAATGCCGGGCATGAAAAGACGCAGACTGCTTCAAACACTTTCTGCACTCCCTGGGGCGGCAATGCTTCCCGCTTCTGTCTGGGCCGCTGCAAGATCCAATAGAGAAAATTCAGCGGAAGACTCGACGGCCGTTTACGAACTGCGCGTCTATTACACCGCGCCGGGAAAACTGAACGATTTGCTGACCCGATTCAGGGAGCACACGCTGAAGCTGTTCGTGAAACATGGATTGAAAAGCGTGGCTTACTGGCTTCCGATGGACGAACCGCAAAAGAGCAGCACACTTTTCTACCTCCTGGAACATCCCAGCCGCGAAGCCGCAGCAGCCAATTGGAAAGCGTTTGGGGACGATCCCGAGTGGAAGAGCGTGAAGGAAAAGTCTGAAGCGAATGGGAAGCTAGTGGAAAAGGTCGAGTCAACGTTCCTGACGCTCGCGGATTTTTCGCCGAATTTGTAGCGGGGCGATGCCGCGCCGAAGGTGCTTGGATTTGCGATGACTCGTGCAGTGGTGTATCCCTATTGGCAGCAGAAGGGAAAGCCAAAGACTCCACCCTCACAAACCGAGGGCGGGGCGCCCGGAGAAATGAAACAACCGCGCACTTCGGGGCGCTCTAATCGTAGGGGTCGGGTAAGGCGAGAGCGGTTCCGCAAACTGGCAATCAAGGACGGCATCCGATAAAATCTGGTTCTTGCTCGCGCCCGCTCCATCACTCCGCGCACGAATTGAGGACGCTGAATGACCCAATCCACTCCTGCCAGCGACCGAATGAACCGCCCGCTTGAGTCCGTGGACCCGCAGATTGCAGAACTCCTGCGCGAAGAGGCGCGCCGGGAGAGCACCGGACTTGAGCTGATTCCATCTGAAAACTTGGTGTCAGAAGCGGCTCTCGAAGCGATGGGTTCGATCTTCACGAATAAATATGCTGAGGGTTATCCGGGCAAGCGTTATTACGGCGGATGCGAATATGCCGACAAGGTGGAACAGTTGGCGATTGACCGCGCGAAAGAACTTTTCGGCGCGGAACACGCCAACGTCCAAGCGCATTCAGGAACTTCGGCAAACGTTGCTGTATATATGGCCATGCTGCAGCCGGGGGACACGGTGCTGGGAATGAATTTGGCGCATGGAGGTCACCTGACGCATGGGCATCCCCTGAATTTTTCTGGGCGCATGTATAAATTCGTGGCGTACGGAGTGAGAAAAGAAGACGAGCGCATTGACTATGACGAGATCGAGCGGCTGGCGCAGGAGCACAAACCGAAAATGATCGTGGCTGGAGCGAGCGCCTATTCGCGAATCATTGATTTTGAGCGCATTGGAAAAGCGGCAAGATCGGTGGGCGCGCTTTTCTTTGTGGACATGGCTCACATCGCCGGGTTGGTTGCTGCAGGAGTACATCCGAGCCCCGTACCCCATGCGGATGTGGTCTCGACGACGACGCACAAAACGCTACGCGGACCGCGGGGCGGGTTGGTGCTGTGCAAAGCAGGTTATGCGAAAGAACTCGATAAATTGACGTTTCCAGGGACGCAAGGGGGGCCGCTGGTGCACACGATTGCCGCCAAAGCGGTCTGCTTGAAGGAAGCCATGGAGCCCTCATTCAAGGAGTATCAGAAGCAGGTGGTGGCGAACGCGAAGGCGATGGCAACCTCGGTTGCAGGACGGGGTTTCCGGATCGTGTCCGGCGGGACTGACAATCATCTTTTTCTGGTGGAGGTGCATCCGCGTGGGATCACGGGAACGGATGCGGAGAAAGCGCTGGACCGTTCGGGGATTACAGTGAACAAGAATTCGATTCCGTTTGATCCGCTGCCGCCCATGAAGGGCGGAGGAATCCGCATGGGTAGCCCTTCTGTGACCACGCGCGGAATGCGCGAGCCGGAAATGCAGCACATCGGCAACTGGATTGCCGATGTGCTTACAAGTATCGGAAATGCGGATGTCGAGCAGGGCGTGCGAAAGCAGGTGGCGGAGCTGGCGGGCCGATACCCGATTTACGAAGCTCGCCTGCGCGGGGAACAAGCAGTGTTAAGCTGAGAAATCATGGCGAAAGAAAAAAAGAAGTCGCCGCTGCCGGGAGTGCTAGAAGCCACGCAAGAGTTCGAAAAATGGCTTTCGGTGCAGCTGCCCATCATTAAGCAAGACCTGACTCTAAAACACAAGAGCATGGCCGAGTCGGCGTTTCCGTTTTTTCGCGCGACGTTCTACCGCTGGCTGCAGCTGTGGCCGGTCGTTTGCGAGGAGCTGGCGAAAGCTCCTACCCTGCTGGCCGTTGGCGATTTGCACATCGAGAATTTTGGGACGTGGCGCGACCTGGAGGGGCGGCTTATCTGGGGAGTAAACGACCTGGATGAAGTTTTTCCGGCATCGTATGCCATCGATCTGGTACGCCTAGCCACGAGCACATATCTGGCGATTGAGGAAGAGCATTTGTGCATTCCGCGGCGCGACGCGGCGGAGGCGATCGAAGAGGGTTATCGCGATTGCTTTGCGGCGGGCGGGAAAGCCTTTGTGCTCGCGGAAGAACACCAGTGGCTGCGATTGATGGCGCTGGGGAAATTGCGCGACCCCGTCCATTTTTGGGACAAGATTACGCACCTGCCACCGTTTACCGCAAAGCTACCCGAGGAGGTTCGCGAATTGCTGGAGGAATCGCTCCCGAAGGGAAGCAAATATCAGTTGAAGAGAAGAATCGCCGGACTGGGGAGCCTGGGGCATCCGAGAATCCTGGCGGTTTCCTCGCTTCGCGGCGCGCTGATTGCGCGGGAAGCAAAAGCGATCCGGCCATCGGCGTGGGTCTGGGCGAAAAAGCTCTCGACAGCGGAACTTTATGGAGCAAAGCTGGCCGCGTGCAGCTTGCGCGTGCAGGATCCATTTGTGCGCTTTCACAACAAGTGGCTGGTCAGGAGACTGGCGCCGGATTGTTCGCGAATAGAACTCACCTCGCTGCCGAAGGAACGCGAGGAAGCCCGGCTGCTTTATTCGATGGGGTGGGAGACCGCAAATCTACACTTGGGAAGCGCGGCTGCTGCGGGGAATGTGAAAAAGGACCTAGCGGCGCGCAAAGGAAAATGGCTGCACAAGGCAGCCAAGGCCATGAGCAAAGCAACTCTGCAAGATTGGAAGGATTGGCGCCGCAACTGGAAGAGGTTGGAGCAGAAGTAGTCGCGCATTCTCGTGCGAAAATGTCTCTCGGGCTCTGAGAAATTGGCCCCCATTCCCGCATCCCTGAATGTTCACAATCGTGCACCTGTACGGCTCCCGCCCAGTTAATCGCCAGTGCCGCTGAACTAAGACTGTACGCGCGGTCAGTAGATTTCGGACAATTCGCCAAGTAAGTTGCTAATTGTCCGGTAAGGGACTCCTCTTCCTGACCTCGCTCCCAGGCAGTTGCGATTCAAGGGCGAGGCGGAGTCCAGCAAGCCCACCCAGGCATGCGGATCGAACGAAGCCCAACCCGGCCGGCAGTCCAAGGTTCGACCCAGGCAATACGGCAGTTCGAAAACCCAGAAAGGTACCAATCAAACGGTCCCATCTGAAGTCCTATTGAGGTGGAACTGAAAGCCTATTGTGAGGGAGTTCCATCCTAAGCAGAGTACTAAGAATGACATTAAATCACGGCGGGGCGTGGATGGGTGACGCACCGGCCCTGGCAGACGAGGTGATTGATGGTTGAGACTGAGGCCTTCCGCGAATTCAAAGCGGGACTAACACTTTTGCGCGATAGCCATCCCCAGAGCGCGCTGCCGCACATGCGTAAAGCGGCAAGTCTAGAAAAGAACAACCCCTATTACATGTCTTACCTGGGCGTAGTGATGGCCAAGTGTGAGGCAAAGTGGGGTGAAGCAGAAAAGCTTTGTGACGCGGCGGTTCGGATGAAGCGCAACCAGCCGCAACTTTACTTGAATCTGGCGGAAGTTTATACGCACGCGGGCCGTAAAGAGGACGCGGTGGAAGCTCTAAAAGCGGGATTGAAATTTGCGCGCCGGGACATCCGGCTGATGATTGCGCTGAACAAGCTTCGCAGGCGGAGGCCTCCCGTATTCCGATTCCTGGGCCGGGAGCATCCGCTGAACAGGGAGCTTGGGAAATTGCGCCACAGAGCCTTGCTGATGTTGCAAAGCGCTCATTAGAAAGTTTTCTTCAACCACCCCCTAAGAGAGAACGGGCGCCACGAAAAGTCGCGGCGCCCGTTCCTCTTGGATCCCACCAAACTAGAGAGACGCAGAACGCAGCCTAGCGGCGTTCTTCCATTCCAAAATTGTAGGAATGCTGAAGACTGATTTCCATTAGGAACTTGAAGCCAACTCCCACCATGCCCGTGGGTAAAGTGTCCTTGCGGACAACCTCGGCGAGGTATTCGCGATTCACCGCAGTGGGTTGGTGAGAATACGGCATGGTGACGAAGAGGCGCATACCGACCTGATAGCTCTTCTCGCTGGACTGGAAATAAACTCCGGAACGGGAAACGCTCGCAGAACCGCGCAAATCCTCAAAATGATCAAGATTGGGGTCAGAGGGGCGAATGCGCATGAGCTGCGTAATTTTGCAGCGGCGAGTCCCCCTGCGTTCTTTGTACGAAGAGGCAGGCTTACTGACTCCTCCTGCGGTGAAATTATCCATAAACGGTCCGATGGGGGCGAGGTAGCTCAGAACGCCTCTTGCGAGACGGAGTCCGACCCCCGACTAGTATTGTATTCCGGTCTGCGCAACAAACCTATGGACACAAGGTACTCGTATCCTGGTTTGGAGGGCGAGCGAATTTTAGTACCAAAGTACTGGAAAGGAAAGAGCGAGGTACAATCCAGCCCGGAATCCGAGAACCAGGGCTGGGGAACCAGTGCATGCTTCTGCGTTTGAGCGCCACAGTATAAGATGACTTAGCGGCGGAATCGCGCGATGAGCTTGCGGTACAGCCGAGATGGGGTAAGTGACGATGCGGAAAAAATTCAAAGATTTGACGGAAAAAGAGATTTTGGCGATTGCCATCGCCGCCGAGGAGGAAGATGGAAGGATTTACGGCGAGTTTGCGAACGCACTGCGCGAGGAGTATCCCTCGACGGGGGAGATGTTTGAAGAGATGCGCGGGGAGGAAGCGGTACACCGGGATCGGCTGATTGAAATGTTCCGGCAGCGGTTTGGGGAGCACATCCCGCTGATCCGGCGCGAGAACGTGCAGGGATTCTTGGAGCGCAAACCGGTGTGGCTGATCCGGCCGCTCGGCGTAAAGGTGGCGAGGAGACAAGCGGAAGTGATGGAGCTGGAAGCGGAGCGGTTTTATCACCGGTCCGCGGCCAGGACGACGGACGCGAAGACACGGGAATTGCTGAACCAATTGGCGGACGAAGAGAGAAAGCACACGCGTACCGCCGGAGCGCTAGAAGAAAAGCACCTAACAACAAGCGCGAAAGCCCAGGAGGAAGAGTCGCACCGAAAGTTATTTCTGCTTCAAGTCGTGCAGCCTGGACTCTTAGGGCTGATGGACGGGTCGATCTCGACGCTCGCGCCGCTGTTTGCGGCGGCGTTTGCCTTCCAGAATAGCTGGAAGGCTTTCCTGGTGGGATTGGCCGCGTCTGTCGGCGCCGGTATCTCCATGGGATTTTCGGAATCACAATCCGACGATGGATCGCTGACGGGACGAGGTTCGCCCTGGTTGCGAGGAGCGATCACCGGACTCATGACTACGGCGGGGGGAATCGGGCATACGCTCCCCTTCTTGATCAGCAATTTTCATCTGGCAATTTTGGTGGCCATTATCTTCGTGGCGGTGGAGCTAGGGATTATCAGCTTCATCCGGCACCGGTACATGGATACACCGTTCTTGCAGGCAGCGTTTCAAGTGATTGTAGGCGGCGTGCTAGTGTTTTTGACAGGATGGTTGATCGGCAGCGCATAGCTCGGACTGGCCTGTGTGAACTGGGGGTCAATCTGAATGGACAGAAACCGGAGACGGCTGCGAGGAATGGCCGGGTGAGGGAGCAGCGCCAAATAATTCACGGAGGCCGGATTGGAGCCGGTCCATATAGATGTAGACGACGGGAGTGGTGAAGAGGGTTAAAAGCTGGCTGAAGATGAGGCCACCGATGATGGTGATGCCGAGCGGACGGCGGAGTTCGGAGCCGACGCCAGTGCCGAGAGCGAGCGGGAGTGCGCCAAGAAGCGCGGCCATGGTGGTCATCATGATGGGACGGAAGCGGAGCAGGCAGGCCTTGTAGATTGCTTCAGTAGGAGAATAATTCCCTTCCCGTTCAGTCTGCACGGCGAAATCGATCATGAGGATGGCGTTCTTCTTGACCAAGCCGATCAGGAGGATGATGCCGATCAGCGCGATGAGATTCAGGTCGGTCTTCATGAACTGGATGGCAAGAAGTGCGCCGATACCAGCGGATGGGATCGTTGAAAGAATAGTGATGGGGTGGATAAAGCTCTCATAGAGAATGCCGAGAACGATGTAAACAGCGAGGAGCGCGGTGATGATCAGGACAGGTTGATTCGCCAGTGAGTCCTTGAAGGCTTGAGCATTCCCCTGGAATGTGGTGTGGACGGTTTTGGGGACGCCGAGGCCGCGAATGGCTTCCTCAATGTGCTGAACCGCAGGACCGAGGGAAGCGCCGGCGGCGAGATTGAAGGAGAGTGTGATGGCCGGAAAAATGCCCTGGTGATTGACGGAGAGCGGAGTATTGGAAGGCTCGTAGTGAGCAAAAGCGCTAAGAGGAACTAGAGGGCCGGACTTGGAAGGAACGTAGATCGTTTTTAGCGCTTCGGGATTCTGCTGAAATTCTGGCGCGACTTCGAGAACGACGTGGTACTGATTCAGGCCTTTGTAAATATTAGAGACCTGGCGCTGGCCGAAGGCGTCGCTGAGAGTGTTGTCGATGTCCTGGACGGCGACACCGAGCCGTGAAGCGGTGTCGCGATCAATCACGATGGAGCTTTGCAGGCCGCGCATTTGCTGATCGGAGTTAATGTCTCGCAGTTCAGGAATTTTCATCATGCGCTGCATGATGATGGCCGCCCAGCGGTTGAGATCGGCGAGGTTATCGGCTTGCAGGGTGTACTGATATTGAGCGCCGCCAAAGCGCCCGCCGATGGTGACGTCTTGCTGGGACTGAAGAAAGAGAGCTCCACCGGGAATTTTCGCGGCTTTCGCGCGGATGCGAGCGATGACCTGATCAGAATTAATCTTGCGCTCGCTGAGCGGTTTTAATTGCGCGAACATGCGAGAGGTGCTGGTGCCGTTGCCGCCGCCGGTAAAACTGGTCACCGTGTCAATCGCAGGATCCTGCCGGACGATATCCGTGAAAGCGCGCATCTTCTTGGACATCTCTGTGAAGGAAGTGTCCTGGTCCGCCTGGATGAAGCCGTTGATGCGCCCAGTATCCTGCTGAGGGAAGAATCCTTTGTTCACATTCATAAACATGTAAACGCTGGTGAACGCCGTAAGAATGGTGACGCATAACACGGGGAACTGGTGGCCAAGCACCCAGCGCAAACAGACATCGTAGCCGCGGAGAAGGCGGTTGAAAGCGTTTTCGGAAAAGCGGAAAGCGCGGCCGTGCTTTTCAGATTCATGTTTCAGGAAACGCGCGCACATCATCGGAGTGGTGGTGAGAGAGACAAAGAGGGAAACACCGATGGCCACGCTGAGGACCACGGCGAATTCGCGGAACAGGCGGCCCACGACGCCGCTCATCATAAGAATTGGTATGAAAACTGCGACCAGAGACGTGCTCATGGAAAGGACGGTGAAACCGATTTCACTGGCGCCTTTCATAGCCGCCGCGAAGGGTTTCATGCCCGCTTCGATGTGGCGAGTAATGTTTTCAATGACGACGATGGCATCATCCACGACGAACCCGGTGGAGATGGTGAGAGCCATGAGCGAAAGATTGTCGATGCTGTAGCCCGCTAGATACATCACGCCAAACGTACCGACAAGAGAAAGCGGGACGGAGACGCTGGGAATAATAGTGGCCCAATAGTTCCGCAAGAAGGCAAACACGACAAAGACCACAAGAATGATAGAGATCACGAGAGTCCGCTCGACATCGCTGACCGAAGCGCGAATTACGATGGTGCGGTCGATGATGACGTCTAAATGCAAGGAGGGCGAGATAGAAGCGCGCAGCCAGGGCAAGGTGTCTTTTACCCGATCCGCCGTCTCAATCATGTTGGCGCCCGGCTGGCGGAAAACGGCGATCAGGACGCATCGCTTGCCATTGGAAAGGCCAATGTTGCGGATATCCTCGACGGAATCGGAAACCACGCCGATGTCACCGAGGCGCACAAGAGCGCCTTGGTGACCGGCGACGATGAGCGGACGATATTCAGTGGCTTTGAAGAGCTGGTCTGTGTCTGAAACATCCCAAGCCTGAGCAGGAGTATAAAGCGAGCCTTTCGCAAGGTTGGCGTTGGCTGCCTGAAGAGCCTTGCGGACGGATTCGAGGCTAATTCCGTAGCTGTTGAGGAGTCCTGGATTGATTTGCACGCGCACAGCGGGCCGTGAACTTCCCCAGACCCCGACCTGGCCGACTCCGGGGACTTGGGCAATTTTTTGCGAGAGGATGGAATCCGCCGCGTCAAACATCAGGGCTGGGGGAATATTTTCCGAAGTGAGAGCCAGCATGATGACGGGAGAATCGGCGGAATTGACCTTGCGATAGGATGGCTGGCTGGGAATGTCCGCGGGAAGCTGACCGCGTGCTGCATTGATGGCCGATTCGACGTCGCGAGCAGCGGCATTCACGTCGCGAGTCAAATCAAACTGCAAGGAAACCCCGGTGTTTCCGAGGGAACTCGAAGAGGTCATTTGCGTGACACCCGCGATGCGGCCGAACTGGCGCTCGAGAGGCGTAGCGACGGCGGAAGCCATGGTTTCCGCGCTGGCGCCGGGAAGCCCGGTGCCGACGCTGATCGTTGGCAGGTCGACCTGGGGAAGCGGAGCAACGGGAAGGAATCGAAAAGCAACGGCTCCGGACATAAAAATCGCAATGGTAATTAGCGAAGTCGCGACTGGGCGCCGGATGAAGGGAGCGGAGAAATTGGAGGAGAAGTTCATGCTCAGTCTCCGGACAAGGACTCGGGCGCGGTTTCCTCGATTGGATTACCCACGCGGAAAGAAAACCGGCGGCCAAGCCAGTCAAAGGCGAGATAGACAACGGGGGTCGTGTAGAGCGTCAGCAACTGGCTGAGGATCAGTCCGCCAACGATGGTAATGCCAAGGGGACGGCGGAGCTCGGAGCCAACACCGGTGCCTAATGCGAGGGGCAGACCGCCAAGCAGGGCGGCCATGGTGGTCATCATGATGGGACGGAAGCGGAGGAGGCAGGCCTCGTAAATGGCGTCGAGGGGAGCTTTACCTTCCTCGCGTTCCGCTTCGAGAGCGAAGTCAATCATCATGATGGCGTTTTTCTTTACGATACCGATGAGCAGGATGATGCCGATCAAAGCGATGACGCTGAATTCGGTGCGGCACAGGAGGAGAGCGAGGATTGCGCCGACTCCGGCAGAGGGAAGCGTGGAAAGAATGGTGATGGGATGGATGTAACTTTCGTACAAGATGCCGAGGACGATGTAGACGGTGACGAGGGCGGCGAGAATCAAGATCGGCTCGTTGGCCAGAGAGTTGAGAAAAGCGGCCGCGGTGCCCTGGAACGTCGCTTGGATGCTGGGGGGCATATTGAGATCGCGCTTGGCGGCATTAATGGCGTTGACCGCATCTCCCAATGCGCCGTTTGGAGCCAGGTTGAAAGAAAGAGTGACTACAGGAAACTGGCCTTGGTGATTCAAGGCAAGGGCTGTGGCCCCGGGCTCGAAACGGGTGAAGGCGCTGAGCGGAATGAGCGCACCAGAGGAAGCCTTTACGTAAATGTATTTTAAAGATGCGGGATCCTGCTGAAACTGCGGGTCCACTTCGAGAACCACGTGATACTGGTTGAGCTGAGTGAAAATTGTGGAGACCTGGCGCTGGCCAAAAGAGTCGTAGAGCGTGTTGTCAATGTCGGCAGGAAAAATCCCAAGGCGGGAAGCGGTGTCACGGTCGATGACAAGGGAGGCCACGAGCCCTTGATTTAACTGATCGCTGGCCACGTCGCGGAGTTCGGGAAGACTTTTCAGTTTTTCGATGAAGCGGGGAGTCCAATACGCGAGTTCTTTGGCGTCAACATCTTCCAGGCTGTACTGAAATTGTGTGCGGCTGACGCGGTCTTCAACAGTCAAGTCCTGAACTGGCTGGAGGAAGAGTGAGACGTCGTCCACTTTGGCGACTTGCGGCTGGAGGCGGTGGATGACATCCGAGGCGCTGATGTTGCGCTCGGCTAGGGGCTTCAAGTTGATCTGGATGCGGCCGGAGTTGAGCGTGGTGTTCGTACCGTCTATCCCGATGAAGGAAGAGAGTCCGGCGACCGCGGGATCTTTGAGGATAATTTCGGCCAGATCCTGCTGGTGGCGCGCCATTGCAGGGAAGGAAACGTTTTGGGGACCTTCGGAAACGCCGAGAATGACGCCGGTGTCCTGCGCGGGGAAGAAGCCTTTGGGGACGTAGACATAGAGCAGAATCGTGCCGATCAGCGTAGCGACAGTAACAATAAGAGTGGTCGTGCGAAAGCGCAGAACGAACTGAAGCGTACGCCCGTAAAAGCGAATAACGGCGTTAAAAGCATCTTCAGATTTCCGGTAGAACCAGGTCTGTTCTTCCTTGCGATGATGACGCAGTAGTTTGGCGCACATCATCGGCGTGAGAGTAAGCGAAACGAAGGCGGAGACGAGAATAGTGACAGCAAGAGTGACGGCAAATTCGCGGAAGAGCCTGCCTACGATATCGCCCATGAAGAGCAAAGGAATCAGTACGGCGATGAGCGAAACCGTCAACGAAACAATGGTGAAGCCAATTTGTTCGGAGCCTTTGAGCGCGGCTTCGAGAGGAGAATCCCCTTCTTCGATGTAACGGCTGATGTTTTCAATCATGACGATGGCGTCGTCCACGACGAAACCGGTGGAGATGGTGAGGGCCATCAGCGAAAGATTGTTGAGGCTGTAACCGAGCAGATACATCACACCGAAAGTTCCAATAATGGACATGGGGACAGCAATGCTGGGAATGACGGTGGCGCGCATGCTGCGGAGAAATACAAAAATCACCATGACAACCAGAGCCACGGTGAGGACCAGCGTGAACTGGACGTCCTCGACAGAAGCTCGAATCGTCGTTGTGCGGTCCGTGAGGATTCGGACGTCGACGGCGGC
>Ga0075030_100003549_pt1 | contig 14145 bp, 9 predicted proteins | sample LitLauG_LLR_2012_FD_71393 | JGI IMG/M metagenome (GOLD analysis project Ga0075030, IMG submission 71393) | Freshwater sediment microbial communities from Pennsylvania, USA - Little Laurel Run_MetaG_LLR_2012 | ecosystem: Environmental > Aquatic > Freshwater > Creek > Sediment | place: USA... | reverse complement strand
AGCGGTACTCCAGGCCCACCCACACCACGCCGGGGTGGTCACGGGCCCGCTCGACCACGGCGCGGCAGTCGGCCACCGTGGTGCACAGCGGCTTCTCCACCAGCACGTGCACCCCGGCGTCGAGCACGTCGCCCAGGACGTCGACGTGGGTCATGTTCGGGCTGGCCACCACCACGGCATCGCACACGCCGGACGCGAGCAGGTCGTGGTGGTCGGCGAACGTGGCCGGTGGGACCAGTCCGGCCCGTGCCGCTTCGTCGAGGGCCGCCGCCACCGACGGCGGGTGGGGGTCGGCCACCGCGGTCACCACCGCACCGGGCACCTCGGCCAGGTTGCGGAGGTGCTCGAGGCCCATCATCCCCACGCCGATGATGCCGTAGCGGACGGTGTCTGTCGACGGGGGCGCACCCATGGGGGCACGGTACCGGCACGGCCGGCACGGTGTGTGCGGCCCCCTCGCAACACGGAGTCGCAATCCCTATACTTCGGGCCAGCGGACAGAGGGACCCGCACGGTTCGGCGAAGGGACACACGCGGTGCTCGGCATCACGATCAGCGACCTGCTGTACCGACGTCGACAGTTCCTCATCGCCACCGTCGGCGCAGGCCTGGTGTTCGCCATGACCCTGCTGCTGGCCGGGCTCACCAACGGGTTCAGCGTGGAGATCGACCAGACGGTGGCCGGGTTCCACGCCGACACCTGGATGGTGCAGTCGGGGTCGTCCGGGCGCATCGCCTCGCTCACCCCCTTCGCCCAGTCGACCACGGCACGGGTGGCCGCCGTCCCCGGCGTCCTGTCGGCGACGCCGGTGGTGGTGGTCCCGCAGACGGCGGACGTGGCCGGCAGGTTGACGCAGGTGACCCTGATCGGCACACCGGTGGGGAGCGTCCCCGGGCGCCAGCCGCTCAGTGCCGGCACGCAGGTGTCGGGCCCCGGGCAGGCCGTGGCGGACGAGCGGCTGGGCGTCGCCGTCGGCGCCCGGGTGGGCATGGGCGGACGGACGTTCCGGGTGGTGGGGCTCACCTCGGACCGCACCCTGCTCGGCGGGGTGCCGAACATGTACGTCCCCCTGGCCGACGCCCAGGCGGCGGCGTTCCAGGGTGCGGCGATCGTCAGCGCGGTGGTGGTGACCGGCACACCGGCCCGCGTTCCCGCCGGACTCGCCACCTTCACCAACAGCGGGATCGAGGCGGCCAGTCTTGACCAGATGGCCACGGCGGTGTCGTCGATCAACAATTCGAAGCTGTTCATGTGGCTGATCGCCGCGGTCATCGTGGCCTCCCTGGTCTACGTCACCGCCCTGGAGCGGACGCGGGACTTCGCGGTGCTCAAGGCCCTCGGCGCCTCCTCGGGGCGCCTGTACCTGGGACTGGCGCTGCAGGCGGTGCTGGTGGCCCTCGTGGCCGCGCTGATCGCGGTGGTGCTGGCGCAGTTCATGACCGGCGTGTTCAGTCAGCCGGTCGACTTCCCGGCGAGCGCCTACCTGGTGCTGCCGCTGTCGGCCGTGGCCGTCGGCCTGCTGTCCAGCCTGATCGCGCTCCAACGGGCGGTCGGCGCGGACCCGGCCAAGGCGTTCGCGGGCTAGGGGGAGCGATGGGAACACTGGAAGTCCGTGACCTCACCGTCGAGTTCGACTCGGGCGGCTACCGGGTCCGACCGCTCGACGGCCTGAACATCGACGCCGACGACGGGGAGCTGGTGGTCCTGCTCGGCCCGAGCGGCTGCGGCAAGACCACCCTGCTGTCGTGCCTGTCCGGCCTGCTCAAGCCGACGAGTGGTTCCATCCGGTTCCAGGACATCGACGTGGCCGCACTGGCCGGCGCCGACCTCGGCGCCTACCGGCAGAAGACCGTGGGCGTCGTGTTCCAGGCGTTCAACCTGCTGGCCAGCCTGTCCGCCCGCAAGAACGTGATGGTCCCGATGACCCTGGCCGGTGTCGGCCGCAAGGAGGCGACCACCCGGGCCGACGCGCTGCTCGAGCGGGTGGCGCTCAGCGAGCGGGTCACCCACCGACCCGGGCAGATGTCGGGGGGCCAGCAGCAACGGGTGGCCATCGCCCGGGCCCTGGTCCACGACCCGCCGTTGGTGGTGGCCGACGAGCCGACCGCCCACCTCGACCACATCCAGGTCGAGGGGATCCTGGTGCTGCTGCGCGAGCTGGCCGCACCCGGTCGGATGGTCGTCGTGTCCACCCACGACGACCGGATCACCCACATCGCCGACCGGGTGATCGAGCTGTCCCCGCAGTTCTCGACAGCCGACGCGCCCGACGGCGAGGTCACCCTGCCGGATGGTCAGGTCCTCTTCGAGCAGGGCGACCGGGGCGACCTCGTCTACGAGGTGGTCGAGGGCGCGGTCGAGATCGTGCGTATGCGCGGCGACGGCTCGGGCGAGGTGGTGGCGACGGTCGGCCCGGGCAACTACTTCGGGGAGATCGGGCCCATGCTCAACCTGCCCCGCAGCGCCACCGCACGCGCCAAGGGGTCGACCCGGCTGACCTCGATGACCATCCGCTCGTTCCGACAGCGCTTCCCACTCACCGTCAAGGAGGCGCGGGACCCCGTCGACTGACCCGTGCCGGGGCCCGGCGCCGTCACAGGATCCCGGGGACCATCGCCTCGACGACGCTGGGACCCGGGGTGGCCAGCGAGCGGGCCAGCTCGTCGGTGAACTGCTCGGCCGTCTCGGCACGGGCCGCATGGAGCCCCAGCCCCCGGGCGATGTGGACGAAGTCGAGGTCGGGCCGGCCCAGGTCGAGCATGTCCCGGGCCCGTGGCCCGGGGGCGTCGGCACCCACCCGGTCGAGCTCCATGTTGAGCACGGCGTAGGAGTGGTTGTTGAGGACCACCGTGGTCACGTCGAGCCCCTCGCGCGCCATCGTCCACCAGGACTGGATCGTGTAGAGCGCGCTCCCGTCGGCTTCGAGGGCGAGGACCCGTCGGTCGGGTGCGGCCACCGCCGCCCCGACGGCGACGGGCAGACCCTGGCCGATGGCCCCACCGGTGAGGGTGAGCCAGTCGTGGGGGGGCGACCCGGCGGTCGCCCCGGGGGCGAACAGTCCGGCGGTGTTGCCCTCGTCGGACACGATGGCGTCCTCGGGCAGGAGGGCGCCGATCGCCTGGCACACCGCCTGGGCGGTCAGCGGACCGGTGGGCAGGTCGGGGACTCCCGGGTCCTGGCGCGGCGCAGCGCCGACGGCGGCACCCACCGACTCGCACAGGGCGGCCACCGCGGCCACCACGTCGTGGCCGGGACCCGCCACCGCGTGCACGGTGCAGCCGTCGGGCACCAGGTCACTCAGCTTCCCCGGGTAGGCGAAGAACGAGACGGGCGACTTGGCGTCGAGCAGGACCAGGTGGCGGATGCCGTCCAGGCGCATCGCCGCGAACTCGGCCAGGTAGCCGAGGCGCTCGACGGCCGGCCGCCCGGCGCCACGGGCCAGCCGGGCGGGGAACGTCTCGCACAGGACCTCGGCCCCGATGGCCGCGGCCAGGTCGGCCACCGCGCCGAGCAGGGGCCCCGAACAGGCCCGGCCACCGATGAAGAGCGCGCTGCGCTCACCGGAGCGCAGCGCGGTGGCTGCCGCCTCCAGCACGGCCGGATCGGGGGCCGCCCCCGGGTCGGGTCGGGTGCCGACGGTGTCCATCACCGGGACCACCAGCCCCCCGTCGGACCACGAGACGTCCGCCGGCAGGATGAGGGTGGCCACCGAGCCGGGCGGCCCGTGGGCCGCCGCCAGCGCGTCGACGGCGTCGCGGCCGAGGTCGGGGGTGGACTCGGTGGTCCGCACGAACGGCGAGACGTTGCGGGCCACCGTGGCGATGTCCGACTGGAGCTGGGCGTCGTAGGGCCGGTGGGAGATGGCGTGGTCGCCGACGATGTTCAGCACCGGACTGTGTGCCCGGCGGGCGTTGTGCAGGTTGGCCAGCCCGTTGCCCAGCCCGGGCCCGAGGTGGAGGAGTGTGGCGGCCGGCCGGCCGGCGATCCGGGCGTACCCGTCGGCCGCACCGGTGGCCACCCCCTCGAACAGGGCCAGGACGCCGCGCATGGCGGGGACGTCGTCGAGGGCGGCGACGAAGTGCATCTCTGAGGTCCCGGGGTTCATGAAGCAGGTGTCGACCCCGTGGTCGACCAGGGTGTGGATGAGCGACTGGGCTCCGTTCACGGTCGGGCTCCTGACGTGGTGGTCTGATCGGACGCGGGGGCGTCGGTGGCGAACACCGTGCCCGGGTTGAGGATGCCGTGCGGGTCGAAGGCCGACTTGATCCGCCGCATGAGCTCCAGCTTGACCGGGTCCTCGAGGTCGGCGTACGAGCGGAGCTTGGCCGTGCCGATGCCGTGCTCCCCCGAGACGGCCCCACCCAGGGCCACGGCGGCGGCCAGGATGTCGTGGACCAGCCGGTGACGGACGTCGGGGTCGGGCTGGAACACCGACAGGTGCACGTTGCCGTCGCCGGCATGGCCGCAGCCCACCACCAGCGAGCCGGTGGCCCCGGCCAGCGCGGCCACGTCGGACAGGTACACCGGGATCGAGGCCCGGGGCACGACCGCGTCCACGATGTCGTCGGCCCCGGCTGCCTTCGAGGCCCAGAACGCGTGCTCGCGGGCGGCGATGAGGTCGTGGCCGGCATGGTCGGGCAGGACGTAGACGTCGAGCGCGCCGAGCTCGGCCAGGTGGGTGGCGAGTGCCTCGGTGTCCTCGGCCACCCGCGCCTCGTGGTGCCCCTCGAGGACGATGACCAGGTAGGCCAGTGCCGCCTCGCGGACCTCGTCGGGGATCCCGAGGTCGATGCCGGCGTTGGCGGTGATCCCGGCCATCGAGATCATGTCGATGTACTCGACGAGGAGGGGCCCGATCCCGCTGGCGACGACCGGGGGCACCGCCTCGGCCACCCCCTCCACCGTGGCGAAGGGGGCGAGCAGGGTGGCCTGGTGCCCCGGTCGGGGGTGGAGGCGCAGGACGGCCCGGGTGACCAGGGCGAGGGTCCCCTCGGAGCCGACGATCAGCTGGGTGAGGTCGTAGCCGCTGGTCGCCTTCACGAACCGGCCGCCGGTGGTGATCACCTCGCCCGTCCCGAGCACGGCCTCGAGCCCGAGGACGTGATGGCGGGTGACCCCGTACTTGACGGCCCGCATGCCCCCGGCGTTGGTGGACACGTTGCCGCCGAGGCTGGCGGACTGCTCGCCCGGGAAGACCGGGTACACCAGCCCCAGCGGGACGAGCGCGGCGTCCAGTTCGGCGAGGGTGACCCCGGGCTCGACCACGGCGACCTGGTTGGCCACGTCGATCTCGAGGATGGTCGCCATCCGCTCGAAGGAGACGACCACGCCGCCCTCGACCGGCACGGCGGCACCCGACAGCCCGGTGCCCGAGCCGCGGGCGGTCAGCGGCACCCCGAGTTCCGCGGCCAGCGCGACCACGGCGACCACGTCGGCCGTCGATCCCGGACGCACCACGGCGGCCGGCCGGACCGGGGACGTGCCGAGCGACTCGTCGTGGCACAGGTCGTCGCCCACGGCCGTGCCGACGTCCACGTGGGCGCTCCCGACCACGGCGGCCAGACGGTCCCCGATCATCGCCGTACCCGGTTCACGGCCGCACCCGGTCTGTTCCCATGGACGATCCTCCTCCGACGACCCCGGGATACGCTAACCGTGATCCACCCGCACCTCTCGTCCGACGACGTCGGCGCAGGGTGCCCGACGAGAGGCGGACCCGCCGATGAGTCCCGACGCACCCCTGACCGCCGTCGAGCCGATACCGGTACGCGTGGCCACCTGGAGCGAGGTGGCCGAACGCACGCCGGTGGCCGCCCAGGTGGAGGGGGTCGACCTGGTGGTGATCCGCCGGGGGGACCAGCACTCGGTCCTCTACGGCCGGTGCCTGCACCGGGGGGCCCTGCTGGCCGACGGGACCATCGACGGCGACAACCTCCTGTGCGGGCTGCACGGGTGGGACTACCGGATCGACACCGGGGTCAGCGCCTACAACAACGCCGAGGCGCTGACCAAGTTCTCGAGCTGGGTGGTGGACGACGGTCTGTACGTGGACCGCAACGAGGTGGTGCTCTTCCTCATGCGCCACCCGCAACCCTTCGACCCCGACGTCTACCAGGGGTACTACCGCGACCCGCACGACACGCCCGAGGAGCCGTTCGTGCACAGCATCCAGGAGCTGGCCTCCCACGGACTGACGCGCACCGGCCACCACGGCCCGGTGTCGGCCATGGGGGTCTCCCGCGAGGAGCTGCCCAGCTGGGAGCACATCCAGTTCGTGACCGCGCAGCTGAGCCGGTTGCCGCTGCTCGACGACGAGCCGGTCGCCACCGAGGTGTGCATCGGGCCGAACGCCGACCGACCGCTCTGGCTGGACATCCCGGTCTTCGTGTCCGACATGAGCTTCGGGGCCCTGTCGCTCGAGGCGAAGACGGCACTGTCCCGGGGGGCCGAGTTGGCCGGTACCGGCATCTGCTCGGGGGAGGGGGGCATGCTCCCCGAGGAGCAGGCGGCCAACAGCCGCTACTTCTACGAGCTGGCGTCCGCCCGGTTCGGCTGGTCGTTCGACGTCCTGGCCAAGGTCCAGGCCTTCCACTTCAAGGGCGGCCAGGGCGCGAAGACGGGCACCGGGGGCCACCTGCCGGGGGACAAGGTCATCGGCCGGATCGCCGAGGTGCGGGGTCTGGCCGAGGGGACGCCCGCCGTGTCGCCGTCGCGCTTCCCGGACTGGGGGTCCCTGGACGACTACCGGCGGTTCGCCGACGAGGTCCGCGAGCGGTCCGGGGGCATCCCGGTCGGCTACAAGATGAGCGCCCAGCACATCGAGCAGGACATCGACGCCGCCCTGGCGGTGGGCGTGGACTACCTGATCCTGGACGGTCGGGGCGGGGGCACCGGTGCCGCCCCGCTCATCTTCCGGGACAACATCTCGGTGCCCACCGTGCCGGCCCTGGCCCGTGCCCGCCACCACCTGGACCGGCTCAACCGCCACGACATCACCCTGGTGGTCACCGGCGGCATCCGCACCCCGGCCGACATGGCCAAGGCGCTGGCGCTCGGCGCCGACGCGGTGGCCGTCGCCAACTCGGCCATCCAGGCCATCGGGTGCCTCGGCATGCGGGCCTGCCACACCAACAACTGCCCCGTCGGCATCGCCACCCAGCAGCCCCACCTGCGGGCACGGCTCCCGGTCGACGAGGCGGCTGAGCGGCTGAACCGCTTCCTGCGCTCGTCGGTCGAGCTCATGCAGGTGCTGGCCCGGGCGTGCGGACACCGGCGGCTGTCGGACTTCAACATCGACGACCTGACCACCTTCGACCGGGACATGGCCCACCTGACCGGCATCGAGTACGGCGGGGTGGCGGGGCGATGAGCACCGACCAGGACCCGGTGGACGACATGGCCGGCCTGCCCCCCGAGGCGCCCGAGGGCGCCGAGTGGGTGCGGGTCGCCGACCTCGACGACCTGGCGGAGGGTCGGGTGCGGACCGCCGTGGCCGGCGACCGCACCATCGCCCTGACCCGGTGCCGGGGGCGCTACGGCGCGCTCGAGAACCACTGCCCCCACCAGGGCGGCCCCCTGGGCGAGGGGTCGATCGAGAAGGGCCTGCTGCGCTGCCCGTGGCACGGCTACGACTACGACCCGCTGACCGGGCTGCCGCCGTCCGGGTTCAGCGACGCACCCGCCGCCTACGCGGTGGAGGAGCGCGACGACGGGGTGTGGGTGGCGCTGCCGCCGCGCCCGGTGCACGAGCGGACGGTGTCGGACGTCATGGTCGAGACCCTGGTGGCCTGGGGCGTGACCCATGTGTTCGGCATGGTGGGCCACTCCAACCTCGGCTTCGCCGACGCCATGCGTCGGGCCGAGGGACGGGGCGAGCTCACCTACATCGGGATCCGCCACGAGGGAGCGGCCGCCTTCGCCGCCTCCGCCTACGGCAAGCTCACCGGACGGCCGGCGGCGTGCTTCGCCATCGCCGGTCCCGGATCGACCAACCTGCTCACCGGTCTGTACGACGCCAAGGTCGACCGGGCGCCCGTCGTGGCCATCTCGGGACAGGTGCCGTCGAAGGTCCTCGGCCGTGGCGCGTTCCAGGACCTCGACCTGCCGAAGGCGTTCAGCGACGTGGCGGACTACTCGGCCACCGTCCTGCACGGATCCGACCATGCCGAGCTGGTGGCGCTGGCCTGCAAGACGGCCCTGGTCGACCGCGGCGTGAGCCACCTGGTGCTGCCCGACGAGGTCCAGGTGCTGCCGGCCGGGGACGTCCCACCGGCCGGCCCGACCGGACGGGTGGCCGACCGGACGGCACCGCCGCCGGCCCACGCCCTGACCCGGGCGGCCGCGGTGATCGACGGGGCACGCCGACCGGTGATCGTGGTGGGTCACGGCGCCCGGTTCGACATGGACGAGGTCCTGGGGCTGGCCGACGACCTCGGCGCCCCCGTGCTGACCACGTTCAAGGCGAAGGGGCAGGTCTCCGACCGCCATCCGCTGGGATGCGGTGTGCTCGGCCGCAGCGGTACCCCGGTGGCCTCGTGGATGATGAACGAGTCCGACCTGCTGGTGGTGTTCGGGGCGTCCTTCTCCAACCACACCGGCATCGCCCCCTACAAGCCGATCGTCCAGGTCGACTTCGACCCCATGGCGCTCGGCCGGTTCCACCCGGTGACGGTGCCGGTGCTGGGCCACGTCGGGGTGACGGCGCGTGCGCTGCGCGCCGCCATCGACCCCGCCTCCGACCGGGTGGACCAGCGGGGCGACGTCGCCGAGCGGTGGTCCATCTGGCGGGAGGAGAAGCGTCGACGGCTGGCCGACGACCGGGGTCGCGGGGTGAACGCGGCAGCGGTGTTCGACGCCATGACCCGCCTGGTGCCGGCCGACGCGGTGATCGCCGTCGACGTGGGCAACAACGCCTACTCGTTCGGCCGCTACTTCGAGTGCGACCGGCAGTCCGTCCTGATGTCCGGCTATCTCGGCTCCATCGGGTTCGGGTTCCCGGCCGCCATGGGGGCGTGGGCCGCTGCGCCCGAGCGCCCCATCGTGGCCGTGACCGGCGACGGCGGGTTCGGGCAGTACCTGGCCGAGTTCACCACCGCGGTCAAGTACGGCATACCGATCACCCACGTGCTGCTCGACAACAGCGAGCTGGGCAAGATCGCCAAGGAGCAGCGGGCGGCCGACATGGACGTCTGGCAGGTGTCGCTCCGGAACCCGGACTTCGCCGCCTATGCCGAGCTGTGTGGCGGCAGGGGGATCCGGGTGACCGGGCGCGACCAGCTGGACGACGCCCTGGCCGAGGCGCTGGCCTACGACGGTCCCGCCCTGGTGGAAGTGGTGAGCGACGTCGAACTGGTCTGAGTCCGACCGGTCGGGTCCGGACGGGTGCCCGGGTCCGAATGGGAGCCGCTGACCGCGCTCGGTAGGCTGTGCGGGTGCCTTCGATGAACGCGATGCCCGGCGCACACCACCTCGGGCTGAGCCTGCACAACGTCCTGACCCGGTGGGACACCAGCCCGTTCGCCCTGGTCGTCCTGGCCGTCGTCCTGGTGGCCGGGGCCTGGTACGTGCAGGCGGCGTGGGCGTTGTCGGCGCGCGGCCGCTCGTGGAGCCGGATGCGCACGACGTCGTTCCTGACCGGGCTGGTGCTGGTGGACCTGGCGCTCCAGTCGCCGGTGGCCTCCTTCACCATGGGGTACTTCGAGGCCCACATGATCCAGCACCTGCTGCTGATGGTCACCGCCCCGCCCCTCCTGGCGCTGGGTGCGCCGATGACGCTGGCGCTGCAGACCTCGGGCCGACGTACCAAGGTCCGCCTGCTGCGGGTGCTCAATTCGCAGGCGTTCCGGTGGTGGAGCCACCCGGTGCCGACGGCCGTCGTCTACTACCTCGCCATGTTCGCCTTCTTCCTCACCTCCGCGGTGCAGGTGGCCATGGACCACATGTGGCTGATGGACGTGGTCAACATCGCCTTCCTGGTGGCGTCGATGCACTTCTGGTGGCCCATCGTGGGCGCCGACCACATCCCCCACTGGCCGATGAGCCACGGGATGAAGATGGTCGCCCTGCTGATCGGTGTGCCCATCGAGTCGTTCCTGGCGCTCGCGCTGCTGAGCACGACCCGGCCGGTGGCCACCATGTACTCGGTGCCGTCCACCCATGCCGGCGCCGCCATCCTGTGGGTGGGCGCGGAGGCGTTCACGTTCCTGGCGCTGATCCCGGTGTTCGTCCAGTGGCTGCGGGTGGAGGGCCGTCGGACGGCCCGCATCGACGCCGAGCTCGACGCCGGGTATGCCGCCGCCGGCACCGATCTCACCCCGGTGGGCCCGGACCGCACGGTGGCCGACACCCGGGGCTGAGACCGACCGGGGACGCAGGCGGTCGGGGGACTCAGGTGGCGGGGGTGAAGGTGTAGGTGAAGGGCGCCGCCTTGGGCGCGTCGGTGAAGGCGCTCTTGCCCTTGATGGTGATGCCCACCAGAACGGCGGAGGAGCCGATCTCCACGGTCATGGTCCCGACGGCCGGGTAGGTCAGGACCTTGGCCGCCGGCTGGACCCCGCTGACCAGCGGCACCGGCGACGAGGAACTGGTGACCTGGACCCAGCAGGGCCCGGAGGTCGCCACCACCACGGTGAACTTCGCGGTGGCGACCGTGTAGTCGGCGCTGGTGGCGGTCGATCCCGCCGGCTGGACGGGGAAGAACTGGCCGTTGGCGGGGGCGGTCGTGGGAGTGGACGAACCGCCCGGACCTCCGGCCGCCGCCGAACCCGGGGGCGCCACCCGCAGGATGTGGGCGTCGGCCAGGACCTTGGGCTGGGCGGCCAGCAGCACGTACCCCACGGCCACGGCCAGGACGAGCACGGCGGCGATCCAGGTGACCACCCGCAGGAACACCGGGGCCCGCATGCGGCGGCGGGCCCGGGCCACCTGGCGGCGGCTCTTGCGCAGGTCGGCGCGGGGCACGACCGGGAACGTGCCGGTGGGCGGTCCCAGCGACACCGAGTAGCCGTAGTTGCCCGACGTGCCGGCGGCCGAGGTGACCCGCCCGCCCACCTGGGGGACCTCGCCCGTCTCGGTGAAGGCCCGCAGGTGGTCGGGACCGGTGGTGACGGCCGCCACCACACTGGTGACCGCCGCCGTCGACCGGGTGACCGGGGCCGCGGCCCGTTCGGCCCGGAAGTCGCTGGTCAGGGTGTCCTCGTCGAGCCCCAGGAAGGTGGCGTACCGGCGCAGCGTGGACACGGCCAGCGCCTCGTCGGGCAGTGCCGCCATGTCCCCCGACTCCAGTGCCTCGATCTGGGTGATGGGACGGCCCAGGCGGTCGTGGACGGCGAGGAGGTCGAGGCCGCGCTCCTCCCTGGCGTGACGGAGCCGGTCGCCGACGGTGGAGAGCCCGGAAGCCAGGTCGCCGTCTTGACCGTCGCCGCCACGGCGGGTCGCTCCGCCTCGCGGCCGGATCACGTGGAGGTTCCTGACATGTTCGTTCTCCCAGCGTACCTGCCACGATGTGCCGACCGTCAGACGCTCCGCGGCGGCCCGCCGGGCCCGGGCCCGCGGAATGCCGCCGACCGGGCCAGTGTTGGAGCGGACACGGGGACGACAGTGCCGGGCCACAGGTCCGGGCGCCCCGCAGCGACAGGAGCCCGACCATGCCTGCAGTGACCGTGCACGACGTACTCAGCCTCCCCCGGGTGGCACCGCCCGACCCCACGACCCGGGGGGCGCGCCCGGTGGTGAGCGTGACGACGGCGCCGGGTGGCTACGAGGGCGAGGGCTTCCCGGTCCGGCGGGCCTTCGCCGGGGTGAGCCAGGCCGCCCTCGACCCCTTCATCCACATGGACCAGATGGGTGAGGTGGAGTACGCCCCGGGTGAGGCCAAGGGGACGCCCTGGCACCCGCACCGGGGGTTCGAGACCGTGACCTACATGATCGACGGCACGTTCCGGCACATGGACTCGATCGGCGGCGGCGGGCTGATCACCAACGGCGACACCCAGTGGATGACCGCCGGGGCCGGCATCCTCCACATCGAGGCGCCGCCGTCGGAGCTGGTGGCGGCCGGCGGGCTCTTCCACGGGATCCAGCTGTGGGTCAACCTGCCACGCACCGCCAAGATGATCACCCCCGCGTACCAGGACATCCGAGCGGGGGAGGTGGCCCTGCTGACGACACCGGACGGAGGTGCGCTCCTCCGCCTGGTGGCCGGCGGTCTCGACGGACATGCCGGGCCCGGGTCGACCCATTCGCCGATGGCCATGGTGCACGCCACCGTGGCCCAGGGTGCGTCGGTCACGCTGCCGTGGGACCCGACGTTCAACGCACTGGCCTACGTGCTCTCGGGCGAGGGCAGCGTGGGCGAGGACCGACGCCCGGTGGGCGCCGGGCAGCTCGCGGTGTTCGGTCCCGGCGGGTCGCTGACGTTCGCGGCGTCCGACTCGCCGTCGGCGCGGACCCCCGAGCTGGACGTGCTGATCCTGGGCGGCCGCCCGATCGGCGAGCCTGTCTTCGCCTACGGCCCGTTCGTCATGAACACCAAGGACGAGGTCGCCCAGGCCTTCGAGGACTTCCAGGCCGGGAAGTTGGGTCGGGTACCCGACCACTACACCGGTTTCTGAACCGCCGCACCCGCCTGACGGGCCCGGACGCGACACGTCCCCAGCCACCGGACCGGTGACGGGGGCCGTGTCGCGTGGACGGGACGGTCCGCCTCAGACGAGGACGACCTCGCCGGACACGCCGCCGACGTCGGCCATGTCGGCCCGGGTGGCGTTCACCAGGAACAGGGCCGACAGGGCGGCCACCGCCAGGAACCCGGCTCCGACCATGAAGCCCACCGAGTAGCCGTGGACCTGGGCGGCCACCACGTTCGACCGGGTGTGGGCGTGCGTGGCGATGTAGGTGACCGTGGCCGAGGCCGCCAGCGTGTTGAGCAGCGCCGTCCCGAGCGAGCCGCCGATCTGCTGGGACGTGTTCAAGGTGGCGCTGGCCACGCCGGCGTCGTGCGGGCTCACCCGGTACAGCGCCGTGCTGCTCATCGGGACGAAGGCCGTGCCCATGCCGAGGCTGATCAGCAGCTCGGCCGGCAGGACGTGGGCCAGGTAGCTCGTCGACGGGGTGATCCTGCTCAACCACAGCAGGCCGAGGGCGGCGGCGCTGAACCCGCCGACCATCATGAACCGGGGTCCGAACCGGGGCAGCAGCTTGGACGCCACACCGGCGGCGACGATGATCCCCATGGAGAAGGGCAGGAACGCGAAGCCGGCCTTGAGGGCCGAGTAGCCGAGGACCGACTGGAAGTAGTAGGTCAGGAAGAGGAACATCCCGAGCAGGCCCGAGCCGACCATGAGGGCGGACAGGTAGGAACCGCCCCGGTTGCGGTCGAGCAGGATGCGCATGGGCAGCAGCGGGTTGGCCGACTTCACCTCGATGACCACGAACGCCACCAGCAGGACCGCGGCGATCCCCAGGAAGGTCAGGGTGTTGCTCGAGGTCCAGCCGTCCTGGGCGGCCAGGGTGAACCCGTAGACGAGCGAGACCAGACCGCCGGTGACCGTGGCCGTGCCCGGGATGTCGTAGCTCGTGTTGCCGTGGGCCCGGCTCTCGCGGACGATGGGCAGCGCGGCCAGGGCGGTCACCACGGCGATCGGGACGTTGACGAACAGGCACCAGCGCCACGATGCGTACTGGGTGAGGATGCCGCCCATGATCAGGCCGATGGCCGCCCCGCCGCCGGCGATGGCGCCGTAGACGCCGAAGGCGGTGGATCGCTCCTTGACCTCGGTGAAGGTCACGGTGATCAGCGACAGTGCGGCCGGGGCGAGCAGCGCGCCGAAGGCGCCCTGGAGGGCACGTGCGCCGAAGAGCATGGGCGCGTTGACGGCCAGACCGCCGAGGGCCGATGCGCCGGCGAAGCCGAGCAGTCCGATGATGAAGATGCGCTTGCGCCCGGCGTAGTCGGCGATCCGTCCGCCCAGGAGGAGGAGGCTGCCGAACGACAGCGTGTAGGCGGTCACCATCCACTGGCGGTCGGCGTTGGTGATGTGGAGCGCCTTCTGGGCCGACGGGAGGGCGATGTTCACGATGGACGAGTCGAGGATGACCATCAGCTGGGCCACGGCGATGACGGCCAGGGCCAGCCAGCGCTTCGG